>Ga0080006_1148030_pt1 | contig 106286 bp, 91 predicted proteins | sample RS3BMetagenome_FD_69209 | JGI IMG/M metagenome (GOLD analysis project Ga0080006, IMG submission 69209) | Ferric oxide microbial mat and aquatic microbial communities from Rainbow Spring, Yellowstone National Park, USA - RS3B (SPADES... ...
CCGAGGCGGTGGCCCACATGGAGGCGGCCCTCTCGGCGGTGGCGGACCGGCGGTTCGGCCCCGGCGGCTGGTCGCTCGACCCGGTGATGCGCCAGATCCCCGACCACTTCCACGCCCACGCCCGGAACCCCAACTGGTGGTCCGACCGTTTAGGTAGGGTCGGCGGCCATGGCCAAAAAGCGCGACCGGCGGCGACAGGAGCGCCGCCGGCACCACCAGAACGTCCAGGCTGAGCGGCGCCGTAGCTTCCGGCGGACCGTCGAGGAGGCAGCCGAGCGTGGCGCCAGGGCATTCGGCGAGCTCGCCCAGGCCGCCGCTGATGCAACGGTCGACCCGCCCGACGTCGCTGCCCGGGCGGTCGAGCTCCTCGGGAACGAGTTGTGGGGCGTCCTCCTCACGTTCCCCGAGATGGCGGTCGACCAGGGAGAGCGGCTCGCCGAAGCTCTGGACGAGGACCGGGCGAGGGCGCTGGCGGCGGCGCTCTCCACGGCGGGCGAGGGTGCCGACGCACGGTTGTCGTGGCTGGCGGTCGGGGTGGCCGAGTCGGTCGGGGACCTCGAAGAAGCCGAGCGGGTCGCCTCGGCGGCGCTCGCCCGCCGAGAGGTCGCGAGGGCCGAGAGCGACGACGCCGGCATCGCCAAGGCCGACGTCGAGGCGGCGGTCGTGGCGGCCTCCCTGCGTCTGCGCTCCGGAGCGGTCGGCGACGCTCTCGAGGTGCTCGATCGGTACTGCGCGCTCGCCCCGGGTTCCGACGATCTCCAGGAGCTGCGCGCCGCCTGCTTCGCCCGGGTGCTGTCGGCGGGCTCCGAGACGTTGGACGGCGGCCAGCTGGCGGCGGCGATGGCGTCCCTCGACCGCTTCGAGGACCGCTCGCTCCTCTACGAGCTGCGCGCGGCGGTCGACGCCTTCGTCGACGCCGACCCCGAGCTGGCCGGTTGGCGATCGGAGGCACTGGCCGAGTTCGTGGCCGACGCCGGCGAGATGGCGGGCCTCGGACCGCTCGAGCGACTGGGTGAGCACGAGACGACGCCGTCGTCGATCCTCGGTGACGCCGGTCCGTCGGTGGCGAGGATCGAAGGGTACGGGGCGCTGGCGGTCGAGCACCTCTGGCTGATCAGCCCGTCTCGCAAGGACGAGGACGGCTCGGACGCAGAGACGGACGAGGAAGCGGACCTCGGCTCGCCCCTCGCCCGGTTCGCCGCCGACCCGGCAGTCGCCCCGGAGCTGGCCGCCGCCGCCCGTGACTGGCGCAGCCACGTCCGCTACGGGCTGTGGCAGCTCGACCAGCCGCCGGAGAAGGGTGAGCGCCGATCCGCGGGCATGTGGGTCACCGACCTCGTCACCCGCCGGTCGGTCTACGCCGCCTTCGCTCCCGAGCAGGTGGAGGGGCTCCCGCGCTGGTGCGTGCTCGCCTGCGCCCTGGCGCCGGTCGGCGGGGTCTGGCGAAGCGGGGCGGTCGCCGTGATGCTCGATCCCGCCCAGGCCGACCTGGCGGTCGACGCCGTGCTCGCCAGCGTCGAGGTGGTGATCGCCGGGTTGGCGAAAGAGCGCGGGATGCGTGCGCCGCGAGCCGGTCGGCGCCCACGGGCCCCTCGTCCCCACGGCGTGCTGGCGACGATGGTGGAACCGATGGAGGAGGCCGAGGCCGATCTCAACGCCAAGGTGCTCGGGAGCTCCCTGGCGCAGCTCGTCGGGATGCTCGAGGCCGACGCCCGCCGTCCCCCGGTGCTGACCAACACCGATGGCGACCCTGTGGAGATGCTGGTGGCCCGCTACCCGGCCACGGATCCGGCGGCCGTCCGCCGCCGCCTGCTTGCCGGGTCTGACTTCGAGTCCGATGACGACGAGATGCACGGGGACGACGTCGGCGCCCCGGTGCGCTGGCTCGGGCGGGAGATGACCGCCACCGAAGCGGCGAGCTCGCTCGCCCAGCTCCGGGCGGAGGCGGCCAAGAAGGGATGGGGCCCGATCGAAGAACCGGTCGGCCCGAGGAGGTGGCTGCGGGGCGTGCTCCGGTTCGAGCCGTCGGGGGTGCGGGTCGAGGTCAACTCGCGCCGGCGCTTCGACGACCTGACGATGCTGCTGCGCCTGGTCGGCGCCGGCGAGCCGATCGTCGAGCGCCTCGTCGACCCGGCGCTCGACCTGCCGGTGCGCGGCGGGCGCCCGCTCGGGGGCCGGGGGGGTGAGCCGGAGGCCGAGGCGGCGTGGCTCGAGCACTGGCTCGACGAACCGGTGCCGGCGCTCGGGGGTGCGACGCCGCGGGCGGCGGCGGACGACCCGAAGCGGCGCGTCCTCCTCGAATCGCTCCTGCGCCGGTTCGAGTTCGACGCAGACCTCGCCGCCGCCGGAGGTCAGCGGCCCCGGGACGTCGAGCGGCTGCGGGCGTCGCTCGGCATGCACGCTGGCGGCGTCGGCGGACCGCCGGGCGAGGACGCAGGCCCGACGGCGGCGGACTGACCGCTACCCTGGGCAGCCACCGCTGGGCGACCGAGGAGGGCAGGCATGGGGGCACTCGACGGACGGGTTGCGATCATCACCGGGGCCGGACGCGGCATCGGGCGGGAGCACGCGCTGCTGTTCGCCGCCGAGGGGGCGAAAGTGGTGGTCAACGACCTGGGCGGTTCCGTCGACGGGTCGGGTGACGACCGGTCGGCCGCCGAGAAGGTGGTGGCCGAGATCGCCGAGCGCGGCGGCGAGGCGCTGGCCAACCACGACGACGTGGCCGACTGGGAGGGCGGCCGGCGCCTCGTCGCAGCGGCGGTGGCGCACTTCGGCACCCTCGACGTGCTCGTGAACAACGCCGGGATCCTGCGCGACCGGATGCTCGTCAACATGAGCGAGGAGGACTGGGACAGCGTCATCCACGTCCACCTGAAGGGCCACTTCGTCCCGACCCGCCATGCCGCCACCTACTGGCGCCAGAAGAGCAAGGCCGGCGAGGAGGTGAAGGCCTCGGTGATCAACACCAGCTCGACCTCCGGTCTGCTCGGGAACCCCGGCCAGGCCAACTACGGCGCCGCAAAGGCCGGGATCGGGGCCTTCACCGTCATCGCCGCCCAGGAGCTGAGCCGCTACGGCGTCCGGGTGAACGCCATCTCGCCGGCCGCCCGCACCCGGATGACCGAGTCGACGGCAGGGTTGTCCGACATCGTGAAGAAGCCCGGCGAGGGGGTCTTCGACGTCTGGGACCCGGCCAACATCTCGCCGCTCGTCGCCTACCTGGCGACCGCCGACTGCCCGGCCAACGGGCGCGTCTTCTTCGTCCAGGGCGGGACGATCCAGAACTTCCAGAACTGGACGAGAACCGACGCCATCGAGCGGCCGGCCAGGTGGACGGTGGCCGAGCTCGAGTCGGAGATGCCCCGCCTGCTCGGGGGTTGACCGGCCCGGGGCGGCCGACGGCGAGCCCGTCGGGGCTCTCGCCCCACGACGATCCGTCGATCGTCCTCGACCCGGTGGCCGACCCCGGCGGGGTGGCGCTCGGGGCGACCGGGGCCGAGGCGGCGGTCGAGCTGCCGTGGCCGGTGATGCTGCACCGCCGGGTCCACGGCCGGGCCCAGGCGAGCCGTCGCTACCCGTGGTGGGTGCTGACGGCGCTGTTGGCCGGGCTGTTCGCCCTGAACTTCACGTTCCCCGTCTTCGTGGTGGCGCTGCCGACGGTCGCCCGCCAGCTCCACACCCACGTCTCGGTGCTCACCTGGGTCTCGACCGGGCCGCTGCTCGCCTTCGGCCTCGCCGCCCCGCTCTTCGGCCGGGTGGGCGACCTCTTCGGCCACCGCCGCCTCTACCTGTGGGGCCTCGCCGGGGCGACGGTGGCGGCGGTGCTCACCGCCACCGCCCCCGACGCCCCGGTGCTCGTCGCCGCCCGCTGCCTCGACGGGGTGCAGGGGGCGGCCACCGGGACGGCGTCGATGGCGCTGATCCTGGCGATGTTCGCCCCGGCCGACCGGGTGAAGGCGATGGGGTGGTGGTCGATGGTCGGGGCCGGCGGCCCGGTGATCGGGGTCACCGTCGGCTCTCCGGTGATCCAGTACCTCGGGTGGCGGGCGCTGTTCTGGGGCCAGCTCGGGCTGATCGCCGTGGCGCTGGTGGTGGTGGCGCTCGTCCTGCCGCCGCACGAGCCGCAGCTCGACGCCGAGCCGGCGGTGCAGCCGGTCGGCGGCGATCCCCCGGCCGCCGAGGCCGACGAGCCCCCCGGCCGGGGGATCGACTGGCTGGGCAGCTGGAGCCTCTCGGGGTCGGTCATCGGCGTGATGCTGGCCCTCAGCCTCGGGCCGGTCACCGGATGGCGCTCGCCGGCGGTGCTCGTCCCGGGGGCCGTCGGGGCGACCGCCCTGGCGGCGTTCGTGCGGCGCGAGCGGCGACATCCGAGCCCGCTCATCCCCGTTGCCTACTTCCGCCGCCGCAACTTCGTGCTGCCGATGGGCACCCGGGCCTTCGGCAACTTCGCCTACTTCGGCGGGTTCTTCCTCTTCCCGCTGCTGATGGAGCAGGTGTTCCACTACAGCGAGACCCAGGTCGGGCTGGTGTCGGTGGCCCGCCCGCTGGTCTTCTCGCTGAGCGCCCCGGTTGCCGGGTACATGGCCGCCCGGGTGGGCGAGCGGGCGAGCTCGGTTGCCGGGGCGGCGGCCATCGTGGGCTCGATGGTGCTGTTCGCCCTCCTCGGGGCCGGCGGCTCGCTGCTGGTCGTCATCCTGGCGCTGGTCCTCTCCGGGCTCGGGATGGGGGTGGCCTCGCCGGCGACGTCGTCGAGCCAGGCCAACGAGGTCGACCCGAGCGAGCTCGGGGTGATGAGCGCCGCCCAGCAGCTGTCGGCGCAGGTGGGGGAGGTGGCGGGCATCCAGGTGGTGGTCACCGTCCAGGAGACCCTCGCCCGCCACCGGGCCGGTGTGTCCTCCCACGCGCCCGCCCACGCGCCTGCCCACGCGCCTGCCCACGCGCCTGCCCACGCGGCGGCCCTCCTCGGCTCCTTCCACACCGCGTTCTGGGTGGGGGCGGGGGTGGCGGTGGCCGGGCTCGTGTGCTCGGTGTTCATCCGCGACTTCAAGCGGTCCCCGGAACGTGATCGGCCGTAGGCGCGGGCGCCGGCGGCCGGGCCGGTCGCTTCGATCGGTCGGCTCACTCGGCTCACTTCGCGCCCGCTCCCACGAAGGCGGCGAGCACCTCCGGGTCGGTCAGCACCTGGTCGGTCGGACCTTGGCGGCGCAGGGTGCCGGCGTCGAGGTAGGCGAGGCGGTCGGCCAACGAGCGGACCAGCGGCAGGTCGTGGTCGATCACCACGAAGGAGGCACCGGTCCGTCGCCGCAGGTCGTGCAGGAGGGGCACCAGGCGCCTGGCCTCGCTCTCGGCCAGGCCGGACGAGGGCTCGTCGAGCAGCAGCACCCGGGGCTCGAACGCCAGGGCGCAGGCCAGGGCGACCAACCGGCGGACGCCGGTGGAGAGGGCCGAGATCGGGACCTGCGCCACCTCCGACAGCGACAGCTGCCCGAGCAGGGAGGCCACCTCGGCCGCACCCCGGCGTTCGGAGGCGGCGGCGTGGTGGGTCCAGAGGATCCCGAGCAGGGCGTCGCGCACCGCGAGGTGCCGGTCGCGGGCGACCGCCACCACCTCCTCGACCGTCATGGAGGGGAACAGCCAGGTGTCCTGGAACATCCGGCCGAGCCCGAGCATGGCCCGACGGGCGGGCGGCCAGCGGGTCACGTCCTCCCCGAGCAGGTCGACCGTGCCGTGCTCGGGGCGCTCGACCCCCGAGCAGACGTCGAAGAGGGTGGTCTTGCCGGCCCCGTTCGGCCCGATCAGCCCGACGATCTCGCCCTCGCCCACCCCGAGGCTCACCTCGGTCAAAGCCGCCACGCCGCCGAAGCGCTTGCTCACCACGGCGGTCGCCAGGGCCGGAGCTGTCGCCGGTGCGGGGACGGTCAGGTGAGGGGCGGTCATCTCAGGGGTGTCCGGGGTCTGGTCGGCCGTCTCGACCCCGGCGTCTCGCCGATCACTGTCGCCGAGGAAGACCGGGCGGAGCAGGTCGTCGCGGCCGGCCAGCTCGTCGACCGGCCCGCAGAACCGGACGCGCCCCCGTTCGAGGAAGACGGCCGTCGGGCAGACGGTGGCGGCCACACGGACGGACTGGTCGACCAACACCATCGAGACGCCCCGGTCGCGCAGCGTCCGCAGCGCCGAGGCCAGTGCGGCGACCACGGTGGGGGCCAGGCCGAGGGACAGCTCGTCGATCAGCAGCAGCCGGGGTCGGCAGAGGAGGGCCTGGCCGAGGGCCAGCATCTGGCGCTCACCACCCGAGAGCTGCCCGGCCGGTACCCGCCGGCGGCGCCCGAGCACCGGGAAGAGCGCGTCCACCTCGGCTTCGGCTTCGGCCAGGGCCGCCGGGTGGCGATGCCGTCGCCGCAGGGTCCAGCCGGCCAGCCGCAGGTTTTCCTCCACCGTGAGGGAGGGGAAGATCCCGCGCCCGCCGAGCACGGTGACGATGCCGGCGGCCACCCGCCGGCCCGTGTCCCACCCGGCGATGTCCTCGCCGTCCCAGGCGACGGTCCCGTTCTGGGGCCGTACGAGCCCGGCCACCGCCCGAAGCAGGGTCGACTTCCCGGCGCCGTTGGTGCCGACCAGGGCCACCGCCTGGCCGGCGCCCACCTCGATCGAGGCTCCCCGAAGGGCGCGCTGGGAGGCGAAGGCGACGTCGAGGCCACGAACGGCCAGCAGCGCCACCACCCGGCCGGTCGCCGGCTCGGGCGTCGCAGCCGGCGCGGCCGGCTCGGTCGGCTCTGCCGGCTCGGCCGTCGCCGGTCCCGACGGATGCCCCCAGGTCGTCTCGATGCCGCGGCGGGCGGCCAGCCGTCGCAGCCCGGCGTCGCGGAGGCCGAACAGCACGCCGGCCAGGCCCTCGGGGACGAAGGCCAGCAGCAGCACCAGGCCGGCTCCGCTGGCCAGCAGCGACCACCCGGCCGGCAGGAAGGTCACCACCGACCAGATGTAGGCCGCGCCGAGCAGGGCGCCGGTCAGAGACCCCAGTCCGCCGACCACCGCCATGGAGAAGACGGTTACCGACAGGGTCGGGTCGATCCCGCCGAAGCCGGTGCCGCCCACTGCCACCACGTAGAGGCCGCCGGCCATCCCGGCCAGCGCGCCGGCGAAGGCGAAAGCGCTGAGCCGTTCGCGCCAGGGCACCACCCCGAAGGCGGCGGCGTCCTCGGGGCTGTCTCGGACGGCCAGCAGGGCCCGGCCGGCCCGGCTGCGGCGGAGGTTGCGGGCGAGCAGCAGCGTGACCAGCAGGGCGCCCAGGCACAGCTCGTAGAAGGTGACCGGCGAGGAGAGCGGGAGCTTGCCGAACAGGGTCGGCCGACCCAGCTCGAGCGGGTTGAGGGACGGGAAGTACTGGGGGGAGAGGAGCCACTCGCTGACCACCACCGCGAAGGCCAGGGTGATGACGGTCAGCTGCACCCCGGAGAGTCGCATGGCCGGCAGCCCGATGAGGACGGCCGCCAGGGCGCCAGCCACCGCCGACACCCCGAGGGAGACGAACAGGTCGGCGTGGGCGTGGGTGAGGAGCGCCCCGGTGCTGAGCGCCCCCATCCCGGCAAAGGCGAACTGTCCCAGGCTGACCTGTCCCGACCAACCCGTGAGCACCACCAGCGAGACGGCGATGACTGCGTAGATGGCGGCCACCGCCATCGGGCCGCTCTGGGCGGCGCTGAGCCAGAAGGGGAGGGTCACCGCCGCCGCGGCCACGACGGCGAGGCCGAGAGAGCGGGTGAGGCGCACCTCCGGCAGGGCGGCCAGCCGGCGGGGGATCCTCCGGACGTCGTTGACTGCCGCCCAGTCGCCGAACCTCGTCCCCAGGTCGTCACGGCCGGCGGCCCGGCGTTGCAGGCCGAGGCCGACGGCGATCAGCACGAAGACGGTGACGTCGGCGTAGGTGGCGGTGTGGAACGACCAGAAGACCGACTGTTGCACCACCCCGATGACCACCGACCATCCCACCGCGGCCGGCAGCGAGGTGAAGCGGGCGAGCACCGCGGCGGCCAGCGGGGCGAGCAGGTCGACCGGGGAGGAGGCGGTGGCCGGCACGACTTGGAGGATCGGGACGCTGAGGACCGCGCCGACCGCCGACAGGCCGGCGGCGACCACCCACACCGACCGAGCGCTCTGGCGCAGCGGCAGCCCGAGCAGCAGTGCGTGGTCGCGGGCGTCGGCCGCCCCCCGCACGACCCGACCGGTGTCGGTCCGCCACAGGAACCACCACAGCGCGAGGGCCAGTACCGGCACGGCCACCAGTGCCGCGACGTCGCTGCCGGTGAAGGTGAGCGGGTCGAGCATGAAGTCGATCGACAGCGGGAACTGCAGCGGCGTGTTGACCGAGGACGGCGAGCCGACCAGGCCGGGTATCGCCAACTGCGTCGCAGCGAACACCTGCAGCAGCCCGATGGTGACCACCATCACGACCAGTCTCGGTGCCCGGTCGAAGCGCCAGTGCAGGAGGGCCTCGGTCATCCCTCCGGCGACCATGCTGAGCCCGATGCCACAGGCGACGCAGGCGCCGTAGGGCCAGTGGGGGCCCTCGGCCAGTGCCACCGCCAGCGAGGCGCCGAGGCCGCCCACCGCCACCTGAGCGAAGTTCACCACCCGCACCGCCCGGTAGAGGAGGACGAGCCCCATGGCAGCCAGGGAGGAGAGCCCGCCGAGCACCGCCCCCTGCAGCACGACGCCCGGCGGCAGCCCCGAGGGCATCGCCGCCCGGGCGACCAGCCAGGCCGAGGAGAACCCGACGGCCCAGACGGCGGCCCGGGTGCGTCGCCGGGGCCGTCGGTCCATAGCCGACCAGGCGGCCACCGTCGCCCGGGCCCGCCCGCTCACGGGCCGCTCCGGCCGAAGCACTGCAGCTGCCGGTGGGCCGGCAGCGCCGGCTGGCCGACGTCGGCGTACTCCTTGCCGCCGTTGCATGGGCGGTAGGCGCCGGGCTTGCCGTCGCCCGGGCTGATGGCGTGCGGGTCCCACCACTCCACCTGGAAGCTCGCCGAGGGGTCGAAGGTTCCGGGCCCGAACCGCCACCAGCCGTACATGCCGCCGGGAAGGGAGGGAGGCAGGGACCACAAGCCGCGCTCGAAGGTCGAGGGCGTGAGGTCGGGGCCGGCCGCCTGCAGGGCGTCGAACAGCAGCAGCAGCGGCTCGTAGATCGAGGCGTAGGAGGCGACGACCGGCCCGGTGGGGTCGGCCATGCGCAGGACGCGGTACGCCTCCTGGTCGGACCTCGGGAGCAGCACCTGGCCGCCGGCGATGTCATGGCTCCACTGCGACTGGCTCGGCAGCCGGTTGTAGGGGTCGCCCACGTCGATGCTGATCCATTCGGGGTGGTAGTCGAGCTGGTTCGCCGCCTTGGTCATGTAGATCGGTGTCTCGGGGTCGCACCCGCACAACACGGTGGTGACGCCCTTGGCCTTCAACTGAGCGACCATGTTCGGCGCGTCCTGGGCGTCGCCGGCGATCGAGAACGGGTACCGGATGAAGGTGGCGACATGGACACCGAACCGCTGCTCGAGCAATTGGGCGCTGTTGCCGTCGCAGGCGTTGTAGATCGGGTTGTCCGGCGCCACCAGGCCGATGACCCGCTGGTGGTGCCGGAGGGCGGGACTGCCGGCGAACACAGCCGGCATGTGCGCCAGGGCGCGCCCGATGATGGTGGCGCTGACCGTCGTCAGCTTGTTGCAGTCCGGTCCCGGTGTGTAGCTGTAGGGCGCGTTCTGCCGGAGGAAGGCAGTCGACACGTACGGCGCGCCGATGGAGATCACGTGCTGCTGGGCCAGCGCCTGGGTGTAGGGGATGGTGGCGGCCAGCAGCGACACGTCGGCGAAGGCGCCGAGCGACTTGGCGGTGTCGGCGTCTTGTTGTGCCTCGGCCTGGCCGCCCCCGGACTCCTCGGTGATGAAGTTGCCGTGAGCGAGGAACGGCGCGAGCACCACGTGCCGGCCGTAGAGCTCGAACGAGCGGTTGAAGATCGAGATGTAGGCCGACATGGCGCTCAGCGTCTGGGCGTTGGACCCGATGAGGCTCGACCCGATGCTGCCGATGGCCGCGGCCACCGGCCCGGTGATCGCCTCGCGGTAGGTCACCGTGATGGTCTTGGCGGTGACCCCGGGGGCGGTGGCCCCGCCGTTGTCGCCGTGGAACGCCGGCTGGCAGAGCGGCGCGTACTTCGACCACGGGACCTGGCGCACCCCGGGCCCACAGTGCTCCCCGCTCACCGCCACCCCGCGGCTGCCCGGGGCGTCGGGGATGGCCGGAGCGAACCCTCGAGCCGACGGGCCGGTGCCAGAGCCGCCGGTGCCCGAGCCGCCGGTGCCCGAGCCGCCGCTCGGCGGCAGGGTGGAGGGGACGAGCACGACGACCAGTGCCAACGCCGCCAGACCGGCGAGCACCGGCGCGTAGTGGCGCAGCACCCTCTGCGGACCGCTCGAACCAGCCGTCCCCATCACCCCCCCGGACCCCCCGGCAGCCGGGGTCGCGGCGGGACAGTGATAACAGACCCGGGAACGGCGCGGGGAGCAACGGCCTCGGCCGCCCGGCGGTCGAGAGGGTCCGGCGCTGGACCCCGCATCCCGGCGGCGTCGTGGTCGAGCCGACGGCTCGGTACCTCGTGCTCCTCTCCGGGCTGCCGGCAGAGGTCGGGAGCGGCGCCAACCTGGTGAGCCACGCCCACCTGGCAGCGCCCGGTCGGCGCCTCGGGACCTTCGCGTGGGACGCGAGGCGCTGGCCGAGGGCGGGCTACTCGGTGATCTCCCGGAGCTTGGCCGCGAGCTCCTGGGCGGTCGGGTCCGGAGGCACCGTCTGCAGTGTGAGCAGCTTGGCCATGTCACCCTCGACCCGGATCTTGCCGGCCATGAAGGCCTGCATCCCGGCCTGGGCGTTGCCGTCGACGAGGATCGCCTTCGCGGTGGCGTAGTCGACGGTGACCTTCAGGTCGGGCGCCTCGAGGTGGCCCTGCTCGATGTCGATGGACCCGGTGGTGGTGTCGAGGTGGGCGTCGAGGGTCTCGGTGCCGTCGAACGGCAGCTCGGTCACGACGAGGTTCATCCGGACGACGTGGGGGACCAGGGTGGCCTTCCCCTCGTACTCCTTGCGGACCGCTCGGGCCGCCTCGATCCACTCGTCGCTCAAGAACGGGTACGCCATCGCCTGCTTCCTCCGGTGCGGTCAAGGACCGCAGCTCTGCGGCCGGTGGGCCAGCCGCCTGCATCGAATGTAGCGGGCGGCTCTTGAATCGCACAGCGGCCGCTGGCGCGATCACGGCCGCGAGACCCCGGTCTTCTGGCCCTTCGTCGACCAGTCTATACTACCTATATTATAGCAAGTAACTCCCATAATCCCTACCGACCCGGCGCGCCGCCTCTCGTGCTCGCTGGACGGGACGAACACCTCTCGGTCCTCCGCGCCCTTCGGATTCGCATGGAACGCGGTGGCACATCACGATCGGTCGTTGTTGCCGGTGCGCCCGGCAGCGGAAAGAGCAGCCTCTTGCAGGCGGTGGATGTTCGATTATCCAAGCGCGGGTGGGCGGTCATCACCGTGCAGGGACGTCGGACCCTCGGACCAAGCGACCTCGTTGAGCAAGCGGTGATCGGGGTTGGCCGCACCGCATCGCCCGGCTCGAGGCTCCGGCGTGCATGGAAGGCTGCGTCGACCGGCGATCCGGCACTGGCACGGGTGCTCGACCTCCTTGGTACGGCGGGACGTCAGGACGGTACGGGAGTGGCGTTGCTGATCGACGATCTCCAGCTTTTGCGCCCGGAGCCCCTCGCCGAACTGCTGGCGACGTGCACCGACATCGACGACCTCCCCATCGTGTTTCTCTGTTCCGGGTTGCCGTCGACCCCACGGGACCTGTGGCGTGCCGGGTGGCCGCCTGGCAGCCTCCGGGTGGAGCCGGTGGGCATGCTCGCCCCGTGCGACGCCAGACGGGCGGTCGCCGAACCGGCGAGGGCCGCCGGTCGGCGTTGGAGCGACGACGCCCTCGAGGCAGTGGTTGCGACCACGCGGGGGCACCCCTACCTCCTCCAGCAGCACGCCTGGTGCGCCTGGGAGGCAATGCCGAGAGCGGGAAAGGCTTCCAAGATCACGAGGGCCGACCTCGAGCGGTCGGCCGGCGATGTCCGGCGTGAGCTCGACGGGGGCTGGTATGCAGCGCTCCTCGCCCGCACCGGGAGCGCACAGCGGGCGTACCTGCAGGTGATGGCAGCTCTTTCGGGTACCGGCAACGCCGACGAGGCGGCGAGCCCGCCCGTGTTCTCGGGCGCCATTGCAGACGCCCTGGGCCGCACGCCCCAGGCGGTGGCACCCATCCGGGATGCCTTGCTCCGCGCCGGACTGGTTCATGCACCACGTCGTGGCCAGCTGGAGTTCGCGGTGCCCGGGTTCGGTCCCTACATCCTCCGGAAGGGCGCTGCGACCGAACACTGAACGCCCGTTGTCTATCCTTTGGCGAACAGCGCGGTCGGTGGCCATTTCGCCGGGGCTCGAATGCGAGGAGGGGGACAGGTGACGGTCGATCGTCGGGGGACGCGGAAGGGAGTTCGTCTGACCGGCGCGTTGGCGGCACTGGCGGTGCTGGGGTCGACGCTGGCGGCATGCTCGAGTCCGCCGGCCAAGTCGGGAAGCACTCCGGGAACGACGGCGCCGCTCAAGGCGGCGGTCCTCTACGCCCACGACTCGAACATCGGGACGGTGCTGGTGGTCGGGTACGGGTCCATCGTCTACGCCACGACCGCCGAGTCGAAGAACCATGTTTCCTGCACCGGTGCTTGCACCAAGACGTGGCTACCCATTGCCACGTCGGGGAAGCCGGTGAACGGCGGCGGGCTCGAGCGCAAGCTGATGGGCACGGTCACCCGGCCGGACGGCAGCCTCCAGGCGACCTACGCCGGCCACCCACTGTACGTGTACAGGGGGCAGAAGACCGGTTTGCTGGCGAACGCACAGGGATCAGGGGGTGTGTGGTTCGCAGTGCTCCCCGACGGCGCGCTGCTGCACGGCTGAGCAGCGATGGCGGTTGACAGGCCGTCACGTCGGCCGTACATTGCTGGTGGAGGACGCAGCTCCAACGGAGGGGTGCTGCTATCGGGAGGGGGACCCTCGGGGAGGATCCACGACCGGGTCTCGGGGAAGGCAGCCGCCACGTGTGGATGCCGAAAGGGGGGAATGCCTGGGGCGCGGCTCCGGGCGTCCTGCTCGTCTGTTCGGCGGAGAACGAGCGTCGTTCTCCTCCAGCAGTGAGCCGGCACCGGTGGTCGCAACCGTGTGAGAAACGCGTTCTGCTGTTGCCACATGACCCAGGTGCACTGGTTGTCATGACTCGCTCGTGCATCGGCGCCACCGCGCTCGCGGACGCCGTTGCCGGTTCCAGGGTCCGTGCACCGAATGAGTCACTCAATTCCTTTAATTCACTTAAGGAGAATTTGTGAGACCAGGAAGCATCCTCAAGCGCTTCGGCGCCACGGTGGGAGCGGTGGCCCTGACCACCGGGACCATCCTCGGCGCAGTGGCGCTCGGTGCCGGGACGGCGTCGGCGACGCCGCAGCCCGGCGCACCGTCGTCGGCGTGTACCTACACCGACGGCTCATCGAGTGGGGCCGACTTGATCACGATCAAGCCGGGCGACACGATCAACATCTCGTGCACCGGGCTGCCGGCGAGCACGTCGTTGGCCATCGCGCCGGCGTCGGGTCTCGGCGGCATCGTGACGCCGGCGAGCGATGCCTCCAACGAGGCTGACATCGGCGCGGCTATCCTGACCGACACGTCGTCTTCCACCGGGACGCTGACGGCCTCGTTCACCTGGCCGGCCACCTTCTCGGCGAACGACGCGAACGCGGCGTGCCCGCCGACCCAGGCGCAGATCAATGCAGGCATCTACGACTGCATCGTGGCCATCGCCGACCTAACGACCCAGGTGCCGCTGAATGTGGTGCAGGTGGTCTTCAGCGGTGAGGCCGCGCCGGCGGCAGGCACCCTGACTACGACGGGCTTCACCTCCGGCGCCCCCGGCGACTCGGTGACGCTCTCCAAGGCCACCAACCTGTGGGGCTCGGCCATCGAGGGCGCTGGTGAGACCGGGACCTCGGTGCCGGCGGCGTCCATCACCCTCGGGGCGACTGAGATCGGGAACACCGTGGTGTCCCCGGCCAGCTACGCCTACGAGGGGGCGCTGACCCAGTCGGCGATCACCTCGACGGCGGTCACCATCCCGGCGGGCACCGCGGCGGGCACATACCCGCTGTGCGTGAACGAGCCGAATGTCGCCGCCGCGCTAAGCGGCTACAGCGGCTACCCGGCTGGTACAGCAGTTTCGGACTGCGTCAACTACACGGTCCTCAGGACGCCGACCCTGTCGGCGAGCCCGACGTCGGGTGCAATCGGTCAGACGATCGCGGTGACCGGTAGCAACTGGGACCCGAACCTCGGCACGACGGCCGCGCTGTCGTTCACCGATGGGACGGACACCGGCACGGCCACCGTCAGCGCAACCGGCGCTCTGAGCGGCACGATCACCGTCGGCAGCTCCGAGACGGCCACCATCCCGACCGGTCAGCTGTCGACGCCTGACAACATCGTCGCCACGCTGGGCACCGAGACGGAGTCGGCCACCTTCACGGTCGTCGGGTTGAAGTACACGTGCAGCACGTCGGGTTCGCCGAGCTCCTGCAACATCAACCAGGCGATCAGTGTCACGGTGAGCGGCGTGACCGACGGTCTCATCCTCAACGAGGGGACCAGCGGCACCACCGTCACCATGGCGCCGATCACCCTGAACGGGTACCAGCAGACGTCCACCGGGAGCCTCAACCCGGTCACCCTGATCGACGAGCGTGGCACGCTCGTCGGCTGGTCGACCGTGGCCCAGTTCCAGGCGGACAACTTCACGGGCCCGGTCGCTGGCTCGGCCGCCGACCACGAGATCCCGGCCACCAACTTCTTCCTTGGTGACGGGACGACGGCCCCTGCGCCGAACGTGGCCTGCTCGTCGGCGTCGCAGGCTCCGCTCGGACAGCCCAGCTGCCTGATCAGTGAGGTGACCCAGCCGAAGGCCAACGTGGCCGTGCCGGGTCCGTCGGGGACTGCTGTCAGCCTCGGCAATGCCAAGGCCGGCGGCGGTGGTGGTTCGTTCCTGATCACCTCCGGCGTCCAGCTCTACGTGCCGAGCTACATCGCTGCCGGCACGTACAGCGACACCCTGAACATCACGGTCAGCTGACCGGGGGCGTTCGGTAGCAATACGCAGTAACCCGTAAGGGCGCCGGTGGGGACGGACTTGTCCGTCCCCACCGGCGTTCCGGGCTCGGGGGCGGTCGCCGCTAGTGGCGGTCGCCCCCGTGGGCTGTCCGGCGGCGGTTGACCGACACCCATCCGGTCACGTGCCTACGCTGTAGGTCCCTACCGGGGTTGCAGAGGATCGTCGGGGTCCGCAATAGACCGCGTCATGGATGGGTGATGGCACACGACCTGCGAAGGAGTGGGCGGTGAAGCGAGGGGGGTTCCGGCGAACGCTGGTTGTCGCCGCTTGGGTGGTCATAGCCGCCGTCGCCTCAGGCGTCTCGACGGTCGGATCGTCGGTCGCAGGAGCGGCCACTGCCCAGGGATGGGGGATCGGTCCCTACAGCAGTCCCGGCCAGCCGGCCCGGGCGCAGTTCGACATCGTCGCCAAGCCCGGCCAGTCGCTCTCCGACGCGTTCACGATCAGCAACTTCACCGATCACCCGATCTCGTTCAACCTGTATTCGGCCGACGCCTACAACACGACGGTCGGCGATGCCTTCGCCCTCAAGTTGGCCAACGAGCAGCAGGTTGGTGTCGGCAAGTGGGTCTCGCTGCCGACCAGCAAGCTGACGGTCGCCGCTCAGCAGTCGGACCGGATCGACTTCGCCCTGACCGTCCCCCGCAACGCCACTCCCGGCGACCACGCCGGGGGCATCGTTGCGCAGAACACCCAAAAGGCGATCGTTAAGCGCAACGGCGTTGAGGTGCCCGTCCTCGAGGGGGTGGGGGTTCGCATCTTCGTCCGAGTCTCGGGGAAGATCCAGCCCGGCCTGGCGGTGGCCGACCTGCACGCTTCGAGTAACTACGGCGCCTTCACTTGGGCAACGGGGTCGGCGGGCAGCACGGTCCAATTCGACGCCGTGAACACGGGTAACGTCGAGCTCAACGCCAAGGCGACCGTGGAAGAGCTCTCGTGGACAGGTGCGGTTCTGCACACGTTCAAACCCACGTCGCTCCCGGTGTTCCTGCCGGGCAACCGGGTGCACATCACCGAGCCGGCGGTGCCATTGCCCCACTTGGGACAGGTGCACTTCAAGGTCGTGCTCACGGCGGGCCGGCTCACGGCCTCACAGACGGCGACCCTGTGGCTGATCCCGTGGGTGCTCATCCTGATCATCGTGCTGCTGCTGGCGCTCGTGGTCCTGCTCTGGGTCCGCCGCCGCCGTCGCCGGCGGCGGACCGAGACGGGCGGCGGACCCGGACGTTCCGGCGGGTCAGACGCGGCTGTCGGTGCCGAGCAGGAGAAGGTGCCGACGGGCACCTCGCCGTGAGGACCGTCCGCCGGGGTCCGGCGGTGTTGGTTGCCGCGCTAGCCGTGGCCTCCATCGGGCTCGGAGTCGTACTGGTCGGGGCTCCGCCCGCCAGCGGCTCGACCGGTCCGACGGTCCAGCTCTCGCCGTCGGTGGGCGCTCCCGGGACCGAAGTCCTGGTGACCGCCTCGGGCCTGCCGCCGGGCATCGTCGTCCAGGCCCAGCTGTGTGGCAACGACGCTCTGAACGGGACGGTCGACTGCGCCACTTCCAACTCCGGGCCTGCGGCCACTACCTCAAGCGGAGGGGCCGAGCTACGGCTGTCGGTCGTGCCGCCGCCCAAGCCCTGCCCGTGCGTGGTGATGGTGACCGGTGAGGGGGTGCTCACCGAGCCCACCGCCCGGTTCGTGATCCCGGGTTTCCCGACGGCTCCTGCGACGTCGAGCAGGAGCCTGGAGGAGCCACTGCGGGTCACCCGGGCCGAACTTTCAGGTGACGGCCCGGCGGCGGCCTGGATTGGCGGAGCGCCGCAGCGGACCCTCACGGTGACGGTGGAGAACCCAGCATCGTCGGTCTATCCGGACCCGCTCCTGGTCATCAGGGTCGGCTCGGTCGGCAGCCCGGGTCCCGTGGTGGCCTCGAAGCTCCTCGCCAACTTCCGGCCGGGTGAGCAGCGGACGCTCTCGGTGCCGGTCGACTTCCCGGTCGTTGCCACTGGGGAGTACGAGGTGGCGGCTTCCGTCGGGTCTCCCGGCTCGGGCACGAGGTTCGTCGTCCGCACCTGGATCTTTCCGGTCGGACTCTTCGTCATAGCGTTTCTCCTACTGCAGGTGGTGGCACTGGCGATCACCGGTGCCGTCCGCCGCCGCCGCCTCCCGCCGGCTACCCCGGAAGAGGCCGGTGCGACGCCGGACGCCCGGACCGGCGAGCCGGTGGCCGTCGGCGCGGGAACGGGCGCCGGACGGGAGGCGGTTGCCGGGTCATCTCCGCCAGCGTGACCGAGCCGGCCGGCCGCCGGGTCGCCGGCCGATCCCCCGTCGCCGTACCCCGTCTGCTTGCCGGCACCCTGTCCTTGTTGTTGCTCGCTTCGATGCCATGGATACCCGCTGGCGCCCTGACCAACGGAAGCGTGAGCTTCGCTCCCGTCCCGTCGTCGGCCACCGTCGGCTCCCACTACCAGTACCTCGTCCGACCTGGGGCGACGGTCTCGGGACTGGCGGTGCTCGCCAACGCGTCGGGCACGTCGCGCACTTACGACCTCTACGCCGCCGACGCGACCGCCGGCCGCGGCAGTTTCTCCCTCCGAACTCGTGGGTCCGAGATGCACGGGATCGGTCAGTGGGCTTCGTTCCCGGACCCGATCGTGACGCTGTTGCCCCTCCAGCACGCCATGGTGAGCTTCACCCTCCACGTCCCTGGCGACGCCCGGGCGGGCGGGTACGTCGGGGGTGTCGTGGCGGTCGACGCGACCCAGACGCCAGGCGAATCCACGGCGCCGGTGATCGTCCAATCCGCCGTGGCCCTACGGGTCTACGTCCTGGTCGTGCGGCCGACCTTCCAGTCGCCGGCCCACCAGCACCGCCTGCCGGTCCGGGACCGGCCGAGCGGCGACGACCAGGTGCTCCGGTGGAGCCTGACCGGCGCCACCGGCCTTTTCGCCGCGGTGGCGGTGCTGTTCTTGGTCCTCGCTCGTCGACGGCCGCGTCGCCGGCCGCCCTACACTCGAACCGGGGGCGATCAGGAGGTCCCCACGGCGACGGGCGGCATGCGCCCGGAATGAGGCCTCCCTCCAGAATTGTTCCGATCGGTCCAAACGTGCCTGCGAATCCTCGCCGAACGGGTGTAGCATGGGGCGGGCACGAGGTAAAGCTCAGGCGGAGGGCGAGCCTTGAAGTTCCAGGGGGGTGTCGGAGGAGTGAGGTCGTGGAGGCGGCTCGTCGCCGTCGTGACCGCCATGGTCGGGGTACCTCTCGTTGCCGTGGTCGGCACTCCGCCGCCTCCGGCCGGAGCAGCTCTGTCGACCTGGGTGACGGTGGCGAGCCCGAACACGGCGACAACGGACGCCAACCAGCTCGCCGCGGTCTCGGCCGACGCCCGGAGCGACGTCTGGGCGGTGGGCTGGTCAAACAACGGAACGTACGATCAGACGCTGGCGGAGCACTATGACGGCACCTCGTGGTCGATCGTGCCGACGGCGGACACGTCGACCACCTTGGACAACCGGCTGCTCGGCGTGACGGCGCTGTCGCCCACCAACGTCTGGGCGGTCGGCTATGCAAGCAACGGCACGGTCGACCAGACGCTCATCGAGCACTACGACGGGACCTCGTGGTCGATCGTGACGAGCCCCGACACCTCGACGACCGAGCTCAACGAGCTGACCGGGATCGGATCGGACAGCACCGGCGACCTGTGGGCCGTGGGCCTGGCGACCGTCGGCACGAGCGGCAGCTACGCCCAGACGCTGATCGAGCAGTACGACCCGACGACCTCGTCTTGGTCAGTGGTGACGAGCCCCAACACCTCGACCACGCTCGACAACCGCCTGTTGGGGGTGACCGTGGTCTCGGCAACCGACGCGTGGGCGGTGGGTTCGGCCAGCAACGGGACAGTCGACCAGACGCTTACCGAGCAGTGGAACGGGACCGCCTGGGCCATCGTGGCGAGCCCAGACACGGTGACCACCTCACCCAATGGTCTCTCTGCGGTTTCCGCCGACTCGGCGAGCGACGCATGGGCGGTCGGGTACGCCTACAGCGGCCTCACCCCCGAGCCGCTGGCCGAGCAGTGGAACGGCACCTCCTGGGCGGTGGTCGCCGCTCAGGATCCCTCGACGAGCGCGACATCGCTCACCGGGGTGGACGCGCTGTCGCCGACCGACGTCTGGGCGGTGGGATCGCAGAACACCGGGACCGTCGAACAAACGCTGATCGAGAACTACAACGGCACATCGTGGTCGGTGGCGACCAGCCCCGACACGTCGGTGGCGGCGAACAATGCCTACGCCGGGGTTGCCGCCGTCTCGGCTGCCACGCTGTGGGCGGTCGGGAGCGCCAATGCCGGTGCGGTGCCGCAGACCCTGATCGCTACCACCCCGCTCACCCCGACGCTCACCTTGACGTCGTCAGCCAACCCGAGCGTTACCGGGCAAGCGACCACATATTCGGTCTCGGTGGCGGGAGGGATCGGTGCTCCGGTTGCGACCGGCGCGGTCATATTCTCCGACGGGGCGGCGGTGCTCTGTGACAACGCCGCGCTCGATGCCAGCGGGGCGGCAACCTGTACGACCTCTCTGTCGACCGCCGGCGCCCACACCGTCACCGCCACTTACAGCGGCGACGACAATTATCTTGCCGCGGCGGCGCAACTGAGCCAGCAGGTGAACCCCGATCCGACGACGCTGACCCTCGTCTCGTCGGCGAACCCGGCACCGGCGAGCTCGCCGGTGGTGTTCACCGCAACGTGGTCCGCCACCGCGCCGGGGACGGGCACGCCGACCGGAACCGTTACCTTCGAGAACGGGGGGACGGCGGTGCCGTCGTGCACTGACGTGCCACTCGGCGCCTTCGCAGCGGCCCAGTGCATCCTCTCGTTCGACACCGTCGGCACCGACGACATTACGGCCGTCTTCGGGAACGACCCGAACTTCGCTGCCAGTACCTCGAATATCGTGGCCGAGACCGTGGCGGCCGGCTCGCTGTCGGTGACCGAGACGCCGGCCGGACAGAACGGCGGCGCGACCACGGTGACCCTGACGCCGGTCACCCTGAACAGCACTCCAGGCACGGCCTCGGGGGTGCTCAACACGGTGGTCGTGAACGACAACCGGGGCACGGCGTGCAGCGGGCAGCTCTGTGGCTGGTCGGTATCGGCCCAGCTGGAGCTCCCGTTCCAGAACCTCGTGCCAAACGGCGACCCGGCGGCCAACGTCCTGCCGGCGGGGACGGCCACGATCACTCCGTCGGTCACCCCCGGCAACCCCCAGAGCCCGACGACCGGAGTGACCTCCGGCCCTTCAGCGGCGCTCTCGACCTCGGCCAGCACGCCGGTCTGCTCGGCAGCGGCAGGGGCCGGTGGCGGTACCTACGACTGCAATGCGACCCTCTCGGTCAGCGTCCCGCCGTACGTCGCCGCCGGCACCTACCAGGCGGTGGTGGAAGTGATCGCCTCGAGCCCGTGATCGCCGCTCCGACGGTCGGCGCCACCACGAGGTCCGCCGGGGCGCCGATAGCATGCCTCCCGTGACCGCCCCGGTGATGGCAGGCGCCGAGCCGTTCTCGGCCACCGGCGGGCCGGAGGGCGCCCTGGTGCTCCACGGGTTCACCGGCAACCCGCACTCGGTGCGCGGCGTCGCCGAGAAGCTGGCCGACGCCGGGCTGAGCGTCGAGCTCCCGCTGCTCCCCGGGCACGGGACGGCGCTCGAGGACATGGTGGAGACCCGCTGGGCCGACTGGTCGGCGGCGGCGGAGGATGCCTACCTCGGCCTGGCCGCCCGGTGCCGGGCGGTGGTGGTCGTCGGGCTGTCGATGGGCGGGACGCTGTCGTGCTGGCTGGCCGAGCGCCACCGCCAGATCGCCGGGCTGGCGCTGGTCAACCCGCTGGTCAAGCCGCCCGACGACGAGCTCCGCTCGGCGATCAAGGAGCTGCTCGACTCGGGGACGCCGGTGGCGCCGGGGATCGGCTCGGACATCGCCATGCCGGGCGCCCACGAGATCACCTACGACGGGACGCCGCTGGCGGCCGTCCTCTCGCTCTTTGCGGGCACCGAGGACGTGGCCGACGCCCTCTGCGAGATCCACTGCCCGGTGCTGCTCCTCTCGAGCCGGGAGGACCACGTGGTCGACCCGGCCAACGGCGACCTGCTGATGGCGTCGGTCAGCGGGCCCGCCGAGCGGGTCTGGCTCGAGCGGAGCTACCACGTCGCCACCCTCGACTACGACCGCGACGAGGTCGAGGAGCGGGTGGCGGCCTTTGCGACCGGCGTCGTTGCCGGTGCCGAGGCATGAGCGGCGGGGGCACCGGGGGCGGCGCCAGCGGCGGAGGTGGGACCGCCCCGGCGCCGATCTCGAGCGACGACGTCGTCCACGTGGCCCGCCTCGCCCGCCTCGAGCTGACCGAAGAGGAGGTCGAGCGCTTCACCGGGCAGCTCGCCCAGGTGCTGGCGCACGCCGCCGACGTCGCCGCCCTCGACCTCGACGGCGTGGCCCCGACGTCGCACCCGCTGCCGCTCTCCAACGTGCTCCGTCCCGACGAGGTCGGCCGCTGCGCCGACCGCGACGAGGTGCTGGCGGCCGCCCCGTCGGTCGAGGACCACCGGTTCCGGGTGCCCCGGATCACCGGCGAGGCGCCATGAGCACCGGCGGCTCGGATGCGGCGGGCGGGAGCAGCGGCGGGGTGGGAGGCCCGGCCCTGGCGATCGCCGCCGCCGTCCGGTCGGGCGGGCGGTCGGCGAGGTCGGTGGCGCAGGAGGCGCTGGCGGCGGTGGCCGCCGGCGACGGAGGGCTCCATGCGTTCCTCACGGTGAGCGCCGAGGAGGCGTTGGCGGCCGCCGACGCCGTCGACGCCAAGCTCGGGGCCGGCGAGGACCCGGGGCCGCTCGCCGGGGTGCCGGTGGCGCTCAAGGACAACCTGTGCGTGCGCGGCCAGCCGACGACGTGCGGCTCGCACATCTTGGAGGGCTGGCGGCCGCCGTACGACGCGACGGTGGTCGAGCGGCTGGTCGGCGCCGGGGCGGTGCTCGTCGGCAAGACGAACATGGACGAGTTCGCGATGGGGTCGTCGACCGAGAACTCCTACTTCGGGCCGACCCGGAACCCGCACGACCGGTCGCGGGTCCCGGGGGGGTCGTCGGGCGGCTCGGCGGCGGCGGTGGCCGCCGGGTTCGTCCCGCTCGCCCTCGGCAGCGACACCGGCGGCTCGATCCGCCAGCCGGCGGCGCTGTGCGGGGTCGTCGGGATGAAGCCGACCTACGGGCTGGTCTCGCGCTACGGATTGGTGGCCTTCGCCAGCTCGCTCGACCAGATCGGGCCGTTCGCCACCACCGTCGCCGACGCAGCCCACCTGCTCGGGGTGATCGCCGGTCACGACCCGGCCGACTCGACGTCGCTCCCCGACGGTGCCGGACGGCAGCGGTTCTCGGCCTCGCTCGAGCGCGGTGCCGACGGGCTGAGGGTGGGCGTGTGCCCGGAGCTGGTCGACGGGTGCGCCGCCGACGTCGTCGCCCGGGTCCGCCAGGCGGCCGAGGCGTTGGCCGCCGCCGGGGCCGACGTCGTCGAGGTCCCGGCGCCGGAGTTCCGCCTCGGGCTCTCGGCCTACTACCTGATCGCACCGGCCGAGGCGTCGTCGAACCTCGCCCGCTACGACGGTGTCCGCTACGGCCTGCGGGTCGACGCCGCCGACGTCGTGGCGATGAACACCGCCACCCGCACGGCTGGCTTCGGCGCCGAGGTCAAGCGGCGGATCATGCTCGGCACCTACGCCCTGTCGGCCGGCTACTACGACGCCTACTACGGCAAGGCGCAGCGGGTCCGCACGCTGATGGTCGAGGCCTTCGACCGTGCCTACGAGCAGGTCGACGTCCTCCTCGGCGCCACCGCCCCGACGACGGCGTTCCCGATCGGGGAGCGGGTCGACGACCCGATGGCGATGTACATGTCCGACGTCTGCACGATCCCGTCGAACCTCGCCGGCCACCCGGCGATCAGCGTGCCCTTCGGCGACGGCGACGACGGGCTGCCGATCGGCGTCCAGGTGCTGGCACCGGCGCTCGGAGAAGAGCTGCTCTTCAAGGTGGCCGCCGTGGTGGAGGCCGCCGCGCCGTCGCCGGCGGGGTCCAAGGCGGCGGCACCGGTCGGCTCCGGCAGCCAGGAGGGGGCGGCACGGTGATCTCGCCGGGGTGGGAGACGGTGGTCGGCCTCGAGGTCCACTGCGAGCTCGCGACGGCCACCAAGCTGTTCTGCAGCTGCGCCAACAGCTTCGGCGACGAGCCGAACACCAACGTCTGCCCGGTGTGCCTCGGTCTCCCAGGGTCCCTGCCGGTGCTCAACCGCGGGGCGGTCGAGCGGGCGATGCGGATCGGGGCGGCGCTGCACTGCGAGGTGCGCCCCTCGGTCTTCCACCGAAAGAACTACTTCTATCCCGACATGCCGAAGGACTACCAGATCAGCCAGTACGACGAGCCGATCAACGTCGGCGGCTGGCTCGACCTGCCCGACGGCTCGCGCGTCGGCATCGTCCGGGCCCACCTGGAGGAGGACACCGGCAAGACCACCCACCAGGGCGGTGACGGGCGGATCCACGGCGCCGACTACTCGCTGGTCGACTACAACCGGGCCGGGGTGCCGTTGGTCGAGATCGTCTCGGAGCCCGACATCCGCTCGGCCGCCCAGGCCCGGGCCTACGTCGGCGAGCTCCGGGGAGTGCTCGTCGCCGTCGACGCCTCCGACGGGCGGATGGAGGAGGGCTCGCTGCGGGTCGACGCCAACGTCTCGGTCCGACCGGCCGGCAGCGACACCTTCGGCACGCGCTGCGAGATCAAGAACCTGAACTCGCTGCGCTCGCTCGGGCGGGCGATCGAGCACGAGGCGGCCCGGCAGGTCGCCCTCATCGAGGCCGGTGAGAAGGTCGTCCAGCAGACCCGCCACTGGGACGAGGCGGCCGGGCGGACGGTCCCGCTGCGCTCCAAGGAAGAGGCGTTCGACTACCGCTACTTCCCCGAGCCGGACCTCGTCTTGCTGGCGCCCGACGCCGAGTGGCAGGCCGAGGTGGCCGCCTCGCTCGGGATGCTGCCGGCGCAGCGCCGGGCCCGGCTCGTGGCCCTGCTCGACCGGGGCGACGGAGCGGGTGCGGGCCGGGACGGCGTCCCGATGCCGGCGCTGGCCGACCAGGTGACCGCCGTGGTCGACCAAGGCCTCGACGAGCTGGTGGCGGCGGCGGTCGAGGGCGGGGCCCCGGCCCGCCTGGCGCTCGCCCGAGCGGCCAACGAGGTGGCGGCCGAGGTGGACGCCGGGCGGAAGCTCGAGGCGGGGGCCTTCGCCAAGCTGGTGGCTCTCGAGGCGGCCGGCCAGCTCTCGGCCACCCAGTCCAAGGAGGTGCTGGCCGCTCTGCTGGCCGCCGGCGGGGGCGACCCCGAGGAGATCGCCCGCCAGAAGGGGTTCGAGGCGATGTCGGAGGAGTCGATCTCGGCGGTGGTCGGCGAGGTGGTCGCCGCCCACCCCGACGAGTGGGCGCGCTACGCCGGCGGCGAGGACAAGCTGACCGGCTTCTTCACCGGCCAGGTGATGAGGCGGACCGGCGGCAAGGCCGACGGCAAGGCGGTGGCGGCCGAGCTGCGGCGGCGGCGCCAGGGGTAGGAGCTCAGCCCGTCGGGCGCCCCGAGAACGGCCGGCTGCCGGAGCCAGTCGGCCGCCGCTGCGAGCGGGGAGCCACCGATGACGAGCCGAGCGGCCGCGGCGAGCATCGATCACCCGGGCCCACTGGAAGGAGGAGCCCTCCGGGTCGAGTCGACCGGTGCGGAGCATCCGGGACCGACACCGTGGGGGTGGAACTTTCGACCCTCTCGTGCGTAAGAACGTGATGATGACGGTGGAGGGCGAGAACGATGCGGCTCTGATCCGGGCCTCCCAGGGCGACCCGGCGTCCTTCGGCGCCCTCTTCGACCGCCACTTCGCGACGGTCCACCGCTTCTGCGCACGCCGGGTCGGGCGCGACGACGCCGAGGATCTCACCGGTGAGACGTTCCGCCGGGCCTTCGAGGCTCGACACTCCTATGACCTCTGCCGGCCCGACGCCCTCCCATGGTTGTTCCGAATCGCCCGCAACCTGATCCTCGATGCCTTGCGCGAGAGGGCGGCCGAGGACCGGGCCTACGCCAGGTTGGGCGCCGTGGCCGGGAGCAGCTCGCCGAGCGGGGAGGACCGGGCAGCCGAGAGCGCCGAGGCACGCGCCGACCTCGCGCTGGTGGCCCGGCTGCTGTTGGAGGAGCCGGCAGAGGACGTCGACGCCCTGTTCCTGCACGTCTGGGACGGACTGAGCTATGCCGACGTCGCCGTCGCGCTCGGGGTCCCGATCGGCACGGTGCGCTCCCGGCTGAGCCGGCTCCGCCGTCGCCTCGAAGCGGCGCTCGGTGTGCCGGCTGACCCGCCGACGTCAGACCTACAGAAGGGAGGGTAGCGATGGACCGAATCGCCGATCTCGTCGCGCAGCTCGAGCCAGAGACGGGGGTGCCGTCGCCGGACGTCGTCGCCCGCCAGCGCGAGGTCCTGCACCGGGCGATGGCGACGGTGGGCGCAGCGCCGACGCCCCAACCGCCGGGGCCCCAACCGCCGGCGCCCCGGCGCCTCCGGCGCACCCGGTACGGCCGCTGGTCGGCGGCGCTCGCCAGCGCTGGCGCGGTGGCCGTCGCGGTGGCGGTGTTGGTGGCGGTGCTGGTCCCCGGCTCACCGTCACCCCGTGGCACCTCGCCGACCCGGCCGGTCGGGTCGGCGGTGCTCCTGGCCATCACGAGGGCGCTCGCCGCCACCGGCCACGACGTCGAGGAGGCGCGCACGACGTCGGCGACCGCCGTCCGACTGTCCGCCACCTCCTGGGTCGACGTGGCCACCGGAGCGTGTCGCACCGACACCGCGATCGACGGGCAGCGCACCTTGACGACCTTCGTCGAGCACGGCGCAGCGGTCCTCGTGGACTATGGCCGACGGGAGTGGTGGACCCGGCGGACCGGCGGCGTGACCTGTGAGCCGCTGACCCCGCAGGCAATCGAGCACGAGGTGACGACCGGTGGCTACACGGTGGCCGGCGAGACCACCCTCGACGGGCAGCGGGTGCTGAGGCTCGTGTCCACGACCACCTCCACCGGGCCTCATCCGGCGGGCGGCACGACGACGCTGTGGGTGGGCGCCACGACCTACCTGCCGATCGAGGCGACGTCCACCGGCGGAGCCCGGACCGTCTTCACCTGGTTGCCGGGCACCGCTGCCAACCGGGCGGCGCTCGCCGTGTCGGTCCCCCAGGGGTTCGAAGAGGTTCCGGCACCACCACCCGAGCACGAGCCGGTGGGACTCCCCGGTGGCGTTGGCCGAGGGTAGGGGACGGCGGCGAGCCCGGGTCCTGGCGGCAGCGGTCGCCGCCGTCGCGATGGCGGCCGCCTCGGGCGGGAGCATCGCTCCCTCCTCCGCCAGCCCGAGGACGGCGGAGGAGACCCGAACCCACGCCCTGGACGTGGCCAGCTGCCTCACCAGGTCGACCTGCGACACCCCACGCCGGTTCCGGGTGGCCTACGGCATCGAGCCACTCGTCGAGCACGGCATCGACGGTCGTGGCCAGACGGTGGTGCTGCTCGAGCTCGCCGCACCGCCGTCGAAGCCCCCGACGACCACCGACATCCGCCAGGACCTCGAGCGTTTCGACCGCATGTTCGACCTGCCCGCTGCCCGGCTCGGGGTCGTCGACAGCCTCGCCCGGTCGCCCGACCCGTGGGGGGCCAACCTCGAAGAGGTGGAGGACACCGAGATCGTGCACGCCGTCGCTCCCGAGGCCGCCATCCGGGAGGTCCTGGTCAGCGATGCGGCACTCGGAAGTGCGGCCGACCAGAGCTCGGACGTCGCCGCCGCGTTGGTGCTCGGCCTGCGCCTTGGCTCGGTGATCTCGTTGAGCAAGAGCACCGGGGAGGAGTGCTTCACCCCGGGCGAGGTGGCCCGCCTGCACGCGGCGCTGCACGCTGCCGCGCTGGCGAAGGTGACGGTGGTCAACTCCTCCGGCGATTCCGGCGCGGCGGGCAAGCCGTGTCCGGGCGCCCAGCCGACATCGCCGATGGTGAAGGCGGTGAACCTGCTGGACTCCGATCCGCTCACCTTGGCCGTCGGTGGTACCGACCTGCGCACCGATCCCAAGACCGGCGCCTATGCCGGCGAGACGGCGTGGAGCGTCCCGACCGGCGAGCCGCTTCCCGAGGCACCGGTGGGATCGGGCGGCGGGTTCAGCCGGCTGTTCCGCCGGCCCGCCTACCAGGACGGGGTGCCGGGCATCGGTGCCACCAGGGGCGTCCCCGACGTTGCCGCCGACGCCGACGCCGACGGCGGCATGGCGCTGGTGGTCGGCGACGGCCGGAGCGACTTTCTCACCGGGGCGGGCGGGACCAGCGCCGCCGCCCCGCTGTGGGCGGCGGTGATCGCTCTCGCCGACGAGGACGCCGGCCGGCATCTCGGCTTCGTCAACCCCGCCATCTACCGCATCGGACGCAGCGCCGCCTACCACCGCGCGTTCCACGACGTCACCACCGGGACCAACACCGTCCGGTCCTCCTCTCAGACCGTGACCGGCTATGACGCCGGGCCTGGGTGGGACCCGGTCACCGGGTGGGGGAGCCCGAACGCCGCCGTGCTCGTGCCGCTGCTGGCGAAGGGCGGCGGGCGGTAGGCGGTAGCCGACTGCTTCTGTGCATCCCGGCGGGGCGACGGGCAGCCGGCGAAGAGGAGAAGGGCGACGGCCGCGGTGACGGTCCTCTCAGACGCCGTTGGCGGCCCCGATGAGCGCGGTCCGGGTGACCCGTCCTCCGGGTGCCGACGGGTCGGCGTAGGAGTAGGTGACGCCCGAGAACTCGGTGCCGGCGCCGGTCCGCAGCGGGTAGCCCAGGGTGACGTCCGCCGGGACCGAGACGAAGGTGCCACCGGCGCAGTCCGGGGTGCAGGTGTTGTGGGTGTACTGGCCGGCGCCGGCGGCGGTGGTGGCGGTCCACGACGACCAGGTGAGGTGATCGAGGTAGGCGTTCCCGTCGCCGCAGGCGAGGATGATGCCGAGGGGGCGGACCGCCGGCGGGGCGCCCGGGAGGTCGCATTCGGTGACCACCGACGGGACGGCGGTCGGCGGCGGCAGGGCCTTGTCGGTGGTGGTCACCCAGTAGCCGTTGCCGTCGGGGGTGGCCGCCATCCCGACGACGGGGGTGGTCGCGGCCGGCGGCGCCCCGCCGGTCGAGCCGTAGAAGGTGGCGTCGCCGAAGGCGAAGATCCCGCCGTCGGAGGCCACCAGCCAGTAGCCGTTGCCGTCGGGGGTGGCCGCCATCCCGACGATCGCCGCGTTGAGCGGCCGGCCGCCCATCGAGCCGAAGAAGCCGGCGTCGCCGAAGGCGAAGATCCCGCCGTCGGAGGCCACCAGCCAGTAGCCCTTGCCGTCGGGGGTGGCCGCCATCCCGACGATCGCCGCGTTGAGCGGCCGGCCGCCCATCGAGCCGAAGAAGCCGGCGTCCCCGAAGCTGAACACACCGCCGTCGGCACCGACCATCCAGTAGCCCTTGCCGTCGGGGGTCGACGCCATCCCGACCACCGGGGCGTCGAGGGTGACCGGGGCCGAGCCGTCGTCGACGGCGTCGCCGAAGCCGTAGGCGACGCCGACGTCGGTGACCTCCCAGTACCCCTTGGCGTCGGGGGTCGACGCCATCGCGACCACCGGGACCTCCAGCGTCCCCCCGCCTTCGGACCCGTAGAAGCCGGCGTCGCCGTAGCTGAAGACGCCACCGTCCTCTGCCACCAGCCAGTAGCCCTTGCCGTCGGGGGTGGAGGTCACGCCGACGATCGGCGCGGCCAGTTGGGAGCCGGTCGGGCTGCCGTAGGCGGTGGCGGCGCCGAAGGAGGTGACCGACCCCGAGGCGGTGCCTCCCTGGGCCCCGGCCGTCGTCGTGGCGATGGTCAGGACGGCCGGAGGAACCACGAGCACGAGCACGAGGGCGACCCCGACCGCCGCCATGGCCACGCTGCGGGCTGCACCGACGCCACCCACGATCGCACCCCCTCTGCAATGTGTTCCCGGCGTCCATTCAATCACCTTCGGGTCGATCACCTTCGGGTCGCCGCTGGGCGGCCGACGGCGACCGGGAACGCCGGAACGGAGGTTCGCCATTGGGCGTACTCTTCGCCCCATGCCCGATGACGCCCAGCCCACGCCGCCGCCCACCTCGTCCGCCGCCGTCCCCAGCCGGAGCCGGGTGGCGATCTCTCCGAGCGAGGCGGCCGAGCGACCGGGGATCAAGCCGCGCAGCTACGAGGTGACCGAGGGCCCGGCGAAGGCACCGGCCAGGGCGATGCTGCGGGCGGTCGGGATGACCGACGCCGACTGGGACAAGCCCCAGGTCGGCGTGGCGTCGAGCTGGAACGAGGTCACCCCGTGCAACCTGCCGCTCGACCGTCTGGCCAAGCGGGCGAAGGACGGCGTCCGGGCGGCCGGGGGTTTCCCGTTCGAATTCGTGACGATCGCCGTCTCCGACGGCATCTCGATGGGGCACGAGGGCATGCGGGCCTCGCTGGTCAGCCGCGAGATCATCGCCGACTCGGTCGAGACGATGATGCACGCCGAACGGTTCGACGCACTGGTGACACTCGCCGGGTGCGACAAGTCGCTGCCGGGCATGCTGATGGCGGCCGCCCGGGTGAACCTCCCGAGCGTCTTCCTCTACGGCGGCTCGATCCTCCCCGGACGCCTCGGCGACCGGGCGCTCGACGTCGTGAGCGTGTTCGAGGCCGTCGGTGCCAACGCCGTCCACGCGATGAGCGACGACGAGCTGGTGGCGATCGAGCACAACGCCTGCCCGACCGAGGGCTCGTGCGCCGGGATGTTCACCGCCAACACGATGGCGTCGGTCGGCGAGGCCCTCGGCATGTCGCTGCCGGGGAGCGCGTCGGCGCCGGCGGTCGACCGCCGGCGGGACGACTTCGCCCACGAGTCGGGGAGGGAGGTCGTCCGGCTGCTCGAGGCCGGGATCCGGCCTCGTCAGATCATGACCAAGGGTGCCTTCGAGAACGCGATCGCAGTCGTGATGGCCCTCGGCGGGTCGACCAACGCCGTCCTGCACCTGCTGGCGATCGCCCACGAGGCCAGGGTCGACCTCGAGCTCGACGACTTCAACCGGGTGGCCGCCCGGGTGCCGCACCTGGCCGACACGAAGCCGCACGGCAAGTACCACATGTTCGACATCGACCGAGTGGGCGGCGTGCCGGTCGTGATGCGCGAGCTGCTCGACGCCGGGCTGCTCCACGGTGACTGCCTCACCGTGACCGGCCGGACGTTGGCCGAGAACCTGGCTGCACTCGACCCCCCCTCCCCTGACGGCGACGTCGTCCATCGCCTCGACGACCCGATCCACCGCGAGGGCGGCATCGCCATCCTCAGCGGGTCGCTGGCCCCGAACGGCTCGGTCGTGAAGGTCGCCGGGCTCGACGAGCTGAGCTTCACCGGGACGGCCAGGGTGTTCGACGGCGAGGCGGCCGCCCTCGACGCGATCCTGGCGGGGTCGATCCAACCCGGCACCGTCGTCGTCATCCGCTACGAGGGCCCCAAGGGCGGCCCCGGGATGCGGGAGATGCTGGCGGTGACCGGCGCGATGAAAGGTGCAGGGCGTGGCGCCGACTGCGCGCTGGTGACCGACGGCCGGTTCTCCGGTGGGACCCACGGGTTGTGCATCGGCCACGTGGCGCCCGAGGCGGTCGACGGTGGGCCGATCGCCCTGGTGGCCGACGGCGACCGGATCGCTGTCGACGTCCGCTCCCACCGGGTCGACCTCCTCGTCGACGAGGCCGAGCTCGAGCGCCGCCGCCAGGCGCTCAAGCCGTTCGAGCCGCGCTACACGACCGGCGCCCTCGCCAAGTTCGCCCGGCTCGTCACCGGAGCAGAGCGGGGGGCCGTCACCGAGCCGTAGCCGACGGTCCGGCGTGGCGGCCGGCTGTGTCGGGCGTTCGAGCCGACGGCGCTCGGGTGGTGTCCGGCTCGCCGCAGTGGTCGGCGATCCAGCGGCGGGCCTCGAACTGCAGCGCCAGGGCGGCGGCCCAGCGGTTGTCCTGGCGGGACGATGCCCCCTCACCGCCCGGCGGCGGCGAGTCGCCGGCGATCTCTTCCGGCGTTTGGTGGAGGATGGGCGGGCCGACGACCACCTCGACGGAGCCCTGGTGGGGAAGGCGGCGGCCTGGTGGCACGACCTGGCGGCTCCCCCGGATGGCCACCGGCACCACCGGCACGGCGGTGTCGAGCGCGACGAGGAAGGCGCCGAGGTGGAACCGACGAAGGCCGGGCTGCCGTGAGAGCCCTCCCTCGGGGAAGAACACCAGCGTTTCGCCGGCTCGGGCCAGGGCGCTCAGGGTGGCGACGGAGGCGGTGGCCCGACGGGGGTCGTCGGTGCCGACGAAGACGGCGCCCAACCGGCGGAGGAACGGACCGGCGACGCGCTGGGATGCGAGCGTCCCGCCGGCGGTGAAGGTGAGGGGGCCGGGGATGGCCAGCAGCAGCGCCAGGCTGTCGACGAAGCTGGCGTGGTTGGCGACGATCACGGCGCCACCGGGCTGCGGCGGCTCCTGGCGGTGATGGTGCTCCACCGTGAGGTCGATGCCGACCGCCGAGCACAGGGCGGAACCGGCACGGCGGAGCACCCGCCATCGCCGGCTGCGGCCGGGCAGGACGAGGACGCAAAGCCACGTGGGCACGCCGAGGACGAGCACCGCTCCCCAGGCCCGACAGCCGAAGGCCAGGATGGCCCCACGGTGGCGCCACCGGGCAGCCCAGGCACCGATCCCGCCGGCCACGAGCGCCGCCACCTGCACGCCGACCGTCCGGGTCCGGCGAGGGCCTCCCTCTGCGATGTGGCCCGCTTCGTAGCGCTGGCGGGTGTCGCTGCGCCGGATCTTGCCGCTCGAGGTCTTGAGCACGGATCCGGGTGGTGCGAGGACGACGACGTCGGGTGGCGATCCGGTGGCGTCGACCACCCGGGCGGTCACCGCCCGGCGCAGGTCGTCGAGCTGCGCCGGCTCGCGCAGGCGGGTCTCGGCCACCACCACCAGCTGCTCGGTACTGGCACCGGCGGCCAGGGCGCCGAGGGCGAAGGCGGCCACACAGCCGGTGCGGACACCCGGGACGGTGCCCGCCGCCGCCTCGATCTCCTCGGGGTGGATGTTGCGCCCGGCGCGGATCACCAGGTCCTTCGCCCGTCCCGTCAGGTACAGCTCGCCGTCGGCCAGGTAGCCGAGGTCGCCGGTGTCGAGCCAGGGCCCGTCGAAGAGGTCGGCGGTGGCGGCCGGATTGCCGAAGTAGCCGTCGGTGACCGAGGGGCCGCAGCACTCGATCCGGCCTTCGGAGCGCTCGGGCAGCTCGTCGCGCCCGTCGTCGGCGTTGCGGACCACGCGGACGGTGTAACCCGGAAGCGGCCGCCCGCAGCTCACCACCGCAAGGACGCCGGCTCCCGGCACGCCGGGGGCCCCGGCCTGCCCAGACGAGGCGAGGCGCTCGGCGTCGACCTCGTCGACCAGTGGCCCGCGGCCCGGTGGCGTGAAGGTGATCCCGAGACCGACTTCGGCCATGCCGTAGACCGGCGCCATCGCCTCGGCCCTCAGGCCGAAGCGATGGAAGCGCTCGGTGAACCGGGCCAGCGTCTCGGCCCGCACCGGTTCGGCACCGTTCATTGCGATGCGCCACGCCGACAGGTCGACCCCGTCGAGCTCTTCGTCGCGAGCGCGCTCGGTGCACAGGTCGTAGGCGAAGTTGGGGGCGGCAGAGATGGTGCCGCCCTCCTCCGAGATCACCCGTAGCCAGCGAGCCGGCCGGCTGAGGAACGAGATCGGGGACATGATCACCGACGCGAACCCCAGGTGCAGACCGGCCATCCAGGCGCCGATCAGACCCATGTCATGGTAGAGGGGCAGCCAGCTCACGAACACGTCGTCGGGCTCCGGCTGGGCAGCCGCACCCATGGCGTTCAGGTTGGCCAGCAGCTGCCGGTGGGTGAGCATCACCCCCTTCGGGTCACCGGTGCTCCCCGACGTGTACTGGAGCATGGCCAGGTCGTCGGGCCGGGTGGGGGTGGGCGGAGCATCGGCGCGCCGTCCGGGGGCGGTCAGGTCGTCGACGTCGATGGTGGCCCGCAGTGTCGGGACGTGGAGGCGGAGCAGGGTGCCGAGCCGGCGAGCCGGGCGGTTCGTGACGAGGAGGGCCACACCGGCATTGGACAGGATGCCGGCCTGGCGGAGCAGGTGTGCCTCGAGCTGGTCGGGACGTGACGGCGGGTAGATGGGGACCGCCACCGCCCCGGCAGCCAGGATGCCGGCGAACAGCGGGAAGAACGACCTCACGGTCGGCAGCATCAGCCCGACTCGCTCCCCTGGGACGAGGCCGTGGTCCGCCAGGGCCTGGGCCACGCCCAGGGCCTCGCCGAGCAGGTCGCCGTAGGTCAGGTCCTGGGGGGTCCCGTCCGGCGCACCGTCGGCGTGGCGCAGCCGAAGGTGGCGACGGTCGGGATGGGTGCGGGCGTGGCTGACGAGCGACTCGACCAGCGTGGCGGCCTCGCCGAGCTCGGCGGTCACCAGGGTCGATTCGGCGGTAGGTGCCGCCGGCGCCGCCATCGGCCGACCACCCGGCCCCGCCGGCGGCGGCCGTCGGGAGGCAGCCTCCGGGGCCGGGTGGGTCGCCCCCCGCCGGGCGGTGACGTCCCGTTCGTGTTGGACGGCGTCCAACCACGCCGCCGGGGTGGTGGCCGTCTCGAGCACCCGATCGGGGAGGCGCACGCCGAACGCCTCTTCGACTCGGGCCAGGAGCTCGACCCGGTCCAAGCTGTCGAGGCCGAGGTCGGCCTGCAGATCGCTCGACATCGACAGCGGGCCAGAAGGGGCGCTCGGAAGCGAGCCCTCGGGCCGGAGATCGGCGAGCAGCGCTGACACGACTGCCTGCATGACGGCATGGTCGTGATCGATGCCCCGATCGTACCGCCCGTGTGCCGGTCTCGACGACGGGTCCTGCTGCTGGACGAAGGGCTTTCATCGCCCCGCCGAACGGCCTAGCGTTGCCGGCGGGTCCTCGGGGGTGAGCCCGTACCGAAGAGCCGGAGTTGAGGGCGAAGTCCGGCCGCGCTGGCAGGTCATTGACCACAGGTGTCGTTCCCTCTCTGGGACGCTCCCGAGGGCCCCTTTGCCGTGCAGTCGGCACCCAGGTGCTGGTGTCTCTCGCTCAACCCCGGGGCGCCACCAGCCTGCCTACGTTGCGTGCCGCTACCCGCCGGTGGGCCCAGGCCTCGTTGCGTTCGACGCCGCGGTGGCGGCAGAACGTTTCGAAGAACCTGGCCAGGGCCGAGCACCGGGCGGCCCGGGTGGCGGCCCGCCCCGGGCGCGGCGGTGCTCACCCGCCCGAAGAGGCCGTATCTGGGCCGCCCGGTCGTCCCTCTGTGGGATTGGAACCCATCAGCCGGTGGGCGCCGCAGGGCGACCGTCCGTTCCGAGCACCGGCCGATCGGAGAATGACGTTCGATGGAGGCCCTTCTCAATCCCACCAACCTCGTCAGCTCTTTCGGCTATGCCGCCATCTTCCTGCTCAGCGTCGCCCAGTCCTGCTGCATCCCCACCTCCTCGGAGCTGACACTCGGCTTCGCCGGCGCCCTCGCCGCCACCGGTCACCTGCACCTGGACGAGGTGATCCTGGCCGGAGTGGCCGGCGAGTTGGTCGGGGCCTATGTGGCCTGGGTGATCGGCCGTACGGCCGGCCGGGGCCTGGTCGAACGCTACGGGCACCTCGTCCTGCTCACCCGCCACGACCTCGACCGGGCGGAGGCCTGGTACGAGCGGCACCCGCGCTGGGGGGTCTTCGGGGGACGCCTGGTCCCGGTGATCCGCAATTTCGTCGCGCTGCCAGCGGGGGTGGCCGAGGTCCCCCTGGTGCGCTTCGGACTGCTGACGGCGGCCGGGAGCCTGATCTGGGATGGGGCCATGGCCGGCATCGGCTACAAGGTCGGCGGCCGGTGGCACGCCATCGCCCACACCTTCAGCGATGCCGGGTACGTCCTCGGGGCCTTGGCGGTGGTGACCATGGCGTCCTTCGTCGTCCATCGCTGGCGGTCCTATGGCGCCCGGACGGCGATCAGCGTGACGCCCGGCCCACCGGAGTGGGGCGGCGGCCCGTTCGAGCCGGGGGGCGGAGGGCTGGCTCCGGCAGTCGTCGGGCTCGTCGAGGGAGAGGGAGTTTGGGCTCAGGGCAACCGGGGGTTGGCCGAGCTGGGTGGCGACGGCCTGCTCCGGGCGGGGACCGGAGGGCTGGCCGCAGATGGCGACGTGCAGACCCGGGCCGGCGGCGGGGTCGCTCTGGGGGAGCGACCCTGGCCGCCGGTGGACGCCACCGCGCTCGTCTACGAGGACGCGCTGGCGCCGAGCACGCCGAGCGAGCAGGTCGTTTCGTGGATCGGCCGACTGGCGCAGCCGGGCGTCGGGCCGGGCGAGCGCAACGGGCCGGCGGCCAACGAGCGGCTGACCGCCGCCATCGGGGCCGTCCTCTTCGTGCTCCTCCTCCTCGAGGGGCTCACCGTGCTGCGCATCGGGAGCCTGGTGACGCTGCACGTGGTGATCGGCCTGATCCTGGTGCCGCCGGTTCTGGTCAAGATCGCCAGTACCGGCTGGCGGTTCGTCCGCTACTACACCGGCCACCCCGACTACGTCCGCAAGGGCCCTCCCAAGATCCTGCTGCGCATCCTCGCGCCCTTGCTGATCCTCACCACGGTGGTGCTCTTCGCCTCGGGCATCGCCCTGGTCGTGATCCACCACCCCGCCAGCTGGCTCTACGTGGTGCATCGCGACGACTTCGTGGCGTGGTTCGGGATCCTGGCGGTCCACGTGCTGGCCTACATGTGGCGGGTCCCCGGCGTCTTGCGACGCGACCTGAGCCAGCGGCGCCTGTACCGGGCGACCACCCCCGGCAGCCGGCTGCTCAGGCTCTGGCTCGTCTCCGGCTCGATCCTGGCGGGCGTGGGGCTGGCCGCCATGGTGTGGCCCTCCATCGCCGACCACGTGCACACCTTCTTCCACGTCCGCTGACCATCTCGGCAGGAACCGCCGCCCTCACCACCGACTCGGACGCCCTGCTGCGCCGGCGGGGCTCGGTCGCCGACGGCTCCGGGACAGGTCACCTACCCCGCCGGCCGGCGTGCCTTGTCGCCGGCCGGCCGGCGTGCCACAATGTGCGGACCATGACCAGCGCAGGCAGCACCCGTCCGACCACCCTGGTACTGATCGACTAGCGCGCGCCGACACCACGACGCGCGCTGCCGGCCTCCCCCGACGGGGAGGCCCTTTCAATTCCCGGGCCGGTCGAGGCTGCGACCAGACAGCACCGACCGCCAGACACCACCGACCGCCAGACAGCACCGACCGCCGACAAGGACACGAGGGAGACATGCGACTGACCGGAGCCCAGGCGCTCATCAAGAGCCTCGAGATGCAGCAGGTCGAGGTGATGTTCGGGCTGCCCGGCGGGGCGATCCTGCCGGTGTACGACCCGATCCTCGACTCGTCGATCCGCCACGTCCTCGTGCGCCACGAGCAGGGGGCGGGCCACATGGCCGAGGGCTACGCCATGGTCACCGGCCGGCCGGGCGTGGCGATGGTGACCAGCGGCCCCGGGGCGACGAACATCGTCACGCCGCTGTCGAACGCCTACATGGACTCGACGCCGCTGGTGGTGGTCTCGGGACAGGTGTCGACGGCCTCGATCGGCACCGACGCCTTCCAGGAGTGCGACATCACCGGGGTGACGATGGGGATCACCAAGCACAACTGGCTGGTGAAGGAGGCGGCGGACATCCCTCGGGTCGTCGCGGCAGCGTTCCACGTGGCGACCACCGGCCGGCCGGGACCGGTGCTGATCGACGTGCCGAAGGACGTGTCGAACGCCACGATGGACTGGTACTGGCCGACCTCGGTCGAGGATCTCGACCTGCCCGGCTACCACCCGACGACGAGGGCGACCCGGCGGGACGTCGACCGCGCCGCGAAGCTGCTGCTGTCGGCCGAGCGTCCGGTGCTCTACGCCGGTGGCGGCATCCTGAAGGCCCGTGCCGCCGAGGCGTTGCGCGAGCTGGCCGAGCGCACCGGCATCCCGGTGGTCACCACCCTGATGGCCCGAGGCGCGTTCCCCGACTCGCATCCGCTGTGCCTCGGGATGCCGGGCATGCACGGCAACTACACCGCCGTCACCGCCATGCAGCGATCCGACCTGCTGGTGGCCCTCGGGGCTCGCTTCGACGACCGTGTCACCGGCAGGATCGACGCCTTCGCCCCCGACGCGAGGGTGATCCACGTCGACATCGACCCGGCCGAGCTCGGCAAGGTCCGGGCGGCCGACGTCGGCATCACCGGCGACTGCCGGCTCGTCATCGAGGACCTGCTGGCCCAGCTCGACGCCCTCGGGCTCAGCCATGACGAGGCAGCCTGCGGGAGGGTCACCGGCGCCGCCCCCGCCGCCGGGAGCGTGGCTGCCGGGCGTCCGTCGCTCGAGGGCTGGTGGGCGGCCCTCCACGACTGGCAGGCCCGTTTCCCGCTCCACTACGAGCAGGGCGACGGCGGCCCGATCAAGCCGCAGATGGTGGTCGAGACGCTGCGAGACCTCTCGAACGAGGACACGGTGGTGGTGGCTGGCGTCGGCCAGCACCAGATGTGGGCGTCGCAGTACTGGCGGTTCGAGCATCCCTACACGTGGGTGAACTCGGGCGGTGCCGGGACGATGGGCTTCGCCGTCCCGGCGGCCGTCGGGGCCAAGGTCGGGCGGCCCGACCGCAGCGTGTGGGCGATCGACGGCGACGGTTGCTTCCAGATGACCGCCCAGGAGCTGGTGACGGCCACCGCCGAGCAGATCCCGATCAAGGTGGCGATCCTGAACAACGCCTACCTCGGGATGGTCCGGCAGTGGCAGGAGATGTTCTACGAGGAGCGCTACTCGGAGGTCTACCTCTCCCCGGACCTCCCGGACTACGTCAAGTGGGCCGAGGCGATGGGCTGCGTCGGCATCCGGGCCGAGACCCCCGAGGAGGTGGCGCCGGCCATCGAGAAGGCCAACGCCGTCGACGACCGGCCGGTGGTCGTCGACTTCCGCACCGATGCCTTCGAGAAGGTCTTCCCGATGGTCCCGGCGGGGGCGTCGAACGACGCCATCGTCGTCCACCCCGCCCAGGAAGGGCAGAGCCGGTGAGCGCCGCCAACCTGGCCAGCCTGCCCGGGGGTGCCGCCGAGGGATCGGCGCCGTCGGCCGAGCCGGCCCGCCGCCACCACATCCTCTCGGTGCTCGTCGAGAACAAGGCCGGGGTGCTCGCCCGGGTGGCCGGCCTGTTCTCGAGGCGGGGGTTCAACATCTACTCGCTGGCGGTCGCCCCGACCGACGAGGAGGAGCGGTTCAGCCGGATCACGATCGTCGTCGACGTCGAATCGGCGCCGCTCGAGCAGGTGGTGCACCAGCTCGACAAGCTCGTCAACGTCGTCTCGATCTCGCACCTGGCGCCGGCCGAGGCGATCGAGCGGGAGCTGCTGCTGGCGACGGTGGTGGCCGGCCCCTCGGAGCGGGTCGAGGTGATCCAGCTGGTCGGCGTGTTCGGCGGCGACGTCGTCGACGTCGGGCACGACCGCCTCACGGTGATGGTGGCCGACCGCCCGGACAAGGTCGACGATTTCGAGGGCCTGCTCGAGGCGTACCAGGTGGTCGAGCTCCAGCGGACCGGTCGGGTGGCGTTGCCTAAGCTGGAGGGCCGGCCCGCAGCGGACCGGCCGGCGACCGGCCGGCACTGACGACGGCCGGCACTGACGACGGCCGGCACTGACGACGGAGAGCATCTATGGCAACCCTCTACTACGAGTCCGACGCCGACCCGAGCCTGATCCAGGGCCGGAAGGTGGCGATCCTCGGCTACGGCTCGCAGGGCCACGCCCACGCCCTGAACCTGTCCGAGTCCGGGGTCGACGTCCGGGTCGGCCTGCGCGACGGCTCGAAGAGCGCCACCAAGGCGACGGAGGCCGGCCTCCGGGTGCTGGCGGTGGACCAGGCGTCGGCCGAGGCCGACGTGATCATGATCCTGCTGCCCGACACCGAGCAGAAGTCGGTCTACGACGCCCAGATAGCCCCGCACCTGCAGGAGGGCGACTGCCTGATGTTCGCCCACGGCTTCAACATCAGGTTCGGCCAGATCGTCCCGCCGCCGGGTGTCGACGTGGCGATGGTCGCCCCGAAGGGGCCGGGCCACCTCGTCCGCCGGACCTACACCGAGGGTGGCGGGGTGCCGTCGCTGGTCGCCGTGGCCCAGGACGCCACCGGCAAGGCTCGCGAGCTGGCGCTGTCGTACGCCCACGGGATCGGGGCGACGAGGGCCGGCGTGCTCGACACGACCTTCGAGGAGGAGACCGAGACCGACCTCTTCGGCGAGCAGGTCGTGCTCTGCGGCGGGCTCACCGCCCTGGTGACCGCCGGCTACGAGACCCTCGTCGGCGCCGGCTACCAGCCGGAGTCGGCCTACTTCGAGTGCCTCCACGAGCTGAAGCTGATCGTCGACCTCATGTACGAGCAGGGCATCGCCGGGATGCGGTACTCGATCTCCGACACCGCCGAGTACGGCGACCTCACCCGCGGTCCCCGGGTGATCAACCAGGCCGTGCGCGACGAGATGCAGCGGATCCTCGGCGAGATCCGAGACGGCTCGTTCGCGCAGGAGTGGATCGCCGAGAACCGCAACGGTCGGCCGCGGTTCCAGGAGCTCCGGGCCGCCGGCAAGGCCCACCCGATCGAGAAGATCGGTGCCGAGCTCCGGGCGATGATGCCGTTCATCTCGGCCGGCAAGCAGCGGGTGGAGGACGTCTCGGGCGGCTGAACCACGGGGCAGCCGGGAGCGGACGCTCCCCACTCCGCCTCCAGCGCTCAGGTCGAGGGACGGATGTTCTGGTTGATCCGGAACACGTTCTCTGGGTCGTACTCGCCCTTGACCTCGGCCAGCCGGTCGTAGTTGGAGCCGAAGGTGGCACGCACCCGCTCCTGGCCCTCGTCGTCCATCATGAAGTTGACGTAGGCGCCCCCGGCGGAATACGGGTGGGTCGCCCTCCAGTAGTCGACGGTCCAGCGCCGGAGGGCGGGGGCCATGGCCGGGTCGGGGTCGACGCCCACGATCACCTGGGAGAAGGTGACGTCGCGGTAGGACCAGGCCGTCTCCTCGGGGCCCACCTGGTTGACCGCCCCGTCGACCGGGTACAGGTGCATGGCCGAGTGCATGGTGGGCAGCTCCTCGGCGAACCGGGCATGGGCGTCGACGGCGGCGTCGGGGACGGTCTCGAAGAAGTCGCCCCGCCAGTACCACTGGAGGCCGGGGGGATAGAGGCCGTCGAAGGCCGACTGCAGGGCGGGGTAGGGCGCCTCGTGGATCCCGTCGAAGGCGGGCTGCAGGTCGCGCACCGGGGCGAGCGCCTCCCGGGCGTCGTCGGGGTACCCGAGGGAGCACCACACCACTGCGCACGCCTTGTGGTGGTGGAAGGCAGCGGGGAACTGCTCGAACGGCGGCACGGTCATGATGGCGAAGAACCCGTAGAGGTTCTCGTCCTGCGCCGCCATGAAGTCCCGGTACCACGAGAGGACGTCCGCCGTCGCCGACACCGGCCAGGCCGTCGGACCGCAGACGACGGTGCGGACCGGGTGAAGGCGGAAGGTGAAGGCGGTGACGATCCCGAAGTTGCCCCCCCCGCCCCGCAACGCCCAGAACAGGTCGGGGTGCTCGGTGGCCGAGGCCCGGACCGTCCTCCCGTCGGCGAGGACGACCTCGGCCTCCAAGAGGTTGTCGATGGTGAGGCCGTAGCGCCGTGACAGGTAGCCGTGTCCTCCTCCGAGCGTGAGACCGCCCACCCCGGTGGTGGAGATGACCCCGGATGGGGTGGCCAGGCCGTGCTCGTGAGTGGCGGCGTCCACCACCCCCCAGGTGGCGCCGCCCTCCACCCGGACGGTCCGCCGCTGGGGGTCCACCTCGACCGCGTGCATCGGGGACAGGTCGATGACGACGCCAGAGTCGACCGTTCCGAAGCCGGGGCCGTTGTGGCCGCCACCACGCACGGCGACGGCCAGGCCGGCCCTGCGGCCGGCCGCCAGGGCCGCCGTGACGTCGCCGACCGACCGGCACCGGGCGACGAGGGCGGGCCGCCGGTCGATCATGGCGTTGAAGACGCTCCTCGCCTCGTCGTAGCCGGGATCGTCCGGCCCGACGACGTCCCCGCCGATCTCACGGCGGAGGAGCTCGAGGGTCTCGACGGCGTTGCTCATGGAACCCACCTTTCGGTCGTCGCCCCGGACCTCCCCGGCGTCGTTCGCCGGTCGACGGGGTGGGTACAGCTCGATGAGGCAAGGGTACGGAGGCGCCGGCGCCCCGTCCTGACCCGGCCTGACCTTTCTTTCGCCCTTCGCCAGCTGGTCAGATCTGACTACCTGACCGCCCGAGCCGGTGCGGCCCGAGCCGTTGCGGGCGATCAGACCAGGTTGCGCTGGGCGGCGTACATGGCCGCCTGGGTGCGGTTCGCGGCACCGGTCTTCATGAGGATGCTGCGGACGTGGTTGGCGGCGGTGTTGCCGCTGATGTGGAGCTTGGCCCCGATCTCCTGGTTGCTGAGCCCGGCCGCCAGCAACCGCAGGACGTCGAGCTCGCGATCGGTGAGGCTGTCGTCGGCCGACGGGGCCAGGCTCTCGAGCAGGTGCAGGACGTGTCCCTGGCCGATCGGCTCGGCCAGCTGGCGAGCCTGACAGGCGAGGTCGAGGGCCTCGGCGGCACTGCCGACCGAGGCGGCGAACCGGGCGTGGTGGGCCAGGGTCTCGGCCACGTGAACGGTCGAGCGCATCCGCCGATCCATCTCGAGCGCCGCCGCGAAGTGCCGCGCCGCCGACGAGCGGTCCCCCAGGAAGGCGGCCACCCGTGCCAGGAGCCGGTCGGCGCTCCCGAAGGTGGCGATCAGGGTCCCGCAGACCAGGTTCATGCCAGCGTAGGCGGCCAAGAGCGGCCGAAGCGTCCGGACGGCGTCGGCGTTCTCGAGGGCGAGGGCGCCTTCGACCATGAAGACGAGCTCCATCGGCCACTGGGCCTCGTCGGTCCTGGCGGGGAGATCGCGTTCGAGCAGGTGGTGCAGGGCCCGCTGGACGCCCTGTTCGAGCCCTACCTCGGTGTAGAGGGCGAGGAGCCCGGGGACCCAGCGTCCGGCGAAGGTCTCCTGGCCGTCGAGGTGGCGGCGGAAGCGCGACAACGCCCCGGTCTCCCGACGGATCATGAAGGTCTGGACCCCGTGCGGCCCGTCGGTCATCTCGTCGCCGAAGGTTCCCTCGAGCGTCTTGTCCGCCCATCGCTGAGCCTCGGCGAAATGGCCGCGAAGGAAGGCGTCGGCGTGGGCCAGGCAGTGGTACACGTGCCGGTAGTAGGGCTGGCCGGTGCCCCGCGCGGCGCGGTACGAGTCGCCGACCGCCTCCTCGAGCTCGTCGGGCAGTCCGAGCAGATAGCTGACCGTGGCCCCGAAGTTCGCCGCCGCTCCGAGCGTCTCGTGATCCCGTCGTGCCGTGGCGATCCGCTGCACCTCGGCGGTGCGCTCGAGCTGGGTCCGTGCGACGTCGGGGGTGGTGCCGTGCCACAGGCTCGTCGTCAGCGCATGCACGAGGGTCGGCTCGTCGCCGAGGGTGCGGGCGAGCTCGATGGCCCGGCCGCCGACCTGGCGGGAGCGTTCGGTCTCCCCGGCCAACGCCAGGGCGCGCCCGAAGCTGCCCAGCGCACGCACCTGGCGAGGGTCGTCCGGGTCGAGCTCGGACGTGTCGATGGCCGCCGACAGCAGGTCGGCCGCCCGGGTGCCGACCAAACCGGGCCGCCAGGTGGCGTCCTCGAACCCCATGGCGGCGGTCAGTCGCACCGACGGATCGGCGATGGCGTCGAGACGTTCGTAGATGTCGCGTGCCAGAGGGAAGTTGCAGGCTCGGATGTGGTTGGCTGCGGCCGCCAGGAGCATCTCCGCCTGCGTCGCCCGGTCGCATTCGGGCAGCGACGCCGCCCGCTCGAACCAGGCCGCGGCGTCCTCGAAGGCCAGCATCCGCTCGGCCAGCTGACCGGCCTCCTTGCTGTAGCGCAGCGCACGTTCGTGGAAGCCGAGGACGTGGGCCGACAGGAAGTGGTTGGCGAGCCGGGGGATGAGCGAGATGTCCGGTGGCTGCCGCTCGAGCGCCTCGCCCGCCCTGGCGTGCAGGAGGGTACGACGGGCGTGGGGCATGCCCTCCAACACCGCCTGGCGGGTGAGCGAGTGGACGAAGGAGCACCGTCTGGCGTCCATGTCCGCCGGTTCGAGCAGCCCCAGGGCGATCGCGGCGTCGATGCAGGCCAGGGTCACGTCCGGGCCAACCTCGCCGGCAGCCGTCAGGGTCGCCAGGTCGAAGCTGTCGCCCAACACCGCCGCCAGCTCGATCACCCCGCGGACCTCGTCGGCCAGGCCCGCCAGGCGGGTCGCCAGGGTGTCGCCGATGGACGCGGGGACGCGCTTGACCGAGCGGAGCGTCGCCACCCCGCCGTGGCGTTCGAGGTCGGCCCACAGCTCCCTCAGGAAGAAGGGGTTCCCGCCGGTGCGGTCCCGAAGGAGGGCCGCCGGTGGACGCGCCTCGCTGAGGGGAAGGCCGCTCCGCAGCCTCACGTACTCGGCGATGGCCTCGATGTCGAGCCCACCCAGGTCGAAGCGGCGCACCCCCTCGAGGCGGTGGAACTCGGCGACCCGGGCGGCCAGTTCGTCCGAGCGGTCCGGCATGGTGGTGCGGAACGTGGCGAGCACCAGCAACCGGGTGTCGGCGCACGCCTGCACCACGTGCTCGAGCAGCGCCAGCGTGGGTGGCTGAGCCCAGTGGAGGTCGTCGACGAACACAGCGACCGGCCGTTCCTCGGCCAGGTTGCGCAGCAGCCGGGCGATGGCGTCGAAGAGGTCGCGGCGGACCTCGCCCCTCCCCGAGCCGTCGTCTGCCAGGTCCTGACGGTGGCGGGCGACCTGGGTCGACAACCGCCGGAGCTCCGGCCCGCCCTCTTCGAGGAGCCCGGACAGGGCGCCCGGAGGGGTGGCGCCGAAGAGGTGGTCGAGCATCTCGGCGAACGGCTTGTACGGGATGCCGGCGTCACGGATCGTCGAGCCGACGAGCACCACGACGCCGTGGTCGTGCAGCGCCCCTGCCACCTCGGCCAGCAGTCGGGTCTTGCCCGCCCCTGGTTCGCCCCCGACGAAGACGACCTGGCGGCGGCCCTCCTGCACCTCCGTCCAGACCCCTTCGAGTGCTTCGAGCTCGCGTTGGCGGCCCACCAGTGGGAGGTGTCTCGACGCCTCGATCCGCGCCGGCAGCGCCGGCGGGTCCCACGGCGTCATCTCCGGACGCCGATCACGTCAGCGAACCGGCGCCGCCAACCCATCCGGGAGGAGTCGGCCTGTCACCTCGACGATGACGTCGGCCGGAAGATCCGCCCGGGATGCAGCGCGGCGGATGGCCTCCGGCGAGGGTGCCTCATACAGGCAGTACGTCTTGCGCCGGTCCGCCGACAGGAACGAGTAGAGCCACTGCACGCCCTCCTCGTCGTTGATCCGGTTGATCCCGTCGATGAGCTCGGCGCCGGCTTCGAGCTCTTCGGCGAACCGCCGCTCGACCATGAAGATCGGCATCACCGCTCCTTGCCGCCTTAGGGCGCTCACTATAAACCAAGGGCCCGTTCGGGCGGATGGCGGGACGCACGCCCCGGGGGCCCGCCGCCCACCGACCCGTGTTCAGCGGTGGCGCCCCCGCCCCGCGTTCTATGGGGCAGTGGCCGCCCGTGCGACCGTCCGGTCGATCAGCTCGAGGCAGGCCGCCGGCTGGTCCCAGGTCATCGCGTGGCCGCAGTTCGAGACGACGACCCACTCGGCCTGCTCCGGCGCCAGCGAGCGCTCCTGGCAGTCGGGGCCCGGGAGCACCAGGTCTCGGTCGCCGAAGGCCACCGTGACCGGCACCCGGACTTCCGCCGCCGACTCGAAGCGGTGCTCGACCGCCGCACGGTCGAGCACGGCGAAGCCGCGGGCATCGGCGAGCGCGACGGCGGCGGCCGCCAGTTGGTCGTGGGTGACGGCGGCGGCGTTGGCGACGTTGGCCCGCAGGCCGAGCTGGCGCACGACACCGAGGCGGGTGAGCGCCGGCAGCACCGGGCGGAGACCCCCGAGGAGGTGATGGACCAGCGCCTCCTTGTGCTCGCCGCGGATCATGGCGCCGGGCCGGTAGAGCCCGGCCGGCGCGAGGGCGACGACGCTCGCGCCGTAGCCGAGGGCGGCCATCTCGAGCACCACCCACCCGCCGAGCGAGAGGCCGACGAGGTGCGGGGTCTCGACGCCGTCGCGCTCGAGGCCGGTGATCACCGCCCGAGCCAGGTCGCGTGGGTGGGCCTCGTCGGCTCGGACCCGGCCGGCCGCCGGCCCGTGGCCCGGCAGGTTCGGCGTGTGGACGGTGAAGCGGTCGGCGAGGGCCGGCAGGAGGTTGTCCCAGTAGCTGGCGGCGCTGCCGAGACCGTGGACGAGGACCAGGTCCCGGCGGGACCGGTCGCCCGAGGCCGGGCGCGGCGTGACACCTTCACCGCCTTGCGGCGACGGCGGTGCCAACGCCTCGGCCACCCCGTCAGCCACCACCCCGTCAGCCGCCATGCCATCCGCCGCCATGCCCGAAGAAACCCGTCCGATCAGCTGGCGAGGGCGCCGACGACGTAGTTGACGCAGGCGCAGAGCGCGGCGACGTCGTCGGGCTCGATCGCCGGGAACATGGCGATCCGGAGCTGGTTGCGGCCGAGCTTGCGGTACGGCTCGGTGTCGACCACCCCGTTGGCCCGCAGCACCTTGGCGACGGCGGCGGCGTCGACGGCGTCGACGAAGTCGATCGTGCCGACGACGTGGGACCGGTCGGCGGGGTTCTCGACGAACGGCCGGGCGAAGCCGGATCCCTCGGCCCAGGTGTAGAGGATCTCGGCCGAGCGGTCGCACCGGGAGGCCGTCCACTCGAGGCCGCCCTGGTCGAGCATCCAGTCGAGCTGCTCGGCGAAGAGGAAGAGGGTGGCGAGCGCCGGGGTGTTGTAGGTCTGGTCGAGCCTCGAGTTGTCGAGGGCGACCTTGAGGTCGAGCGACGCCGGCACCCACCGCCCGGCGGCGGCGATCCGCTCGACCCTCTCGACGGCGGCCGGCGAGAGGAGGGCGACCCAGAGCCCGCCGTCGGCGGCGAAGCACTTCTGCGGGGCGAGGTAGTAGGCGTCGAACTCGGCCGGATCGACCCGGAGGCCGCCGGCGGCCGAGGTGGCGTCGACAGCGACCAGGCCGCCGCCGTCGGCCGGGAGGGATGCGCCGGCCGGCCGGCGGATCTCCATCGCCACGCCGGTCGAGGTCTCGTTGTGGGTGAGGGCGTAGAGGTCGACCGAGTCGTCGGCCGCCGGCAACGGGTGGGTCCCGGCCGCCGACTCGATGACCTGGGGGTCCTTGAGGTGTGGGGCCGCCTTGGCGGCGGCGGCGAACTTGGCCGAGAACTCGCCGAAGCTGAGGTGCTGGCTCTGCGAGTCGATCAGGGAGAAGGTGGCGGCGTCCCAGAACGACGTCGTCCCGCCGTTGCCGAGCACCACCTCGTAGCCGTCGGGGAGCGAGAACAGGGACCGCAGCCCGGCACGGAGGCGGCCGACCACCGACTTGACCGGAGCCTGGCGGTGGCTCGTGCCGAGATAGGTGTCGGCCACGCTCAGCAGCCCGGCGACCTGCTCGGGGCGGACCTTCGACGGGCCGGAGCCGAAACGGCCGTCACTCGGGAGCAACTCGGCCGGGATGGAGATGTCGGGGGCGTCAGTCACGTATGCGATCATGGCACCCGTGACCTCACCGTCCACAACCGCCCCCGCCGGCGCCGTCGCCACCGCCGGCCGGCGGGTGTCGGCCCGGGCCGCCGGCGTCTCGCCGTCGGCCACCCTGGCGGTCGACGCCAAGGCGAAGGCGCTGCAGGCGGCCGGCGAGCAGGTCATCGGGTTCGGCGCCGGCGAGCCGGACTTCGCCACGCCAGAGCACGTCGTCGAGGCGGCGGTGGCCGCCTGCCGCGACCCCCGGAACCACCGCTACACGCCGACGGCCGGCTTGCCGGAGCTGCGGGCGGCCATCGCGGCGAAGACGGCGCGCGACTCGGGGTTGGTGGTCGAGGCGTCACAGGTCCTCGTGACCAACGGCGGCAAGCAGGCGGTGGCCAACGCCTTCGCCGTGCTCTGTGACCCCGGCGACGAGGTCCTCGTCCCGGCCCCGTACTGGACCACCTATCCCGAGTCGATCGCCCTCGCCGGCGGGGTTGCGGTGCCGGTGCCGACCGGCGAGGGCCAGGGGTTCAGGGTCACCGTCGACCAGCTCGAGGCGGCCCGCACCGAGAGGACCAAGGCGCTGCTCTTCGTCTCGCCGTCGAACCCGACGGGGGCGGTCTACCGGCGGGACGAGATCGAGGCGATCGGGCGCTGGGCGCTCGACCGCGGCCTGTGGGTGCTGGCCGACGAGATCTACGAGCACCTGACCTATGGCGACGCCGAGCACCACTCGATGCCGGTGGTCGTCCCCGAGCTGGCGGGCCAGTGCCTGGTGGCCAACGGGGTGGCCAAGACGTACGCGATGACCGGCTGGCGGGTCGGCTGGCTGCTCGGCCCGGCCGACGCCATCGCGGCGGCCACCAACATCCAGTCCCACGAGACGTCGAACGTGGCCAACGTCTCGCAGCGAGCGGCGCTGGCCGCCGTCTCGGGCGACCTCGAGGCGGTGGCGATGATGCGTCGGGCGTTCGACCGCCGGCGCCGGACGATCCACCGGATGCTGAACGAGATCGACGGCGTGACCTGCCTCGAGCCTGAGGGCGCCTTCTACGCCTTCCCGTCGGTCGTCGCCCTGCTCGGGCGGTCGCTGCGCGGCCGGGTGCCGGCCACGTCGGCCGAGCTGGCCGAGATCTGCATCGACGAGGCGAAGGTGGCGGTGGTCCCCGGCGAGGCGTTCGGAGCGCCCGGGTACTTCCGGATGTCCTACGCGTTGGGCGACGACGACCTCGTCGAAGGGGTACGCCGGCTGGGGGAGCTGTTCGCCGAGTCGGGGTCGTAGCTCGCCAGTCGACAGCCGTCGGGGGGGGAGTGAGGAGAACCCGTGGCACGGGTCCTGGTTACCGAGAAGATCGCCCAGCGAGGGCTCGACCTCATGGCCGAGGCCGGCCACGACGTCGACGTCCGCGAGGGCCTGTCGCCCGACGAGCTGCTCGCCGCAGTGCCGGGCGCCGCCGCCCTCGTCATCCGGTCGGCGACCCAGGTGACCGCCGACGTGCTGGCGGCGGCCACCGAGCTCGTCGTCGTCGGCCGGGCCGGGATCGGCCTCGACAACGTCGACGTCGGCGCCGCCACCGCCCGCGGGGTGATGGTGGTGAACGCACCCCAGTCGAACATCCTCTCGGCCGCCGAGCAGGCGATGGCGCTGCTGCTGGCCCAGGCCCGCAACATCCCCCAAGCCGACGCCGCCCTCAAGGCCGGCCGCTGGGAGCGGTCGCGCTGGGAGGGCGTCGAGCTCCACGGCAAGACCCTCGGGATCATCGGGCTCGGCCGCATCGGGGCCCTCGTCGCCCAGCGGGCGCTGGCGTTCGGGATGCGCCTCGTCGCCTACGACCCGTACGTCTCGCCGGAGCGGGCCAAGCACATGGGGGTGGAGCTCGGGTCGCTCGAGGCGCTGATGAGCGAGTCGGACTTCGTCACGATCCACGCCGTCAAGACCCCCGAGACCGTCGGATTGCTCGACGCCGAGCTGCTCGCCAAGGCCAAGCCGGGGATCCGGATCATCAACGCCGGCCGCGGCGGGATCATCGACGAGGAGGCACTGGCCGACGCCATCGTCGCAGGGAGGGTCCAGGGTGCCGGGCTCGACGTGTTCGCCAAGGAGCCGACCACCGAGTCGCCGCTCTTCGAGCTCGAATCGGTCGTCGTCAGCCCGCACCTCGGCGCCTCGACGGCCGAGGCCCAGGACAAGGCCGGAGTGACGATCGCCGAGCAGGTGAACCTGGCGCTGGCCGGCGACTTCGTCCCCTACGCCGTGAACGTCGCCGCCACCGAGGTGTCCGAGACGGTGCGGCCGTACATGCCGCTGGCCGAGCAGCTCGGGCGTTTCTTCGGCTGCCTCCACGAGGGGCTGCCGGATCGCCTCGAGATCGAGTTCCAGGGCGGCCTGGCCTCGGCGTCCACCGGCATCCTGACCCTGAGCGCGCTCAAGGGTCTCTTCGCTTCGACCACCGAGGAGCCGGTGTCCTACGTCAACGCCCCGCAGCTGGCCGACGAGCGCGGCCTCGAGGTGCGCGAGACGTCGACGGCGACGTCGCACGACTTCAAGAACCTCGTGACCCTCCGCTCGGGGACCCACAGCGTCTCGGGCACCCTCGCCGGTGCCGGCGTCCGGGTCGAGCCGCGGGTCGTGATGGTCGACGACCACGACGTCGAGGTTCCGCCGTCGCAGCACATGCTCGTCGTCCGCAACGACGACCGCCCGGGGATGATCGGCGTCGTCGGGACGGCACTCGGCGACGAGGGCATCTCGATCTCGTCGATGGCCGTCGGTCCGAGCCCCGAGACCGGGACGGCACTGATGGTGCTGTCCACCGACAAGCCGGCCTCCGACACCGCCCTCGGGCGCCTTCGCCAGGACGCCGGGATCCTCGACATCCACCGCGTCCGGCTCTGAGCCCCGGCGCTCGGGCCCCTCAGGCCGCCGGCCTCTTCGGGACCGGCGGCCAGCTGTCGAGGCTGCCGAGGATCGGGCCGTCGCCGCGCAGCTCACGGCGAGGGGCCCTCTCGTCGAGCAGGCCGCGGACGACGTAGGCGGCGCCGGCGGCGAGCCCGACGAGGACGAGGAGCTTCAGGAGGTGGCGCACCTACCCAGCGTACCGAGCGCCGGGGCGCCCGATCGGGGCCGAGCGGGCCGCCGGCCCGAGCGGTCACCGGGCACCGGGCGGTGGGGGAGCTCCCGGGGGCTCCTTGACTGCGCCCCGGTCGACCTGGGAAAGTATGCGGTGATGCGTGGTCACCTGCGTTCGGTCCTGCTGCTTACCTGACGACGGGCGCCACATCGCGCTCGTCGAACGCCTCCTGAGCCTTGCGGCCAGGAGGTTTTTTCTTGGGCCCGCAGGGCGGCGGGGGCCACCGTCGAGACGAGCCACACCGAGGTACCGACACCGAGAGGGAGAGACCGATGAACGGAGAGCACACGAACAGCGTCGACGGCGACCGCCAAGGCCGCCTGGCGCTGCCGTGCGACCCGTCGCCGATGCCGTTCCACCTCTACCGGTCGCACGTGCCGCTCACCCTGACCGACCGGACGTGGCCGGACCGGCAGCTGACGGCGGCGCCGAGGTGGGCCAGCGTCGACCTCCGGGACGGGAACCAGGCGCTGATCGACCCGATGGACCCCGAACGCAAGCGGGCGCTCTTCGAGACGCTCGTCAACGTCGGCTTCAAGGAGATCGAGGTCGGCTTCCCCTCGGCGTCGCAGCCCGACTTCGACTTCCAGCGCCAGATCATCGACGGGGGGCTGATCCCCGACGACGTCACGATCCAGGTGCTCGTTCAGTGCCGCGAGGAGCTGATCGAGCGGACCTACCAGTCGCTGGTCGGCGCCGAGCGGGCGATCGTCCACTTCTACAACTCGACGTCGGAGCTCCAGCGTCGGGTCGTGTTCGGGCTCGACAAGGCAGGCATCGTCGACATCGCCGTCAACGCCGCCCGCCTGTGCAAGAAGCTCGAGGCGACGATCCCGGGCACCGAGGTGCGCTACGAGTACTCGCCGGAGAGCTTCACCGGGACCGAGCCGGAGTTCGCCGTCGAGATCTGCGCGGCGGTGATCGACGTCATCGAGCCGACACCGGACCGTCCGATCATCATCAACCTCCCGGCGACGGTCGAGATGTACACGCCGAACGTGTACGCCGACGTGATCGAGTGGTGCGACCGGAACCTCGCCCACCGCGACTCGGTGGTCCTCAGCCTGCACCCCCACAACGACCGCGGGACGGCGGTGGCGGCCGCCGAGCTGGCCGTCCTGGCCGGCGCCGACAGGATCGAGGGGACGCTCTTCGGCAACGGCGAGCGAACCGGCAACGTCGACATCGTGACGTTGGCGATGAACCTCTTCTCGCAGGGTGTCGACCCGAAGCTCGACTTCGGCGACATCGACCGCGTCCGCCGGGTGGCCGAGCACGCCACCCGGCTGCCGGTGCATCCGCGCCATCCGTATGCCGGCGACCTCGTCTACACCGCCTTCTCCGGCTCGCACCAGGACGCGATCAAGAAGGGGATGGAAGCGATCGGCGACGACTACGACGAGTGGGAGGTGCCGTACCTGCCGATCGACCCGAAGCACACCGGACGGACCTACGAGGCGATCATCCAGGTCAACAGCCAGTCGGGCAAGGGCGGGGTCGCCTACGTGATGGGCGCCGAGCACGGGCTCGACCTGCCGAGAGAGCTGCAGATCGAGTTCTCCAAGCAGGTGCAGGCGGTGACCGAGGCCAGCGGCACGGTGATCCGGCCGGCCGAGATGTGGCAGGTGTTCACCGACACGTACCTGCCCGAGGACGCCGGCCTGCGGCTGCTCGCCAGCGAGGTGACGACCGGCGGGCACCGGACCACGGTGGTGGCCCAGCTGCTGGTCGACGGACGGCACGAGACCGTGAAGGGCGAGGGGAACGGGCCGATCGACGCCCTCGTGGCCGGGCTGCGGTCGTCGCTCGGGATCGAGCTCGAGGTGAAGGACTACCACGAGCACGCCCTCACCGAGGGGAGCGAGTCGTCGGCGGTCGCCTATGTCGAGGCGACCGCCGGCGGGCGGACGTGGTGGGGCGTCGGGATGGACTCGAGCATCCTCGACGCCTCGCTCCACGCCGTCGTCAGCGCCGCCAACCGGGGCCGGACAGTGTGAGCTACACGATCGCGGGCGTCTGGCCACCGCCCAGGTGGCGGCGGCCCCAGGGACGTCGTCGTCGGACCTCGAGCGGTGGCGGGGCGCCGCGCTGGCCTGTGCCGGTGGTCACAGCGCGATCGTGCCAGACCCGAGAGGGGAGCCGGGCAGGATTGGGGGATCTCGCCGCCGCCCGGCGATCGACCGGGGTCCGCGGGAACGACCGGTCCGCAGGGACGACCGGTAGGGTGGGCCGGCGCCGCGCCGCCGGCGCCCTCTCCGAACGATGGCCCGCCGACCAGCCAGTCCAAGAGCTCTCGCCGTCGCCCGTGGCGACGCGCCGGCCGACCTCGTCCTCACCGGCGGCCGGGTGCTCTCGCCGGCGACCCGTGAGTGGGTGCGGACCGATCTCGCCATCGCCGACGGAACGGTCGCCGCCTGGGGCCGCCGGGAGGTCGAACGACCGGCCGACGTCGTCGAGGTGGACGGGGCGGCGCTGACCCCGGGCTTCGTCGACGCCCACATGCACCTCGAGTCGACGAAGCTCTGGGTCGACGAGTTCGTGCGGGCGGTGCTGCCGCTCGGGACGACGGCGGTGGCCGCCGACCCGCACGAGATCGCCAACGTCTTCGGGGTGCCCGGCGTGCGCGCGCTGGCGGAGGCGGCGGCGAGGCTCCCGTTCACCTTCGGGATCTGCGCGTCGAGCTGCGTGCCGGCGTCGCCGTTCGAGAGCTCCGGGGCGGCGCTCGACGCCGACGACGTCGGCGAGCTGCTCGGCGCGCACGGCGCGCTCGGGGTCGCCGAGGTGATGAACTTCCCCGGCGTCGTCGCCGGCGACCCGGAGCTGCGGGCACGGATCGCCGCCGCCGGTGCTCGCCGGGTCGACGGCCACGCCCCGGGCCTCAGCGGTGAGCGGCTCGACGCCTACCTGGCTGCCGGTGTCGAGTCCGACCACGAGTGCACGGCGCTCGAGGAGGCGGAGGAGAAGCGGCGCAAGGGGATGTGGGTGTTCGTCCGGCAGGGATCGGCGAGCCAGAACCTCCTCGCGCTGATCCCGACGGTGCTCGCCCACGGGACCGACCACGTGGCGCTGTGCACCGACGACCGCGAGCCCGACAGCCTGCTCGGCCGGGGTCACGTCAACGACTGCGTCCGGATGGCGATCGAGGCCGGCGTCTCGGAGATCGACGCCCTGGTGCTCGCCACCGCCAATCCGGCCGAGTACCACGGCCTGACGTCTCTCGGGGCGCTCGGCCCTGGGTACCAGGCCGACGTCTTGTGCTTCGATTCCCTCGACGGCGTCCGGCCGCGGCTCGTCTTCCAGGCCGGGACGCTCGTGGCGAGCGAGAAGAGCCTGCTCGACGGGGTGGTGCCGCCGGCGCCGCCCCCCGCATGGATGCTCGGGTCGGTCCATCTCGACCCGGTGCCACCGGCCCCGGCGTTCGAACGGCCGGTGGCCGCCGGGGCCCGGTGCCGGGTGATCGGCGTCGAGGCCGGGTCGCTCACCACCCGGCAGCTGGTGCTCGACCCGGGAGCGACCGAGGCCGGCGTGGCCCGGTTGGCCGTCGTCGAGCGGCACCGGGGGACCGGGCGGATCGGGCTCGGGTGGGTGCACGGCTTCGGGCTGGTCTCGGGGGCGTTGGCCTCGACGGTCGGTCACGACGCCCACAACTGCATGGTCGTCGGCGCCGCCGGAGCCGATGGTGCCGCAGCGATGGCGGCCGCCGTCGGGCGCCTGGTCGAGCTCGGAGGGGGCCAGGTGGTGGTCGACGCCGCCGGCCGGGTCGTCGCCGAGCTGCCCTTGCCGATCGGTGGCCTGATGAGCGACCAGCCGGCGCCGGCGGTGGCCGATCGGCTCGAGAGCCTGGTCGTCGCCGCCCGCTCGCTCGGCGTGACGCTGCCGGCGCCGTTCATGCAGCTGAGCTTCCTCGGGCTGTCGGTGATCCCCGAGCTGCGGTTGACCGACCGCGGCCTGGTCGACGTCTCGGCCTTCGAGCTCGTCCCGGTGGAGGTCGACGCCGACCGGTAGGCCGCAAGGGCGTCGTCGCGACCACCCGCGCCGCGGTGTCCTCGCCTGGCGCGGCGAGGGCCCGGCGACGGTGTTGCGACGAAGGCGCCGGTGCGCTCTGCGCGGGGGTTAGCACCGCCGCGATGGAACCCGCCGGCGACGTGCGAACCGTGGCTGACGGGATCCCGGCGTGACCTTCGGGCTCGGGCCCGGCGAGCTCGCCGAGGCCACGCCACCAGCGCCGCGGCGGCGGCCAGCGGCCCCGTTCCGACGTCGCTGGCGCCGGGCGCCAGGATCCCACCGAAGTGCTCGCCCACCACCCAGAACGCCACGGAGACGACGATCGCCGCCGCCAAAGGCCACCGGGCGCCGCCGTCGAAAGCGAGTGCGGTGATCGCCAGCGCGAGCTCCACCGACGCCAGGACGGCCACCGACAAAAGCGGGTGGCGAGTGACGGCGTGCGCCACCGGATCGGTGACCGAGAGCAGCCAGTGCGGTTGCCCGAGCGCCGCCTCCTCGAAGTTGGCGGAGAGCACCTGTCCCGACGGGTACACCCACGGCGCGAGAAGGAGGGCCCCTCCGGCCCAGTAGGCGACCCACAGCACGCGCCAGGCGCGCCGGTCGACGTCGCGGCGACCGGCAGCCGGCCAGGCGAGGAGACCGAGAGCACCGTAGAGGGCGACCGGGCCGGGGGCGCCGAAGGCCAGCGCGGCGAAACCCGCCGGGAGGAGGCCGAGCCCTTCCCCCACCAGCCACACGACGGCGCCCCATCCGACGGAGGCGACCAGGGCCGGCCGGACCCATCGGTCGGTGACGAGCGCCAGGCCGATGGCCGCCTGGACCAGGATTGCGCCGGCGTTCGCCCAAGGCCAGTGGGAGGCGAACGCCGAGAGCAGCTGGTCGATGGCGTGGGCCTCCCACGTCGGCGCTCCCATCACCGACTGTGCCAGCTCATTGAGCGGGTAGCTCTTGGCGAAGTTCGATGGCGCTGCCTGGAGAGCCGCGTCGATGAGCCACAGGACCCCGAGGATGATGCGCATCTGATGCCGGCTCACACGCCGCGGCGATTCCCACTCACCGGCACCCTGCCTGCCGGCAGGGCGGTCGGTTGCACCGGCGCGCGCCGTGTGGACGCCGCCGCTGCGGTGGACGACCGGCGGGCCGAGCGACGTCACCTTCGAGGTCGCGTGCTCGTCCTCGCAGGTCCACGGCGCCCGAGGAGCAGCTTGCCGACCAGGATCGACACCTCGTAGAAGACGAGGAGCGGTATCGCCAGGGCGAACATCGAGAAGGGGTCGGAGCTCGGTGTCACGACGGCGGCCAGCGCCACCAGGGCGACGATGGCATAGCGTCGCCACGACGAGAGCCGGGAAGGGGTGAGCACGCCTGCAGCCTGGAGCGAGACGAGAACCACGGGGAGCTCGAAGGTGAGCCCGAAAGCGGCCATCATGAGCAGCAGCAAACCGATGTAGCTGCTCGGCGAGTAGATCTCCCGCAGCGATGGGCCTCCGATGGTGCCGAGCCACGCGAGCGCGTGGGGGAGGGTGGAGAACGCCACCGCGCAGCCGGCGAGGAAGAGGGCGAGCGAGGAGCACACGAACGACGCCGTCATCTTCCGCTCCCCGGGCCGCAGACCCGGAGTGACGAACCGCCAGAAATGGAACAGGAGCAGCGGCAAGGCGAGGACGACGCCGCCGTAGGCGGCGACCTCGACCCGGATCGACAGTCCGTCGAGCGGGCCGGTGACATAGAGGTTGCAGGAGCGCCCCGGCCCGACGGCGACGCAATAGGGGTGGATGAGGAGTGCGAGGACGTGGTCGAAGAGGCCGAAGACCACGATGGACCCGACTGCCACCGCACCGAGGGAGATCAGCAGGCGACGCCGCAGCTCGTTCAGGTGCTGGGCGACGGTCATCGCCGCCGGGTCGACTCCCCGATGCGGAGCCGATCGGGACGGGGTCCTGAGCGCCATGGCAGGAAGCCTCAGGGGACCTGGACCACGTCGAAGAGCGCCGGCTGCCACGCCTCGCCGCTCGCGTCCGGAGCCTCGAGCGCTCGTTCGAGGTGGTCGGGGGCGACCGGGCGCAGGAGGTGGGGCGCGCTGCGGCCGAGGTCGAGGGCGCCTGGCACGTCGGCGTCCTCGAAGCTGCCAGCCGGCGCCGGCTGCTCGGTCGAGGTGATGGCCGTTCCCGGTGCCGCCGGCTCGAGCCCGGCCGCCCGGTAGAGCGCTTGGCGGGCGGCGTGCGGGTCCCGCAGGCCGCGGACGCTCTCCAACGCCTGCTCGGCCCCTCGGAGCCCGTCACCCAGCGGGAGCCCCCCGACCGCCTCGTCGACCTCCTCGCGCAGCGACGACCGCAGACGCTCGAGGTCGGCCAGGAGCGAGCCGACGCGGCGTGCCATGGCCGGGACCTTGTCCGGGCCGAGCACCACGAGGGCGACGACGGCGACGAGGGCGAGCTTGAGGGGGTCGAGTGTGAGCACGCCGTCGCCTCCTACGTGACCGTCAAGGTCCCCGTCATGAACTGGTGGATCTGGCAGCGGAAGGGGTACTCCCCGGCCTTCTTCGGCGCCACCACCGTCTTGGTTTGCCCAGGACCGATGTTGCCGGTGTTGAACGCGCCGCCGTCGGCCGTGAACGTGTGGATGACGGGATCGTCGTTGGTCACCGTGATCGCGGCCCCGGGGGTGACGGTGAGGTGGCCGGGATCGAACGCGAAGTTCTTGATGACGACCGTGTCGTGCCTGGAGGCGCCGGCACCCGAAGGATGATCGGCAGCCGGCGCGCCCGAGGGTGACTCGCTGCTGCAGGCGCTCAGGCCGACGGCCCCCACGGCCCCGATCGCCACCACCGCCGCCAGTCGACGGAGCCGATGGCGCCGATGCTCCACAGAACCGGGCTTTCCCCTCCCTGCTTCCCTCTCCGGGGTCGATGGTCGGGCGGCCGGCTCCCTTGGCAGGAGCCGGCCGCCGGGTTGCCGGGCCACTACGAGACGGCCGAGCTCGTCGGGTTGAACGCCAGCGGCGCACCCGAGGATCCCTGGGCGCCGGGGTACCTGCCGAGCACGAAGTACAGGATCGCCGCGTGCTGCATCTCGACGGGTTGAATGGTGGCCGCTGTTGCGATCGCCTTCTTCAAGTGGAGCCTCGTCGACTCGACTTGGTACGTCTGGGCGGCCACGTTCTCGAGCTCGAGCGCGAGCTCGGCCAACCCGGTGACATCGGTGACCTTGCCGAACGCCTTCTGCACCGTCGGGGTGAGGGCCGGCTCGGTAACGGTGACCGCCCGCTTCTTCGACGCGGTGAGCACGGCGTTCCACGCCGCAGCGTGGTCCATGTGCTGGGACTTGGCCGTTTTGGCGAAGGTCACGACCGCTGGTGGAACAGACCCGAGCTTGCCGGCGGTCACCGCGCTTATGCCGGCGTCGTAGGCATAGACGGCCAGGTTCTCCAGGCTGGCGGCGAGGGCGGCGACGGCGAGATCGCCGGAGAGACCCTTGATACCGCCCTTCGAGTTCGGCGGGTTGGCCGACGGGGCTGCGCTGGGGCTCTTGGTCGCGGCGGCAGCGAGGCCGGGGTTGGCGGTGACCACCATCAGCGCGGCACCTCCGGCCAGCACCCCACCGGCACCGATCAGGAAGGCCCTGCGATCGGTCGTGCGCGGCGAGCCCGAACGGAGCTCATCGGTCCACTCCTCGAGCGCGGCGTGCAGCGATGGCATGCCGACGTCGTGGTGGAGCTCGGTGAGCTCGGTGGTCATCGCGGCGATCTCGGTCTCGGACGCCTCGATCTGGTGCTTTCGGGATCTCACTTGACTGCTCCTTGTGCCTTGGGTGCTGCGGCGCTGGTCGGGTAGAAGGCGTCGGGGAACCCGACGCTGCCTGCCGCGGAGGGCAACGAGGCGACGTTCGTCGCCGACAGGGTGACCAGCTGGGGCGCGCTCGCCTGGAGAAGCGCCTGGACGGCTCGGAGCACGGCGGCGTGCTGTGCTTCGATGCCCATGATGCTGGCGGTCAGCCTCTTCGCGTTGGCATTGTTGAGGTTCGACATGTCGTTGACGTACGTCTCGGCCGCGATGTTCTCGAGCTCGAGCGCCAGGGCGACGACTCCGAGCATCCCGGCGCTGGCCGACGCTCCCGACAGCCCCGCGACCGCCTTGCTGACGACCGGCACGAACGCCGGATCGGGCTTGGTCTGTGCCTTGCCGCCGAGCTTTCGCACGGCCGCGTTGAACGCCGCGAGATGCTGGGCGTGCTGGGACCTCGTGACTTGGCAGAACTTCTTCACGACGGCGTTGGCCGACGACCCGCCGATGTAGGGCAGCGTGAGCGCCGTGCCATAGGTCGAGACCGCCAGGGTCTCGATCGAGGCAGCCGTCTGGAGCATCTGGACGTCGGCCGAGGAGCTGGCGTAGGCAGGCGAAGCCAGAAGGGCGATCAGCGCCCCTCCGCCTGCGACACCGAGGATGCTTGCCGCTGCCAGGCTCCGCTCGATCGAGCGGCGGTGCTCGGCGGCGAAGCGCCGGTTCTCGGCCGCCACGACCTCGTCGGCCTCCTCTGCGTCTGCCTGGTGATCATCGAGCTCCGCCAGTGACGCCCTCGCGGCGTGCACCGCATCGGACTGGAGATCGTGGGACTGGTCGAACAGCTCGGTGAGCTGGCCCGGATCTGCACTCATAGACGCCTCCTTCCGTTCCGGGTCGGCGACCCGTCGGAGGTATGTTCGGAGTGGGGGCACTCTTGGATGCCACCAGCTCGACCGAAGTGGTGGCGTGGAGGACGACGAGTGCCGGCGCCAGGCGTGTCGGTGCCGGGTAATCGGGAAGGATGATGGCGTTGCTGACATCCGGGGGGGAGCTCGGCGACGAAGCACCGTTGATGGGGTGTGGCGAACCAAAAGAGCGATTGATGAAGCCACTCGAAGACCTCGGCGACCCCCAGTTGGTGGTGCTCATCGGGCGCTACGACGAGACGGCGCTGGCGGAGATCTACCGCCGTCACGGCCGTTCGGTCTACGGGCTGGCAAGGCGCATCCTGGGCGACCCGGCCGAAGCCGAGGATGTCAGCCAAGAGGTGTTCTTGCACCTGTGGCGGGATCCGTCTCGCTTCGACCCGGCGCGGGGTTCCCTCCGGACCTACCTCCTCACCCAGGTGCACGGCCGGGCGGTCGACGTCGTCCGTTCGAGGACGTCGCGGGCCCGGCGGGAGGAGCGGGACGCCCGGCTGACGGCGACCGCTTCGTACGACCTCGAGCGGGAGGTGTGGGACATGGCCGTCGCCGAGAGGGTGGCTGAAGCGCTCGTCGCGCTGGCGCCCGAGGAGCGGGCTGCGATCGACCTGGCGTACTTCGGAGGCCACACCTACCGAGAGGTCGCGCGGCTGCTCTCGGCGCCCGAGGGCACGGTGAAGACCCGGATTCGCAACGGTCTCGCAAAGATGAGGGCCGTGCTCGTAGAGAGAGAGGTCTCCGATGACGCCCGCCCGTGACCGGCATCGACAGGCGTCAGAGCTGCTCGGGGCCTTCGTGCTCGACGCACTGGACGGCGACGAGGCTGAGATGGTGGCGCACCACCTCGATGAATGCCACCGTTGCCGGAACGAGGTCGACCAGTTGGCCGAGGTGGCGGCGGCACTCGGCAACACGGCCGAACCGCCGCCAGCGACGCTCTGGGACCGGATCGCCGAGGGCGTGGCCGCACCCGAGCCGGAGGTGACGCGCCACGATCCCAGTCGGGCCGCCGTCGGAGCGACCGAAGTCGCTGGGCAACTCTCGGACCTCGAGGGTCGACGGGACGAGGCAGTCCTCTCGCGCCTCTCGAACAGGGAGGGCAGCCGGGGGATCGCCCGACGTCGTCGCCGGCAGGGTCCGCCGGCCCGGACCGTCGCGGTCGTGGGCGTGGCTGCAGCGTGCGCCGCGCTTGCAGCCGTCTTCGGGGTGAAGTGGTCGAACGCCAACGGCCAGGTCGGCCAACTGCAGAGCGCGCTGGCCCGGGACGGGGTTCACGCGGCGGTCGACGCGGCCTTGGCCAGCCCTGGTCACCGGCTCGTCGAGCTCCAGTCCCCTGGTGGCACTCACCTGGTCGAGCTCGTGGTCCGGTCCAACGGGTCCGGCTACGTCGTTGCGTCGAAGATGCCGGGGCTGCCCGGGGACGAGACATACCAGCTGTGGGCGAAGATCGCAGGCCAGCCCATCTCGCTGGGTCTTCTCGGCACCCAGCCTGGACCCGGCGACGCCTTCAGCCTCGGGTCCTCGGTCACATCGGCGCAGGAGCTGATGATGACCGTCGAGCCCGCCGGTGGTGTCGTGACCCCCGACCGCGGCCCAGTGGCGACGGCGTCCTTGAGCTGAACCGGGAGGCGCACCGTGAGCACGCTGGCGTCGTAGAAGCCTCGACGTGCTCGGTGTCGACACTGATGCCGAGATGGATCTGGCGAGTGCCCCGGCGGGGCGCGGTGTGGAAGATCTCTCGCCCGGATGGTCGGTCACCTATGCGCCGACGAGGGCGGGGTCATCGCTCCGGGCATCGAGGCGCAGCTGGCGCCCTTCCATCACGGTCCGGTAGGCGGCCTCGTAGCCGTCGACCATCTGGGAGAGGTCGAAGCACTTGGCGGCTCGGGCCCTGCACCGGCGGCGATCGAGCTCCTCGGCGGCAAAGACGGCCGCCGGGAGCAGGTCGGGCTCGTCCACCACGACCCCCGTCTCGCCGTCCGCCACGACCTCGGGGACGCTGCCGCGCCCCAGGGCGACGACTGGCGTCCCGCAGGCCATGGCCTCCACCATGACCAAGCCGAAGGGTTCCTCCCACTGGACGGGGAACAGGAGGGCACTGGCGCCGGCCAACAGCTCGCCCTTGGTGGCAGCGTCCGCCTCGCCCACGTAGTCGATGCGGCGCCCTAGCCGGGGGGCGATCGCGGCGTCGAAGTACGCCCGCTCTGCCGGCTCGTTCAGCTTTCCGGCGAGGAGAAGCCGCCGCCCTGTCCGCTGGGCCACCTCGATGGCGAGATGCGCCCCCTTGTCCGGATGGAAGCGGCCGAGGAAGAGGAGGTAGCCACCCCCGCCGTTGCCGAACGGGTAGGAGGCGACGTCGATGCCATTGTGCACGGTGGTGAGCCAGTTCACCTCAGGACGGAGAAGGCGCTGGGCCCCCGAGATGGCGACGACATCGACCGTCGCCCCGAGGCGGGCGAGGTAGTCCCCGGGCTCACCGGTCACGGGACCATGGGCGGTGACTACCGTGGGGACGGACCGTCCCCGAGCGAGCAGCGGGCCGGCCAGCGTGTGGTCGTGGACGAGGTCGACGTCGGCACCCTCCAAGGCGGCCGCCGCAGCGGCGGCGTGGAGCACCTCAGGCACCGGCTCCCCGAGGCGGAAGGAGGGCGGCTCGGGATAGACGGCGACGTAGCGCTGGGCGCGCGTGCCCGGCGCACCGGCGCCTACGAGGGTCACGTGGTGGCCACGGGCCACGAGCCCGTCGACCAGCCCGGCCACCATCGCCTCGATGCCGCCGTAGCCGGCGGGCGGGACGGTGAACCACGGCGGGGCGATCATGCCTATGCGCAGCGGCCGTTGTGCCGTCGGTCGTGCTGCCCCGTCGGTACGTTCGGGTGCCGACACCACCATCTCGCGGTCCCTCCTTCGTCCTCCGTTCTTCCGTCGCTCGCTTCTCGGCGCGGGTCGTTGGTCAACGGGCCCCTTCGGCTCGGCCGTCGGAGCCGGCGCCGGGCCGTCGGCGTGCCTCGGCGAGCTCACCTTCGAGATGGGCGACCCGATCGCGCAAGTCGAGGACCTGGCGGATGCCCGCCACGCTGACCCCTTCGCGCATGAGGGAGCGGGCGTCGATCAGGCGTTCCAGGTCCTTTCGGCTATAGCGGCGCTGGTCGCCGTCGCTGCGTGTCGGGGAGACGACGCCCATTGCGTCCAGTCGCCGAAGGAACCACGGCCGGACGTCGAGCAGGTCGGCCACCTGGCCGACGCTGTAGCGCGGCGCCAGGCTGTCGCTCAAGGCGGCGGCCAGGGCGGCGAGCTCACGGCGGTGGTTGGCAGCCACCTTTGGCTGAGGGCGTCCAGCACGTGCGGGCGTCACGGTTTGCTTCTCGCTCATCCATCTTGTCTCATCAAGGTGATGCAGGTATCTTAATAATTCTTTCTGAGGTATCTTGTCAAGACGGTCGGAGTAGACGGGACCCCGACCACGGTGGACCCCGACCACGGTGGACCCCGACCACGGTGGACCCCGACCACGGTGGACAGCGGAGCGAGGCCCCGGGGCGCTCGGGCATCGGCTCTGAGCCCTTGGGCACCTCGATCCGACCTTCTTCGTCGAGCGATGCCGTTACGACTGCGCCGGCATGCGAGAGAACCTGGCCGATCAGCGGCTCGAGCGGCGAGGCGCCCGTTGCGGCGATCGCCGGCCACAGCGGCGGCCAGAGAGCTCGGAGCGTCGGGACGCCAACAGCGATCCCCCGGCAACGAGGGCGACGCCCGACTCGGCGACGATGGCCATCCACCCGGCGGCTGAGACACCGGGCTCGCGGAACGAGAAGATCCCGTCGGGCAGGGTGAGGCTCAGCACGTAGCCGCCGAGGACGCCGAGACAGAACAGCCCGGCGATGCCGGCGACGGCGCGGATCGGTTGTATGGCGAGCACGGCGGCGAGCACGGCGGCGAGCACGGCGGTGAGGAGGAACAACCACCCGATGGTCGGGACAAAGCGGTAGCCGCCGGCGGCGTAGAGGTCGAGGTGGACCGCGGCGACGACCAGCAAGAAGAGGCCGAGTGCCCAGCCAACAGGTCGCGTCGAGCGCCGCACCGTCGCAGACCTCCTCGACGGCGATCGGTCTAGGCCGCCGACCGCTGGTCGGGGCGTCCGGACGTCGTCCTCTCGGCCTCGGACTCATCGAGGCCAGCTTTGAACTCACGCTTGGCCGAGCCGAGCGACCGGGCAAGGCGGGGGATCTGCGAGCCGCCGAAGAGGACAGCGAGCACCACGACGAGCACCACGATGCCGTCCACCCCAAATATCTCTGCAACCATCTTGGATCCTTTCTGTCGTCTCCGGCCCGAACCGGTCGGTTTGGGTCAGCCGTTCGCCACGCTGGTCGGCGAGGAAGCGGACCTCTGCTGGTGGCATCACCCCCGCCCCGACGGGGCTCCAGAACCGTTGCCGCGCCCTCCGGGTCACCCGTTGGGCGGCGGGATGCCCCCCGAGGCGCTGCTTCGCCTGGGAGGTGTAGAAGTCGATGTGGCGCCCCTCCTGCTTCATGATCCGCCTCAGGAGCTCGGTGAGGACGGGGTGGCCCGCCCGGGCGGCGAGCCGGCAATAGCCGGCCTGCGCCGTCCACTCGTTGACGGCGCCCCAGGCCATCTGCACGGTCACCATGTGACTGGAGAGGGCCGAACCGACGAGGTACAGGAGGGGCCGGATGCGATCCGTCCGGGGCAGCGCCCGGCGGAGCGAAGCCACCCGCTCGGGGCCTGCCTGCTCGCCGTGGACACCCAACACCTGGGCGATCGCGTCGCCGTGCCAGTGCTCCTCGTAGGTCCATGTCGCCAAGAACGCGGTGACGTCGGGATCGGCGTGGGCGCTCGTGACGAGCAGGTCGCGCACGTAGCACATGGTGTGGTGCTCGACGTCGTGCATGTAGCGCAGGCAGCGCAGCGTCGCTGGGTCCAGAGCACGGGCAGCAAACGCCCCGAAGTCCACTCCGTCTGTGTCGAGCCGACCCGATCGCTGGGCGAGTGTCGCCACGGTCGTTCCCATGCCCCTTCTTCGGAGCGCGGGCCGGTTCGGATGTCGTCTGGCGGCACCGCGTCGTGCCAGCGTCGCTACTACCCGGCACTGGTCGATCAGGACCCTCGCATGGTAGAAGAAGCTGGTTCTTGGCAGTTTCATTCCGGGCTGGCAGGTGGCCGAGCCGTTGCCGAGCACGAGGAGGAGACGTGGACCGCAGCCGTGCCGTCTACTCGTGCGACGACCACCTCGACCTCCGGGCGGTGCCGCGGGACCTCTGGCAGTCACGTCTTCCGGCCGAGCTGGCCGAGCGTGGCCCCAAGGTCGTCGAGCGCGACGGCGTGGCGGTTTGGGTGTGTGGCGACCAGGTGCTCGGCGGGAGCGGGCTTCCGGCTGGGAGCGCCCTGCTCAAGAGCTTGAGCGCGATCGGGCGGGCCGGGATCGAAGACGACGGGTTCCGGGCGAGCAACCCGAAGCTCCGGCTCGAGGACATGGATCGCGACGGGCTCTGGGTGTCGGTGATCTACGGGCCGGTGGCGCTCGGGTTCCCGATCAGCGACCCGGTGGTCCAGGAGGCGACGTACGCGGCATGGAACGACTGGGCGGTCGAGGAGTTCAACGCCGTCGCTCCCGATCGGCTCTCGGTGCTGGCGTTCGTGCCGAGCCACTCGCCCGAGGCAGCGGCGGCGGAGCTCGAGCGGTGCGCGGCGATCGGGCATCGCGGAGCGATCGTCGACATCTTCGACATCGACCTCGGCGACCGCGCCTGGGACCGGCTGTGGGCTGCCGCCGAGGCGACGGGGCTGCCGATCAGCTTCCACCTCAAAGGCGGGACGTCGCCGAAGCTGCGCTACGAGATGGGGAAGTGGAAGTCGGCGGCGTTCGCCTCGGTCCTCCCGCTGCAGCTCGACGAGCCGCTGGCGACGATGGTCTTCAGCGGGGCGCTCGAGCGCCATCCGGGGCTCACGATCGTCCTCGCCGAGTCGGGCATCGGGTGGTTGCCGTACTTCCTTTCCCGGATGGACCTCGAGTGGCGTGCGCTCAAGGACAAGATCGACCAGGCACCGGTGACGCCACCGAGCGAGCTGTTCCACCGACAGGTCTTCGCGACGTTCGAAGAGGAGGAGCAGGCGGCGCGGTTCATCCCCTACCTCGGTGCCGACTCGTGCATGTGGGCGTCGGACTACCCGCACACCGATAGCACGTTCCCGCACTCGCTCGAGGCGATCGACGAGGCGCTCGGCTCGTTGGAGGAGGGCGACCGCCGCAAGATCGTCGCCGGCAACTGCGCCCGCCTGTACGGGTTCGGCGATGCCGGGTGAGCGTTCTCGCTCGGCCGTCGGCGCGGCTGGCGGCGGCGGCAACCGGGAGGGAGCGAGCGCCGGCGGTGTGACCGGCTTCGACCACGTCGCCCTCCCTATGGACGACGCCGAGTCGATGGCGGGGTTCTACCGGCGCCTCGGCTTCGACGTCGTGGAAGGACCGCACCTCGTCCAGGTCCACCTCGCCGATCAGATGATCAACTTCCATCGTCGGGCAACCTGGGAGCGGGAGGAGCTCACGCTTCGGGCGTCGGCGGCGAGACCGCCATGCGGCGACCTCTGCTTCCGATGGGACCGGGGAGCTGAGGCACTCGTCGCCTGGCTCGGCGAGGCCGGCGTCGAGATCGTCGAGGGACCGGTCGAGCGCCAGGGCGGTCGGCGCCTGCCCGGCACGAGCGTCTACGTCCGCGACCCCGACGGGAACCTGTTGGAGTTCATCGCCTACTCCGACCGCTGAGGCGGCGACCGGGGTCGGCGGCCGGATCGAGAAGGCCCGCTCGAGTGGCCGAGCCCGACGCCAAGTCCGGGATCAGGATCCGGTGGCCGACGCCGTCGGCAGCCATCGGGGCCGCCGGCGCTCGAAGTCGTCGATCTCGCCTTCGTGGCGCAGCGTCAACCCGATGTCGTCCCACCCGTGGAGGAGACGTTCACGGGTGAACTCGTCGAGGGGGAACTCGGCGCTGATCCCGGCCGCCGGTGCCTCGATCGTGCAGCGTGCGACGTCGATCGTGATCTCGAGCGACGGATCGGCAAGGACGGCCTCGATGAGCGCCCGGTCGACGTCGGGCGTGACCTGCACCGGCAGGAGTCCTTGCTTGGTGCAGTTGTTGCGGAAGATGTCGGCGAAGCGCGACGAGACGACGGCCTCGAACCCGTAGTCCATCAGCGCCCAGACGGCGTGCTCCCTGGACGAGCCGGTCCCGAAGTTGTGGCCGGCGACGAGGATGGTCGCCCCGGCGTAGTCGGGCTGGTTGAGCACGAAGTCGCGGTCGTCGCGCCACTCGGCGAACAATCCGGCACCGAAGCCGGTGCGCTCGACGCGCTTGAGCCAGTCGGAGGGGATGATCTGGTCGGTGTCGACGTCGGAGCGGTCGAGCGGGACCGCACGACCGGTGATCACGGTGACTGGCTTCACGCTGCCTCCCTCTCTCGAGCTCGCCTCGGGCCGACCTCAGTCGAGATCCTGTGGTGTGGCGAATCGACCGGTGACGGCAGTGGCGGCGGCGACCGCCGGCGACACCAGATGGGTCCGACCGCCACGGCCTTGCCTCCCTTCGAAGTTCCGGTTGGACGTCGAGGCGCAACGCTCGCCGGGCGAGAGCTTGTCGGGGTTCATCGCCAGGCACATCGAGCACCCGGGCTGGCGCCACTCGAAACCGGCGGCTTCGAAGACCTTGTCGAGCCCCTCGGCCTCGGCCTGGGCCCGGACGCGGTGAGAGCCGGGCACGACGAGGGCCCGGAGGCCGGACTGGACGTGGCGCCCGTCGAGCACGGCGGCGGCGGCCCGGAGGTCCTCGATCCGCGAGTTGGTGCACGAGCCGATGAACACGGTGTCGACGGCGACGTGGCGCAGCGGGGTGCCGGCGGTCAGCCCCATGTAGGTGAGGGCCCTCGCAGCGGCGTCGCGCTCGCCGGCGTCGGTGAACGACGACGGGTCCGGGACGGCGCCGTTGATCGGAGCGACCTGGGCCGGGTTCGTGCCCCAGGTGACGTGCGGCACGAGCTCGGCAGCATCGAGAGCGACGTCTTTGTCGAAGACGGCTCCGGCGTCGGTCGGGAGCGTCCGCCAGTAGTCGACGGCCGCCTCCCACGACGTTGCGGTCGGCGCGTGCGGCCGTCGTTCGAGGTACTCGAAGGTGACGTCGTCGGGTGCGACCATCCCGGCGCGTGCGCCGCCCTCGATGCTCATGTTGCACACCGTCATCCGGCCCTCCATCGAGAGGTTCGAGATGGCCGAGCCGCGGTACTCGATCACGTGCCCCATGCCGCCGCCGGTGCCGATGCGCCCGATGATCGCCAGCGCGACGTCCTTGGCGGTCACGCCAGCCGGCAGATCGCCGTCGACGGTCACCGACATCGTCGCCGGACGCTGCTGCGGCAGCGTCTGGGTCGCCAGCACGTGCTCGACCTCGCTGGTGCCGATCCCGAAAGCGAGGCAGCCGAACGCGCCGTGGGTCGAGGTATGCGAGTCACCGCAGACGATCGTCATCCCCGGCTGGGTCAGGCCGAGCTCGGGCCCGATGACGTGGACGATCCCCTGGTTGGGATCGCCCATCGGATAGCAGGTGATCCCGAACTCGGCACAGTTGGCGGCGAGCACCTCGAGCTGCCGGGCCGAGACCGGGTCGGCGACCGGCTTGTCGATGTCGGTGGTCGGCACGTTGTGGTCGGCGGTGGCCACCGTGAGATCGGGGCGTCGGACTCGCCGGCCGGCGATCCGGAGGCCGTCGAAGGCCTGCGGCGAGGTCACCTCGTGGACGAGGTGGAGGTCGATGAAGAGGAGGTCCGGCTCGCCGTCGGCGAAACGGACGACGTGGGCGTCCCAGACCTTGTCGGCCAGCGTGCGCGGCGAGGCGGCGTCGGTCATGCGCCGACCCGGACGATCTCGACCCGGAGCGTCCCGCCCGGCGCCTCGTACTCGACGGTGTCACCGGCCGATCGCCCGACGAGGGCCTGACCGAGAGGAGCGCCGGGTGAGACGACCGGCATGTCGCCGCGGCGCTCCTCGATCGACCCGACGAAGAACTCCTGGACTTCGTCTTCGTCGTCGCCTTCGTAGCGGAGCACGACGACCGCCCCGGTCACCACGACGCCGTCGTCCCCCGACACCCCGTCGACGACCTTGGCGTGCTTGAGGAGCGCCTGGAGCTGGCGGATCCGCGACTCCATCTTGCCCTGGGTGTCCTTGGCGGCGTGGTAGTCGCCGTTCTCGGAGAGGTCACCGAGGGCACGGGCGGCCTCGATCGCCTGTGCGATCTCGACCCGCCCGCGCGTCGTCAGGTCCTCGAGCTCCGCCTGGAGGCGCTCGAAGGTCTCCTTCGTGAGGACGGTCGGCTCGACCGGATTGGCCGAAGGGTTCGGCACGGCTACTCCTCGATCGCTTGAGGTGGCGCCCGCTGCCCGTTCGGTTCCTCTCGCAGGTCCCCGTCGGGTGCGGGCCCCACGGCGTCACGGTTCGTCCCAGGTTATCGGCTCGACGGCCACCCTCCTTTCGGCTCTGCCCGGCTCCTCGAGGTCGGACGCCTTCTTCGGGCCCCCGGCCCCGTGGGATCTCCTCGGGCCTCCAGGCGGCCGTCTCGGCCCACGTGTTGACGCCCACCGGGGAGTTGCGGGAGACTGAACGGCGGTGAACCGGCCGAAGCAGCAGGTAGGGATTATTCGATAGGCGCTCGCCCCATCTCGGCGCGCGCCTCCTGACCGTCCACCTGGTGGGCGGTTTTTCTTTTCCCCGGAGGCCAGACCGTCCGGCCCGACGGGGGTGTCCGGGGAGGTCCGGGGGTGGTCGGTGCGGTCACGGGGGCAGGCACGGGAGCACGGGCGGGACGGCGGGGACGAGACAAAGAGCGAGGAGACGAAGCGTGGAGGCAGCCAACACCCACCGGGTGGCGGTGATCGGAGGCGACGGGATCGGCCCGGAGGTGCTGGCCGAGGCGCTCAAGGTGGCCGACGCCGCCGGCGTGCGCCTCGAGACGGTCGACTACGAGCTCGGGGCGGCCCACTACGTAGCCACCGGCGAGGTGCTGCCGGAGGCGACGCTGGACGAGCTGCGGGGTTTCGAGGCGATCCTCCTCGGGGCGATCGGGCCGCCGGTCGGGGACAGGTCGGTCCCGCCGGGCACGCTCGAGCGGGGGCTGCTGCTCAGGTTGCGTTTCGAGCTCGACCTCTACGTCAACCTGCGCCCGTTCCGGGGGGTGCCGGGCTCGATCGGCGAGGGCGCCGACTTCGTCGTCGTTCGCGAGAACACCGAGGGCACCTACGCCGGCGAGGGCGGGTTTCTCCGGAAGGGGACGGCACAGGAGGTGGCCACCCAGGGGTCGGTCAACACGAGGTTCGGGACCGAGCGCTGCGCCCGCTTCGCCTTCGAGCTGGCCCAGCGACGCCCGAGCCACAAGCTGACGCTCGTCCACAAGACGAACGTGCTGACGTTCGCCGGCGACCTCTGGCAGCGGACCGTCCGCGAGGTGGCCGGCGACTACCCGGAGGTGACCGACGACTATCAGCACGTCGACGCCGCCTGCATCTACCTCGTCGAGCAGCCGTCGCGCTACGAGGTGATCGTGACCGACAACCTGTTCGGCGACATCCTCACCGACCTGGCCGGCGCCGTCTGCGGTGGGATCGGGTTCGCTGCGTCGGCCAATCTCAACCCCGACCGGACGGGACCGTCGATGTTCGAGCCGGTCCATGGGGCGGCCCACGACATCGCCGGCACCGGCCGGGCGAACCCGCTGGCGGCGATCACGTCGGCGGCGCTCATGCTCGAGCACCTCGGCGAGGGTGACGCCGCCGAGAGGATCCACAAGGCGGTCCGCAACTACGTCGATACTCCTACCGAACCAGCGTCGACGAGCGCCATCGGCGACGCGATCGCAGAAAGGCTCTGAGCGTGCCGATCACCCCAACGGAGAAGGTCTGGATGGACGGCGAGCTGGTCGACTGGGCCGACGCCACCGTCCACGTGCTCACCCACAGCCTCCACTACGGCTCGGGCGTCTTCGAGGGCATCCGGGCGTACCCGACGACCGGCGGGCCGGCGGTGTTCCGTCTCCGCGACCACGTGAGGCGGTTGCTGACGTCGGCCAAGGTGATGCTCATCGACGTCCCGTTCGACGAGGACGCGCTGGTCGACGCCTGCAAGCAGGTGGTCAGGGTCAACGGGCTGGCCGACGGGTGCTACCTGCGACCGATCGTCTACCTCGGGTACGGCGAGATGGGGCTCAACCCGCTGCCGTGCGCCGTGAACGTGGCGGTGGCGGCCTGGCCGTGGGGCACCTACCTCGGCGACGAGGGGATCGCCAACGGGGTGTCGTGCAAGATCAGCTCGTGGCAGCGCCACGACCCGAACGCCGTGCCGACGGCGGCCAAGAGCACCGGGATGTACATCAACTCGTCGCTCGCCAAGGTCGAGGCGCTGAAGGCCGGGTACGACGAGGCGATCCTGCTCACCCCCGACGGCCGGGTCAGCGAGTGCACCGGGGAGAACATCTTCGTCGTGAGCGGCGGCAGGGTGCTCACCCCACCGACATCGGAGGCCGGGGCACTCGGAGGGATCACCCAGGACACCGTCGAGGTGATCGCCGGCGACCTCGGCGTCGAGGTCGTCCACGAGGCGCTCGTCCGCACCGATCTCTACACGGCCGACGAGGCGTTCCTGACCGGGACGGCGGCCGAGGTGGTCCCGATCCGGGCGGTCGACGACCGGGTGGTCGGCACCGGGAGGCCGGGTCCGCTCACCAAGGAGATCCAGCAGACGTACTTCGCCACCGTCCGCGGCGAGATCGACCGGTACAAGGAATGGCTCGACCATGTCGACTGACCGAGCCCATCGGACCCAAAGGGGGGCCAACGGCGGCGCCCACGGGCACCACGCCGAGTCGCACGCCTTCGACCTGCCGGCGCTCCCCGAGGCGGTCGACATCTTCGACACGATCCTGCGCGACGGGAGCCAGCAGGAAGGGCTGTCGCTGACAGTCGACGACAAGCTCCGGGTGGCCGAGCAGCTCGACCACCTCGGCGTGGCCTACATCGAGGGGGGGTGGCCGGGGGCCAACCCGAAGGACGACGAGTTCTTCCGGCGCGCCCCGGCCGAGCTCCGGCTCTCGACGTCGACGCTGGTGGCGTTCGGCTCGACCCGGCGTGCCGGCGTACGGGCCGAGGACGACGAGGTGCTGGCCAAGCTGGTGGGCGCCGGCACGCCGGTGGTCTGCATCGTCGCCAAGAGCTGGGACCGTCACGTCACCGACGCCCTGCGGACGTCGCTCGACGAGGCGGTGGCGATGGTCGCCGACTCGGTCGGGCACCTGCGGCGCCACGACAAGCGGGTCTTCCTCGACGCCGAGCACTTCTTCGACGGCTACCGACACAACCCCGAGTTCGCCCTACGGGTGCTGGCGGCCGCCGAGGAGGCTGGCGCCGAGGCGTTGGTGCTCTGCGACACCAACGGCGGCTCGTTGCCCGACGCCGTCGAGGAGGCGGTCGCCGAGGTCGCCGGGCGCTTCGACGCCCAGATCGGGATCCACTGCCACAACGACGCCGGGTGCGCCGTCGCCAACTCGCTGGCGGCGGTGCGGGCCGGGGCGACGCAGGTCCAGGGGTGCGTCAACGGCTACGGCGAGCGAGCCGGCAACGCCGACCTGTCGGCAGCGATCCCGAACCTGTCGCTCAAGCTGAACGTCCGGACGATCCCGGCCGACCGCCTCGAGCGGCTGACGCCGGTCGCCCACCACATCGCCGAGCTCGTGAACATCGCCCCGAACCCCCAGCAGCCGTACGTCGGGGCGTCGGTGTTCGCCCACAAGGGGGGGCTGCACGCCAGCGCGGTGGCCCGCCGCCACGACCTCTACGAGCACGTCGACCCCGAGCTGGTCGGCAACGGCGCCAGGGTGGTCGTCTCGGAGATGGCCGGACGGTCGACGCTGGCCCTCAAGGCCGAGGAGCTGGGCCTCGAGCTCGACGGCGAGGTGCTCGGCCGGGTGCTCGACGAGCTGAAGCGGCTCGAGCACGAGGGCTACCACTTCGAAGTCGCCGACGGCTCGCTCGAGCTGTTGCTCCGTCGGGCCGGCGGTTGGGAGCCGGACTACTTCGAGGTCGAGTCGTTCCGGGTGATCACCGACCACGCCGGTTCGCTCGGTGACCGGGCGGCCGGATCGGCGACCGGGTCGTCGACCGGATCGGTGGCCGGTGAGGGGTCGGCGTCGGCGGTGGCGCCCGGGGCGGGGTGGTCGGGTGCGACGACCGAGGCGACGGTCAAGGTGCACGTCGGCAGCGATCGGGTCGTGGCGACTGCCGAGGGCAACGGGCCGGTGAACGCCCTCGACGGGGCGCTCCGGCTGGCGATCGGGCCGCATTTCCCGGCACTCGGGGGCGTCCACCTGACCGACTACCGGGTCCGGGTGCTCGACACCGGGCGCGGCACCGGGGCGGTCACCAGGGTGCTCGTCGACAGCGCCGACGGCGAGCGGACATGGACGACGATCGGGGTCTCCGAGAACATCATCGAGGCCAGCTGGCAGGCGCTCTACGAGTCGATCGTCTTCGGTCTGCTCCAGGCCGGCGTCCCCGACCGGAACGGCCGTTCGACTGAGCAGAATCGGACATCGACCGGGGGTGGCGGGGCGAAGTAGCCTCGGGCCCGATGACCCAACCCGCGTTCGTCCCGATCGCCGAGCCCGACCAGGTTCGGCCGGCTCTCCGGCTCGAGACCCCGCGCCGCTGGGTGGCGGCGCGCCCGGCGGAGGCGGTTGTGCCGCGCCGGCCGGTCGGGCCGATGGGCGGGACACCCGGGCCCGACCAGGGCTACGCGCTGGCGCTCGCGCGCCGGGCGACGCCGCGGTTGGCGCTGGCCGACGGCGAGCACGCCGCCGACGTCGAGCTCGGCGTCGCCTTGCTGGCCGCCCGCCGCGCCGGTTCGTTCGGACGGGCGCCGTCGGCACCCGACGTCCGGGCGATGCTCGCCCTGTGGGGCTTCGTCGTCGACCAGCCGCCAGAGGAGCTGGTCGACGAGCGGCGGCGGGCGTTCCAGGGCGTCTCGCACGACTACTCGCTCCAGCGCGCCCTCGTCGGCCGGGTCCCGGAGGAGACGCTGCGCATGACCCCCGGGCAGGTCGAGGGAAGGGTGGCGGCTGGCGACTGGCGGGAGCTGGTCGGCGTTGCGCCGACCCCGTGGCCGACGACGCTGCCGGGCGAGCCGGCGGCGACCGGCTGAGCAGCCAGGCTCCGAAGGCGGCTGGAGGACCGGCGATGGCGGTTCGGGCGATCACCCCGGTGCCGGCGATCGACACCACGACGGCGGCGACCGGACGGGCCGACACCGCCGGCGCGACCGCCGGCGCGCACCGCCGGAGCGGTGGGCGCCACAGCGGACGCGGGCGCCCGAACGGCAACGTCGAGTTGATCGAGGTCGACGCCAACGGGCTCCGGTTCACGGTGCGGACGGCCGGGCCCCCGAAGGGGACGCCGGTCGTCCTCCTCCACGGCTTCCCGCAGACGTCGTGGGCGTTCCGGGCGAACCTGACGCTGCTGGCCGAGGCCGGCTACCGGGCGGTCGCCCCCGACCAGCGCGGCTACGCCGTCCGGGCCCGGCCCGACGGCGTGCCCGCCTACGCGTTGCCGCACCTCGTCGATGACGTGCTCGCCCTGGCCGAGACCCTCGAGCTCGGCCGGTTCCACCTCGTCGGTCACGACTGGGGCGGCATCGTCGGCTGGCTGCTCGCCGCCTCGCACCTCGACGTCGTCCAGACCCTGACGGTCATCTCCACGCCGTGCCCGCCGCTCCTGCGGGCCCAGCTCGGCCAGGAGCCGGGTACCGACCCGGCGACGCGCTCGCGGTACCTCGAGATGTTCCGCTCGCCCGGCGACCCCGAGCGGGCGCTCGTCGGCCAGGGTGGCGCCGGTCTGCGGGCGATGTTCGCCGCCAGCGGCCTCAAGGCACCGGGGTCCGAGGAGTACGTCGACGCGATGGTCCGTCCCGGCGCGATGACGGCCGCCCTCAACTGGTTCCGTGCGCTCCGGCCCGAGCACGTCAGCGGGTTGGCGCCGGTGGTGGTGCCGACGCTGGCCGTCTGGTCGACCCGCGACGTCGTGCTCAGCCGTTCGGCGGCCGAGGCCGTCCACGAGTTCGCTGCCGGCCGCTTCCGCTTCGAGGTGCTCGACGGCGTCAGCCACTGGGTGCCCGACGAGTCGCCCGAACGTCTCGGCGACCTGCTGCTCGGGCACGTCGCCGCCGGCTGACCCGGCTGCCGTGGTCGGCCGGGCGACACCTCCGCCGTTCGTGCTCGCCTCCACCGAGGTCACGGCCCACCCGTTCCTGCCGGGGGTTCGCCTTCGAGTGGCGCGCGACCTGATCGCCCTGTGGGAGCAGGCGGAGAAGGCGATGGGCCGGGGGGAGCTCGCCCCTCCGTTCTGGGCGACGGCGTGGCCGGGGGGCCTTGCCCTGGCCCGGTACCTGCTCGAGCACCCCGAGACGGTCGTCGGGCGCCCGGTGGTCGACGTGGCCACCGGTTGCGGCGTCGTCGCCGTCGCGGCGGCTCTCGCCGGTGCTCGGTCGGTGACCGCCTACGACACCGACGCCTTCGCCGTCGACGCCGCTCGGACGAACGCCTCCCTCAACCGGGTCCGCATCGCCGCCTCCCAGGCGGACGTCCGCACCGTCGCCGCCCCGAGCGGCGCTCTCGTGACCGCCGGCGACGTGTTCTACGACCGCGACATCTCCACCGCAATGCGCCTCGGTCTGGATGCACTGGCCGCCGGGGGCTGCGAGGTCCTCGTCGGCGACCCCTCTCGCTCCTACCTTCCCGAGGACCGGCTCGAGGTGGTCGCCACCTTCGAGATCGGCGTCGACGCCGATCTCGAGCAGCAGGCGGTGATGACGACCGTGGTGGCGCGGTGGTCCGGCACTTCGGAGCCCACACTCGTGATGTCTCGCGACCGGAAGGCCCCCCGCATCGGGTAAGGTAAAAGTATGACCGTTGCGAAGGTGACGGTGAGCCTCGATCCGGCGGTGGCAGAACGCGCTCGCCGTGATGTCGCAGACGGCAAGGCGAGATCGCTGAGCGCCTGGCTCAACGAGGCTGGGCGGGCGGGAGCCGAAGGCGAGGACCTCGCCGAAGTCCTCGCCGAGTTGTTCGACGAGACGGGCGGACCCTTGACAGAACAGGAGCTGGACGAAGCCCGCCAGCGTCTCGCCCTGGTCGAGCGGCGTTGAGCCTGGTCCTCGACGCCGGTGCCCTCATCGCGATAGAGCGCGCTGACCGTGGCACCGCCGCGGTCATCGAGGTTGCACGCCGGGAGCACCGAGCGGTGATCGTGCCTGCAGGCGTGGTGGGCCAGGCATGGAGGGGGGGCGGCCGCCAAGTACGACTGGCCCGACTACTCAACGCTCGCGACGTTCTCGTGGAGCCGCTCACCGACGCGGCGGCTCGAGCCGTCGGAGTGCTCTGCGGGGCTGCTCGAACGACCGACGTCGTCGACGCCTCAGTCGTGCTCACCGCCAGGCGCCATGGCGCCACCGTCATCAGCTCTGATCGTACTGATCTCGAGGCCCTGGACCCGACGATTCCTGTCGTGGACTGCTGAGCCCATGGCCGGGTTCGCTCCACCCGAAGGCGTGCTGGGCTCGGTCATGTTCACCGGCGCATGCTCCGAGCCGCCGCCTCCGATCCTGCGGGCGGGGCGCCCAAGATCCGAAGCAGTGCGCTCACCGCAGGACGCCGTATCTCGTCCGTGCGAGTGGACGCGAACCAGGGCTCCCTCTCGATGAGCTCTGACACGGCGAACGGCTCGACCACGCGCCTGTCGGCAAGCGACTCGGCGCAGATGAACGTCGGGAGCAGGCTGGCCCCGATGCCGAGCTCGACGGCTTCGAGCGCGTCCAGCGGTTCGGTCACCTCGGCGTACAGCTCCCTCGCTCGCTGAGTTGGCGACACCCCGCCAGGGCCACGAACGAACAGCGGGGCGCCGATGGCCCGCTCGAGGGCCGACCAACTCTTCTTTGCTTATCTTTGCCAGATGGCTGGAACATGGTGGCATGTCGAGCTCCGAACCGGGTCACCGCTACCTTCACGGCCACCACGAGGCCGTCCTGCGCTCGCATCGTCAGCGCACCGCCGAGAACTCTGCCGCCTACCTGCTGCCTCGGGTCCGGCCCGATGCCGAGGTGCTCGACGTCGGATGCGGCCCGGGGACGATCACGATCGGCCTTGCCGGGTACGTGCCTGAGGGAACGGTCATCGGCATCGACGCCGAGCCCAGCATCGTCGAGCAGGCGCGGTCGATCCCCGGGGCGAACGACAGGGTGAACCTCTCCTTCGAGGTGGGTGACGTCTACCACCTCGCCTTCGAGGAGGGACGCTTCGACGTCGTCCATGCTCATCAGGTCCTCCAGCACCTCGCCGATCCGGTCGCCGCCTTGGCCGAGATGCGTCGGGTGTGCCGGCCCGGTGGCGTCGTCGCCTGCCGTGACGGCGACTACGGGGCGATGTTCTGGTATCCGGCGTCCGAGGTGCTGAGCGATTGGCAGTCGCTCTACCGAAAGGTCGCCCGCAGCGCCGGGGGCGAGCCCGACGCGGGACGACACCTGAAGGCGTGGGCGTATGGCGCGGGGTTCTCGGCTGTCGAGGTCTCGGCGAGCATGTGGTGCTTCGCGACTTCGGAGCAACGCCGTTGGTGGGGCGAGCTGTGGGCGGAGCGTCTGACCCGGTCGCGCTTCGCCGACCAGGCCACCAGCCACTCACTCGCGACCCCAGCCGACCTGGACCGCCTGGCCGACGGGTGGCGGGCGTGGCTGGCGGAGAGGGACGCGTCCTTCTTCGTTCCTCATGGCGAAGTGCTCTGTACGCCCTGAACGTCCCGGCCCGACCGGATCGCCTCGGGCGGCAGCGCAGCAGGCCGTCAGTCCTCCAGGATGACCCGCCTGACGGCGTCGCCGGGCCGGACGGTGCCGGCGACGATCACCCGGGCGTTCCGGCCGCGCAGGTTGAGGAGCAGCCCTTGACCGGTGTTGACGAAGCGCAGCGCGTCGTTCCCGAAGCGGGCGGCGAACTTGGCGCAACCGCGGTGGGGCTTGGCGGTGATCTCGACGACGGCCTCGCCGATCTGCAGGCAGGTGCCGGCCGGAAGGTGGTCGGCGCTGAGGTCGAGATCGACGTAGAGCTGGTCGCCGGCGAGCCCGCCGTGGTCGGCGGTGCCGGCCACCAGGGTGGCCAGCCGGGAGTTCATGATCGTGAGCTGGTCCTCGGGGTCGGCCGAGCCGTCGGCGGTCGACCGACTGCCGCGGGCGTGCCACGAGTCGCCGACGAGGCCCTCGGCCGGGTCGAGCCGCCCGTGGTCGAGCACCTGACGGGCGTCCTCGGCCGGGCGGCAGACGACCATCTCGAGCGTCCCGTCGTCGAAGGGGGAGCGGCGGACGTGCTCGAGCCCGGCCACGAGGTCCTCGGTCGAGCGGTGCCCGGCCGAGGGCGGCGGCGGCTCCGGATGGCCCTGCCCCGTCGGCGCCATCGGAGCAGTATGCACGACCGGTGCCCTGTGGGGCCGGCAAGATGGCGTCGTGCCGCTGACCGAGATCGACGGGCGCCGTCTCGCCTGGCGGCGCAGCGGCGAGGGACCGCCGCTGCTCTTCTGCAACGGCTCGGGTGCCACCCTCCCTCGAGCATGCCGGGCCGCTGCTCGGCGCGCTGGCCGCAGGGTTCGAGGTGCTGGCCTACGACCAGCGGGGGATCGGTGCCAGCGACCCGGCCGGCGGGCGCTACGCCATGGCCGACCTGGCGGCCGACGCCCTGGCTCTCCTCGACGCCGTCGGCTGGCGCTCGGCCCGGGTCCTCGGCATCAGCTTCGGCGGGATGGTCGCCCAGGAGATCGCGGTGACCGCCCCCGGACGGGTCGAGCGGCTCGCCTTGGGTTGCACGTCGGCCGGCGGCGCCGGCGGCTCGTCCTACCCCCTCGACCGGCTGGTCGCCCTGGCGCCGGAGGACCGGGCAGCGACGATGCGCCGGCTCCTCGACACTCGTTTCGACGACCAGTGGCTGGCCGACCACCCGGCCGACCGGGCCCTGGCCGATCTCGCCACCGTCACGGCCCCGCCGGACCCGGCGGCCGACGAGGGCCGCCGGCTGCAGCTCGAGGCGCGGCGCGGATCGCCGGCGCCGAGCTCCGCGTCTACGAGGGCGGCCACCTCTTCATGGCCCAGGACCCGGCGGCGGCGGGGGAGGTGAGGTCCTTCCTGGCCGGCTCGCCGTGATCCCCGGCGGCCGCCCGGTGCTCAGCCGCCGGAGAACCGTTGACGGAGCTCGAACTTCAAGACCTTGCCGGCCGGATTGCGCGGCAGGGCGTCGATGATCTCGAGGCGCGACGGGAGCTTGTAGCGCGCCAGGCTCCGGCCGGCGAAGTCGCGGAGCTCGTCGAGGGTCAGCGTGGCGCCCGGGCGCAGGGCGGCCACGGCGGCGATCGCCTCGCCCCACCGCTCGTCGGGCAGGCCGACCACCGCCACCTCGGCGATCGCCGGGTGATCGAGCAGGACGCCCTCCACCTCCGCCGGGTAGACGTTCTCGCCGCCGGAGATGACCATGTCCTTGATCCGGTCGGCGACGTAGAGGAAGCCGTCGTCGTCGAGGTGGCCGGCGTCGCCGGTGTGGAACCAGCCCTCGGCGTCGATGGCCGCCTCGGTGGCGTCGGGGCGGCGCCAGTAGCCCTTCATCACGTTCGGCCCCCGGGTGCAGATCTCGCCCTTCTCCATCGCAGCCAGTGCCTTGTTGGTCGGACCGACCACCCGCACCTCGCTCAGCAGCCCCGGCAGGCCGGCGGAGCCGAGCTTGGCCAGCGACCATTCGGGCGGGAGGAAGCTCACCATCGGCGACGTCTCGGTGAGCCCGTAGCCCTGGTTGATCGGGATCCCGCGGCCGTTGTAGAGCTTGATCAACGGCTCCGGCACCGGCGCGCCCCCGCAGACGAGCAGGCGGATGCTCGTCAGGTCGGCCTCGTCGAAGCCGGGGTGCTGGCTCATGAAGAGGAACATCGCCGGCACGCCGAACATCGTCGTCACCTTGTAGCGGGCGATGTCGTCCAGGCAGGCGCCGGGGTCGAACGAGCGGTGGAGCACCACCTCGGCACCCTTCTGCCAGGTCACGAGCGTGGTCACGTTCAGCCCACCGATATGGAACAAGGGGGCCACGACGAGGGTCACGTCGTCTTCGAGGGTGTCCATGGCGTGCATCCCGTTGGCGTTGTTCCACCACAAGTTGGCGTGGGTGAGCATCGCTCCCTTCGGACGCCCGGTGGTCCCCGACGTGTACATGATCACCGCCACCTCGTCGGGGCCGACCGGGTCCGGAGCGGCGAGGGGTTCGATGTCGGCCCGGTCCGCCTCGGCGTCGATCAGGCGGCGGAGCCGGATGCCCTCGACCGACGTCCGGTGGGCGGCGTCGACGACGAGGGTGTGGACGCCGGCGTCCTCGGTGATGAAGGCGAGCTCGGGCGTCGTGAGACGGAAGTTCAGCGGCACGAAGATGGCGCCGAGGCGGGCGGCGCCGAACATCGCCTCGAAGAACGCCGGCTGGTTGAGCCCGAGGAACCCCACCCGATCACCGTGGCACACGCCCCCGGCCTGGAGGTCGGCGGCCATCCGGTCGATCCGGTCCTGCATCTCGGCGTAGGTCCACGTCGTACCCTCGAGGGTGAGAGCCCGCCGGCGGGGGGTCCGAGCGGCGCGGGCGGCGAACCAACGCCCGAGGCCGATGTCGGGTTCCATGGGGAGAGGATAGGTGCGGGCGCCCGGCGGTGGATGGCCGCGACCTCGGTGGCGCCGTCCCCGGGTGCTCGCCCAGCGGGGCGCCGGGGTGGCCGGTGGACGACGTCGGCCTCGCTCGCCTCGACGTGGGTAGCCGGGCAGCAGCCCGGCTACCCGATCGGTTGACAACCCGGGTGACCAGGTGCTGGCGAATCGTTCCGGTTCGGCCCGGCGGAGGTGGCCGACGGCGGAGGGGGGACGACGTGGCGGAGCGGCGGTGGCGTACGAGGATCGTCGTGGCGCTCGGTGTCGGGAGCATGCTCGGGGTGGTCGCCTTCCTCGGCGGCGCCACCGGGGCGGCGGCGGCCACGCCGGCCGGCACGCCGACCAGCGCGAGCCCGTCGACGACCCCGCCGGGGGCGTTCGTCCCGCCGGCGTTCCCGGTGAGCGAGGGCCCGTTGTCGGTCGGCAGCACGACGCAGGCGACGTCGCGCAACTGGGACGGCTACGCCACCTTGCCCTCCAGCACGAGCCCGACCTTCGGCGCGGTCAGCGCCACCTGGGTCCAGCCGACCGTCACGTGCGAGGCCACCCAGGCCTGGACGGTGTTCTGGGTCGGCCTCGACGGCTGGAACGACGGGACCGTCGAGCAGGGCGGGTCGTCGGCCTACTGCCCGACCGCCGGCGGGCCGGCCACTTACCAGCTGTGGTGGGAGATGTACCCGACGAACGCCATCCAGACGGTGCTGACGATCGCCGCCGGCGACACGATCCACGCCGTCGTCACCTACGAGCCGGCGACGTCGGACTTCGTCATAAGGGTGCGGGACGTGACGAGCGGCAAGGGCTTCACCCGCACGGAGCTGTGCGGCCCCGGCTCCGCCTGCGACCGGACCTCGGCGGAGGTGATCACCGAGGACGTCGGCCACTACAGCTCCGGTGCCACGACCTACTTCCCGTTGGCCGACTACGCCAAGATGCACTACGGGGCGGTCAACGTCGTCGACGCCTCCGGCGTCAAGGGACCGATCTCGGACACAGCGTGGAACGACGCCGCCATCACCGAGCGCAGCGGCGGGGTGACCTACGCCACCGTCTCCAAGCTCTTCGGCGGCGGCCATGGCTTCAACACGATCTGGAAGCACGAGTAGCGCACAGGCGGCGCCGGGCCGTCCAGCTCGGCGCTGTCAGTCGAAGACGATCACCCCGCGGATGTTCCGCCCGTCGCGCATGTCCTGGTAGCCGTCGTTGATCTGCTCGAGCGAGTAGGTCCGGGTGACCATCGAGTCGAGGTCGAGCAGGCCGTCGCGGTAGAGGCCGAGCAGCCGCGGCACGTCGACGTCGGGGTTCGACGAGCCGAAGACGGTGCCGACGACCTCCTTCTCCATCGTGAGGAGGTCGAGCATGCTGATCGTGACCTCGGTCTCGGTCCAGGCGTGGACGTTGGTCACGACGACCCGCCCGCGTTTGGCGGCGAGCGCCATGATCCCGGCCATCCACTCGCCGCGCCCGACCGACATCGTGCAGATCACCCGCTGGCACATCCGACCAGCGGTCACCTCGTGGACGAGCGGGAACGCCTCGGCGATCCCCTCGGCGGTGTGGGTGGCGCCGAAGCTCGGGGCGAGCTCGCGCTTGAGCGGCACCGGGTCGACGGCGAAGATCCGGCGGGCACCGGCCATCCGGGCACCCTGGAGGGCGGCGGTGCCGACCCCGCCGATCCCGAGGACGGCCACGTCGTCGCCGGGCTCGACCCCGGCGCGGTGGACGGCCGACCCCCACCCGGTGCTCACCCCACAGGCGACGAGGCAGGCCCGGTCGAGCGGCAGGTCGGCGTCGACCTTGATCAGCGAGCGCTCGTGGGTGATCGTGTGGCGGGCGAACGTCCCGAGCATGCAGAACAGCCGGAGATCCTGCCCGCGGGCGTGGTGACGCGAGGTCTTGTCGCCGACCTGGAGCCCGTCGGCGATGTACATCCCCATGTCGCAGAGGTTCTGGCGCCCTTCGACGCACGACGGGCACCGGCCGCAGGGCGGCAGGAAGCTCGTCACGACGTGGTCGCCGGGAGCGAGGCCGCGCACGTCGGGCCCGACCTCCTCGACGATCCCGGCGCCTTCGTGGCCGCCGATCATCGACCCGAGGAACGGCATGTCGCCGGTCAAGAAGTGCTCGTCGGAGTGGCAGAGCCCGGAGGCGACCATCTTGACGAGGACCTCCTGGCCCCGCGGCGGGTCGAGCTCGACCTCCTCGATCTCCCACTTGCCGCCCGGCTCCCAGAGCACGGCGGCCTCCGTCCTCATGCCGGCTCCACTTGGGGCTCGGCGACCGAGATGGCGGCCGTCGGGCAGTTGCCCGATCCCATGCACCGTTGGCGGTCGACGGTGATCTCGAGCCTCATCGCGCGCCGGCTCAGGCCGGGTCGAACACCAACGGGAGCGACGACGCCTGGCGGATCCCGGGGGAGAAGTGGATCTCGGCGCCGTCGGCGATCCGGTAGTTGGGGATCCTCCGGTGGATCTCCTCGAGCGACACCCGCAGCTCGAGGCGGGCCAGGTGCGCGCCCAGGCACAGGTGGTTGGCGGCCCCGAAGGCGACGTGCCGGTTCGGTGTGCGGTCGAAGTCGATCCGCGGCGGGCCGAACTCCTCCTCGTCGTCGTTGGCGGCGCCGAGGACGACGGTGGCCCGGTCACCGGGTTGGAGCGTCACCGACCCGAGCTCGACCTCCTGGGTGACGATGCGCGGCACGCCCATCACCGGTGTCGTCCACCGCAGCAGCTCCTCGACGGCGCCGGGGATGCACGACGGGTCGTCGATCAGGCGCTGGCGGTACTCGGGGTGCTCGGCCAGGTAGGCGATCATGCAGTCGAGGGTGGCCGTGACGGTGTCGAGGCCGCCGAGGAGGAGCAGGTGGGTCATCCCGAGGAGCTCGGCCTCGGTGAGGGGCGCACCGTCGATCTCGGAGCGGACGATCCTCGAGAGCAGCGAGTCGTCGGGTTCTCGCCGGCGCTCGTCGATCGCCTCACGGAAGTAGTCGCTGATCGCCTTCCCGGTCGCCTCGCGGATCGCCTGGGCGCCTTCGAAGTCACCCGGCGCCACCGCCGGGCGGATCGAGTCGTCGCGCCACTTGAGGAACATCGGCAGGTCGGCACGGGGCAGTCCCATGAGCGCCAGGAAGATCCCCGACGGCAGCGGGGTGGCGAATTCCTCGTGGAAGTCGCACGACCCGCTGGAGGCGAAGCCGTCGAGCAGGGCGACGACCATCGTGCGCACGTCCGGCTCGAGCCGACCGATCTCGCGCGGGACGAACTGCGGGTTGAGCAGCCGGCGGTAGGCGGTGTGGCGCGGCGGGTCGACCTCCTCGGGGATCAGCGGCTGGTCGCCGAGCGACACCGTGTTCTCCGAGCTGAAAAGCTCGGGATGCCGCAGTGCCCAGACGGCGTCCTTGTAGCGAGAGATCAGGACCATCGGCAGGCCCATCATCGTCCCGCGGTTGACCGGGCACTCCGAGCGCAACGTGGCGTACGCCTCGTGCGGATCGTCGGCGACGCGCTGGCCGAACAGCACGCCGGTGAGGTCCTCGGGCTCGGTCTGGGTCATCTCGACACCGTCCTCTCCTCCCCGACGCCGGCCGACGCCGGTCACCGCCGGTCCACCGGGGTGCCGACCCCGCTGCGGGTGACCGACGGCCGCCGTGGCCCCCCCGAGCGGCGGTGGCGGCACCCGCCAAGCGCTCGTTCGATGGTGACACGTGCGTCAGGGTTCGGCAAGCGACGGTCCCCGCCACCGGGAGAGCCCAGGACACCGGTTCTAGAACCGGTTCTATAATGGGCGGGCCAACGGAGCAGCCTGAGCGCGACGCCTGCGCGCCGAAGGCGGGAGAACGCAGGAGGACGCTCACCATGGGCCAGCCGGTCATCGTCGAAGCAGTGCGGACCCCGATCGGGAAGCGCAACGGCTCGCTGTCGGGCCTCCATGCCGCCGAGCTGCTCGGGGCCGCCCAGGTCGAGCTGGTCAAGCGGGCCGGGATCGACCCGTCGAGCGTCGAGCAGGTCGTCGGCGGCTGCGTCACCCAGGCCGGCGAGCAGGCGTCGAACGTGACGAGGAACGCCTGGCTGTCCCAGGGCCTGCCCTACGAGGTGGCCGCCACGACGGTCGACTGCCAGTGCGGCTCGTCGCAGCAGGCCAACCACTTCGTCCACAACCTGGTGGCCGCAGGGGCGATCGAGGTGGGCATCGCCTGCGGCGTCGAGGCGATGAGCCGGATAGGCCTCGGGGCCAACGCCATCAACGGGCCGGGGCGGTCACAGCCGCCGGACTTCCCCTGGGACACCCCGAACCAGTTCGGCGCGGCCGAGCGGATCGCCACCAAGCGGGGCATCACCCGTCAGGACGTCGACTGGCTGGGCCTGGTCTCGCAGCACAAGGCCGCGGTGGCGATGGCCGAGGGTCGTTTCGAGAGGGAGATCGTCCCGGTGGAAGCCCCGGTGGTCGGGGAGGAGGGCCCGATGGGCGAGCACGCCGGTCCGCGCAAGGCGGTGACGTCGGACCAGGGACCGCGCGACACCACCGCCGAGGGCCTCGCCAAGCTCAAGCCGGTGCTGCCCGACGGCATCCACACCGCCGGCAATTCCTCGCAGATCTCCGACGGGGCGTCAGCCGTCCTGTGGATGTCCGAGGAGCGCGCCAAGGCCGAGGGACTGCGCCCCCGCGCCCGGATCGTCGCCCAGGTGCTGACCGGCTCCGACCCCTACTACCTCCTCGACGGGCCGGTCGACGCCACCGCCAAGGTGCTGGCCAAGGCCGGCATGACCATCGGCGACATCGACCTCTTCGAGGTGAACGAGGCGTTCGCCTCGGTGGTGCTCAGCTGGGCCCGGGTCCACGAGCCCGACATGGACAAGGTGAACGTGAACGGCGGGGCGATCGCCCTCGGCCACCCGGTCGGGGCCACCGGGAGCCGCCTGATCACCACCGCCCTTCACGAGCTCGAGCGCCGTGACGCCACGTATGCCCTCGTCAGCATGTGCTGCGGCGGCGCCCTGGCCACCGGCACGATCATCGAGCGCCTCTAACCCCGGCGCCGACGGAGGGAGCGAGCAGTGGAGTCGACCGAGCACCTCACGTTCGAGCGCCACGGGATGACCGCCGTGGTGACGATGAACCGGCCGGAGGCGAAGAACGCCCTCAGCCTGCCGATGCTGGTCGGCATGGCCGACGCCTGGGTCGAGATCGACACCAACGACGAGATCCGCTGCGCCATCCTCACCGGGTCCGGGGGGACGTTCTGCTCGGGGATGGACCTCAAGGCGATGGGCGCACCGGAGGCCGAGAAGTACCGCCATCGCCAGCAGGAGGACCCCGACCTCCACTGGAAGGCACTGCTCCGCCACTACCACCTCGCCAAGCCGCTGATCGCCGCCGTCGAGGGCTGGGCGGTGGCCGGCGGCACCGAGATCCTCCAGGCGACCGACATCCGCGTCGCCGGCGAGGGCGCCAAGTTCGGCGTCTTCGAGGCCCGGCGCGGGCTGTTCCCGCTCGGCGGCTCGACGGTGCGGCTGCGCCGGCAGATCCCCTACACGGTGGCGATGGACCTGCTCCTCACCGCCCGCGAGGTCTCTGCCGCCGAGGCCCTGGCGGTCGGGCTGATCGGCCGGGTCGTGCCGGACGGGAAGGCGCTCGAGGAGGCGCTGGCGATCGCCGAGGTGATCTGCGCCAACGGGCCGCTGGCCGTCGAGGCGATCAAGCGGTCGGTGTGGGAGACCGAGGGGATGTCCGAGGAGGACGGCCTGGCCCGCGAGCTCGAGATCGGCTGGCCGATCTTCGCCACCGAGGACGCCAAGGAAGGCCAGCGGGCGTTCGCCGAGAAGCGGACGCCGGAGTTCCGGCGCCGGTGAGCCCCGCCGGCACGCCGGCCGGACAGGCGGCGGCGCTGGCGGCGGCGGTGCGACGGATCAACTCGGTCCTCGTCGGGCGCCCGCTCGACGCCGACGCCCTGGCCGAGGCGACGGCGGCAGTCGCCGCCGTGGCCGACCGGCTCGAGGCGGCGGCAGGGCCCGGCAAGCTGCCCCGTGGCGATCCGGCGCCCGGCGACGGCGCCCGGAACCTGTTCCCGACGAGCCCGGTGATCGGCCGCGCCAACCCGGTCGCCCCCCCGGTCGAGATCTGGAGCGTCGACGGCGACGGGGGGCGGCCCGAGCTCCGCGGGCGGGCCTGGTTCGACTACCCCTACGAGGGTCCGCCGACCTGCGTCCACGGCGGGGTGATCGCCTCGGTCTTCGACGAGCTGCTCGGTGCCGCCAACATCGTCGCCGGGACACCCGGCATGACCGGGACGCTGACCGTCGTCTACCGCCGGCCGACGCCCATCCTCACCCCGCTCGACCTCGTCGCCCGCCAGACCGGCGTCGACGGGCGCAAGATCCGGGCGTCGGCGGCAATCTACCACAACGGCGAGCTCACCGCCGAGGCCGACGGGGTGTTCGTGGCCGTCGACGCCGGCACGATCGCCCGGATCGCCACCGAGAACGCCCGGGCGGCCGGCGGCGACGTCGTCGACGCCGACCTGGCCGCCGACATCGAGCGCGCTCAGATCGCCCGCGTGCGGCCCTCCCAATAGGGGTCGCGCAGCTTGCGCTTGTAGAGCTTCCCGTTGGGGTCGCGCGGCATCTCGGCGATGAAGTCGATCGACGTCGGCGTCTTGAACCGGGCGAGCCTGCCGGCGCAGAACCCGAGGATCTCGTCGGCCAGCTCGTCCGACGCCTCGACGCCCTCGGCCGGCTCGACCACCGCCTTGACCTGCTCGCCCCAGTCGTCGTCGGGGACCCCGAAGACGGCGGCGTCGCCGACCTTGGGGTGGGTGAGGAGCACGTTCTCGATCTCCGCCGGGTAGATGTTGGCGCCGCCCGAGATGATCATGTCGATCTTGCGATCGCGCAGGAAGAGGTAGCCGTCCTCGTCGAGGAAGCCGACGTCGCCCACCGTGAAGAACCGGCCGAGGCGGCTCTGGTCGGTCTTACGGCGGTCCTTGTGGTACTCGAAATCGGCGCTCTGCATCGACATGTAGACGGTGCCGATCGCTCCGGGCTCGTCGATCCGGTTGCCGGTGTCGTCGAAGATGGCGATCTCCGAGATCGGCCACGGACGGCCGACGGTGCCGGGCTTTTTCAGCCATTCCTCGGTCGACACCAGCGTCCCGCCGCCCTCGCTGGCGGCGTAGTACTCGTCGATCACCGGCCCCCACCACTCGATCATTCGGTGCTTCACGTCGACCGGGCACGGGGCGGCGGCGTGGATCATGTGGCGCAGCGACGAGAGGTCGTAGCGGTGCCGGACGTCGTCGGGCAGCGCCAGCAGGCGGTGGAACTGGGTCGGCACCATGTGCGACGTCGTCACCCGGTACCGCTCGATCAGCGCCAGCATCTCCTCGGGGAGCCACTTGTCCATCAGGACGACGGTGTGGCCGAAGTGGAGCGAGGCGCCACCGAAGCGCAGGACGGCGGTGTGGTAGAGGGGTGACCCGACGATGTGGACGTTGCCGTCCCCCGGGTTGATCCCGAAGAGCAGGAGGATCCCGCCGAGGCCGAGCGCCGCCTCCTCCGGTGAGACCCCGGCCAGCTTGCGGTGGACGCCCTTGGGGTTGCCGGTCGTGCCCGACGTGTAGTTCATGACGTCGCCGATCGTCCGGTCGTCGGGATCGGTGGTCGGCGCTGCGGCGCGGGCGTCGGCGAAGGAGGAGAACCCCGGCACGGAGCCGACGGACAGCCGCCCGGCAGCCGGGACCCCGGCATCGTCGGCCGCCGCCGCGCACTCGGCGGCGAAGCGCTCGTGCGCCACGAACACCTTCGCTTCGGCGTCGGACAGGATGTAGCCGATCTCGGCCGCCACCAGGTGGTGGTTGATCGGCACCAGGTACCAACCGGCCTGGAGCGCCGCCAGGTACAGCTCGACCATCTCGATCCCGTTCGGGAGGACCGTGGCGACGACGTCGCCGACCCCCACGCCCTTGGCCCGCAGCGCGTGGACGACCTGGTTCGAGCGGGCGAGCACCTCGCCGGCTGACAGCTCGGTCCCGTCCGGTGAAACCACCGCCAGGTGATCGGGGTCCTCATGGGCCAACGCCCAGAATCCGAGATCGCCCACGGGGTCCTCCTTGCGTCGCAGCAGGCTCAGAGCGGCCGGCGCCAGTCGAAACCTAGAACGCGTTCTAGGGAGTGGTCAATCGTCGGCCGCAGCGGCGGCGATCGATGCCGGACCAGATGGCCGACCTGATGCCGGCGTCGGCGCAGGATCCGCCTCGGCCCGCGACGGGTCGGCAGCGGTCGGCCGCCCCCCGGGCGCCCCGGCGGCCAGCCAGGTGCGCCAGCGACGGGTGACGACCACCAGCAGGGCCGATCCGGCGACCACCAGGGCGATCCCGGCGAGCTGCACCAGCAGCGAGCCGAGGTGACCGTCCTCGCCGAGCCACAGGTGCTCGTCGGCCGTCCGCTCGACGCCCCAGAGGGCCATCCCGACGGCGAGGACGGCACCGGCCGGGTAGTTGGTCCGTCGGCTGCCGTCGGGCCAGCGCCCGAGGCGGCGCTCGAGCAGGATCGTCACCACGTAGACGCAGCAGTCCTCGATCGCCTGGAAGATCGGCACCGGCAGCCGCTTCCCCGCCTGGTCGGCGTAGTACATCCCGAACCACTGGTGGGTCGGGTGGCCGCCGCCGGCGATCATCAGCTGCGGGCCGAGCAGTCGGCCCACCGACCAGGCGGCGAGCAGCACCGGCACCACGAGGTCGAGGGCGCGCATCGTCGGCAGCTGCGGACAGCGACGCCGCGCCAGGATCAGCCCGGTCGGCACCGCCAGCAGCAGGCCGCCGAAGGACGAGAGCCCGCCGTGCCAGATGGCGAGCACCTCGGCCGGGTGCCCCGTGTAGTACCCGAGGTTGGACAGCACGTGCATCAGCCGTGCGCCGGCCACTGCGGCGACGATGACCCAGAGGAAGACCCCGGCCAACCAGTCGGTCGGGAAGCCGTGGTGGCGGAGGCGTCGCTCGAAGTACCGGTAGGCGAACCAGAAGGTGATCGCCAGGCCGATGCCGTAGGTGTGGACCTCGAGGGGCCCGATGTGGAAGGCGACGGGGATCGGTTTCATCGGAAGGCCGGAGCCGGGAACCGCCGGTGCGGTTCGCCCTCCAGTATGGACCGGGCCGGGGTCGATCCGGCCGCCGGGCTCAGCTGGCCGGTCTCAGGTGGCCGGGCTCAGGTGGCCGGGCTCAGTCTCGGGGTCTCAGGGGCGACCGGCGCCGGCGAAGCCACCGCCGAACCGGGCAGCGGTGACCCAGACGCTGGCGCCGGTGTAGGGCGCTTCGATCATCTCGCCGCCCCCGATGTACATCGCCACGTGCTCGCTGCCGCCGGGGCCGTAGAACAGCAGGTCGCCGGGCTGGAGGTCCGAGAGCGGGACCGGCGTCGAGTCGGCCATCTGGGCGCCGGAGTAGTGGGGGAGCGACACGCCGGCCTGGCCCCAGGCCCAGGCGACGAGGCCGGAGCAGTCGAAGCCGCCGGAAGGGTCGCCAGGGGAGCCGCGGGGGCTCTCGCCACCCCAGACGTAGGGGACGCCGAGCTGGCTCATGGCAGCGGCAACGGCGGCGCCACCACCGCCCCCGGGCGCCGGCGGGGGAGCGGCGTAGACCGGGGCGCCGGCACTGCTGCCGCCGCTGGTCTGTGAGGTGAGGGCCGCCTGGGCGGCCTGCTGGGCAGCGGCGAGCTTCGCCTGGGCGGCTGCCTGGGCCGCCTCGGCCTGGGCCTGCTGCTGCTGGACGATGAGGGTCTGGATCTGCCCCTTCACCTGTGAGAGCGCCTGCTGCTGCTGGCTCTGGTCGGCCTGGGCCTGGGTGTAGGCCTGGTTGGCGCTCGACACCGCCTGCGCCGCCTGGGCGTCTTGCGAGCGGAGCTGCGACTGTTCGGCCGAGAGCACGTTCTGTGCCGTCTGGAGGTCGGCGACGGCTGTCCCGACGTCACCCTCGGCGACGCTGCTGTACTCCTGCTGGGCGCTGGCCGCCGTCTGGTCGCCGGAGAAGAGGCTGTTCTCGGCGGTCGAGCCCCCGTCGGTGACGTAGGCGTTGATCGCCGCCCTCTGCAGCACGCGCTGGTCGTCGGTCACCCGTTGGCGGGTCTGGTCGATCTTGTGCTGCGTGGCGCTGATCCGCTGGTCGATGGCCGACTTGCGGGCCTCGGCCGCCTGGTACTGCTGGTCGAGGGCGTCGATCTGCTGACCGGTGGACTGGATCTCCTGCTCCAGCTGCGCCGCCTTCGCCTGCTCGGAGGAAAGCTGGTCGGCGCCGGCACGCGCCAAGGGGAGGAGCGTGCATGCGCACACCGTGACGACAGCCACCGCTGGGATCCCCCCCCAACGAAGCAGCCGAGCGCCCCACCTTGACACCGGCGTCGAGTGGCGTTGCGGCCGCTCTACGTCAGTCACAATGCGGGCCATCTTTAGCCGCTGGCGCGCGGGCATGCAACCATTTCGGGCCCGCGCCTGGCCAGGCGGTCGATGCCGCCGCTCCAAACCCCGTACCCGCCGGGACCCGGCGGTGATCACGGAGGGCCGGAGGCCGGGTCACCCGGGCCCTTCGAACGGCGTGCCAGCACGGCGTGCCAGCACGGCGTGCCAGCACGGCGTGCGCGACGGCGGCGGGCGGGGCGGCGATGCCGATTGGTTAGCATCGCCGCTATGTCCGCTCGCTCCCGTGACCTGCCCCGTCGTTCCTGCCTGTCGACGCCGGGCTCCAACGAGAAGTTCCTCGCCAAGGCCCCGACGGTGGCCGCCGACATGACGTTCCTCGACCTCGAGGACTCGGTGGCGCCGCTCGAGAAAGAGGCGGCCCGCGCCAAGGTGGTCGACGCCATCAAGAACCTCGACTGGGACGACCGAGTCCTCTGCGTGCGGGTCAACGCGTGGGACACCGAGTGGACCTACGGCGACGTCGTCGAGGTCGTCGGGAAGGCCGGCGAGCGGCTCGACGAGGTCATGCTGCCGAAGGTGCAGCACGCCGCCGAGGTGGTGGCCCTCGACCTCCTCCTCACCCAGGTCGAGAAGGTGCACGGCCTGCCGGCCGGCCACATCGGGATCGAGGCACAGATCGAGACGACACGCGGGCTCATCAACGTCGAGGAGATCTGCGCTGCCTCAGCGCGGCTCGAGACGATCATCTTCGGACCGGCCGACTTCGCCGCCTCGATGGAGATGCCGGTGCTGACCGGCGGGGTCCAGATCCCCGAGTACCCCGGTGACCACTTCCACTACGTCTTCTCGAAGATCCTCATGGCCGGGCGGGCCAACGGCCTGCAGGTCATCGACGGCCCCTACCTGTACGTCCGGAACCTCGACGGGCTGCGCGAGTTCGCCCAGCGCACCCGGGTGCTCGGCTACGACGGCAAGTGGGCGCTCACCCCCGACCAGGCCGGGGTGCTCAACGAGGTGTACTCGCCGACCCAGGAGCAGTTCGACCGGGCCTGGGACATCCTCGACGCCTACCGGCGAGCGACCGAGGAGGACCGGCGCGGGGCCGTCATGTTCGGCGACGAGATGATCGACGAGGCCAGTCGCAAGATGGCCGTCAAGTTCGTGAGCCGCGGCGAGCGGGCCGGGCTGACCCGCTCGCAGGAACCTTCCGGCGCCTGAGCCGGCCTCTGCGCCGAGCCCAGGGAGAGGTCAGCGCGCGGCTTGCTCGAGCATTCGACGGGCGATCACCTTGAGGGCCAGGGTCTCGTCGGCCCCTTCGAAGATCGAGAGCACACGGGCGTCGACGAAGTAACGGCTGACCGGGAACTCCTCGGCGTAACCCATGCCGCCGTGGATCTGCATCGCCTCGCGCGTCACCCATTCGGCCGCCCGGCAGACGTAGGCCTTCGCCATCGACGCCTCGAGGCCCCCCTCGCCCTTGGCCATCAGCCGGGCCACCTGGTACGAGAACTGGCGGGCGGCCTGGATGATCACCGCCATGCGAGCCAGCTTGGCCCGGGTGAGCTGGTACTCGATGATCGGCGAACCGAACACCGTGCGGGCGGCGGCGTAGGCGTAGGCGGCCTCGTAGGCCGCCTGCATCACCCCGAGGGCGCGAGCAGCGGTCTGGAGGCGCCCGTTCTCGAAGCCCTGCATCTGGAGGTAGAAGCCGCGCCCGAGCCCGTCGTCGCCGCCGACCAGGTTGGCGGCCGGGACGAACCAGTTCTCGAACGCGACCTCGTAGGAGTGCATCCCGCGGTAGCCGAGGGTGTCGATCGGGCGGCCCTCGATCCTCCCCGGCGCCGACGCGCCGGCGCCGGGGCGATCCTGACGGTGCTCGAAGCCCTTCCCGTCCCCCCGAGGCTTCTCGACGACGAAGAGCGAGAGGCCGCGGTGCGCCTTGCTCCGGTCGGGGTCGGTCCGCGCCAGCAACATCAGCACGTCGGCCCGGGCGGCGAAGGTGCACCAGGTCTTCACGCCGTTGACCAGCCAACCGCCGTCGACCGGTGTGGCCGAGGTGACGATGCCGGCCACGTCCGATCCGTAGTCGGGCTCGGTGACGGCGACCGCCGCCAGCACGTCGGCGCTGGCCAACTTCGGCAGCCAGTGGCGCTTCTGCTCCTCGGTGCCACCATGTACGAGCGCCCTGGTCAGGATCTCGGGCCGCGTGATCAACGACCCGCCGATGCCGAGCGATCCCCAGCTGAGCTCCTCGGTGGCGACGACCATCCCGAGGTAGTCGCTCTCGCCGCCGGTGGCGAACCCGCCGTACTCCTCGGGCACCGAGAGCCCGAAGCCGCCGAGATCGGCCAACCCCTCGATCACCTCCTCGGGGATGTCGCCGTTGGTCCGGTGCACGTGCTCTGCGTGCGGCCTCACCTTGTCCTCGGCGAACCGGTGGAACGTCTCGCGGACGAGCTCGAAGTCGTCGTCGAGGTGGCGCGGTCCCTCTTCGCCGCACAGCGCCGCCAGCGCCTCGGGCCGGCGGTGGGCGGTGACGAAGTCTTCCGACGGCGACAGGGTGCCAGCGCGCACCCCCCAGGCCCTTTCGCGGCCGACGAGCCGTGCCAGGAGATCGGCCACGACGTCGGCGACGAACGCACAGGCGATGCTCGCCTCGACGCCGCCCTTGGCGCCGTAGTCGAGCGTCGCCCTGGCGGTGGCGGCGGCGGCAGCGGCATGGGCGAGGTCGTAGGCGACGACCTGGTGTCGGTCGGCCCCGCCGACCTGCGCCAGATGGGTGGTGGCGGTGGCCACGATCTCCTCGCAGAGGGCGACCGCCTCGGCGGCGGCGGTGAGATCGGGGGGCGGCACGTCGGGCGACCGGCGCTCGGCCGGGTCGGTGGCGGGCATGGTCCGGACCCTACCCGGCCGTCGATTTCTTCCCCAACACCGTGACCAGCGGCGGCAGGACCACCGGGTCGTCACCGGGGTCGACGCCGGTGAGCGACTCGAGGTAGGCGGCCACCGGGCCCGGGCCCGCCCCGGCGGGCGCCTCGGCCCAGGCGTCGACCAGCTCGAGCCCGGCGTCGCGGACGAGGGCAGGGAGCACCGCCCCGACGTCGGGGTGCCGGGCACCCGGCATCGTGAGCGGCGAGCCGTCGACCCGGCCGGCCGAGGTGATCGGCTCCTGCGCCACCACCCAGCCGCCGGGGCGGACGGCGGCGGCCATCCGCTCGAGGACGACCGCCGGCTCGAGGACGTGCAGGAGGAGGAAGCGGCAGAACGCCAGGTCGACCGGCTCGGGGAGGACCAGGTCCTCGCCGGCCTGGGTGATCGCCAGGACCTGGCTGTGGGCGGCGGCCGCCCGGGCGACCTCGTCGCGGGCCAGCGGGTCGCTGTCGACCGAGTAGACGCGCCCGGATTGGCCGACGACCTCGGCGAGCGCCACCGAGACGTCACCACCGCCTGCGCCGACGTCGACGCACCGCCAACCGGCGCCGATCCCGAGACGGTCGAGCGCGGTGGCGAGCGGCCGGCGGTAGACGTCGTCGCGCAAGCCTCGCAGGGCGCTCACCTCGCGCTCACCTCGCGCTCGCGCACCTCGCGCTCACCTCCGCCCGACGATCGTCACTGTTTCGCACCGGCGGACGCTACTCCGACGGCGACCGGCTCCGAACCGGGTGGGATGCCGTCGATCCCGGCCACCGGCCGACGCCGGCTCGGTGCCGCCGCTGCGCCGGGACGGCTGAGGGCCAAGCCGGTGCCGAGACCGAGCACGACCACCGACCACCACGGCCAGACGCCGCCGAGGCGGACGCCGGAGAACCAGGTGAGAGAGAGCGCCGCCGCCGCCGTGGACCACCAGCGCCAGGCCGGGAGGCCGGCGGCGAGGACGAGTGTCACCGCCAACACCGGCCACAGGTAGTAGGGGTCGAGCACCGACTCGCTGACGACCCGCAGGAAGAGCGCGACGGCGACGATCCACAGCACCGAGGGCATCGCCGGTCGGCGCCGGCAGACGACGTACCCGGCCACCAGGCTGACGACGGTCGCCGCCAGCCGTCCGGGACCGGCGGGCACGGCCACGAACCGCTGGTGCAGGCGCGGCAGCAGCGACGTCCACGGCGTCGGGTGGTTGAAGCTCGGGTAGTTCGGCTGGTCGATCAGCACGTGGACGGTCGAGTGCCAGCTGGCGACCAGCGGACCGGCCAGCACCACCGCCGAGGGCAGCACGAGGGGCACCACGAGCTCCACGAGCGCCCGCCGGCCGGCCCTGGCGGCGACGACACCGCCGACGGCGCCGGCCGCCACCACTGCCAGCGGCTGGACGGCGACGGCGATCCCGAGCAGCCAGGCGGCCTGCTTTGCGCTCGACCGGTCGGCGGCGAGTACGGCGTAGAGCACGAGGCCGATCGCCAACGCGTCCTCCGGGTGGCCCCAGCCGAGCGTCACCTCGCTCAGCACCGCCGCGCCGACGAGTGCGAGCCCGACGCGGCGCCACCCGGTGACCCCGAGCCTCTCGGCGGCGGCGTCGGCACCGAAGAGGGCGACCGACGACGTGAGCAGCTCGAACGGGCCGACGAGCACCCATCCGGTCGGTGCGCCGTAGGCGGCCAGCTGGGGGCCCATCTCGAGGTGGAGGGCGCTGAAGACAGCGGCGACGGGAGCCATGAGGACGACGTAGCCGGGGAACGTCACGAGGCCGGTCGACGCGGTGTAGATGCCGCTCAGGTGGCCGTGGACGAGCGCCACCGACGCCAGGACGGTGCCCCACTGGTCGGAGGGGTCGAGCCAGACGCCGGGTGCGCCGTGGACCACCTCGGCCCACCAGATCGTCCAGTTCATCCCGAGGACGAGCGTGGCGGCCGTGGCGACCAGCGGTGCCCTCCGGCGGTCGACCCACCGCCGCCAGCGTGGGCGGGCCGACCGGTCGCCGTCGCCGGTCACGGCGGCCTCGCCAACCATGGTGGAAGTCTCTCACGGGGTGTCGCCGCTCACGGGTAGCCTCGCCGGGGTGAACGTCACGATGCTGCTGTGCGATGCCGCCCAGGTGGCGGACGGGAAGCTGTACATCCTCGGCGGCGGCTGGTCGATGACCGGCCCGGACCCGGTGCCGTCGGCGGTGGCGCTCAAGATCGACGTCGACTGGCACGAGGCCGAACAGGCCCACCACTGGGAGCTGTTCCTCGAGGACGCCGACGGGCGCCCGGTGATGGTCGAGACGCCGGACGGCGCCCAACCCGTCGAGGTGCGCGGCGAGTTCACCGTGACGCACCCGCCGGGGATCCCCGAGGGATCGCCGATCGACGTCGCGCTGGCCGTGAACCTCGGCCCGATCCCGCTCGCCCCCGGCACCCGTTTCGCCTGGCGGCTCACGATCGACGGCGAGTCGCTGCCGGGCGCCTCGCTCGGTTTCACCACCCGCCCGCGTCCACCCGCCGCCTGACCGGGCGGCGTGGGCGAGCCGGCGTCTCCGACCTCGACCGCTCGTCGCCGGGCCTCGCCGACGTCGCGCCGCCGGATCCTGGTCGGCGCCCGGGCGGTGGTCGGGTTGGTCGCCGTGGCCGGTCTGGCGGCCGGAGCCGTCCACGGCGCCCGTTCGGCGGCCTCGCTCGCCGGCGCCCGTTCGGTCGCGCTGGCCAACCTCGACGACCGTTACTACGACTGCCTGAGCACCCAGGCCCGTTCTCTCGTCGGACCGGGTCGGCGGGTCGTGATCTCGACCGCCAACCTCGGCAACTGGAGCACGCTGGGCAAGGCGGTCGCCGGATGGGCGGTGGTCACCGACGAGCGACGCCAGGCCATAGCCGTCCTCTCGCTCGCCGCCCACCGCGGGTCGGGGGCCTGTCTCGGCTCGGTCGTCGTCGCCCGCTACCGGGACGGCACGGTGCGCCTGGGCCACGGGGCCTCGGTGCCGGGCCCCGGGCCGCCGCCGGCCCAGCCGCTGTGAGCCGGGCGGCGGGCGGTTGAGCACCACGCTGGCCGCCACCGCGGCAACGGCGACGCTCGCCGCCGCCGGCATCCTGCCGACGCTCGCCGCCGTCGGAGCGCGCCCGGTGGCGGTGCTCATGGCACCGCTGGCCGGGGCGGTGGTGGCGGCGGTGGCCGGCGCGTGCTGCCTTGCCTTCGGGGGTGGGATCGAGGGCTGGTTCTTTGGGCTGGCGGTGCTCGCCGCCGGCGCCGCTGCGGCGGCCGCCTCGGGTGGTTGGCGCCGGAGGCGACGGGGGTCGTCGCCGCCGAGCGCCGCCGGCGGGGTGAGCCGGCCTTGGGCCGAGAGGGCCGCCGGCCTCCTGGCGGTGGTCGGCGCGGCGACGGTGGGGCTCGTGGGGTTGCGGGCGCCGTCGACCGGGTTCGACGCCCGGACGATCTGGCTGCTCCACGGCGTGTGGTTCGCCGCCGGCCACTCGGTGGCCCTGGCGGCGCTCCGCAACCCGGCGCTCACCTTCGCCCATGCCACCTATCCGCCGTTGATCGGCGCATCGGTCGGACTTTCGTCGCTGGTGACCGGCGAGCACTCGTACCGCCTCGGGGTGGTGGTGATCGCCGTGCTCAACGGCTGCGCCGTCACGTCGGCCGCCCTGGTGGCGGTCGAGGCGGCGCTGGCCACCCGGCCGGCAGGCGGACGTCGCCCGCTCGCCGCTGCCGGCGCCGCCGTCGTGGCCGGTGCGCTGGTGCTGGCCGCCTTCGGTGTCGCCGGCCCGTTCGCCACCGACGGCTACGCCGACCTGCTCTGGTCGTCGGCGGCGGTCGGCGCCGTCGGCTACGGCCTCGTGCTGCCGCTGCGGCGCCGCCACGTCGCAGCAGCCTGCCTGTTGCTGGCGGTGGCCGGTCTGACCAAGGACGAGGGCATCGCCACGGCGGCGGCCATCGTCGTGCTGATGGCCCTCCGCCTCGCCCGGGGCGGCCGCCGCCGACGGCTCGGGGGGGCGGCGGTCGCCATCGCCGGCGTGCTGGGGCTCGGGGCGTGGCCGGTGCTCGTGCGACTGCTCGGTGCGGCGCCCGATCAGCCCACGATCGGCCGTCGCCAGGGGAGCGACCTCTCACGGGCCCACGCCGCCGTGTCGGCGATGGTCCCCCATCTCCACGTCCTGCTGCTCGCGCTCGGCGTGGCCGTCGCCGGCGCCCTGGTCCTGCGCCGGGGAAGGCGTCGCCTGGCGCTCGGCAACGACGGTTGGGCGTGGGCCGCACTGGCCGCCGGCGCGGCGGCGGTGGTCGTGGCGTACGCCACCGGCGGTGGCAACGTCGAGTTCTGGCTGGCCACGTCGGTCCACCGGACGACGTTCTTCCCGGCGCTCGCCGGCTGGTGGATCGTCGGCACCTGGGCGGTGGTGGCGGTGACCTGCGCCGCCGACGCCGGAGGCCGGCAGGTCGCCGGCGACGGCGACGGCGATTGCGCCGGCGGCGGGGCGGCCGGACAACGGCTGGACGCCGGCGACGGCGGCGTACTACACCACCGGGCATGACCACCTACGACCGGCCGTTCGGGCGCTACTTCGAGGACTTCGAGGTGGGTGACGTCTACCGCCACTGGCCCGGGAAGACGATCACCGAGTACGACGACCACTTGTTCTGCATGATCACGATGAACCACCACCCGCTGCACACGAACAACTGGTTCGCCGAGCACGAGACCGTCCACGCAAAGAACGTCGTCGTCGGCAACCTCGTGTACTCGCTCGCCCTCGGGATGAGCGTCCCCGACGTCAGCGGGTCGGCGATCGCCAACCTCGAGGTCGAGTCGCTGGTCCACCGCCACCCGACGTTCCACGGCGACACCATCTACGCCGAGACGAAGGTGCTCGACAAGGTCGCCTCGAGGAGCAAGGACGACCGCGGTGTCGTCACCGTCGAGACGAAGGCGTTCAACCAGCGCGGCGAGGAGGTCTGCTCGTTCCGCCGCAGGGTGATGGTCTGGAAGTCGGCGTCCGCCCCCCAGCGCCGGCGCCCCTACGACGACGACGTGTGGGGCTGAGCGCCGCCCCGCCCGCCAGGCACGGCGCGACCGCCGGGCATCGCCGGAGGGAGGGCGGCGACGGGCTGCGTGCCCCGGCGTCGGTGCCGGCGCTGCCGAGGGCCCGGGCCTCCGGTCTCACCGCTGCGGTGCTGGCGTGGGGAGACGGCAACCGTCGCGACCTGCCGTGGCGCCGCACCCGCGACCCGTGGCTCGTGCTCGTGAGCGAGGTGATGCTCCAGCAGACCCAGGTGGCGCGTGTGCTCGGGCCCTACCACCGCTTCACCCGCCGGTTCCCGACGGTCGGCGACTGCGCAGCGACCGACATGGCCGAGATCGTCCGGGCGTGGGCCGGGCTCGGCTACAACCGGCGGGCGGTGAACCTCCACCGGGCGGCGACCGCGGTCGTCGACGGCCACGGCGGCCGGGTGCCGGCGGACCTTGCCTCTCTCCGGGCGCTCCCCGGCGTCGGGGAGTACACCGCCCGGGCGGTCCTCGTCTTCGCCCATGAGCACCCGCTCGGCGTGGTCGACACCAACGTCGCCCGGCTGCTCGCCCGTTGTGTCGCCGGCCGCCGGCTGCCACCGGCGGCCGCCCAGTCGCTGGCCGACCGGCTGGTGCCGGCCGACCGGGCGTGGGGCTACAACCAGGCGATGCTCGACCTCGGGAGCCTCCACTGCACCGCCACCGTCCCGTCGTGCGACCGCTGCCCCCTCCGGCGGCGTTGTGCGTGGGCCCGCGCCGGGCGGCCGGCCCCCGATCCCGCCGTCGGCTCGGCCGGGGTCAGCCGCCGCCAGCCCACCTTCGCCGGCTCGGACCGCCAGGGGAGGGGACGGCTGGTGGCGGCGCTGCGCGCCGGCGCGCTGGGCGCCGAGGCGGTGGCCGCCGCCGCCGGCTGGCCGGAGGAGCCGGGGCGGGCACAGCGGGCGGTCGCCGGCCTGGTGGCCGACGGCCTCGCCCGGTGGGACGGCGACCACCTTCGGTTGGCCTGACCGGCGGCCGGCGGGTCGGGCGGGCCGAGCGGCGCCGCCGCCAGGCAGGCTCAGCGGCCGAGGAAGTCGACGATCTCGCCGTTGACCTCGGCCGGGTGCTCGAGGTGGAGGAAGTGGCCGGCGTCGGCCACCACCGAGACCCGCGACCCCTCGCCGAGGTAGCGCAACGGGTCGCCGATGCACTCGATGCCGAAGGCGCCGTCGTCCTGGCCGTGCAGGTAGAGGGTCGGGCGGCTGAGCGGCTGCGATGCCGCCGCCTGCTCGGCGGCCAGCGACGGGTCGTGGCCGGCGTCGTCGTAGAGCGCCCGGTAGTAGCCGATGGCGGCGGCGGTGCGCTCCGGCGTCCCGATCGCCTCCTTCACCCTGGCGACGTCGAAGGAGCCGTCGTAGCCGGGCGACCAGTCCGCCCACAGGCACTCGAGGAAGCGGTATCGGTCATGGGGCACCGCCACCTCGGCCAGAGGGGTCTGGAACAGGAACGTGTACCAGCTCCGGCGGAGCTGCTCGTAGGCGAAGAAGTGCTCGCCGATCCCGGCGAGAGGCGGGACGGCGGCGGTCACCGCCCGGCGCCACCGGTCGGGCTGGTGGGCGACGGCGCCGTAGGTCGCCATGGCGCCCCAGTCGTGGCCGATCAGCACGGCGTCGGCGCCACCGCCGAGCGCCTCGTGCAACGCGTTGGCGTCGCCGACGAGCGCGCCGATCTGGTACCGGCCGTCGGGCGGGACGTCGGTCGGGGCGTAGCCGCGCATGAACGGCGCGACGGCGTGGAAACCGGCGTCGGCCAGCTCGGGGAGGAGGTGGCGCCAGGTATGGGCGGTGTCGGGGAACCCGTGGAGGCAGAGGGCCAGCGGCCCGTGGGCGGGCCCGTCCTCGAGGCAGGCGAAGCTCAGCCCGTTGGCCACCACCGACCGTTGCTCCACCGCTGCCCCCTTGCCCGTTGCTCGCTCGACCCGGACCGCTTCTTCGACGGTAGTGCCCCGGCGTGCCGCCCGTCGGGGCCCGGCGGTACCGTTTGCGCCGATGCAGCTCACCTTCTTCGGCGTCCGGGGGTCGTGCCCGTGCGCCGGCGAGCGGTACCGCCGGGTCGGCGGCAACACGTCGTGCGCCCTCGTCGAGATCGCCGACGACCACCCTCTGATCCTCGACCTCGGGACCGGCGTGCGGGCGCTCGGCGATCACCTCGAGCCCGGTCTGCTGGCACAGGGCCGTCCGCTCGAGGCGTCGGCGCTGCTCTCGCACCTCCACTTCGACCACATCCTCGGCCTCCCGTTCTTCGGGCCGCTCCACGACCCCGGCGCCGTGCTCGACGTCTACGGGCCGAGTCAGGAGGAGAGCCTCCGCGAGACGCTCCACGCCGCCGTCCAGCCACCTTTCTTCCCGGTCCACATGGCCGACTTCCGCGGAGACGTCCGGTTCCACGACGTCACCGACGAGGACTTCGCCGTCGGGTCGGCCAAGGTCGTCTCTCGCCAGGTGCCGCACCGCGGGACGACGCTCGGCTTCCGGATCGAGGCCGACGGCGCGACGATGACCTACCTGCCCGACCATCAGGCCCCCCTCGACCGTCGGACCATCAGCGATGCCGCCCTCGAGCTCTGCCGCGACGCCGACCTGCTGGTGCACGACGCCCAGTACACCGAGGAGGAGTTCGTCGAGAAGTGCGACTGGGGACACTCGACCGTCGCCTATGCCGTCCGGGTGGCAGCCGAGGCCGGCGTGAGGCGGCTCGTGCTCTTCCACCACGACCCCTCCCACACCGACCGCGAGCTCGAACGGCTCCTCGCCCGGGCCCGGCGCCTCCCCGACGCCCGACGGATCTCCGACATCTCGCTCGCCCGTGAGGGGATGACGATCGACCTCGCCCGCGACAAGTGACGGCGGGCAGGGACTCGATGACCGACGATCAGGGCGACTTCACCCTGTCGGCCAGCGGCCTCGACCAGGCCCGGTTCCGGGAGGTCCTCGGCCACTTCGCCACCGGGGTGACGATCGTCACCGCCCTGGAGGACGGCGAGCCGGTGGGGTTCACCTGCCAGTCGTTCACCTCGTTGTCGCTCGAGCCGCCGATGGTGGCGATCGCCCCGGCGAAGTCGTCGACCAGCTGGCCGCGCATCGCACGGGCCGGCGCCTTCTGCGTGAACATCCTGGCCGCTGGCCAGGAGGCGCTGTGCCGGGCCTTCGCCGTCTCCGGCGGCGACAAGTTCGTCGACGTCCGCTGGCGCTCCGGCGCCCTCGGGACGCCGGTGATCGAGGGCTGCCTGGCCTGGGTCGAGTGCGAGCTGGACGCCATCTACGAGGCCGGCGACCACGAGCTGGTGACCGGGCGGGTGGCCGGGATCGGCATCGGCCCCGGTCAGCCGCTCCTCTTCTACCGTGGCGGTTTCGGCAGCTTCACCAGCTGAGAGCCGGCCCGACCCTGTTATCCTCCGCCGCCGTGCCGACGATCCGCCCCGCTGGCAGAATCGCCGACGTCGTCGTCGTCGAGCCGGACGTCCACGGCGACGACCGCGGCCGTTTCGTCGAGACCTACCGCCGGCAATGGCTCCCGCTCGGCCGGGAGATGGTCCAGGCGAACCGCTCCGAGAAGCAGGCCGGCGCGGTCGTCGGCCTGCACTATCACCTCCACCAGGCCGACTACTGGTACGTGCTGCGAGGGACCGCCCGGGTCGTTCTCCACGACCTCCGCGTCGGCTCGGACACCGACGGCGCCACCGACGTGCTCGAGCTCTGCGGCGACGTCGACCGCGGCCTGTTCATCCCGCCGGGGGTCGCCCACGGGTTCGCCGCCGTCACCGACCTGCTGCTCTGGTACCTCGTCGACAGCTACTACAACCCCGACGACGAGCTCGGTCTCGCCTGGGACGACCCCGAGGTGGCGGCCGACTGGGGGATCGGCGACCCGGTGCTCTCGTCGCGCGACCGGTCGAACCCCCGACGGTCCGAGATCCCCGACGGGCTGCGGCCCCGTCGGGGCCTGCGAACCTGATCGACCAGCTAGCTCAGAGTCGGTCGACGGTCGACAGCTGGGTGGTGATCGCCGAGCGCAGCACCTGGCGGGCGGTCCGGACGCTCAGTCCGGTGCTGCGGAGGTGGTCCCACGCCGGCCAGCTGGCCAGGAGATCGAGGATGTTGAGCAGGTTGGCCCGGGCCGAGCCCTCGAGCCTGCCGAGCTCGGGGGCGAACGCCAGGGCGAGCCGCTCCCTGGACTGGCGCTGCATCACCTGACGGTTCCGGCGGATCGCCTCGGACTGGGGCTCGATGAGCCTCGAGGCCCGGTTGAACGGCGTGAGTGCCTCGAGCACGGCGCTGCGGGAGGCGACGTACTCCTCGATGCGTCGCTCGCGGTCCCACGCCGGGTCGATGTCCCGCGACATCGTCATCACCCAGTCGAAGGTGCGGGCCGACGCGTCGGCGTAGAGGCCCTCGACGTCGGTGAAGTGCTGGTAGACCGAGCGCACCGAGACGCCGGCGCGGTCGGCGATCCGCTGGGCGGTCGGTGCCACGTCGCCGGCGCCGATCAGGTCCATGAGGGCAGTGACGATCGCATCGCGGGTCCTCAGCCCACGCGCCCGCCGGCCGTCTATCTTGGTCGCCTTCACGGTTCCCCTCCTCGATCCCGCCCGGACACGACGATATCTCGAAGAGTTCGCGTCGTGCCTGAAACTTGTCAGCGTTCTCCCAGGTGAAGCGGTACGCAACCGGGGGTGCGACCCAACCCCTCCGGCCAGCCGTTGCATCTCGGGTCCCGGCAAGGGTGCTCGAGCTCTTCGCCGCCGAGGTGCTGCCCGAGCTCGCCGCCGTGGCCGCCGAGGTCGACGTCGCCAAGACGGCCCGTCTGGCCGAGCCGGCCGCCGCCGCCATGGCTCGCCGCCGGCCCCCTCCGCCGCCCGGCGACGACACCGCCGTCACCGCTCTGCCCCAGGCCTGAGCCTCGCCGCCGGCGTCGTTGCGAGCCGGGCGGGCGGCAGCGGCCCTCCGACCAGGGGCGATACCCCGCCATGGCGGTTGCGGGGGGCGCCGTCCGCCACTCGTCTCCCGTCCTGTTGAATTGGGGGATGGTCGTGCTGGGAGCGGTGTTGGCCGTGGTCGTGGCGGCTGGCTGCATCGGGCTTTTGGCGCGTCGGCGAGCTGGCGCTGAGGTCAGCTCGGTCGAGGGCTACCAGCACACGCTCTCGACCCTCGAGGGCATCCGCAGCCGCGCCGATCACCGCGGGGTGCGGCCCGCCGAGTCGGCGGCTCCCGGAGGCGGCGTCGCCGGTTCACCGGCGCCATCGGCTCCGTCGGCCGACCGGGGAGCGGTCGACCGGGGAGCGGCCGACGACGTCGCTGGCGGTCGCGACGTCGCCGGCACCACCGCCGACCGAGGCCGTCGGCTGGTCTTCGACAGCGCCTCGTCGGTCGGCCACTTCGAACGCGACCGGCGGCCGGCGACCACCGCGCCGGGGCCGGTCCAGCTCTCGCCGCTCGGCCAGCACCGGGCCCTCTCGGCGATGAACCACGGCCCCCGCCGGGTCGGCGGCCCGATCCTCGTCGCCCTGATCGTCCTCGGGCTCGTCGGCGTCGTCGTCGAGATCGGTCTCCACCAGAAGCCGAAACCGGCGGCAGCGCACGGCCACACCGCCACCACCGCCTACCCGGCGCGCCACACCACCGGCACCGGGAGAACGGCGAGCCACGGCGGGAGCACCTCTCGCACAGGGACGTCGGGGGGGTCGGGCCGCACCCACGCCACCGGCGGCACCGCCGCCTCCCGCTCCCACCACCGCCACACGTCGGCCACGACGACGCCGACGGCACCGACGTCGTTCACCGCCTCCAACGTGACGGCGAACGGCGCCACCTACGCCGTGCCGGCGGGCTCGTACTCCTTGTCGCTCGCCACCACCAACGGTCCCTGCTGGATCTTCGTCACCAACTCGGCCGGCAGCACGGTCTTCACCGAGACGATGCCGCCGGGGTCGCGCCACAGCCTCACCGCCAGCGGTGCGCTCCAGGTCGAGCTCGGGGCGCCGGGATCGATCAGCGTCGAGGTCGACAGCCGACCGCTCGTCCTTCCCAACGGCTACCGGTCGCCGTTCACGATGTCGGTCCAGCCGGCCGGCTGACCCCGGGCGGCGCCCCGTCGCCGGCGGTGCCCACCCCGCCTTCGACGCCGAGGGCGTCGAGGAGGAAGGCGTAGACCAGCGCCTCCTCCTTCCAGGCGTCGTAGCGGCCCGACGGTCCGCCGTGCCCGGCGCCGAGCTCGGTCCGCAGCAGCACCCTGGTCCCGGGGTGCCTCGCCCGTATCCGGGCCACCCACTTGGCCGGCTCCCAGAAGCCGACGCGGGCGTCGTTCAGCCCGGCGGTGACCAGCATGTCGGGGAACGGCCGCGGTTGCGGCTCGCCGCCGCCGTCAGCGCCGCCGCCGGCCACGTTGTCGTAGGGCGAGTAGCTCTTGAGGCGGCCGTAGGTCTCGGCGTCGGCCGCCGGATTGCCCCACTCCTCCCACTCGCCGACGGTGAGCGGCAGCGAGTCGTCGAGCATCGTCGTGAGCACGTCGACGAACGGAACCTCGGCGACGACCGCCCCGAACAGCTCCGGCGCGAGGTTGATCGCCGCCCCGACGAGCAGCCCGCCGGCCGAGCCGCCCCGGGCGGCCAGGCGCCGGGGGGTCGTGAAACCCTTCGCCACGAGGTGCCGGGCGCAGGCGACGAAGTCGCTGAAGGTGTTCGGCTTCGCCGCCAGCCGCCCCTCCTCGTACCAACGCCGACCGAGCTCGCCGCCGCCCCGTACGTGGGCGATCGCGTAGACGACGCCGCGGTCGAGGAGCGAGAGGCGCAACGGCGAGAACATCGGGTCGATCGAGTGCTCGTAGGCGCCATACCCGTAGAGCACGCACGGCGCCGGCGCCACCGGCGGGTCGCCGGGCTCGCCGCCGGGTCCGAGGAGGTCCCGGCGCTGGACGACCGACATCGGGATGGCGGTGCCGTCGTCGGCGGTCGCCCACAGCCGGAAGGTGCAGTACGCCGAGTGGTCGTAGCCGCCGCGTACCCTCTGGCGCTTGCGGACCGTCGAAGTGCCGGTCGCCAGGTCGAGGTCGGCCACTGCTGTCGGCGAGACCATCGACCCCTGCTGGTAGCGCAGCGACGTCGACGCCGGCTCGGGGTTCGGCCCCTCCCAGGTCGTCGAAGGGTGCTCCTCGGAGGGGACCAGCCAGCTGGCAGCCAAGAGGTCGCCGCCGAACGGGTCCCCGGCATCGAGGGGCACCACCCTCAGCCGGGCCTCGCCCTCCAGGCGTTCGGCGACGACGAGGTGGTCGTCGAACACGTCGACGTCGTCCACCCGGGTGCCGGGTCGGTGCCCGAGCACCTCTCGCCAGCCCCTGCGCCCGGGGTCGGCGTCGTCGACCACCATCACCCGGAAGTCCTCGGCGCCGTCGTTGGTCACGACGACGAACGACCGGCTTCCCCGGTGGTGCTCGAGCCGGTACTCGATGCCCTGGCGGCGGGCCTCGACGATCCTCGGCGCCGCGTTGGCGTCGTCGGCGGGGATCACCCACAGCTCGCTCGTGCTCGTGCTCTGGAGGATCACCACCACGTAGGCGTCGTCCTTCGTCCGCCCGACCCCGAGGTTGAAGCGCTCGTCACCCTCGGAGAGCACGAGCTCGTCGTCCGCCGGGTCGCTGCCGAGGCGGTGGCGCCACAGCTGGTACGGCCGCATCGCCTTGTCGACCCTCGTGTAGAAGACGGTGGCGTTGTCGTTGGCCCACGCCAGGCCGTAGTAGGTGTCGGCGACGTGCTCGGCCGGCACGCCGGGCGCCCCTGGCGGCTGTTCGGCCACGACCGCATCCGGCTCGCCGGCGAGCTGGTCGAACCGGAGGTCGTAGAGCTCGGCGCCGGTGGTGTCGACGGCGTAGGCCAACAGGCGGTGGTCCGGGCTCACCGCCAGGTTGGCCACCTGGAGGAAGTCGTGCCCCTCGGCCAGCTCGTTCTCGTCGAGCAGCACCTCCTCGCCGGGACCCGGGTCGGCCTCGGTCGGCGGCTCGTCGTCGCCGGCGGCGGGGCGGCGGCAGTGGGCCGGGGGGTTTTTTCCCTCGGTCCTCCCGGGGGAGTACCACCCGGGGCCCCCCCCCACCGGCACCC
>Ga0080006_1183058_pt1 | contig 106200 bp, 96 predicted proteins | sample RS3BMetagenome_FD_69209 | JGI IMG/M metagenome (GOLD analysis project Ga0080006, IMG submission 69209) | Ferric oxide microbial mat and aquatic microbial communities from Rainbow Spring, Yellowstone National Park, USA - RS3B (SPADES... ...
TACCAATCCGCGACAGCGTCCATGTGAACACCGTCGGAGAGCCGTGTGCGGGCAAATCGCAAGCACGGTTCGATGAGGGGCGGCTGGGGAGGCTTGGGCCGAACCAGCCGCCTACTCTACCTGAGCTGATCAAGAAAGTTCCCCCGGGGCGGTCTTGGGTGCCGTTCGGAGGGGCTCCGGGCGGCACTGCGAACCGATGGAAGTCGGCCTCGAACTCGGGCGGGGGATTTCCGCCATAAGACTCCACGGCCTCTTCGTGTTCCTCGTCCCACGCGTCGCAGACGCGCTTGTAGAACAGGAGCGGGAAGATGTACGCCTTGAAGTCGGTGGGGTCGACAGGTCCCCGCAGGCTGTTGGCGGCGTCCCACAGCCGAGACTCGAGTTCCTGTTGGCTCAGTCCGATCACGTGCAAGTCAGTACCTCTCTTCTGTGACGCCGTGGATCATGTTGCCGAACCTGTGCCTGGCGAACGGCTTGGGGCGATGCGTGTTGGCCACGCCCAGGATCCGGCCTCGTCACAGGCCGGAGTGCAGAGGCTCTGGCACCCCAACGAGGAGGGGAGCAAATCAGGCAACTAATCTCCAATAGCCCCGACTGTCCGGGACTCGTTCGAATCTGGTATCTCGGGTCAGAGCCCTAAAGAGGGTGGCGTAAGCCCCTTCTGATCGAAGGAGCTTCCCGGCAACTTGAAGATCTGCCACCAGTTCCACGAGCCGAGACGAGCCGCCCCGCTGGCGCAGGCAAACCTCGGCAGCATCGGCGATGGTGCCTGCCTGTATCGCCATGGTGTCTCCTGATGGAGCCCTGGCTGCGATCTGCCGCAGCATCTGGAGATTAGCCTCCAGCGCCCGGATCTGAGCCGCGACCTGGCGCCTCTCCTCGCGAGTCTCGCTAAGACTCTCGGCCAGATGATCGTCACGGCGTCGGAGTTTGGCGAGCTGCCGCTCGATCTCCCGAATGGGGTCTTCCGAGTTCGTCGAGGGAGGCATCGGAGGGAGTGTAACCCCAATCTCGCTCGACCTAGCTTGCAATGCCTAAGTGGGCATGGCATACTGGGCTGGAGACAGCGATCAGGAGGGAGCGCAAGTGAGGGTCCTGATGGACCAGTCGGCAGGAGATGGGTCAGTGCGGCTGGAGTCGCTTGCAGATGTCTCCGCGGTGCCGGTTGTCTTGACCGATGATGTCCTTCTGCCTGGGGAGACCCACGTCATCACCGCTCACTGGGACGAGGAGGTCGCGGTTCTGGCGGCAATCCCTGGAGCCGACGGTCGCATCGTGCTCCTCCCCAGGGCAGTTCATCACTCAGACGCCAGGCCGGAAATCGGTGTTCTGGCGGTGGCCGACGCCGTAGGTTCGGATGACTTCGCCCAGGTCCAGCGAGCCCGGCTGTTCGGGCTGAGACGGGTCGAGGTCAGGAGCCTGTCCCGTCGCGGTGCCTTGCTGGTGGCCGAGGTTGGCGAGATAGATGAGGGAGAGGCCACGGAGGCTAACGTGGGCCGCCTGCTGCGCCTGGCCCGTCGAGTTGCCAGGAGTGAGAGTCTCGGGAGCAGCTCCGGACTATCCCCAGAACTGGGCGAGAAGTCTCCGAGTCAGCTGGCAGATGCCGTCGCCGTGGAGCTCGGAGCGAGCGATGAGGCGCGACTGACGCTGCTTATGGCGACCAAGTGGGTCGATCGGCTGCCCGTCTTGGAGCAGCTCGCGAAACCGCGCCGGACGCGGTTGCGCTCTCCGCGAGCCCGTCGGCCACGGAGCAGTGAAGCAGCGGATGAGCATCTGCCGCCTGAGATCAGGAGGGCGGTCGAGAACTGTCTCGACGAGCCCGGAGGCGCGACCGAGGCGCCGGGCCGGGTGGCCGCTCGGGTGCTGCGGGAGCTGGTCTGGGAAGCGCCACAAGCCCAGCCGGTGGATCTGGACCTGGCTCGCCAGTTGCTGGACGACAGCCACGCGGGCCTTGCGGAGGCCAAACGAGCCATCCTGGACCATCTGGTTGTTCTGGAGTGGCAGCGTCAGCGGGGTATGCCGCCCTCCACTGGACACGCACTGTGCCTGGTGGGACCGCCCGGGACTGGCAAGACCACGCTGGCCGCCAAGGTGGCAGAGGCGATGGGTCGGCGGCTCGAGCGGATTCCCCTTGGAGGCGTCGACGATGTCTCCCTCGTCGGGTCGGATCGCGCGTACCGGCACTCGCGGCCGGGAGAGATCGTGAGGCGGCTGCGAGCGGCCCAGGTCCACCCGTCTCAGGTCGTGTGGCTGCTGGACGAGATCGACAAGGCCTCCCGCTGGAGCGACCACACGGCGATCCCTGTGCTACTGGCACTGCTGGACCCATCCCAGAACTCCGCGTGGCAGGACCGCTTCCTCGATGGAGTTCGACTGGATCTGTCCGGATCCATGTTCATGGCCACCGCCAACGACCTGGACGGCATCCCCAGTGCGCTGCGCGACCGGCTCCGGTGCGTCGAGGTTCCTGGCTACTCATCCGCTGAGCAGATTCAGATCGGGGTTGAGAAGCTGCTGCCCAAGCTGCTGAGCCAGTTGGGCGCTGACGGCGTGGTCGAGGTGACGGAGGCGGCTCTGAGCTCCTTGGTCCTAGATCACCCGCGGACTGCCGGTTGCCGGCAGCTGGAGCAGCGCTTGCAGGTGGTGCTGGCCAGAGCGCTGGAGATTCACATGGCTGGCGGCGGCGCAGTGACCGTGGACGCGCCCACTGCCAGTGAGTGGGTTCCTCCCGAACGCTCGTCCGGGGTTGGGTTCCAGTGGCAGGCACGGCTGGACTCCGTGGCTGTGGCGCCTGCCGCGCTGTCCTTGGGCGACTGACGTGAGCATTGAGATAACCCGGGTCGCACGCGCCTGCCGAGTAAGAGTTGACAAAATTGTTGCATCGGGGGCTGGCAACTCGCGCGCACGTGATGCGGGGTCTGGAAGTCGATTTGGGCCTTGGCGAAGTCATTTGACGGAGGTCGCCGACTCTGTCACGATGGTTGTGCAATGTCGAGCACCACGATCACTTCAGGCGCCCCGAGACTGCTCGGGCAAGGCGAGCTGCCGCTCCAGCCTGGATTCGTGGCCAACCTCGGCTGCGGTGGGACCATCCGCCAGACAGGAGGGGTTTGTCTGGCGTAGCCGGCGGACTCCCTGCGGAGCCGTTGGCGGCGCTCATGGCATTGCCTGAAGGCAACCCGTACCGGGCGGTGGCGGAGCGGTCGTACCGTCCCAAGATGGCCACCGACGATGCGCAGTGGGAGCTGGCACTGCCACTGTTCATCGAGATCCTGGCCGCTGATCCGCGGCGAACCAGCGACTCCAAGCGACTCCTCGATGGCAGAAGGTGCACCCTGGCCCGACACATCTACTGGCTGGCAGGTGAGCATCCGGACCGACTGAACCCAGACTTTGCTTTGGACGAGGTCCAGGTCGGTCGGTCGGCGCTGCTGTCGGAGGGCCACGTCACCTACAAGTCCCAGATCTCGTACAAGTCGCAGCTCGGCAGCTTCAGGACTGGTTTCCCCAAGCTGTTTCCCCCAAGCAAGCAGATCTCGCCGCCGAGAGGGCTGGAGCCAACTGAGGATCGCGAGCTCCTGATCGCCCTCAACACCGCGGAGACCTTCCGCAACGACGGCACCTGTGACCGAGTGCGGGCGATGCTGCTGCTGTGTCGCGGGGCTGGGCTGGACAGTGTGGACTGCCGTTACGTCGCTGGCAACGATGTGTTCTGCCGTCCCGGCGCGGGCCTCTGGGTGCGCGTGACCAACCCCGCAGCATCCCGCGAGGTCCCTGTGCTCGCGAGGTTCGCCGGCGACCTGGAGGAGCTGGCCTCGAGAGCTGGAGACAACGCCCTCATTGCCCAATACCCGCCCCCGGTGGCGTTGGGCCAAACCTCGGAACTGACCGACATGCTGGCCCGGCGGATGCGGGGCCAGTACCCCAAGCTTCGGGTCACGCCGAGCCGACTGCGGAAGGCGTGGATTCGAGAGCAGATCGAGGGGTGGGAACAACTCCACGTCTTCCTCCAGGCCGCCGGCCTCAAGTCCCTGCACTCGGTCGACGACCAGCAGCTATCCAGTCCCAACCCTCCCACGGACCGAGCCCTCCAGGCGCGTCTTCTGGGTGGCGTCGACTGATGGACCGAGTAGTCTTGCAGGGTATCGTCGAGGACTTCCTCGATCCGAACGCCGAGTTCTTTCGGGCGCTTGACGAAGCAATTAGCCCCAGGAGGGGGCGGAGTCTGGTCCCTGTACGCGTCCTGATCGGCGGGCTTGTTCATCAAGCTCTCACGCAGAGGCCGAAGACCATCACCTGCCTGGCGCGAACACTGAGCCGTGAGTCCACTCCAGGCCAGTTGTTCCAGCTCGCTGGAGAACCCGTGGGTCCAATCCACCAACACCGATCCGCCCCGGAGGCACCGTCGGTGTGGCAGCTGTACCGGACCAAGGCTGCCCTCGCCAGCGCCCTGGGTGCGTATCGGGGAGAAGACGACCCCAAGGCGGTCGCCCTGCGCAAACTCCTCGATAGCACCGATATCAGAGAGGCAGTAGATGAGCTGAAGTTCCGCCTCATCCACAGCAGCGCCCCACCAATGAAGCCGAGTGCGACCATCTCCATAGACACGACCAAGATTCCAGCGGCCTGCCGATCGGTGAGCCAGAAGTCGATCCTGGCTGGCAAGTTCGCCTCTGATCGCCAAGCCAGGTGGAGAAAGATGAAGAAGGGTGAGAGCTCGTTTGACGATGAGGCGTCCCCCGAGGAGCCGTCCCCCCTTCAGAAGGCAGCGGCCCAGTATGAGTCCTGGTTCGGCTATTGGGACACTAGTGCCGCGGTAACGGATGGTGACCGTGAGTATGTTTATGGAGCCTACACACGCCCTGCGAACCACAACGACTGGCCCGTGTCCCTGAAGTTGGTTGACAGGCTGCTGGCTGCTGGGGATAGGCCGGGCGCGGTCAACGCAGACCGTGGCTTCACCGGCGCACGGAGGTACTTGGACGCACTTCGGGCCCGGAACCTGCCGCCAGTATTCGACTTCAAGGAGAAGCAGGCAAGGCGGGATCCCGACTGGAGAGGCTGCCTGGTGTTGCAGGGCTGGCCGTACTTGCCACAGTTGCCCACGCGGCTCTGGAATCTGGTTGCTCCCGGTCTGAACGAGAAGACGACGACCGATGGCAAGAAGAAGTGGGAACAGTTCTATCGTGACGTCGAGGAGCGGGGGCAATATGCGATGCTGGTGCATGGGCGTCCTAGCCCCACAAAGGCCCGGGTTGTGTCGCCCCTCTTCCGCGGCCGCAATCTCGGCTGTCCCAAGGTCCCGGGATCCATGCGGAGCCGCGACCCCAAACTCGCCGTGTGTGACGGTAACCACGGCGAAGATGAGGCCTGCTGCATCAAGACGGGCACTTTCAAGGCCGAGTACGCGCCCATGGGCTACCAGTACCCGATCTGGGGGACGAAGGAATGGCGCCAGCAGTACGCCCGGCGGTCGGGGGTGGAGCGGAGCTACAACCTGTTCAAGAGCAAGAGCGTCATCGGTCTGACAAAGGAGCACTTCCATCTGCGAGGCGAGATCAACGTCGCCCTGCTTTCGATGATCGGCTGGGTGGCGGTCAACCTCCACCTGCGCCACCTGGACCGGGAGGAGGTGGCACATCCGCCCAAATCTCCCCCCTCCCGAGGCCAGGTGGCTCTGGCCGCCTGACCCAGAGCCCGCACCGCGATTACAGTTCAGCCCTCCGAGGATTCCGCACGTCCTCGTGAGGGCTGATCGCGTCTGCGCGGGCTGCTGAGGGCCGCTTCGACAGAGTTCCAGAGCCGGGAATTCGTTCTCTAGACAGCAAAACGCCCGGAGATCGCTCCCCGGGCGTCTGCTTGGCAAAAGTCGCCAAAGTTTAGGCGGAAATTCGCCAAAGGCTCCGTTTCAGGAACATCCCGAAGTGCTTCCGCAATTCATGCATTTATAACAAGCACCGTTGCGCACCATAAGCGCGCCGCAGTCCGAGCAAGAAGGCGCATCCTCCTGGTTGCGGAAAGTGAGGTCCGCCGCCAGTTGCTTGGAATTTGCCTGATTGGGTGCCCTAACCCCGCCCTCAATCTGGGCTAGGGGGCCGCCCACAGGCGCTGGGGTGATTCCCATTCCGCCGATCGCCTCGTCCCGCCGACTGATGATTCCGAGCGCATCGCGGTCTTCCGCAGACAGGAAGCGTGCCGCCAACCAGCGGAAGATGTAGTCCACAATCGACTTCGCTATGGGGATCTCCGGGTTTCCGGTGTAGCCGGCCGGTTCGAATCGGCTATGCGCAAATTTTGCGCAAAAGAGTCTCAGCGGCACACCGTACTGCAGGGCCACGGACACGGCAGTCGCAAATGAGTCCATCATCCCGCTGAGAGTGCTGCCTTCCTTCGCCATTTTCAGGAAGATCTCGCCGGGCTGGCCATCTTCATACAGGCCGACTGTCAGGTACCCTTCGTGGCCCTGGATGTCGAACTTGTGGGTGATAGCGGCTCGCTCCGAGGGCAACCGGTGGCGAGCGGGCCGGGCTTCAGCGACCTCCTGTCCGTTGTAGGTAGCCTGCTTCTTTGATGTCGACAACGGCTGGCTGCGCTTGCTCCCATCGCGATAAACGGCAACCGCCTTCAGCCCCAGCTTCCAGGCATCCGTGTAGGCCCGCTCGACATCTTCGGGAGTCGCCTCCTTGGGGAGATTGACGGTCTTGCTGATCGCGCCGGAGATGAAGGGTTGCACGGCGGCCATCATCCTGATGTGCCCCTTCCAGGTTATGGAGCGCTGGCCGTTGGCCGGAGGGAAGGCGCAGTCAAAGACCGCCAAGTCATCCTCGCGAAGGTGCGGAGCACCCTCGATCGTGTCATGCTCATTGATGTAAGCGATGATGTCTGAGACGGCTTCCTCCCCGTACCCCAGCTTCCTCAAGGCAGCAGGGACCGTGTTGTTCACCATCTTCAGCAGCCCGCCGCCGACCAACTTCTTGTACTTGACCAAGGCTATGTCGGGCTCGACTCCAGTGGTGTCGCAGTCCATCATGAAGGAGATCGTTCCCGTAGGGGCCAGGACGGTCACCTGAGAGTTGCGGTAGCCGGCGACCGCCCCCAACTCGTGGGCGTCATCCCAAGCCTTGCGGGAGGCGGCCAAGAGGGCGGCGGGTGTGTACTGATCGGAGATCTTGTAGGCAGCCGCTCGATGCTTTTCCATGACCCGCAGCATGGGCTGACGATTGATCTCGTAGCCTTCGAAGGGCCCGACCCCTTTGGCAATGCGGGATGACTGAGCGTAGGCCTCGCCGCTGAGGATTGCGGTCAGCGCCCCTGCGTAGTCGCGAGCCTGGGGGCTGTCATAAGGCAGACCGAGCGCCATCAGCACCGCGCCAAGGTTGGCGTAGCCGAGTCCGAGGGGCCGGAACTTGTGGCTGTTGGCAGTGATCTTCTCGGTTGGATAGGTGGCGTAGCCGACCATGATCTCCATGGCTGTCAGCATCACCTGAATCGTGTGTCGGTAACCCTCGATATCGAAGGTGCCGTCATCCCCGAGAAACTTGAGCAGGTTGATGCTGGACAGATTGCAGGCCGTGTCGTCCAGGTAGAGGAACTCGGAACACGGGTTGCTGGCGTTGATTCGCCCGGAGTTGGGGGATGTGTGCCATTCATTGATGGTGGTGTCGAACTGGAGGCCGGGGTCCCCGCAGGCCCAGGCAGCCTCCGTGATCTGCTGCATGAGGTCGCGAGCCCGGTAGGTCCCTATGACCCGGCTGTGGTCGGTGACGGCGTAGGTGCGCCACTCCTTGTCCTCAATCACCGCGCGCATGAACTCATCCGATACCCGGACCGAGTTGTTCGAGTTCTGGAAGAACACCGAGGAGTAGGCCTCGCCGGTGAAGGAACCGTCGTATCCAGCCTCGATCAGGGCCCAGGCCTTGCGCTCCTCGCGGACCTTGCAGTTGATGAAGTCGACTATGTCCGGATGGTCGGCGTTGAGAATCACCATCTTGGCCGCCCGGCGGGTCGTGCCTCCGGACTTGATGACGCCGGCGAACGCGTCAAATCCCTTCATGAAGGACACCGGGCCGCTCGCGGTGCCTCCGGAGCCAAGGTTCTCCACCGACGATCTGATGGTGGAGAGGTTGGTGCCGGTGCCCGATCCCCACTTGAAGAGCATCCCCTCGGTCTTGGCCAGGGTGAGGATGGCCTCCATCGTGTCCTCGACTGAATTGATGAAGCAGGCGCTGACCTGGGGGTTGGGCTCCGCGCCGAGGTTGAACCAGACGGGGCTGTTGAAAGAGGCGACCTGGTTGACCAGGATGGCGCACAGCTCCGCATGGAAGATCTCCAGATCCTGTTCGGTGGCGAAGTAGTTGCCCTGCCGCCCCCACTCCCGAATGGTGTCGGCAACTCGGGAGATCAGCTGGCGCACGCTGGTCTCCCGAGCGGGACTACCCAACATGCCCCGGAAGTACTTCGACACAACCACATTGGTGGCCAGCTGGGACCAGCTCGCGGGAACCTCGACGTCCTCCTGGGTGAAGACGATCTCACCCTTCTCGTTGGTGATGGTGGCGTTGCGCCGCTCCCACGTGATGGCGTCGAAGGGGTGCACCCCAGGCTGGGTGAAGTGGCGGGATAGGCGGAGCCCCTCCGCGGGGTTGGTCGCGGCGCTGGCGTTCACCGGCTGGCCACCTCGCCGGGCGATGCCGGCTGGCTCGGGGTCGCTTGAGGATCGGTCCACGGGTTTCCTCCTGGCGGGACGATTGGTGGTTGACTAGAGGTGTCTAGGTGGCTGCCGAACCATATGTAGCGGTTGTCGCAGGGCCTAGGCGCAATATGTTGGGCCTTTCCGCTCCAGGAGTCAAGGGGCGGGCCGCAACCACGGTCATCATCCCTAGAATCGTATACAGAAGAAACTAGGAACGTGAGCCTCTGAGATTCAGTTCGGCTCGCCCACACTGGAGATCCTTTGCCGAGCAAGACCTTGGCGGTGACGCTGCCTCAGATGGGGGAGTCCGTGACCGAGGGGGTGGTGGGTGCCTGGCGGAAGCAGGTCGGAGACCGTGTCACCGCCGGCGAGACGCTGGTGGAGATTCAGACCGACAAGATAGACGCGGAGGTTCCCGCTCCGGCGGCGGGTGTTCTGTCGCGCATCGTGGCCACCGAGGGAGACGTGGTCGCCGTGGGAGCCCCCCTGGCCGAGATGGCCCTGGAGGACACCGCAGACGCTGCGCCCGCGTCGGCGAAGAGTGCAGTCGAGGGGCCGGCCGACATCTCGGCCGGCCCCGCTGACCCCGTCGGAGTTCCGCTTCCGGCTCTGGGCGAGTCGGTGACCGAGGGTGTGGTGGGCACCTGGCACAAGCAGCCCGGGGAGCGCATAGAGGCAGGCGAGACGCTGGTCGAGATTCAGACTGACAAGGTGGACGCCGAGGTTCCGGCACCGGTCGGGGGCCGGGTACTTGAGGTCCTGATTCCGGAGGGGGAGACGGTATCGGTGGGTACTGTGATCGCCCGGATTCAACCTGAAGCCGGCGCTCCCGCTCGCTCTTCCGACGGGGAGGTCGCCGTCGCCGCAGCCCCTGTGCACGGAGCGGATCACCGACCGGGACCGTCTTCGCTGGAGCTGGACGCAACCCCCTTGGCGCGGCGGGCCGCCGCTCTCAAGGGGGTTGATCTGGGATCGGTGACTGGGACAGGCCCAGGCGGTCTGCGCCGTCGAAGCGACGTCGTCGCTCCACCGGCCAGTTCCGGGCCTGGGGCAACTCAGGTGCTTCAGATCAAGGGGTCGTCGGCCAAGCTCGTGGAGGCGATGGAGGAGAGCCTGGAAATACCCACGGCGACGAGTTTCAGAACCCTCGAGGTCCCGGTCCTGGAACTCCGCCGCCGCCAGTTGAACGAGGGGCTGGTGGCTTCGGGGCGAGCCGACCTCAAGGTCTCCTTCACCCATCTTCTCGCCTTCGCCCTGGTTCGTGCCGCCAGGGATATGCCGGTCTTTTCGGCGGGGTTCCGAAGGCAGGACGGACTACCGCAGAAGGTGGTGCGAGATGGGGTCAATCTGGGGCTGGCGGTGGATGTCGACCGTGGCGATGGCAGTCGCTTTCTCCTAGTGCCGGTTATCCGCGGCGCCCACCTGCTCGGCTTCCCCGAATTCCGCGCATCCTACGAGGACCTTGTTCGTCGGACGAGGTCGGGAGGGATCACAGTCGATGACCTGGCTGATGCGACCATCACCCTGACCAACCCTGGCGGGGTGGGTACTGTGGCCTCGGTGCCCCGGCTGATGACCGGCCAAGCCGCGATCATCGCCGTCGGGGCCATCGGGTTGCCCCCGGGCTTTGCCAAGATCTCGCGTGGGGATGCCGCCAACCTGGGCATCCACCCGGTGATGACTGTGACCAGCACCTACGATCACCGCTTGGTCCAGGGCCTTGAATCGGGGCTGCTGCTGCAGCGGCTCGAGCACTTGCTGGCGGGCGAAGACCAGTTCTACGAGGACATCTTCGAGAGCCTGAAACTGGAGTTGCCGGCTCTGGGACTGGGATCTCCCAGGGTGACCCTGGCAGTTGCCGCCCAAGCGGACGCCGGTCCCAGTCAGGAGCTGATGTGGGCGGTCGCCGCAGGGATGTCCTTGGTCAAGGCCTATCGAACCCATGGCCATCTGGCCGCCCACCTCGACCCGTTGGGGTCCGAGCCACCCGGCGACCCCTCGCTTGAGCCCTCCACTGTGGGCCTCAATCAGGCACTGATGGCCCAGATCCCCGCCGAGATGCTGCGGGTTGCTGTCAGGGGCGCAACTCTAGCGGAGGCTCTGCCCCAGATGCGGCAGACCTACTGCGGGACGCTGGCCTACGAGATCGAGCACATAAGCAGTCACGAGCAGCGCACCTGGTTGCGCAGTCAGATCGAGTCAGGCGCCAATCTTGCCAAGCTGACGGCCGACGAGCAGCGGCACCTGCTGCATCGCCTGGCGCAGGTCGATGCCTTCGAACGCTTCCTGCGCAAGACCTATCTGGGCCAGCACACATTCTCGATCGAGGGGGTGGACGCCCTCGTGCCGATGCTGGAGCACCTGATCGAATTGCTGGCTCGTGACGGCACCAGGGAGGTGGTCCTGGGGATGGCGCATCGCGGGCGCCTCAACGTCACTGCCCGGATCGTGGGCAGGAGCCTGGAGGACATCATTGCCGAGTTCGAGAGCGGAGCGTACCTTGGCGGCGCCTCGACCGGCGACGTGAAGTACCACTACGGAGCCGAGGGCGTGGCCCGCACCCGCGACAACCGAGAGGTTGGGGTGGTGCTCACCCACAATCCGAGCCATCTCGAGGTCGTAAACGCGGTTGTCGAAGGAAGGACCAGGGCACGGCAGACCAGGGATAACACCACCACCATCTCTCAGGACACCCGCTCCGCCATACCCGTGCTGATTCACGGCGATGCCGCCTTCACTGGCCAGGGGGTGGTCACCGAGACCCTCAATCTGCAGAGCCTGGAGGGCTACCGAGTCGGCGGCACGATCCACATAATTGCCAATAACCAGATCGGGTTCACCACCCTTCCCGACGAGGGGCGCTCGACACGGTACGCCAGCGATGTCGCCAAGGGCTACGACATCCCAATAGTCCATGTGAATGGCGACGATGTGGAGGCCTGCCTGGCGGCGGTCCGGTTGGCCGTCAACTATCGCGCCACATTTGAACGCGATGTCCTCATCGATCTAATCGGATATCGGCGCCTGGGGCACAACGAGGGAGATGAGCCGGCATACACGCAGCCTCTCATGATGGCAAAGATTCGCAGCCACCCCACGCCGGTACAGGTGTACGGCAAGCGCCTGGTGGAGCAGGGGGTGATCAGCGAACTGGACGTTGAGCAGGAGCAGACCTCCTGCTACCAGGAAATGGCGGAGGCCCATGCCAGGGCGGTGGCCACCAAGGCGACCCTGGCTGAGGCGGCTCAATCCGCCGGCACAATGTCGGAGCCCGAGGGGCTGCCGGCAACCCCAACAGCAGTCCCGGCCGCACGGCTGCTGGCGCTGGACCGCGAATTGGCGGCACTGCCCGAGGGTTTCAAGCTCAACCCCAAGTTGAACCGGTTCTTCGCGCAAAGGCCCCAGGCCTTCGAGCCACCCGGAAGGGTCCTTTGGGCCCAAGCTGAGGCGCTTGCCTTCGCCAGCCTGATCACTGAAGGGGTTGCGATCCGCCTCACGGGGCAGGACACGGAGAGAGGCACGTTCAGTCAACGTCACCTCGTGCTGCACGATGTGGAGACGGGCCAGGCATGGGCCCCCATCCAGCACCTGGCGGAGGCTCGCGCAACATTTGAGGTCCACAACAGCCCCCTCTCAGAGGTGGCTGCGATGGGGTTCGAGTATGGCTTCGGCGTGACCAAGCCTGAGGCGCTGGTGCTATGGGAGGCTCAGTACGGGGACTTCTTCAACAATGCCCAGGTGGTCATTGACCAGTTTGTGGCGGCGGGGCAGGCCAAGTGGGATCAGGAGTCGCGGCTCACGCTGCTGCTCCCCCACGGCTATGAGGGCAGCGGGCCCGAGCACTCCAGTGCGCGAATTGAGCGCTTCTTGGAGCTGTCGGCGGAGGGCAACATCAGGGTCGCCTACCCCTCGACCGCAGCCCAGTATTTCCATCTGCTGCGGCTGCAGGCGCTGGCGTCGGAGCGTCGTCCCCTGATCGTGTTCACTCCCAAGAGCGGACTCAGGCTGCAGGCGGCGACGGCCTCAGCCGACGAGTTGGCGACGGGCGCGTTCGCGCCGGTTTTGATGGATCCCACAGGACCTGAGCCTGGAGCCACCAAGAGGCTGCTGCTGGCAACTGGCAAGGTGGCCCACGAATTGATGGCGAGGAGGGACAAGGAGGCGGTGCAGGACGTTGCCGTGGTGCGCCTGGAACTGCTGTATCCCTTTGCTACCAGCGCCATCGCCCGGGTTCTGGCGCAGTACCCCAGCCTCAGCTCCCTGGCCTGGGTCCAAGAGGAGCCGCGCAACATGGGCGCGTTTACCTATGTCGCTCCTCGGTTGCAGGCGCTGCTGCCTCCAGGACTCAAGCTGGAGTACGTCGGGCGTCGCGCTCAGGCTTCACCCTCTGAAGGGTCGATGAGCGCCCATCTGGTCGAGCAGGAACGGCTGGTCAGGGAAGCGGTGTTGGGAACCGCGGCGGCTGTCTCGGAGGAGAATGCCTGATGGCGCAAAGGGTGGTTGTCTTGGGCGGAGGCCCTGCCGGTGACGTGGCTGCTCTGCGGGCCGCACAGCTCGGAGCCGATGTGGTTCTCGTCGAGCGTCGCGAGTTGGGGGGCACGTGCCTGAATCGTGGTTGTGTGCCCAGCAAGGCGCTGCTCGCGATATCCGCCCTGGTGAGCAAGATCCAACGCGCCGATGAGTTCGGCCTCAGAGTGGAGGGGTTGAGCTTTGACTTTCCCCGGATGCAGGCGCGCAAGGATGAGATCGTTCTCAAAATGCGCCAGGGTGTGGAGGCGGCCTGCAAGCGCAAGAAGGTCAAGGTGGTGCGAGAGCAGGGGCGCGTGGACGGCGGGGTTGTAATGGCGGGCGGTGTCGGCTATCCGTATGACCACCTCATCGTTTGTGTTGGGACCGAACCCTCGGGTCTGCCGGATATTGACATGGCCCACCCCCGTGTGATTACTTCCGATGGCGTTTGGACATTGGCGGAGATCCCCAAGAAACTGCTGATCATCGGCGGTGGGGTGATCGGCTGCGAGTTTGCGAGCCTCTTCGCTCCGCTGGGTTCCGAGGTCACGGTGGTGGAGATGCTGCCCCAGTTGCTGGCGGGGGTGGACAGGCGCACGGCCCAGCAGTTTCAACGGCTGCTGGAAGGACACGGAGTGCGGGTCCACCTGGAAACCCGGGTGGAGCAGGTGGACTATCGCGAGGATTCCGTCAGGGCCAAGCTCTCGGATGGGACCGATCTGGAGGCGAGCGTGCTCCTGGTTGCGGTGGGCCGTACGCCCCAGACCGCCTCGATCGGGTTGGAGGAGGCAGGGGTCACGGTAGATGCCCGTGGCCACGTGGAGGTGGATGAGTTCCTCAGGACTGGCAACCAGGCGATCTGGGCTGCCGGAGATTGCATCGGCGGTCTCCAGCTCGCCCACCTGGCCAGCGCGGAGGCGGCGCGGGCGGCCGAAAACGCCCTGGACTCGAAGCTTCTACGGCCCATGGATCGCACCGTGGTCCCAAACTGCATCTTCACCAGTCCGGAGATCGCCACGGTCGGCCTGCACGCAGATCTGGCCCGGGAGGCCGGCCACGAGGTGAAGCTCGGCCAGGCCCGGTTTGTGGGCGAGGCCAAAGCCCTGGCGGAAGGTGAGCCTGAAGGCTACGTGCAGCTGGTGGCTGATGCCAAGGATGATCGGCTGTTGGGGGCCACGATCATGGGGCCACACGCGGTCGAGCTCATCCACGAGGTCGGTGTCGCGATCAGCGATGGCTTCACCATGGCGGAGCTGGGAGACGTCATACATGCTCACCCGACAGTGAGCGAGGTGGTCATGGACGCCGCCCAGCAGGGCCATGGAGTCGCTCCCTACCTGAGCTGATCCGGCCACCTCGCATCCCCTGACCGGACTGAGGTCCAGGGAGGACCCGGCATGGTGCTCCCTGCACAGCAGCGGCCCGCGCCGCCAGGAGGGTGAGATGGACGACTCTGACAAGAGTGGGACGCGACCACAAACCTCGAACGCCGCCGCCCGTGCGGAGGGGCCCATCTGGCAGCCGAGCCCGGGGTGCTCAGCCCACCGGGAGCGACCCATATACGGGTACCTGGGGCGGGGAGAGTCGACAGACTCACTGATGGAGCAGCTGCGCGGCCCGGTGGACCACCTGTGAGGACCGCGGTCGATTCCAACATCCTGATCGACATCCTGAGCCCCGACCCGGCCATGGGGCGCCAGTCATGGGCTGCGCTGCAGGCCAGTCGGCGGCGGGGCCCAGTGATCGCGTGCGACGTCGTTTACGGCGAGGTGGCTGGTCTTTTCCCCACCCTCGGGGAGGCCCGCCGCGTCCTGGCGAGGCTTGGCCTGGAGTACGAGCCAACCTCGGAGCGAGCCGCCCTCACGGCCTCGCGCATCTTCCGGGCATATCAGCGCAGTGGTGGCGACCGGAGCCGTTTGGCGCCGGATTTTCTAGTCGGAGCGCATGCCATTGACCGCGCGGACCGGTTGCTCACCCGAGACCGCGGGTTCTACCGCGCCTACTTCCGCGATCTGCTGGTGGTGGAGCCCTTGCAGTTGCAGCACTCCGTATCCGATCTGGACCTGGTCTCCGGCCCCACCCGTCTCACTCCACAGCGAGGCAGGTGATGGTGCGAGACACCCCGCTGAAGCTCTGGATCCGATCCACGATCAGGCTGCCGATGCCCTTCACGTCGTCAGCCTGAATCTGAGCGATGGCGTCGTACTCCCCGGTGATCGCATCCACCTGGAGCACTCCGGCCTCTCTGCGCAAACGCTGCACCACGTCCATCGCCTTGCCTGGTTCCAGGGTCATGAGGATATACGCCCGCACCATCTGCTCCCTCCTCTTCGATTTAGCAGAGTCCGAAGGGACCTGTCGCTGGCCAAGATATCCGATCGCTGCCCTCGGCGGGTAGTGCCCCGAGGGTCTCCTCCCGGGGCACCCGCCCGAGAGGAGACCGCGGATCGCGTCGAGCGCTTCTGGGAGGGTGCCGTCCGCGATCATGGGCGGCCTCCCGTCCTCAGCCCCGATCCCTGGGGGGCACGACCGGGTGCGCCCGCCTTTGCCGGGTGCCGGGGCCCGCCAGGTGCTGGCCCTCCCCGGTCCGGGCTACGCGATGCTCCCATGATGGAGGAGGATCCGGAGTCGCATCATTAGAGTTCAGAGAATCTGGCTACGGTTGCAATAAATCGCCATGGAGGCAGAGCCTTGCGCGCAGTTATAAAGCGGCACCCGGGCAGCGGCGCGGAGATGGCGGAGGCCCCGGACCCTCGTCCCCGCCCCGGCGAGGCCCTCCTGAAGCCGGTGGCGATGGGGATCTGCGGCACCGACCTCCACATCTTGGATTGGAATCCCTGGGCCTCCGCCAGGGTCCACCCTCCCCGCGTCATGGGCCACGAGATGGCGGGCTTGGTGCTGGAACTGGGCGAAGGGGTCGAAGATCTGGCGGTGGGAGATATGGTGGGAGTTGAAACCCACCTCGTCTGCGGCACCTGCCCCCAGTGCTTGCGCGGCGAATTCCACGTGTGTCAGCGGACGCGCATCCTGGGAGTCGACGTCGATGGAGCGTGGGCCGAATTGGTGGTGGTCCCGGGGCGCAATTGTCGCCCGGCGCCGGCCGGGCTGGATCCCGCCGTGATTGCCTTTCAGGAGCCCATGGGCAATGCGGTGCACGCCGCGGCCCAGGGGCCGCTCAGGGACCGGGTGGTGGTCGTCACCGGGTGTGGGCCGATCGGCCTGGCGGCGGTAGGTGTGGCCAAAGCGGAGGGGGCGAGCCGCGTTGTGGCCGTGGATCGGGTGCCCGCCCGTCTGAGGATCGCCGAGGAGATGGGGGCCGACAGCCTGGTTGACACTTCGCGGACTTCCGATCTCGTCGCCGAGCTCAAGAAGGCGTGCCGTGGGCCAGCTGACGCGGTGTTGGAGATGTCCGGCCACCCCACCCTGATCGGTGCTGCCCTGACCGTGATCGCCCCCGGCGGGTGGGTCAGTCTGCTGGGCCTGGGCGACGAGGATGTGTCCATCGACCTCTCCACGATGGTGGTGATGCGCGGGGTTACCCTGTTTGGGGTGACCGGCCGCAGGCAGTTCGAGACGTGGGACAGAACCTCGGCCTATCTGAGCTCGGGCGCCGTCGACGTGAGGCCGATACTGACTGACCGGGTGCCGGTGGTTGAATTCGATAGGGCGGCGAGCCTGGCCAGGGCCGGCGCTGTGGGCAAGGTGGTTCTATATCCTCCGGAGGGCGAATGGCGATGATCGATTTGGACACCAGTCTGCGTGCGGATCTAGACGTTCTGCGCCAGGAGGGACGCTTCCGCCCGTTGGCGGTGCTGCAGAGCCCGCAGGACGCAGAGGTGGTCATAGATGGGCGGCGGCTCATCAACCTCTCCTCCAACAACTACCTTGGCTTGAACACTCACCCCCGGCTTGAGCAGGCGGCCATAGACGCCGTGAGGAAGTGGGGGGCTGGGTCTGGCGCGGTCCGCACCATAGCGGGTACGCAGTCGATTCACGAGGAGTTGGAGGCCCGTCTGGCGCGGTTCAAGGGAACGCCCGCCGCCCTCACTTTGCAGAGCGGCTACACCGCCAACGTCGCGGTCCTGGGAGGGGTGCTGGGAGAGCAGGACGCGGTGATCAGTGACGCCCTCAACCATGCGAGCATCATCGACGGTATCAGGCTGACCAAGGCTCGCCGCTATGTATTCCCCCACCGCGACCTCGACGGGTTGGAGAAGTGCCTGGAGCAGGCTCGCGACGATGACCGGCGGAGGGTGTTGGTGGTCACGGACGGTGTCTTCAGCATGGACGGCGACATAGCTCCCCTGCCGCAGATCGTGGAGCGAGCGGAAGCGTTTGGGGCGGCGGTGATGGTTGACGATGCCCACGCCTCGGGAGTCCTGGGGCGGAACGGGCGGGGGTCTGTGGACCATTTCGGGCTGGAGGGCCGGGTTGCCATCCAGGTGGGAACGCTCAGCAAGGCGGTCGGGGTCCTGGGAGGGTACGCGGCGGGCTCACAGGAATTGCGGGATACGCTGATCCACCTCGGTCGGCCCTTCTTGTTCTCCACCTCCCATCCCCCTGCTGTCGTGGCCGCCTGCCTGGCCGCCCTGGAGGTGATGGAGGACGAGCCCGAGCGACAGGAGAGGCTCTGGGACAACGCCCGCTACTTCAAGGCAGGGCTGACCGAACTGGGTTTCGACTGCGGCCGCAGCGAGACCCCGATCACCCCCGTGATCGTGGGGCTGGCCAGCGCCGCGATGGCGCTCTCCGACGAGCTCCGGGCCAGGGGGGTGTTCGCCCAGGGGATCGGCTTTCCGACAGTCGCTCGGGATCAGGGCAGGGTGCGCACGATCGTCACCTCCAGCCACACCCGAGAACAGCTGGACACAGCCCTCGAGGCGTTCTCCGATGCCGCCCACCACCTGCGCTTGGAACTGCGGCCGACGGCGGCTGGGGCAGGTCCGGCGTAACCATGGCGGTCCTGCCTGAATTGTCGTCATTGTCAGGAGGAGTTGGCCCAGGTCCCCCCCCTCCCAGGCGGGGAGCCCGAACACAGGAGGAATTGGAGGAGGAGCGCCAGCTGGTCGAGGCGGCGAAGACCGATCCGGGAGCCTTCGCCACCCTCTACGACCGTTATGTCGACGCTATCCACGCCTATGTGTATCACCAGACAGGAAGTTGGGAACGGGCGGAGGACGTCACCGCCACCACCTTCATGCGCGCCTACGCCGAGATCGAGAAGTTCGAATGGCGTGGGGTGCCCTACTCCGCTTGGCTCTATCGGGTCGCCTCCAACCTGGTGCTTCGGGATCACCGTCACCGGAACTGGATCGAGCTGCCGGCGGGGCTCGTGGACCCGGGAGAGGGGCCGGAGGACGCGGCGGTGCGCTCGGAGCAGGTCAGGCGAATCCAGGCGGCCGTGCGCCATCTCTCTGTCGATCAGCGGCAGGCGATCACCCTGCGCTTCGGTGCGGGGATGCGCAACGCGGAGATTGCCCAGGTGATGCGCAAGAGCGAGGGAGCGGTCAAGCTCTTGGTCTTTCGGGCTCTGCGTTCGTTGGAGCGGCGACTTGGGCCCGACTTTGAGGAGCAGCTCAAGCCCCGGCTCAGAGTGGCGGCTCCCGACTACCCAGCGGAGGAGACGTGAGATGAGCAGTCGAGAAGAGAAGCGATTGGCCACAGACCTCGCCGGATGGTTGGAGGGTGAGCACGGCATCGGCGAAAGCGACCCCACCACCAGGGCGGTGGCGCGGACAGCGGTTTTGCTGGTGGACGCTCTGGCTCCGCGCCCGCTCCGAGCCGACACCAGGGCTCACATATACCAGCGGGCGCTCGCGGAGGCCAACCTGCGGCGCGGTCCCCAAGGCCCCGGCCCGGAGGTTCTCAGAGTGGCCCGCCAACTTCAGCTGCCGGCGCTGCTTGGCCTGGGCGGGGTGGCCGCCGGGGTCGTCGTGGGGTTGACCGTTTTGCGCCAGCGCGAGGCAAGGATCTCCGCCTGACTGATCCTCGGGGGCGGGGAGGGCTGCTGGTTGCCCCGTACAATTCCCCACTGTGAGTGGTGTTCGGACCGTGGTGGTGCCGGCGGGCGGGCTCGGCACACGATTTCTGCCGGCCACCAAGGCGCTGCCCAAGGAGATGGTGCCGGTCGGTGACAGGCCCGCGATCCAGTGGGGGGTGGAGGAGGCGGTGGCCTCTGGGGTGGGCCGAGCCGTCATCGTGACCGCTCCGGGCAAGGACCTCATCCGCGCTCATTTCACGCTTGATCCCGATCTGGAGGAGACGCTCAAGGCCAGGGGCGCCACGGAGCTGGCGGCCCGCATCCGCCGGATTGCGTCGATGTGCCGGGTCGAGTTTGTCGAGCAGGAACGGCCACTCGGGCTCGGGCATGCGGTGCTCACCGCACTGCCCAACCTGGGGGATGAGTCCGCGGCCGCGGTTTTGCTGCCCGATGACCTGTTCTCCGGCTCCCCGCCCCTGCTCGCCCAGCTCATCGAGGCTTACACGTGGGAGCAGTGCACGGTGCTGGCCCTGAGGAGGTGCCCCAAGGACCAGATCTCGCGCTACGGAGTGGCCGAAGTTGAGGGGGACGGGCCCGTGTTTCGGATCAGGGACGTGGTCGAGAAACCCGCCCCGGAGGATGCCCCCAGCGATCTCGCCATGATGGGGCGGTACGTGCTCACAAGGGACGTCTTCGCAGCTCTTCAGGACACCAAGCCAGGGGCCCTGGGGGAGATCCAGCTCACCGATGCGATCCAGGGAATCGCCCGTTCCGGAAAGGTGGTCGGCGTCGAGTTCACAGGGGACCTCCTCGATGTTGGGACCCTCGACAGCTGGCTCGCCACCAACGCCGCCATAGTCTGGCGCGATCCTGAACTCGGCCCGGCCCTCAGGGCCAGGATAGAGGAGTTGGAGGCGCTGTGAGGCCGCGGCCCCGAGCCCGAAGATTTAGGCCGCCCGAGGTTTGCGCGCTATACTGCAGGGCCAGATGTCAAGCGAGACGGACACAGCCGTCCCCAGTTCGGAACTCCATCAGGTAGTGCAATGGCTATGCAACGCCCGCGGCGCGGTGATGACCTTCTGCGCTACCGCAGCCAGGAGGGAGACTTCGAGGTAGAGGTCTCGCACACCCTCAACAAGTGGTGTGTCTCAGTGCTACGGCTGGCGGACTCCAGCATCGTGGCCCAGGACTTCTTCCCAGAGCGCTGGAAGGCGATGGCGAGGGCCCAGGACTTCCTGCGCATTCTCAACATGCGCAACCGGCCCGAGTCCGGCGATGCCTCCGGCATGGGCACCTCCAGAGGGCAGGATCTCTGAGCGACCCTGAGTCCTTCGGGGCCGGGCCACCGGTTCAGCCCCGAATACCGCCCGGCCACTCGGTGGCCGATCCCCATGCCCACACCCTTGCCAGCGACGGCATGGTGGGCGCGCGAGAACTGGTGCGTGCGGCGTCCGAGGCGGGCCTGCAGGTGCTGGCGGTCACCGACCACGACACCTTTGGCGCGGTATCGGAGGCGGTGGCGGCGGGCCTGGAGTTTGGGATTGAGGTGGTGGCAGGCGAGGAGATCACGACCGAGCCCCGCGCCAACGTCCATGTGGTGGGATTGTTCCTGACCGGTCCGGTGCGGATGGGGATGTCAGTTGGGGACACCATCCTGGCCATCCACGACCAGGGCGGGCTCGCCATCCTCGCCCATCCCTTCATGCCCACCTACTTCGCCTCTATAACCCCGTTCGCCCTGCGTCGTCTCATCTCTCGCACCCCGGTGGACGGCATCGAACTGCGTCACACGGCCCTGACCCTGCCGCAGCGGGTGCGCGAGCTGGACCGTTTCTACGCTCTTCACGAAGACCGTCTGGGGGCGGCGATCGGCTCCAGCGACAGCCACTTCGGCGCCCACGACGTGGCCCGGACGGTGACGGTTTTCCCGGGCCGTACGGCGGCTGACCTGCGCCGCGCCATCGAGCACCGTCAAACTAGTCCCCTCGAGGGGTACCGGCACCCCGCGGGCCCCCCGCTGCGCACCAGGTTGCAACAGCAGGCAAGGAGCATGGGGTGGCTCACCTGGCAGCGTTGGCGCGGCAAGATAGGAAACGAGGGGATCTGACCGTTGAATCGAAACTTCCTGAAGCACGAGTGGGGGGCCGCCGCCTTCATCGGCACGATCATCATCGGAGGAGTGGTGGTCCTGGCCTGGCTGGTGCTGAAGGCCGTGACCGCATCACCCTTGCCTCCGGCGCCCCCCTGCCCTCGGGAGACGCCCATTGTCATCCACGCCACGCCCAGCCCATCCCCAGGGGTGTCGGTGTCCCCGTCGCCGCAGGTGACGCTGCCGACTGTTCCTTTCGGATGCGCGGAACCAAGCGTGGTGGTCGTCACCCCCACCCCCAGCCCAACTCCGAAGAGCAGCGCCAGCCCGTCGGCCAAGGCGACTCCCTCCGAATCCCCCAAGGCGAGCCCCTCCCCGACGAAGTAGCCGGTGGCCGTGATCGGCCAGAGGTCAGATCAGAGGTCATCCAGCAGCTGCGTGCCGTTCTCGGGCACGATCTTGTCGACCGGTAGTTCCAGTTCGAGGTCGGGCACGCAGGATGCCGTGATCAGGACCGAGATCATCGGGCTGAGCCGCATCCCCGCCACTCTGACCAGATCCCGAAGAAACGGGAAGGCCAGCGGTACCAGCTGATTGCGCAAGCGATTCCGCATGGTCCGGACCGGGTCGGCGTCATGAGCCTCTAGGCTGTGATCCTGAAAGGCCATCACGATGACCTCATCGGTCAGGGGAATGGGGTCACTCCAGCTGTAGGCCTCGCCCACCATGGAGCAGTCGACGAAGCTCTCCCGTCGGGCGAGAAGGTGAAGGCGGTCCGCAAGCCTCCTCATCCGCGCAGCCTCGCCCTCCACGAAGAAGGGGACCTCCGCGCGCGAATCCGAATCCTCGTCGTAGCGAACCGAGAACCCCACCGTCTCGACGCCGAAGAAGGGGTTCGGAACCTTGATCCAGAGCTCGGTCAGGTTGGCCACCTTGAGATCTCAGCATAGCCGATACTGGCCTTGGGCAGAGGTCTGGGCGGCCCTGCCGCATAAGATCGACGAGGATGGGCGCGGCGCTGTTGGCCCCGGCCCAGGATTGGGAGGAGTGGCGATGCGAGCGGCTTTCTATGCACAGTCAGGCACCGCGGCGGAGGTGATCCGGATTGGTGAGGTCGAGACGCCACGACCGGGACCTGGGGAGGTCAGGGTCAGAGTCCGCTATTCCGGGATCAACCCCACGGACTGGAAGAGCCGCAGCGGAGCGACCGCCGGGCCCGTAGACGGCTACCAGATCCCGCATCACGACGGCGTGGGGGTGATCGATGAGATCGGCAGCGGAGTCGACCCGGCCCGCATCGGGGAGCGTGTCTGGCTCTGGATGGCCGCTGCGGGGCGGAGATGGGGGACGGCTGCGGAGTGGACCGTGGTTCCGTCCGCTCAGGCGGTGAGGCTTCCGGACGGCGCCTCGGACGAGCTGGGCGCCGCCCTGGGCGTTCCGGCGCTCACCGCCCACAGGTGCCTGGCCTGGGACGGGTTGCCGCGCGGTGGATCTGTTCTGGTGGCGGGGGGTGCCGGCGCGGTAGGCCACTTCGCCATCCAGCTCGCCAAGTGGATGGGCGCCCGGGTGGCGACCACCGTCAGCGGGCCGGACAAGGCGGATTTGGCGGCGGCAGCCGGGGCTGACCTGGTGGTCAACTACCGGCAGAGCGGCGCTCTTGATGAGCTGAGGCGGTTCGCCGCGGTCATGGACAGGATCGTGGAGGTCAACCTGGGCCACAACCTGGCGATGGATCTGGCTCTCGGCGGACCCCAGTCGGTGATAGTGACCTACGCCGCCAGCGGGCCGGACCCAGAGCTGCCGGTCAGGGCCTGCATGACCGCCAACGCCACCTTGCGCTTCATGCTCCTCTACAGCGTGCCTCGCGCGGCGCTGGAGGCCGGAGTCAGGGATATCACCGACGCCATCACGGCCGGTGCGCTGAGTGAGCTGCCGGTGCACCGCTATCCCCTTGAGCGTTGTGCGGAGGCCCAGGATGCGGTGGAGTCCGGCGCCGTGGGCAAGGTGCTTTTGGAGCTATCCTGAACTCAGATTCCTGGCTGGGGACCGTCCGCCCGCTCCCAGAGCGCGGTGGTGCCGTGCGCGATCCGGCACCTGGCGCGATGGGTGGGGCCGAGAAGCCCCGCCTGAGCCGAGCTGCTACCGGGAACCGGGCCCGGTGGACGCCCGCACCCTCAGGCGCTCCCCGCGGTGACGAAAGGTGAGTTCCAGCACCAGCCGACCGACCGCTTCCTGAGCCTCTGCCACGCGCTCCAGGCTCAGGTCCTGAGCTGCGTCGGCTGACCTTGCGAGCAGATCCAACCGGCGCTGGATAGAGCGCGCTTCCCGCAGCAGGGAGGCCGTTCGCTTGAGTGAGCCAGCCGGCTTGAAGTCGGCGCTGACGGCGGTTTCCAACCTCATGGCAAAAGGAGCCTACCAAGCCGACGGCTGGTGATGTCCCGGCCCGGGACCCGGCCGGTGAATTCGGTCACGGACGTGACGGGGACGAGGCGGGCGCCAATTCCTGGTTCCACAGTTTGATCACCTGGGCCCTGGTTTTAGCGATGTCTCCGGAGTTGTCTATCACCCAGGTGCTGCGCGGGAGCTTGCTGTCGATGGGGAGTTGTGCCGACAGCCTTGCCCTAGCCGCGGATCGGTCGATGCCCGATCTCGTCATCAGCCTGGCCATCTGCACCTCGGGGTTGGCGTAGACCAGGATCGACTCTGGGAAGTCACCCTGCCGGCGGGCCTCGAAAAGAAGCGGGATCTCGTAGATGACGAGGTCCAAGCCCTCCTCCCGCGCCCTGGCGAACTCTCTGGCACTGAGGTCCGCCACCAGGGGGTGGACCACGGCCTCCAGCTGAGCGCGCCGCAACGCGTCGCTGAACACGATCGAGCCCAGGTGAGAGCGGTCCAGCTCTCCCGCTCCTGTCAGTATCTGGGGCCCGAACAGCGCCACCACTTCCCGGAGCCCCGGGCTGCCTGGGGCGACCGCCTCTCGGGCCAGTCCGTCGGCATCGACGGTTCTGGCGCCCAGCCTGCGGAACATCTCCGCCACCGTGGATTTCCCACTGGCTATCCCGCCCGTCAGTGCCACAACTCGAAGGCCCGGGAGCGGCTCAGGCATCTTCCGCGGGCGACCTGGGTGGTGGCGGCGGCGTTGCTTCCCTGGGGCGCACGAAGCAGCTCTCCGGCTCCAGCAGTCGTTCCAGGCGGGTGCCCGGAGTGTGCACTCGAACCCCCTTGCGGGCAGGCACGCCGAAGTCCCAGCCCAATTGGTAGAGCCTGCGCGCCTCGGCCAGATCGGCGACAGTCGAGACCCGGCTCCCATCGGTCATCTGCAGGGTCGGCGTCTTACTGCCGGGATAGCCGAGCGCGACAACTCCTCCCGTGGAGAGGAGGAACTCCAGAGCCGAGAATGGCGGTTCGCCGTATGGGGGTGGGTCCTGGGCTTCCACCAGCTCCAGGATGGAGGGAGCCTGGCCCTCCTGCACCTCGGTCCGGACCCGGCGCCTCTGGGCCAGCTGGCGCTGGCGTTCGCGCCGCCTCAGCTCGGTCATGACGACCTCCTGGCGGCGGTTGAGGTCCGCCATGCGCGCCTGCAGCGGGGCGAGCTCCAGACGCAGGGTCCGCTGCTCCTCCTCAAACGCGGCTCGCAGCTCCTCCAGGGTGGGGAGGTCCATTCCCATCAGGGACTCCGGCTCGAGGGGCGCCGCGGGGGCACCCACCGTCGACTCTTCCATACTTCCTTAGCCTACTCAGGCGGTGGACCATGGCAAAGCACTTGGAGGAGGTCACATGAGCGCAGTGGTGAATGTGAGGCGCGAAGGGCCGGTGGGCTGGATGACAATCGACCATCCACCTGCCAACGCCCTGAACCGCGAGGTTCTCGACGGATTGCGCCGGAGCCTGCGAGAGCTGGAGGGGGATGAGGAGGTTCGGGCCGCGGTCATCACGGGCGCCGGAGACCGCTTCTTCGTCGCCGGGGCGGACATCGGCGAGTTTCAAACAGACGGCCCTGACGCGGCTCGAAGCAAGATCGCCGACGGCCAGCTGCTCACCCTGGAGATGGAGAGATCCAGACTGCCCCTGGTGGCTGCGGTCAACGGCTTTGCTCTGGGTGGCGGCCTCGAGCTGGCGATGGCCTGCGATCTCAGGGTCGCCAGCCGGACGGCGCGCCTGGGACAGCCCGAGATACTGCTGGGAATAATCCCCGGCTGGGGAGGGACTCAGAGGCTCCCCCGCCTTCTGGGGCGCGGTGCTGCCCTGGGCCTCCTGCTGAGCGGAGACCAGATAGACGCCGACAGAGCTCTGGAGCTAGGCCTTCTGAACTCGGTTGTTGACCAGGACAGCCTGCTCAGCGAGGCTCAGAATTTGGCCGCGAAGCTGGCGAGTCAGGCTCCTCTGGCGACGGCTGCGATCAAGCGAGCTGTGGCCGAGGGTCTGGACCGGCCCCTGGACGAAGCGCTCGCAATCGAGCTCCGGGAGTTTGACCAGACCTTCCGCAGCCGCGACGCGGCGGAGGGGATCTCGGCCTTCACGGAGAAACGCAAGGCCAAGTGGGCCGGCATCTGATGCCGCTCGGTGTCAGTCCGTACCATCACCTGCGTGACCGACTCTGACCTGAGGCCGGCGGCTGGGCCGTCTGACCAAAATCGAACAGCACAGGGGGCGCGTCAGCGAATCGGCCCCTTCTGGATCGATGAGCCCGCCTGGTACTGGGTTGCCTGGGCCGCCACCCTGGTGGTGGCCGTGGGCCTCTTTGTCCTGGCGATCTGGTTCGACAGACCGTGATCTGGCTGAACTCCGCGGCCCTGATTCTCCTGGCCGGGGCCACCGCGGCCGCATTTGCGAGCCGCCTTGGGCCGCTCCTGCGGTCGATGCGGGCGGCGGGCGGGGACAGTCGGTTGGACCATCCCGGGGAGCGCATCAAGGGGGTCTTGGTCTTCGCCTTGGGGCAGAAGCGCCTCCTGCGCTGGCCCTTCTCGGGGATAGCCCACTTCCTGATCTTCTGGGGGTTCGTGATCCTCAACTTGGAGATCCTCCAGGCAGTCCTGGAGGCCCTGGTGCCCCCGCTCAATCTGGAGCAGCAATACTGGTGGGGCCCGATCGCGTTCCTGCAGGATCTGCTGGCCGCGGCGGTGCTGCTGGGGCTGGCGCTGGCGGCGCTCAATCGCTACGTGCTGCGCCCCCGGCGGTTTCAGGGAAGCCATCAGCGCGACGCGACCCTGATCCTGGTGCTCATCCTGGTCGTCATCCTGACCCAGCTCGGGATCTACGCCACCCAGATAGCCGCGGGGGCGGACCAGGTGGTCAACCTGCGCCCCTTCTCGGACGCTGTGGCGGGGCTATTTCGGGGCTTCCACGGGGAATCGATCTGGGCCTGGCATGAGTTCTTCCTCTGGGCGCACCTCCTGACCATCTCGGGCTTTCTCGTCTATCTTGCGCGCAGCAAGCACCTCCACATCCTCACCGCCCTGCCCAACGTCTACTTTCGCAGCCTGGAGCCGGCGGGCCGCCACCTCCCGATGCTGGACATCGAGCATGCAGACCACTACGGGCTGGCCAAGGTCGAGCAGCTGAGCTGGAAGCAGGAGCTTGATCTGGCGACCTGTACCGAGTGCGGCCGCTGTCAGGTGCACTGCCCGGCGTTCAACACCGGCAAGCCTCTTTCGCCCAAGCTCTTCGTGACCGACCTCCGAGACTCCTGGTACGCCCGGGCGCGCGGCGAGGAGCCGCCCAAAAGCTACTGGGCCGAGTCACCCGCAGCGGGCACTCCGCCCGGGGACGGTTCCCTGCTGGACTGGGCCGTCCTCGAGGAGACCCTCTGGTCATGCACCACCTGCGGGGCATGTGTGGAGCAGTGCCCAGTTCTGATCGAGCACGTGCCGGCGATAGTCGAGATGCGCCGGTCACTGGTGCTGGAGGAGTCCCGCATGCCCAAGGAGTCGCAGCGGGCCCTGGAGTCGATCGAGCAGCGGGGCAATCCCTACTCCATGGCTCAGGCCTCCAGGATGCGCTGGGCGGAGGGCCTGGAGGTCCCCCTGGCCGCAGAACACCCGGAGGCGGAGTACCTGTACTGGGTTGGTTGCGCCACGGCCTTCGACGAGGCCAACTGGCCCGTCGCCAGGGCCACGGTAGCCATTCTGAAGGCGGCCCAGGTGAGCTTCGCGGTGCTCGGGCAGGAGGAGACCTGCAACGGTGACCCGGCGCGACGGCTGGGAAATGAGTACCTCTTCCAGACCAAGGCGGCCGAGGTGGTGGGTCGCCTGGAGCAGCGGGGGGTGCGCAAGATCATCGCCAACTGTCCCCACTGCTTCAACACCTTCGCCAGGGAGTACCCGGATTTCGGAGGCAACTACGAGGTGGTGCACCACACCCAGCTCCTGGCGCAGCTCCTGGACCAGGGCCGGATCCATCTTGACCATCCCCTGCCCGACGGCGGGCTGACCTACCACGACCCCTGCTACCTGGGCCGCTGGAACGGGGAGTATGACGCTCCCCGCCAGCTGCTCAAGGCGATCCCCGGGGTCCGGCTCCTGGAGATGAGCAGGAGCCGCAGCGAGTCGATGTGCTGTGGCGCCGGGGGGGGCAGGATCTTCATGGAGGAGACCGGCGATCAGCGGATCAACCGGGTCAGGGTCCAGCAGGCGCAGGCGACCGGGGCCGCGCAGGCGGCCGTCGCCTGTCCGTTCTGCGCCACCATGTTCCAGGAGGGGATCTCCTCCCAGGATCTCTCGGGCAAGATGGGCAGCTCCGACATCGCCGTGCTGGTGGCAACGGCCATGGGCCTGGATTTCAGGCCCGCTCAGGACCAGCTCGCCTCCCACACCGGATAATCTGGGCGGAGAGCTGGGTGATGCGTCGGTCACGGTGAATGCGGGTGCTGGTGCAGATGGCATGGAGGAGGGCGGAGGGACCAGGTGCGGTCGAATTGGAGCCAGGGTGCCTTCCCGACCGGGCCGGGACCTCTTTCAGGTGGCTCGACCCGAAGGCGTGGACGGAGGCCGGTTGGCTGCTAGTCCCCAACTCGGCCCCTGATCTCAGCCTCCGCGGGGATGCCCGCAGGAGCGCTGGGTGGGGCGGGTCCCTCCCCGAGACTGGTGCGTGGGGCTCTCCAGGCCGCTCCCGGCCGGGGCCCGGGCAGCGTGGAGCCCGGGCGCCTCGGGGAGCCGGCCCTCGGGGCCGTGCCGAAGTCACCCCGGGAGCCGCTCTGGCCTTTCGGATCCCAGGCCGAGCCGGGTCTCTCTGAGTGGGCGTGGATACCCCCGGAAGGCCGCTCACCCTGGACCACATCGGGTTGGCGGTCGAGGACCTGCCCTCGGCGGCAGCCGAGCTGTCCCGGCGCCTGGGAGTTCCAGCGGGGCCGCCGGAGCGTATCGGCGCCGATGGGATCGAGGTGAGCTTCCTGGAGATGGGGCAGCAATCGGTGGAGCTCCTGGCGCCCACCGGACCCGAGTCCTCCATCGCCCGCTTTCTCGCCCGTCGCGGGCCGGGGATCCACCACGTCGCGTTTCGGGTCCACGACATCCGTTCGGAGCTGAGCAGGTGGGAGGAGCTGGGGGCGCGGCTGATCGACGTTGAGCCCAGGCTCGGGTCCAGGGGGAGGCTGGTGGCGTTCATCCATCCCGCGACTGAGAATGGCGTCCTCACCGAGCTGGTCCAGGTCCAGAAGGGGTCGGGATGAGCGATCCGGCGTCGGTTCCCCACCCCGAGCAGACGGGGTCAGGCCTGCCCCTCCGGCCGTGGTATGGCGAAGACCCCGAACTGCCTGAGCCCGCCCCCCCCGGAAAACCACCCTACACCAGGGGGATCCGCCCCGACGGGTACAGGAAGCGTCTCTGGACGATGCGGCAGTATGCCGGATTCGGGTCCGCCGTCGAGACCAACCGACGCTTTCGGTATCTGTTGGAGCGGGGCCAGACCGGGCTGTCGGTGGCCTTCGACCTCCCCACTCAGATGGGCTACGACTCAGATGCGGAGATCTCAAAGGGGGAGGTGGGCAAGGTCGGCGTCCCAATTGATCACCTCGGGGACATGCGGCTCCTGCTTGCGGAACTTCCCCTGGAGCGGGTGACCACCTCCATGACCATCAACGCGCCCGCCAGCATCCTGCTCCTGCTCTACCAGCTGGTGGCTGCGGAGCGGGGCGTGGGCGGCCCGGAGCTGGGCGGCACCATCCAGAACGACATCCTGAAGGAGTACGCCGCCCGGGGAACCTACATCTTTCCTCCCAGGCCCAGCATGCGTCTGGTCACGGACACGCTGCGCTACTGCCATCAGGAGCTGCCCCGCTGGAATCCGATCTCCATATCCGGATACCACATCCGGGAAGCCGGGGCCACAGCCACCCAGGAGCTCGCCTTCGCGCTCAGCAACGGCATCGCCTATGTGGAGGCCGCCCTCGCCGCGGGACTCAGCCTGGCCGAGTTCGCCCCCCGACTGAGCTTCTTCTTCAACGTCGACAACGACCTCTTCGAAGAGGTCGCCAAGTTTCGGGCGGCCCGCACCCTGTGGGCGAGGGTCATGCTGGACCGCTTCGGCGCCACTGATCCGAGATGCCTCCAGCTGAGGTTCCACGCCCAGACGGCGGGGGCGACGCTCACCGCTCAGCAGCCCCTCAACAACGTGATCAGGGTGTCGCTCCAGGCGCTGGCCGCCATCCTGGGCGGAGCCCAGTCACTCCACACCAACTCCTACGATGAGGCGCTGGCTCTTCCGTCGGAGCAGGCCGCCACCCTGGCCCTGCGAACCCAGCAGGTGATCGCATTCGAGTCCGGCGTCGCCCGGGTCGCCGACCCACTCGGGGGTTCCCACCTGGTGGAGGCGCTCACGGAGCAGCTCGTGGCCGAGGCCTCCGCTCTGATCTCCGAGGTGGACAGCCGCGGCGGGGCGGTGGCGGCCATCGAAACCGGCTTCTACCAGGACCAGATCCAAGAGTCGGCCTACCACCACCAGCAGATGGTGGAGTCCGGAGACGAGGTGGTGGTGGGGGTCAACCGCTTTCAGGATTCCCTGCCCGTGGAGGTGCCCCTCCTGAGACTCGATCCGGAGCTGGAGAGGGATCAGCTGCGGCGATTGGCCGAGCACAAGCGGACGCGGTCCAATTCCGCCGTGAGCCGCAGCCTGGCGGGGGTGGCGGGAGCGGCTCGGGGAGACGAAAACCTCCTCTGGCCGATGCGCGAGGCGCTCCTCGCCGGCGCCACCGTGGGCGAGCTCTGCCAGAGCCTGCGCGAGGTGTTCGGGGTGTGGCGCCCCGGTCAATAGCGCTGGCTCAGGCCGACTTGCGGGTCCGCGGGCAGATTGGGGAGAGGGCCCGTGCCGCCTGACCCAGGCCAAGAACCGCGCCGCAGTCGGCGGCCGCCATCGGTCTGCCATATCGAAAGCCCTGGAAGATCTCACAGCCGAACTGGCGCAAGGCGATCTCCTGGGCCAGGTTCTCAACGCCTTCGGCGACCACGTCCAGGTTGAGCTCGCGGCCAACCGACAGGAAAGCCCTCACCACGGCCGCGCTGCGCTTGTCCTGGGGCAATCCCATGACGAAGAGCCGATCGACCTTGAGGATCTTGACCGGCAGCTCCACCAGACGGGCCAGCGTCGACTGCCCCGCCCCGACATCGTCAAGGGCGGTGAGCACCCCATTCATCGCCAGCTCCCCAACCGCCTGAGCCACCCTTGGCTGCATCTCCGCTCGCAACTCGAACTCGGTGATCTCGACGACCAACTGGCCGTAGGGTATTTTCCAGCGGTCCAGGGTGGCCAGGAGCCGTCTGGCGAAGAGAGGCTCGGTAAGTTGCTCGGGAACGAAGTTGATCGCCAGCTTGCAATCTTCAAGGCCGCCCTCCCGCCAGGCGGCGAAATCCTCCAGGGCTTGGCTCAAGACCCAGTCGCTCAGACGGTCCAACGCGTGCAACCTCTTGGCCAGGTCGATGACTCTAAGCGGAGGCACCGGCCCAAGCCGCGGATGGTTCCAGCGCAGCAGCGCCTCCACTCCCGTGAAGCGTCCTGCCCTGAGATGCCAGATGGGCTGGTAGGCCAGGCCGAGGCCGGACCCACCAGGGTGGTCGAGAGCAGCCTCCAGATCCGCGCCCAGGTGGAGGTCGGCGAGGGCCGCATCGTGGAGTTCGGCTTCGAAGAGCCGCCAGGAGTTGCCGCCGGCGCGCTTGGCCGCGCGCATGGCGGTGTCGGCGTCCCTGAGGAGGCTGTCAGCGCTGGAGTCGGGCTGGCAGAGGGCCAGGCCCAGGCTGGCCGACACCCGTACCGACTGCCCCCCTATCGCGACCGGCTCCGAGAACGCGCTCAGCATTAGTTCGGCGAGTCCAGGGCAGTCCGACTCCGAGATGGGCTCGACGACCGCAACCAACTCGTCCCCTCCGTACCGGACAAGCAGGTCCCCAGGCCGGATCAGGGCCTGCAGCCTTTGGGCGGCGGCCCGAAGGAGCTCGTCGCCCGCCTGATGCCCGAGGGCATCGTTCACCATCTTGGTCCCGTCGAGGTCGATGAACACCACCGCCAGCGTCCCGGCGCCACGGCCGCCGGAGGTGGCCTGCAGGAGGCGCCGCCGCAGGCGCACCCGGTTGGGCAGGCCGGTCAGGTCGTCGTGCTCGCTCTGATGGCGCAGACGCGCTTCGAATCGGGCCCGGTCGGTGACGTCGCGAGCGGTCACCACCGAGGCCGGGGCCCCGGCGAACCCGTGCTCGAAGCTGTGGCGGGAGAGGGCTACCACCCGATCAGGGGCGGGCCTGGGCAGGCCAACCTTGAGCTCCAACTGATCATCTTTCCAGCTGAGGCGAGGGGGCCTGCCGCGGCCCGGTCGCCGTCCCTTCAGCAGGATGGCGTCGAGGGACCCGCCGAGCAGCCGGGATGGCGGGAGGCAGAACAGATCAGCGAAGGCGCGATTAGCGTAGCGGAGCTCGCCACGATCGTCGACCAGGGCGACGCCCTCGCGGATGCTCTCCACGATCCCGGAGAGAAGGTCGGCCCGGTCCTGCTCGGTGAGCTGGCGGGCGACGGCCTCGCTGAGCGAGCGGTTCCGCGCCGTCGCCGTGATCGCGGAGCCCGCCACCTCCGCCAGCAGGCGGAGCAGGCGCAGGCTGTGACCGGAGAACCTGCCCGGTGACCTGTGCAGGGCTACGAGGGCGCCAAGGCAGGCGCCACCTCGAGGATCCAGGACCGGGACCGCCACCAGGGATCGACTGTCGCAACTGGTGGGGACGGACCGCAGGGCGACCTTTGGTCGCGCCAGTTTTTGGTCCAAGTCCAAGACCAGCACCGGTCGGCGGTTCGCCAACACCCAGCCACCTAGCCCAGGGATGAGGGGCCGGACCGTGTCAACCGGCAGGGCCGCCCTCCCGCTTGTGGCGGCGACCGATGAGGTCTTTCGCCCGGGCTGCTGGAGGATCAGGGTGGCGGACTCGGCGGCGATGGCCGCCCGCGCCGAGTCGACAACTGTCTGCAGGAGCTGCCCAGGGGAGCCCTCTGTGGAGACGCAATCTCCAGCTGCGGCGTTCCCGGAATCGGTCCCATCCAGAGCCGCATTCAGACCCACGCCGCCAAGGCTATGGGGGCGGACGCATGGCGGGATCTCGGTAACCGCTTTGCGACATCCTGCAGTGCCCGGCCAACCACCGGTCGAGGAGCTATGACTTGGCCTGCAGGCTGCCCCCCAGGACACTTCGAAACCTGATGTCGTGGTAGATCTTGGCGGTCAGGGGATGGCGCCCGCGGCCTACCTTGAGGAATGCGAAGGCGGCCAGGACCGCTCCCAGGGGGGGGCCGACGAAGTACACCCAGAGCAGGTGATAGTCGCCCACCACCACCGCCGGCCCCAGGCTGCGAGCGGGGTTCAGGCTGCAGTCGGTGTAGGGGGCACCCTGCCACACCAGGAGTGCGATAACGATCCAGAGCACCACCGGGGTGTATCGAGCTGACCTTGACCACGAAGTGCAGAAGAAGATGGCGACCACCAGGATCCCGGTCATCAGGGCCTCGATCCCGATCGCGGCCGCGGGGGACACACCGTGCTGGGGCCTGGTCAATCCGTCCTGCACCGAGACGGCGACTCCGCCCCAGACGAGGCGCAGCGCCAGGTCGCCCAGCACCGCGCCGACGAACTGTCCCAGCCAGTAGCCCAACAGGTCCCAGCGGGAGATGTGCCCGCCGACCCAGAAGGCCAGGGTGACGCTGGGATTGATGTGGGCGCCGCTCAGGCGTCCGAAGCGGGTGACGGCCACCAGGCTGCCGCAGCCGGCGAAGAGCAACCCGGTCATGAGCAGGCGCAGGCTGATGGAGGGGATCAGGGTGGGGATCGGCGAGCCCCTCCCGAAGTCGAGGCACACCGCGCTGAGTCCCCCGAGGACCAGCAGGAATGTGCCCAGGCACTCAGCCCCCCACTCGGGGAGGTGCCAGCCCCCGGCCGGGGGCCGTTGCAGGGACGGAGCCTGGGCGGTGCGCCACGCGGAGCGCAGCCAGCGCCCCGCCGCGCCGGTCGGGTGGCTCAAGGTGGCCCCGGGGGGGTGGGATCGGAGAAGATGGGCGGATGGTCAGGCCAGAAGAGGGCGAGTGCGTGGGGGCGCCACCCGCAGGCGGAGTCGTCCGGGAGCCCGGCGCCAACGAGCGCCTGATCAACCAGCTGCGCAAACGCCGTCATGACGCGGTCCATCGCGGGGGAGAGCCTGAGCGCTCCCAGCGGCGCAAGGGACGTCTCACCGCCAGAGAGCGCATACGTCGCCTCCTGGACCCCGACAGCTTCACCGAGCTCGATGCTTTCGTGGTGCACCGCTCGGAGCAGTTCGACATGGCCGAGCGGCGCGTCCCGGGAGACGGGGTGGTCACCGGGTTCGGGCGAATTGCCGGGCGCCAGGTGTTCGTGTTCTCGCACGACGCTTCTTTCATGGGGGGCTCGTTGGGCGAGGCGTTCGCCGAGAAGGTGGTCAAGGTGATGGAGATGGCCGAGCGCACCGGGTCTCCCCTGATCGGCATCAACGATAGCGCGGGGGCAAGGATCCAGGAGGGTGTGGTCTCGCTGGCGGGCTATGCCGACATCTTCTATCGCAACGTGAGGTGCAGCGGGGTCGTTCCCCAGCTCTCCCTGATCGCCGGGCCATGCACCGGTGGCGCGGTCTACTCTCCGGCCATCACCGACTTCACCTTCATGGTGCGGAGAGTGGGATACATGTTCATCACCGGCCCGGAGGTGGTCAAGGTGACGACCGGAGAGGACGTCGACTTCGAGCAACTCGGCGGAGCCGACATCCACTCCCAGCGCAGCGGCGTGGCGCATTTCGAGGCCGGAACCGAGGACGAAGCGTTCCAGCAGGTGCGCCAGCTCCTCGCCTTCCTGCCCCAGAACTCCACTGAGACGCCACCCCTGGTGCCGACGCAGGATCCCGTGGACCGGGCGGACCCGGAACTGCAGGAACTGATCCCGGAGAGCCACCGGGAACCCTACGACATGCGTGAGGTGGTTCACAGGGTGGTCGACGACGGGGGCTTCCTGGAGGTGCAGCCGCTGTTCGCGCCCAATCTGGTCGTGGGCTTCGCCCATCTGGACGGGATGAGTGTGGGGGTGGTGGCCAACCAGCCCAAGCATATGGCCGGCGCCCTGGACATCGGCGCCTCTGTGAAGGGGGCCCGCTTCGTGCGCTTCTGCGACGCCTTCAACATTCCCCTGGTGACCTTCGTCGATGTGCCAGGTTTTTTGCCCGGCACCGATCAGGAGTACGGCGGCATCATCCGCCACGGGGCCAAGCTCCTCTACGCCTACGCTGAGGCGACGGTGCCCAAGCTGACGGTGATAACCCGCAAAGCCTACGGGGGCGCCTACGACGTCATGTGCAGCAAGCATCTGGGGGCGGACTACAACGCCGCCTGGCCAACTGCCGAGATCGCGGTCATGGGGGCCGAGGGAGCGGTCCGCTTTCTGCGCCGGCAGGAGAGTCGGTCCGGCCCGAGGAGCGAGGCCGATCTGATAGCCAGCTATCGGGAGCAGTTCGCCAACCCCTATCACGCGGCCGAGCGAGGCTACATCGACGACATCATCGAGCCCCGCCAGACCCGCCCGAGTTTGATCAGGGCGCTGCACATGGCAAGGACCAAGCAGGTGCCGCGACCGCAGCGACGCCACGGGAACATTCCCCTCTGACCCGGATCGATGGGGAACCCCTGGCGGGCCGCGGCCGGACCGCGGGGGCCTCGGAGCGGAGGATGGTGATGGGTCTCAGCCAACGTGGGCTCCCGGGTGGGCAAAGGCGCCCTGCCGAGGTCCTGCGGCCCGGCTGAGCCCAGGAAAGAAGCGGAGCCCCTCCACCCGGGGGCGAGGCCGGGCCCGGGCTCCCACCGGCCCAATCGGTGGTCCTGAGTCCCGTGGCGCACCCGTCAAAGCTTCAGGCGCGGTGGCGGCGAGGTCGTGCGCGAGCCATAAACTCTACTGGTAATACAAATGGCCGGGTTCACCGGCCCACAGGAGGTGCCAGTGAAGCTCCTCGAGCACCAGGCGAAATCCCAGTTTCGGCAGGTCGGAATCTCCTGCCCCATGGGCCGAGTTGCCCACTCCGCTGACGAGGCCGCCAGCGCCGCTCGCGAGTTCGGTCGGGTGGTGGTGAAGGCCCAGGTCCCCATCGGGGGGCGGGGAAAGGCGGGAGGGGTCAAGCTGGCCTCGGGCGAGCAGGAGGCACGCCAGGCGGCAGCTCAGATCTTGGGAATGGAGATCCGGGGGTTCACGGTGCCCGCGGTGCTCTGCGAGGAGGCGCTCGACATTGCTCAGGAGCTGTACCTGGGAGTGGCTCTCGACAGGGACCGACGCAGCCTGGTGGTGATGCTCTCTTTCGCTGGCGGGATGGAGATCGAGGAGGTCGCCGAGACCTCGCCCGAGAAGATCGCCAAGCTCTGGCCCGATCCATTCCGCGGTCCTCTTGCCTACGAGGTGCGACAGCTGGCCCTGGATGCGCTGGCGGCGGTGGGCGGGGATTCCCGACTGCCCAAGGCCAAGCTTCTGGCCCAGCTGGTGCCCCTGGTCCAGAGTCTCTATGGACTCTGCCAGCGCCTTGACGCAACTCTGTGCGAGATCAACCCGCTGGTGGTGACCCCACAGCAGCTGCTGATCGCCGGCGACGGCAAGATCGAGATAGACCAGAATGCTGAATTTCGCCACCACGACCTGGTCAAGGACCTCGGCGACGACCAGGAGGCCGCGTCCAGCGGGGATGATCCTCTGGAGGTGGAGGCCAAGCGCCGAGGGCTCACTTATGTCCATCTGGGGGGAAACATCGGGGTCGTTGGCAACGGGGCGGGCCTGGTCATGAACACCCTGGACCTGGTCAAACAGCACGGCGGTGAGCCGGCCAACTTTCTGGACATCGGCGGGGGAGCCAAGGCGGAGGTGGTGCGGAACGCTCTGGAGATGGTCCTGCTGGATCCGGCCGTCCGGGGCATCTTCGTGAACATCTTCGGCGGAATAACCCGGGGGGACGAGGTTGCCAACGGGGTGATCGCGGCGCGCGACCAGCTCGGCATCACCCTGCCCCTGGTGGTCCGCATGACGGGGACCAGGGAGGAGGAGGGCCGCCGGATTCTGGAGGCGGCTGGGATCGTGCCCGCCGTATCAGCTCCAGAGGCGGCCCAGAAGATAGTCGACATGGTCAGGGAGGGGAGCCGATGAGCATCCTGCTGAACCGCGGGTCCAAGGTGATCGTCCAGGGGATGACCGGCAGTGAAGGTAGCTTTCACACGCAGCAGATGCTGGATTTCGGGACCAAGGTGGTGGCCGGGGTGTCCCCTGGCAAGGGCGGCAGCCAGCACCTTGGGCTGCCCGTCTTCGACACCGTGGCCGAGGCCGTGCAGGCGACGGGCGCCAACGTGGCGGCGGTCTTCGTCCCGCCCGCGTTTGCGGCCGATGCCATCATGGAGGCGGCCGCCGCCAAGGTGGATCTGGTCGTCTGCATCACCGAGCTCATCCCGGTGAACGACATGATTCGCGCCCGGGCCATGCTCCAGAGCCTGGGAACCAGGCTGGTCGGTCCCAACTGCCCCGGTCTGATGTCGCCGGGGGAGACTGCCAAGGTTGGCATCATCCCCAATCAGAACGGCAAGCCCGGGCCCGTGGGCATCGTCTCCAGGTCGGGAACTCTGACCTACGAGATCATGCAGGCCCTGGGGCGTTCCGGGTACGGGCAGTCGACCGCGGTCGGGATTGGCGGAGACCCGGTTTTGGGTCTCAGCTTCTCTGATGTCCTGGAACTCTTCGCGGGCGATCCCGAGACCGAGCTGGTGGTGATGGCAGGAGAGATCGGAGGGGCCGATGAGGAGCGGGCGGCGGAGCTCATCGGCCGCGGCTATCCCAAACCGGTGGTGGGATTCATCTCCGGCAGGACGGCGCCGCCGGGCAAGCGCATGGGCCATGCTGGGGCGATCATCAGCGGCAACACCGGGTCGGCCCGCTCCAAGGTGGAGGCCTTGGAGAAAGCCGGGGTCCGGGTGGCCGACACCATAGAGCAGATAGTGGAGCTGGTGGGTCAGCGGCTCGGCGGACAGCGGGGAGCCTGAACGCAGTGGGGCTGTCCTTTGATCTGACAGATGAGCAGGAGGCGATCAGGCAGACCGCCAGAGAGTTTGCGGATCAGGTGGTCAGCCCCCGGGCCGCCGAGTTCGATCGGGAATCGAAGTTCCCGTATCCCCTGGTCCAGAAGATGGGGGAGCTGGGGCTCTTCGGCCTGCCCTACCCCGAGTCCGTCGGGGGCGCCGGCGGCGACTTCATCAGCTATCTGCTCGCCCTGGAGGAGATCTCCTGGGCGGACGCCGCCCTCGGAATAACCCTGGAGGCGGCGGTCTCCCTGGGCGCGGCTCCCATATTCAACTTCGGCACCGAGGAGCAGAAGGCCAGGCTGCTGCCCGACCTCTGCGCCGGGCGCTCCCTCTGGGCATTCGGGCTGACCGAGCCCGAGGCAGGCTCCGATGCCGGGGGCACACGAACCAGAGCGGTCAGGGATGGAGCGGAATTTGTCATCGACGGGACCAAGTGCTTCATCACCAATGCGGGGACCGAGATCAGCGGGGGCGTCACCATCACCGCGGTCACCGGCACCTCGGGGGGCCGCAACCAGATAAGCGCCATCATGGTGGACCGTGGCACCCGGGGATACAACCTGGCCCCTCCCTACCGCAAGCTGGGTTGGCATGCCAGCGACACCAGAGAGCTCAACTTCGACGCCTGTCGGGTTCCGGCGGTGAACCTGCTGGGGACGGAGGGAGGCGGGTTCGGCCAGTTCCTCAAGATCTTGGAGGCAGGGCGGGTGGCGATCGCCGCTCTGTCGGTGGGGGTCGCTCAGGCCTGCCTCGACGCCTGTCTTGGCTACTCTCAGCAGCGCCGCCAGTTTGGCCGACCCCTGAGCCGCTTTCAAGCGACTCAGATGAAGCTGGCCGACATGGCAACCCAGATCGAACTCTCGAGGCTGATGGTGTGGAGGGCCGGCGCCCTCGTGGACCAGGGCCGGCCGGCCGGCCGTTTCGCGGCCATGGCCAAGCTGCAGGCCTCCGAGACGGCGACCTGGTGCGCCAACCAGGCGGTGCAGATCCACGGTGGGGCGGGCTTCATGGAGGATCTGCCCGTCGCCCGGTTCTACCGCGATGTCAAGATCAACGAGATCGGTGAGGGGACCTCAGAGGTGCAGAGGCTGGTCATTGCGTCCCATCTGCTGGGCTTGGACGGCTCAGTGACCAAAATGCTGGATCGGCCGCCGGACGCCTGATCAACATATTCCGGCCAGTCCGCTCCGGCGTACGATGTGACCATGAACGATCTTGACCCCGTCATCGTCTCCTACGCCAGAACCCCCTTCGGAAGGCTTCGTGGTGGGCTCAGCTCAGTGTCCGCGGTCGCGCTCGGCGCCCATGCCATAAGGGCCGCCCTGGAGCGCTCTGGCCTTCGTCCGGATCAGGTGGAGCAGTGCCTGATCGGCACCGTCATCACCGCCGGCATGGGGCAGGTGCCAGCTCGGCAGGCGGCGCTGGAGGCGGGAGTTCCATCAAGCGTTCCCTCCCTATCAGTCAACAAGGTCTGCGCCTCGTCTCTGAAGGCGGTCAACCTGGCGGCGATGATGATCAGGGCGGGGGACGCCGAGGTCGTGGTCGCGGGAGGCATGGAGTCGATGTCGCAGGCTCCCCTGCTGCTGCGCGGGACCCGCCAAGGGGTGCCGATGGGCAATGTCACGATGTACGACTCGATGCTTCTGGACGGGCTGACCTGCCCTGTGGATGACGTGCACATGGGGGAGCACGGGAGCTCGGTGGCGGCTGAGTTCGGAGTCACCCGCGAGCAGCAGGACGAGTATGCGCTCAGCTCGCAGCAGCGCTACGAGAAGGCGCGCGCCGCCGGAGTCATCGCCGAGGAGATAGCGCCAGTGGAGGTGCCGGCCCGGCCCGCCCCGATCGAGGTCGCATCCGACGAGCAGCCCCGACCGGACACCACGATGGATAAGCTGGCTCGGCTCAAGCCGGTGTTCGGAGGGCCCGAAGGCAGTGTCACAGCCGGCAACGCCCCCGGGATCAACGATGGAGCCGCCATGGTAGTGCTGATGAGCAGGCGGCGCGCCAGGGATCTGGGCGTGGAGGCTCTGGCGACCTGGCTGGGGTATGGGGAGTCGGCCGCCGACCACCCATACCTGGCGACGGTGCCGGCGCTGGCCCTGCAGCGAGCCATCGACCGCCGGGGCGGCGTCAGCACCTCGGATCTCAAGGTGGTGGAGATAAACGAGGCGTTTGCGTCGGTGGTCCTCACCAGCTCCAGGATGTTGGAACTGGATCCGGAGCGAGTGAACCCCAATGGCGGAGCGATCGCCATCGGCCATCCCATCGGAGCGTCCGGAGCACGGATCCTGGGGGGCCTGGTGCTGGAGTTGCGGCGCAGGGGTGGCGGCATCGGCGCGGCCACGATCTGCTCCGGCCTGGCGCAGGGCGAAGCCACCTTGGTGGAGGTCGCCTGAGGGCGAAGAAGCCCGCCGAGTCCACCCCATGCCGCAGGCAGCGGGGGGACCCAATCTGGCCGCGCCCCTGCCATCCCTGGTCCTCGCCGTCAAATCGTGGCTCGGGCTATCCCTGAAACATAGGGCAGCCGCCCCCCATTTCCGGACGAGATGTCCTGGAATCGAGCGGTGGTGGAGGTCAGTGCGGGCTCCCGGGAGTAGCGTCCCGATGTGGTTGGGGGCCACGGAATGTTTCACGGTCCTGCTTGGCGATATTGGTTGCTCTCCGGCTCAGCCCCAGCCGCATTGCGCCCCCGCCCCGCCGGTGCTCGGGCGCCCTCCGACACTTTTGATCTGCTCACGCTCGTTCCGGGGGCGGATCCGGAGCGCTCACACCATGCCTGCGCTGGTGCCGAGCCGCTCCATGGCCCGGGCGCCGTGCCCCGCTGCGGGGCTGTCCGGCGTCTTCTTGTCATTCCTGGGATTTGCGGCGACCCTTTCGATGCCGAGTTCCCTCGGGTTTGCGCCGGTCCACGGGAAGGCGTTCGGCCTGGCTCGGCTCAATGGGGCGAGCCCGGTCAGGGAGCGCCAGAGGAATCAGGACTCGAGGATTTTGGTCGACGTCACCGGCCGCCCAGCCGGGCCCACCCTCCTTACCACGAGGTCCTCGCCTCTTGGGAACTCTTGGGAAGGAGTCGAGCGGTGGGGCGGTGGACAGCATGTCGTTCTGGTGGCGGCGGGGCCGGGGCCCGTCGGGGTCCCGACCGGGATAGAATCGGAGCGGCGGGTGCGCCAATTTCCTTGAGGAGGTGGCCGGATGGCAGTGGAAATCGAGGTGGAGCGCGAGACCATCCGGCAGAGTGTCCGGGAACTGGCCCGCGCGCGGATAGCACCGAGGGCAGCCGAGATCGACCGGTCCGGCGAGTTTCCCTGGGATGTGGTCAAGCTGTTCCGGGATCAGGACACCTACGCGGTCGCCTTCCCACCCGAGTACGGGGGAGTCTCGGGTTCCGCCCTCACCCTCTCCCATGTGATTGAAGAGGTGGCCACTGTCTGCGCCACCTCCGCCCTCCTGCTGGCGGTTCAGGCATTGGGGGGATATCCCATTCTTCTTGGTGGCTCAGAGGAGCAGAAGCAGACCTATCTTCCCGAGCTCGCCAGCGGGCGCAAGATCGCGGCCTATGCCCTGAGCGAGCCGGACGCCGGCAGCGATGCCGGCTCGATGCGCACCAGGGCCCGCCGGGACGGCGATGACTACGTCCTGGACGGGACCAAGATGTGGATAACCAACGGAGGGGTGGCGGACTGGATAGTGGTCTTCGCCAGCACGGACCCCGATGCGAGGACCCGCGGCATCTCCGCGTTCTTAGTAGACGGCGACTCGCCGGGGCTGGAGCGCCGCGAGATTCACGGCAAGCTCGGGATCAGGGGCAGCAACACCGCAGAGCTGGTCTTCTCCTCCTGCCGGGTCCCGGCCTCGCGTCGGCTGGGCAGCGCAGGGGAGGGGTTCAAGATTGCCATGGGGGTGCTGGACCGCTCGCGCCCGCAGATCGCGGCGCAGGCGCTGGGCATAGGAGCTGGGGCGCTCGAGTATGCGCTCGGCTATGCTCGCCAGCGCCACCAGTTCGGCCGCCCGATCGCGGAATTTCAGGGGCTGCAGTTCATGCTTGCCGACATGGGCGCTCAGATGGAGGCGGCTCGCTGTCTGGTGCACGAGGCCTGCCGGGCCGTCGACGCCCAGGATCCCCGCATGACCGAACTCGCCGCCATGGCGAAGCTGGTCGCCTCCGACACGGCCATGAAGGTCACCACCGACGCGGTGCAGGTCCTGGGTGGATACGGCTACGTCAACGAGTTCCCCGTGGAGCGGATGATGCGCGATGCCAAGATCACCCAGATCTACGAGGGAACCAACCAGATCCAGCGTCTTGTGATCGCCAAGAAAATGCTGGCCTCGTGACGCGACACAGGCTGTCAGGCGAGCCGGGTTGGGTTGAGCCGGATGGGTCGGCAGCCCGTGAGTAACGACGCCGCCACTGTTCCAGCGGAGGAGATGGCGCGCGTCCTGTACCAGGCCCTGGCCGGCGCCGGCCACGCGGCTTACTGTTCCGCCGATCTGGGCCCGCTGTATGACGAGGAGAGGCGGCGGTGGGATCGGACCCCCGCGCCGTGCACCTGTGGTCGCGATGCGGCCCTGGTGATGTACGAGCAGTGGCGGTCCGGCGCTGCGCAGGTGGCCGCGGGCCGATAGGGGGCAGCTGAGGTCACACCGCCAGGATCAGCAGCCAATCGTCAGCGCCGAGGATCGGGTCCTCCTCCACGCCGAGTGCTACCTGGCCCGAGACCACCGCTCCCGGGACCAGCTGATCCGCCTCGCTCCTGATGGTGTTGCGCCGCTGCCCATGCCAGCGAGGATCGACCCTGATCTCGCTCAAGCGATAGCGGTCGTTGCCCAACATCTGCAGGATAAGGTCGGACGCGTGGGGGGTTTCCAGACTCTTGGCCAGGGCGTGCCCCACCAGTTCGTCAACGGCCAGGGTCCGAGCCACGCCCAGGTCGTGGAGGGCGGCGGCGACGTCAGGGGATGAGACCACCGCGACCAGTGGCAATTCGGGCGCCAGCTTGCGCAGGATGACCGCGATGATGAGGGCCTGGCTGTCGCTGGCGGTCGCCAGCAGAGCCTCCCTGGCCCGGTGAGGTTGGCTCTGGGCGATCACCGCCTCGCTGGCCGGGTCGCCGGTTATCAGGTGGACCCCTTCGGGGGAATGCTGCGCTCCGTCCTTTGAATCCTGCACCAGAACCACGGGGACAGCCCGCTCTCGCAGTTCCGAGAGCACCCTGGGAATAAGCGAGTGGCCGCCGAAGATAAGGGTGTAGGGCTCCTGCGGCAGGGCGCGATCCATTCCCAGCAGACTACCAAGTCGTTGCGACGTGGCTGGTACTTGTTTACCGGGTGAGCAGCGGCAGGTCTTGGTGAGGTAGGCTTTACGGAGTGGGGCGTGAGCCCCAAGCGCGGTCAACTTCTCCACATTTCACTCATGACCGACGACGAGATAGCTGCACTCCTGGCTGGCCTGGAGCGGGCGCTCCGGGAGAACGAGGGGCTGCGCGCTGAGGTCGTAGGGCTGCGGTCCGAGAACGAGCGACTCCGGCGTCGAGTAGCCGACCTGGAAGGAAGGCTGGAGCAGGCGCAGCGAGCCGGGAAGCGGCAGGCGGCACCCTTCTCGCGCAACCAGCCGGCGGCAGATCCGCGCCGACCGGGACGACACCCTGGCCCTGAGTACGGAGTGCGGCATTGCCGGCCGGTCCCCGGGCACGTGGACGAGACCTTGCTGGCGGCTCTGCCGCAGACCTGCCCGGAGTGCGGCGGAGAGGTGAAGCTGACCGACACCGTGGAGCAGTTCCAGGAGGAGGTTCCTCAGGTGGCGCCCACAGTGAGGCGGTTCGTCATCGAGGTGGGACGGTGCCAGAAGTGTGAGCGCCGGCTGCAGGCCCGGCACCCCCAGCAGAGCTCTGACGCGGTGGGCGCTGCCGGAGTGCAGGTGGGTCCGCGAGCGCTGGCACTGGCGAGCAGCTTCCACTACTCGGGCGGGCTGTCTTTCGGGAAGAGCGCCGAGGCGCTGGCCCAGGCGGCCGGGGTGAAGGTGGCGCCGAGCACGCTGGCTCGGGCCGCCGCACGGGTGGCAAGGCAGTGCCAGGAGGTCGATGCCGAACTGCGGGAGGAGGTCCGCCAGAGCCAGGTGGCAACCGCCGACGAGACCGGCTGGAGGGTTGGTGGATCAGGGGCCTGGCTGTGGGGGGTAGACGCCGACAACCGCACCACCGTGTACACGATCTCCCCCAGCCGGGGTGGCGATGTGGTCGAGGAGTTGCTGGGCAAGGAGTACTCCGGGATCCTGGTCCGGGACGGCTGGGCCCCCTACCGGCAGCTGCAGCAGGCGGAGCACCAGACCTGCCTGGCCCACCTGCTGCGCCGCTGCGGGGAGTTGCGGGAGGGCAGCTGGGGGCGGGGACGGGAGGTGCCCAACCGGGTGGCCAGCTTGATCCACGAGGCGCTGGCGCTGCGAGACTGCCGCGATCGGGGCCATCTCGACGCAAGGGAGGTGGGCTCGGAGCTGACCGAGCTGGAAGAGCGCTTGGAGAAGCTGCTCTCCCGACCTGCGATCCGCCATGTCGGCAATCGCCGGCTGCTCAAGCACCTGCGCAAGGAGCAGGCGGCGATGTTCACCTTCCTCCGCCATCCTGGGGTCCCCGCGACCAATTGGAGAGGGGAAACCGCGATGCGACCAGCGGTCGTGAACCGCAAGACCTGGGGCGGCAACCGGACCTGGCCAGGGGCAGCGACCCAGCAGATCCTGATGACCGTGCTTCGCACCTGCCGCCAGCGCCACTTGGACGGCGTCGCCGTCCTCACCGCTCCTCTTCAGGCAGTCAGCCCTCCCGGGGCCGACCTCCTCCTGCCCGACACCAGCTGATCATCGCCTGTCCGCCTCTCCATCCAACCTCTGGGGCGGTAAACAAGTACCGTGGCTGTTGCCGTGATGACCGCGAACACCCCCGCGAAGAGGGGGATCGCAGTCACCATCTCGCCCACGGCGATGGCCCGCCCGATGGTGTTGTGGGGGTTGCGAACAGTTGTCCGTACGATGCGCTATAATAGGCAGCAAACAACTTCAGGGAGGTGAGCCAAACAGCCAAGACCTCCGTGACTGGCCGGATGATGCCAGTTGTGGCTCAGTTGGAGCCACGGCCCCGTTCGTTCCCGGGCCGTCCTCGGACGGTACAGGCGGCGGTTCAGATGCTCGGTTGACCGGGCACCGGAGGAGTGGACGTAAGACAGCGCTTCGGCGCGGGCGGTCCGCGGTGAGGCCAGAACCCGTAAGGGAACCCCGAGCAGGGGTGCCACCAGCAGTGGGCTCACTAGAGTTCACTCTGTGGCAACGGGTCACATCCCCATACCCGACCGTGGTCGCAGTGGTGAAGGCCCAGTACAACCCGATGCCGAAGGAGACGTGGTCGGCCAGGGAGAAGAGCAGGGCCCCGATCACGATGGCCAGCAGGGCGAGGGCCAGCAGCACGGCGGCCTGGGTGCCGCTCAGGCGATGCACCAAGCGGGTGAGGAACAGCGGCACCGAATCAACCTATCAGGCCCCACGCCCGGGCTTCAAGAGCGGCGGTATAGCAATTCGGGCATCCCACCCCCCAGGCCTTCCTGGCCGAGCGGCTCGACCCACCCTGGGCGGGCTCTCGCCAGCGCGGCCGAACACGAATCCAAGCCGCCATCGGCATCGGGCCGGCCCCCCCAGGGGCGGTCGTCGGCCCGGTGCGACCGTGCGGGCCATCTCCCGTCACCTCTACCATGAGTTGGTGATAGCAATTGACAAGGACGCCCTTCTGGGTGGGGATGTCCGTTCCCTGGCCCGCGCGATCTCCCTGATTGAGAGGGGCGGTGATGGCATCGGGGGGCTTCTGGATCAGCTGTGGCAGGCGCGCCCGGACAGGGGGAGGCAGGCCTCTCAGGTGGTCGGTCTGACGGGACCCCCTGGATCGGGCAAGAGCACGATGGCCGACGCCCTCATCCGCCACTGGAGAGACCAGGGACGGAGGGTGGCGGTGCTGGCTGTCGACCCCAACAGCCCCTTCACCGGCGGGGCGATCCTGGGCGACAGGGTACGCATGCAGCGACACGCCCTGGACCAGAGGGTCTTCATCCGCAGCATGGGCGCCCGCGGTCACCTGGGGGGCGTGTCGCTGGCGACCCGGGGGGCGGTGAGGTTACTGGATGCGCTGGGATGGGAGATGGTTTTGGTGGAGACGGTCGGCGTGGGTCAGTCGGAGCTCGAGATCTGCGAGATCGCGGATACCGTGGTGGTGGTGACGACGCCAGGAGCCGGCGACGGCGTCCAGGTGATAAAGGCGGGGGTGACCGAGATCGCCGACGTCTTTGCGGTCAACAAAGCTGACCTGCCGGGAGCGGAGCGGGTGACCAGGGAACTCCGCGACATGATCCGGCTCTCCACGCCCCGCCAGGGGTGGAAGCCCGCCGTGGTCTTGACCACCGCCACCTTGGGAGCAGACGGGGTGCAGGATCTCGCCCGCATCATCGACGAGCACCACGCTCAAATCGAGGCGTCGGGCGATCTGCGTCGGCGCGCGGTGCTGCGCCTGCAGGAGGAGGTGGTGGAGCTGGTCGCTCTCAGGGCAGGTGAGTTCGCTAGGGGCCAGTTGTCTGCGGAGGAGGGGCAGCTGGGCATCGAGGATCCGCGCCGGGCCGATCCGGCCAAGCTGGCGGAGACCATATTCGACCGCCTCACCTGCTCGAGGCGCAATATGGAGGAATCGACGGCCGCGCGCACGGCCGCGTCGCGGAGGGACTTGTGATGCTCGAGCAGCGAGAGACAGCTCAAGTAGACGACGAGATGGCGCTCGAGCGCTGGGCCAAGCGCTACCGGGCCTCGCGGGAACGCGCCGGTCGGAATGGCTTCATGCCTTTGCCGGAGACCATGTCGGGGTTGCCGGTGGAACCGCTCTACACCCCCGCGGCGATGCGGGGACATGATTACGGAAAAGAGATCGGCTACCCCGGAGAATTCCCTTACACGAGAGGGGTCTACCCCTCGATGTACCGGGACAAGATCTTCACCATGCGGCAGTTCGCTGGCTTTGGGACCGCCACGGAGACCAATCAGCGCTACCGCTTCCTTCTGGATCAAGGGCAGACCGGGCTCTCGGTGGCCTTCGACATGCCCACCCTGATGGGCCGCGACAGCGACGACCCTTTGGGCGAGGGTGAGGTCGGACGCTGCGGGGTTGCCATCGACTCCCTGGAGGACATGGAGCGATTGTTTGCGGGGATAGACCTTGGTCAGGTCACCACCTCGATGACGATCAACTCCCCCGCCGCGATCCTGCTTGCCATGTACGTCGGGGTGGCCGAGCGCCAGGGTGTGCCCACCGACCGCCTGGGCGGGACCCTGCAGAACGACATCCTGAAGGAGTACATCGCCCAGAAGGAGTACATCTACCCTCCGGGTCCGAGCCTGCGCCTGGTGACCGATGTGATCTCGTTCTGCAGTCGCAACATCCCGCGCTGGCATCCCGTCAGCATCTCGGGCTACCACATCCGGGAAGCGGGCTCGACCGCGGTGCAGGAGCTCGCCTTCACCCTGGCCGACGGGTTCGCCTACGTGGAGGCGGGGATGGAGGCGGGCCTGGACGTGGACTCGTTCGCCCCCCAGCTGAGTTTCTTCTTCAACAGTCACATCGACTTTTTCGAGGAGGTGGCCAAGTACCGGGCCGCCCGCCGGATCTGGGCGCGCCGATTGCGCGACCGCTACCGGGCGAAGGACCAACGGTCCTGGCTGATGAGGTTCCACACTCAGACCGCCGGTTGCTCCCTGACCGCCCAGCAGGTGGAGAACAACGTGGCCCGCACCGCCCTGGAGGCCCTGGCCGCCGTTCTCGGCGGGACCCAATCACTTCACACCAATGCCATGGACGAGGTTTTGGCCCTGCCGACCGCCAAGGCCGCCCGCATAGCTCTTCGGACCCAGCAGATAATCGCCTACGAGACCGGTGTCACCACCACGATCGACCCCCTCGGCGGATCGTATTTCGTGGAGGACCTCACCAATCGCATGGAGGCGGAGGCGGAGCGGTACTTCGAGGAGATTGACCGGCGCGGCGGGGTGCTCGCCTGCATCGAGGATGGCTTCTTCCAGCGCGAGATCGCGGATGCGGCTTTCCGCTACCAGCAGCAGTTAGACGCGGGGGAGAGGATAGTGGTGGGCGTCAACGCCTTCCAGGGGGGCGACGAGGAACCGCCGCCGCTGCTGCGCATCGGCCAGTCCGCTGAGGGGGAGCAGAAGCGCGATCTTGAGGCCCTGCGTCAGCGCCGCGACGGGCAGGGCGTTGGGACCGCGCTCGACAGGCTAAGAGCTGCCGCGGCCGAGGACACGAACCTCATGCTGCCGATTCTTGACTGCGTGCGGTCTCTCTGCACCGAGGGGGAGATCGTGAACGCGATGCAGGACGTCTTCGGCATTTACCGGGAGTCGCCCACCTTCTGATCTCATCGTTCCGCTTTGCCCTTGGCGTTGAACCGCCGCAACCAGGCCTCGGTGTCGCGGCTGGACGGGGACGGTTTTTCCGCGGCGTCCCCCTGAGGCCCCCCCCGCCCCTGGCGATCCGGACGCCCTGACTCCAGAAGGCGGAGGAGTTCCAGCGCCCCCATGGTGGTGGCCCCCAGCCCACGGGCGGCGTCGCGCAGAGCACGATCGCTGGTCGCCAGGGCGATTCCCACGGCCTTGCCTCGGTGGGCGATCAGGTCCAGTATCCGGTCGTCGGCGCTGTGCCCCACGTCGGGGTGCAGCACCAGGGTCCCGGGAGAGCTGGTGGGGCCAGCGGGACTGGGCGGACCATCGAAGACCAGCACCACCTGGCGGTGCAGGGTCCTCACCCTCGAATCCAGGATGGCGGCATGGAGAACCGTTTGCGCGCGCCCAAACTCCTGTCGCATCATGTAGGGCCTGCTCCTTGGCCACGCCCATATGATGTTGGTCCCGTCGACTACCAGCAGGGTGGCGGGGTCCAAGTCACCCTAGCCCCCGGCTGCTCGGACGAGTGGCGGTAGAGGGTCCCGCTGGTGTTTGCGCGCGTGACCCAAGAGCCCAACCGCTTGTGACTCTGCCCACGACTCCCTCTCGGGTTCGAGCCTGCCGCGAAGCGGTCCCGCTCCGAAGAGCGCGCCAGCCAGCGCGGCCGTCAAGATGAGCGCCTGGTCACCCGGCAGCGCCCTGGAGGCCGCCTGTGACACCGCCTCATCCCAGCTTCCGGCCGTGCTGAGGGCGTGGACCGCTGCCTGGACGACCGCGGCGGCATCCTCCCCGCCTGGCACCGCCTGCCCAATCTCCAGAGGCTGAAGGGCCCGTATCACGGACTCGGGGGCATCCTCGCGGAGGGCTTGGGTGGTGCGCGCCAGACTCAGCCCCAGGTCTGCGTGTATGAGCAGGTCCTGGGCGAAACGAGGAACCGCGAAGCCCAACAGGACGGAGGACGGATCTCGGTGGGTCGTCATCACAGCCCTCCGCGACCACACCCGCAGCAACAGGCCGCGCCCCACCGTGGCCACCGCGATGGGAAGGGAGCGCAGCAGGGGCGGGTCCAGGCCCGGCCTGGAGGTGGACCTGGTGGCGATCTCCACTGCCGGCCCGGGCTCGTGGCCGGCATCGAGCAGAGCCAGAACCAGGGCCGTCTGGGCGGGCCGGAGACCATCCGGGGGCAGCGGCTGACGCAACCAGCTGGCCACGAGCTCTTCAGGTTCCATGGTCTCGGTTTTCAAGATCGTGTCGGCGACTCCGGCCACCAGGAAAGCCTCGACAGTCAGCGCCTCGGGCGACCGCGCCGCCATGGCCAGGCCGAGTTCCAGCCCGAGCCACAGGCCGGCCGCCCGGTCTGCCAGCGTCTCGTCCGGCGGAAGCGGTGGGATCACCCGACGATTATTGACTGGCGGCGGGATTGCAAGCGTGCTGCGGTCTCGCTGCCCGGGCCACCAGCCCAGCCGAGGTCTCAGGGGACCGCTGGACTCGGCCGGGGAAAGGGGGGCCGACCGTCGTCTCGTCGACCGCACCCGCGCGGGAGCAGTCCGGCATCGGGCAGAGCCGCGGCAGTCAATGGCGGAGGCACGAAGATCACGCTTGACAAGTTGTGCGCCACAACTTATGCTGCCGCGCATCGTCGGCTGAGGGCCCGTCCCGGGGATGTCCGCAAGCCGAGGAGATGCGCGCGGTGCCGGCAGGGGCCGATCGGACCTCGGTCGGGACCATCGGTGGCAGGTGGAGGCATCAGGAGGGTAGGGCCCAGCAGCAAGTACTCGGAGGGTAGTTGAGGCGTATGAAGCGCGGCAAACACTGGAAGTTCGCAGAAGGCTGGAGGGACTCGATATGGCAGTAGGCGGCGGCACGGCAAGAGGCAGCACCAAGGCCTCGGACAGGCGGTTCTACCGCGTCAAGCGCACTGGGTGGGCGGGATTGATCGCGGCCGTGGCACTGGTGGCCGCGGCCTGTGGGTCGACCGCATCCACCGGCAAGACGTCATCGAGCGGGGTGAAGGTTCCCAACATCACGGTAAAGTCGTTCAACCTCAACTTCTCCACGATGTCGGAGCTCAAGGGATTGGAGAAGGCCGGCAAGGGGCTGGTGGGTGCCATCCTGCCGGACACCACCTCGTCGACGCGCTACGTCGAGTTCGACGCGCCGTACCTCAAGGAGGCCTTCCAGAAGGCCGGATACCCCGCGTCTGACTTCAACATCACCAATGCCCAGGGAAGCGACGCCACCGAGCTGTCGATGGCCGAGTCGGACATCACCCGGGGGGCGAAGGTGCTCATCATGGACCCGCTGGACGGAACCGTGGCCAGTGAGATCCAGGCCTACGCCTCGTCGCATGGGGTGGCCTTGATCAGCTACGACCGGGCCACCTTCGCGGGCACCAACACCTACTACGTCAGCTTCAACAACTTCAAGGTCGGCCAATTGATAGGTCAGGGCTTCGAAGCCTGCGTCACCAAGTGGGGCGTGAAGAGCCCGCAGGTGTGGGAGGTGGACGGAGGCGAGAACAGCGACCCCAACGCGATCTCCTTCGCGCAGGGCTACAACTCGGTCATCTGGGGCACCAAGACCACTCCGCTGACGCCCCCCAAGACCAACAGCCTGGGCTACAACCTGGTCGGAGACCAGATCACCCTGAACTGGGACGTGGCGACCGCGGGCACGAACTTCGCGCAGGCGCTGACCGCTCACCCCAACATCAACGCGGTGGTGGTCGCCAATGACGAGATGAACGCCAACGTCGTGCAGGACCTCAAGAACAAGGGCGTCAAGCCCTTCACGATTCCGACCACCGGCCAGGACGCGACCCTGGTGGGAGCGGAGAACATCCTCGATGGCTACCAGTGTGGCACCGTCTACAAGCCGATCTACCTCGAGGCTCAGGACGCGGTCGCGCTGGCGACGATCCTGAGGGCCGGAAAGACCCCGCCTGCGGCGCTGGTGAATTCGACGACGGTCGACCCCGCCAGCTCCAGCATCACGGAGCCGGCTTCCCTGCTGACGCCGGAGTGGGTCACTCCCAGCAACATGGAGTCGACTTTGATCAAGGACCAGTTCATCCCGGCGAGCCAGCTCTGCTCGGCGGTTGGACAGAGCGTTTGCACCAAGTACGGTATTAGTTGATCAGCGCCAGCTGACGGTTCGGGCGCACGGGGGTCGCACCAAGGGGTGCGGCCCCTGGCCCCGAACGCGGAAGGTCTCAGGGAGAGGTAGGCATTCGATGATTCCCAGCTCCGGCTCAGGGGGCCCTTCTCCCCTGGTGACAACAGATGGGGCGACGGCCACGGACGGCACCCGGGACGGCGTCCCCCTGCTGCGGCTCCACGGCATCGACAAGCATTTCGGGCCGGTGCAGGCCCTTTACCAGGTTGACCTGGAACTGCCCAGTCAGCAGGTGACGGCCCTGTGCGGGGACAACGGCGCGGGGAAGTCGGTGCTGACCCGCTGCATCGCGGGGATCCACCATCCGGAGCACGGGCAGATGTATTGGGAGGGGCGGCAGGTCCACATCAACAGCCCGCGCGACGCATCCGCCCTCGGGATTGAGGTCGTCTATCAGGACCTCGCCCTCGCGGACAACCTGGACATCGTGCAGAACATGTTCTTGGGCCGGGAGCGGATGAACCGTCTCTTCCTCGACGAGGACGGCATGGAGCGCACCGCGGCCGAGACCCTGCAGGGCCTGGGGGTGACCACGGTGCGCTCGATAAGGCAGCCGGTCGGCTCCCTTTCAGGGGGACAGAGGCAGGCCGTTGCGGTCGCCAAGGCGGTGATGTGGAATTCGAAGCTAGTGGTGTTGGACGAGCCCACGGCGGCGCTGGGGGTGGTCCAGACACGCATGGTGCTGGACCTGGTGAAGCGGCTGAAGGACAGGGGGCTGGCGGTGATGGTCATCACCCACAACCTCAACGACGTCTTTGAGGTGGCGGACCGTATCGCCGTGCTCCACCTGGGCCGCAAGGTGGCCGAGGGGCCGGCATCGGAGTTCGACCGTCAGAGCGTGGTCGATTACATGACGACCGGTGATTCGGATCGGCCGGCGCCAAAGTCGCGGCCGGAACTCTAGGAGAGGGCGCTGGAATGGCCAGGGTTGGAGATGACATGACTACGAAACTGAGCCGCGTCGCCGAGGAGAACCCGCCCGCCGCGGACGGCCTGAGCGCCGCCGCGATCGACGTGGTGCCACCGGAAATCGTCGCCGAGAGCCTGGGGCAGTACCTGGGCGTGATGGGCCGCCGCATCGCCGCGGGCAACACCGGCGCGCTGCCGGTGGTTCTGGCCCTGGTCGCGATCAGCGTGGGGTTCGAGATCTGGACCCAGGGCCTATTCCTCTCTCCTGGCAACCTGGTCAACCTCTTCATCGAGAGCATGGTGTTCATGACCCTCGGGATGGCCGAGATATTCGTACTGCTCTTGGGTGAGATCGACCTCTCGGCGGGATACGTGCTGGCGGTTGGCGCCGGCATAGTGGCCCTCCTGGTGCAAAAGCCAGGCCCGAACTTCCCCTGGTGGATTGCGATAATCATCGCCCTGGTGTGCTGCGGGGTTACCGGGGCCGTCTGGGGCGCGCTGGTCTCCAGGCTTCATCTGCCGTCCTTTGTGGTCACGCTGGCCGGGCTTCTCATCATGTGGGGAGTGATGCTGGTCATCCTCGGCAATGCCGGTGATGTCTCGATTTCCAGCGCCATTCTGTCCAACCAGCACGTGGTCTATGAGATTGTCAACGGCAACATCCCCCCGCTTGCGGGCTGGATAAGCATGGCGATCGTGGCCGTTGTCCTGGGAGGGGTCATCTGGACCCGGGACGCGGGCCGCCGCCGGCGCGGCCTGGTGGCGCCTCCGGCAGGCCTGACGGCCCTCAAAATCGGCTTTTTGGTGGTGGCCGGTGCGGTCGTCGTTGCCATCTGCAACGTCAATCGCGGGGAGGTCAGTTCACCGGTCGAGGGGGTGCCCTACGTGGTGCCCGTGGTCTTCGCGGTCCTGATACTTTGGGCCATTCTGCTCCAGCGCACCAGGTTCGGCCGCTACGTGTACGCCATCGGTGGCAATCCTGACGCGGCCCGCCGGGCCGGCATCAGCCTGCCCGCCATCAGGACCTGGGCCTTCGTTCTGAGCGGAGTGACGGCCGGTTTTGCCGGTATTCTCTATCTCTCCTGGCAGGGCGGCACCTCCACCAATGTCAACGGGGGTCAATACGTGCTCTATGGTGTGGCCGCGGCCGTCATCGGCGGGACCAGCCTCTTCGGGGGGCGGGGCAAGATCGCCCAAGCGATCCTGGGTGGCCTCATCATCGGAGCGATCTATAACGGTCTGTATCTCCAGGGTGTGCAGGTCCAGTGGCAGCTGATCGCGACGGGTGTGGTGTTGGTGGCGGCGGTTCTGATAGACACCGTTTCGCGAAGGGGGAATCTGACCGGGAGTTCCGCGCGGATCTGAATGGCATGAACAATGGGGCGCCGTCGAGGCGGTCACAGCCGTTTGGGGGTGGCGCAAGTTGGTCAGAGGCCTCATCCCCGCTGTCTGGAATGGCGTCCGGCAGTCCCCTTGGAGGGTTTTCGCGTTCGCCTGATAGCCTCGCCCCGGTTCGTGCGACCCCTCCGAGACAGCGCTGACCCACCATGGCTAGGACCGAACGGGGTGCAACCCAAGAGACCGTGCGGCGACACAATCTGGCCACTCTGCTCGGCCATCTGCACCGCTATGGCCCGACCTCGCGAGCGCGGCTGACGCGGTTGCTGGGTCTCAACCGGGCGACCATCGGCGCGCTTGTCGACGAACTGGTGAGCCGGGGACTGGTGCAGGAGCAGGCCGAGACGGAGCGGGCCGCCAGAGGCCGTCCGTCGAAGGTGGTCGCCGCTCGGGCCGACCTCTGCCGCGTGCTCGCGGTGCAGGTGGGAGTGGATTCCGTGGAGGTGGCCCTGATGGGCCTGGGCGGAGTCATCCTGGCCCGGCGCCGGTCAGCGATCACCAAGCCGGAGGACCGCACGGTCGACAGGGTGGTGTCGGCCGTGGCCAGGCTGGGTGCCAGGTTCTTGGCCGAGTCGCCGGGCGGGGTGGTTGGGGTCGGGGTTGCCGTGCCGGGCTCGGTCAGCCCGAGCGGAGCGGTGGTGACCTTCGCCCCCAACCTGAGATGGAGGCAGGTGCCGCTGGCGGGACTTCTGGCCGACCAACTCGAGGTGGGGCCCGTGGTGCGCATCGGCAATGACGCGAATCTCGGGGCCATGGCCGAGCACTCGCGCGGGGTCGGGATCCGCAGCAGTGACCTCATCTATCTCCACGCCGAAGTGGGAGTCGGGGGCGGGATCATCACCGGGGGCCAGCTTCTGGAGGGCGGCCGAGGCTATGCGGGTGAGGTCGGCCACATGCAGGTGAACCCGCTTGGGCTTCCCTGTCACTGCGGTGCCAGGGGCTGTTGGGAGACCGAGGTTGGCGAGGATGCACTGGTGAGGAGGGCAGGACTCGCGCCCAGCAGCCGGTCCAAGGTGGAGCTGGTGCTCAAGCGGGCCCGCGCCAAGGACCCGGTCTCGATGGACGCCATCGACGCCACCGCCCGTTGGATAAGCGTCGGTCTGGTCAACATGGTGAGCACGCTGGACCCGGAGATGGTGATTCTGGGGGGGTTGTTCGAGGAGATCCTGGAACTGGCGGGCCCGACGCTCCTGGCCTATCTCGGCCAGACGTCGCGCTACTCCCACCCCGAGGGCGTCGCCCTGCTGCGGCCCAAGTTCGGCCGGAGCTCCGTGCTGTTGGGGGCGGCCGAGCTTGGTTTTCAACGGGTACTCAACGACCCCACCATCATGCCCTCAGTGATCGGCTTCGGTGGCTCACCAGATCTCGAAGCACTGGGCTCTGCAGAAGGTGGACGTGGCCCAGTTCCCCTGCGCCAGGATCCCGCGCGGCCCCGCAAGATGCGGGCGACGACGGCCACGGGCCTGGCGGCCACGATTGCAGCGGTCGCGAACGAGAATGTGGCCAACGCCTGAACTTGGCTCGGCAGGCTGTGGGGCCTGGTCGGGGCAACCAGGATGATTGACCTGGGGTCGGCTGGCCGCTAGACCACCGGCAGCTGGCACCCGGGGTCCTCGCCGAGCGGATCTCCGTTCCCCGCATAGGCGCGGGCCCGAGACCCGCCGCAGACGTGGCGATAGCTGCAGCAACCACAACGACCATGAAAGTTGGCCCGCCGGATCGACCGCAGCAGCGGGTTTTCGCGGTAGATTTCCCGCAGCGACTGATGCTTGACGTTGCCCAGCGCCAAGGGCAGGAATCCAGACGGCCTGACCGCGCCGTCGTGTCCGACAAAGATGACACCCATCCCATCGCGTGTGGCGATGCCCTGGGCCATCGGGCGCCGCAAGGGTGGCCCGAGGAGCCTCCGAAGCCTCCCTGCCAGGAGCTCCTCCAGTCCCCCCGCCTCGGGAACCCGTGCGAACTGCTCAGAGGCGTTTTCCGCCAGGCGCTCCGCCACCACCCGCCGGAAGAATGGCGCCTCCACGGTGCGCACCAGAAAGCCATATTGGGAAGCGCTGTAGAGAAATTGGCAGACCGCCGCGTTCTCCGCCGGCTCCAGGGATGTCAGGGATCTGCCCCGCCCCACCTCGACCAGGAAGAAGACTTCCCAGACCGGGATGCCAAGACGGTGCAGCAGAGCGGCCAGGTCTGCCAGCTCCGTCGCGTTGGAGCGCATGACGGTGGTGTTGACCTGGACCTTGAAGCCCATCCCCCGAAGCCACGAAAGCGCCTCCAGGGTCTGCGCCTGATGCCCGGGCACCCCTCTGATCCGGTCATGGGTCGAGGCTGCGGCGCCGTCCAGGCTGATGGACACGGAACGGACGCCGAGCGCGTGCATCCTGCTCATGACCTCAGGGTTCAGTCTTAGTGTCACCGAGGGCGAGAGGGCGACCACCAGTCCCAGTGCTCGCGCGGCGCTCACAAGTTCGAGAATGTCGGGCCGAGCGAGGCAGTCACCACCGGTCAGAACCAGGATTGGCCGCGGCGGACCGAAGCCGGCCACCTCCTCCAGCAGCCGGTGAGCCAGCTCCGTCGATAGTTCTCCCGGAGCGGCATCCTGTTGGGCTGTGGCGCGACAGTGCCGGCAGCTCAGAGCGCAGGCCCTGGTGGTCTCCCAGAAGACCAGGACAGGTCGCTCCTCAAAGCGGGGCCGATTCGATCTGGTGCCGGGAGGAGATGCCTGAACCGCTGACATGGGTCCAAGTCTGCCCCCGACGGGGGCGGACCCGCCCGGGTGATTTCCCCCATCCGGTTGCAGGGTTCTCCCGCTGGAGCGGGAGGCCGGCTCAGAGGAAATTGAACTTGTGAGTGCAAGTCACCGGGGCCACAGTTCAGGTATGGGGGGGTGGTGAGGGCCGCCCTGATCCTCCCACCGAGAGGGACGATGGACGATGAGCAGGGGGCCCTTGCAGCCCTTCCCAGCGGGCTTGGTGCCCTCTCCTCGTGAGCACCTTCTACGCGGTCTTGCTGGTTGAGCTGGGGATCACCCTGCTGGTGCTGTCGGGCGTCGGCGTCTACTGGCGCTGGCACCATCTGGCCTGGCCCGGAGCGCGGAACTCCTCCCGTTCGCTACCGAGCATCCCGGCGCGCACGTTTCTGCGCTGTCTTTTGGGGTCCCTTTGGGTGCTCGATGGGCTGCTGCAGGCGCAACCCGCCATGCCGGCTGGATTCCCCGGGGGCATCCTGGCGCCGGTTGCGGTTGGCCAGCCGGGCTGGCTGCACGCCATGCTCGACTGGGAGATTCGCCTCTGGCAGGTCCATCCGGTGCATCTGGCAGCGGCCACGGTGCTCATCCAGGTGGGGATCGGGCTCGCCATCCTGACCGGCGGGGACACCCGGCTGGGCCGCGTCGGCCTGTGGTCCTCAATCGTCTGGGGCATTCTGGTCTGGCTCCTGGGCGAGGCGGTGGGCGGGCTGCTGGGGCCGGGCGCCAGCCTCCTATCCGGCTCCCCCGGGTCGGTTCTGGCGTACGTGGCGGCCGCCGCCCTGCTGCTGGCCCCCGTCGAGCTGTGGCAGAGAGGGCGGGCTTGTCGCATCATCGAGGTGGGGGTTGGAACCACGTTTCTCATAGGGGCTCTGCTACAAACACTCCCCAGCGAGGGTTTCTGGACGCCGGCCGGGCTGCGGGCCCTGTTCGCTCCCATGGCGGTAGTGCCCCAGCCGGGGTTCCTGGGGGGCCCCATAGCCGCTTTGGCGCGGCTGGTGGCAACCGACCCCCTGCTCTGGAACTCCCTTTTCATATTCGCGATGCTGGGGCTGGGCGTCGGGCTCTGCCTGATCGGCGGCAATCGCTGGCTGACCATGGCGGCATTGGTCTGGACGGCCTTCGCATGGTGGTTCGGGCAGGACTTCGGAATGTTCGGGACCGGTGTTGCCACCGACCCGAACCTCGCCCCCTTGATGGCGGTTCTGCTCCTGACCGCCCAGCTCTCCTCGGATGGGCCGTGGCGCATCCTCAGGCGCATCCACCCTCACCAGCATCCCGTGCTGCTGCGCAGGCTGGCGCTGGCAGGGTTGGTCGCGATCCTGATCGGCGTTCTGGGCGGGCTCCCCTACGTCTCCCAGGGCGCCTTCGCGAACCCATCCGTCGTCCCGCCGTCCGCCAGCTTGCATTGAGATCCGGCGTCACAACGTACACTGGACTGATGCGGAACAGGCCGGTGCGGATCCTCACCGCCAAAGTGGGGCTTGACGGCCACGACAGAGGCGTCAAGATCATCTCCCGAGCACTTCGCGATGCCGGGGTGGAGGTGATCTACACGGGGCTGCACCAGACCCCCGCCCAGGTCGTGGATGCGGCCATCCAAGAGGATGTCGATGGAATCGGGATCTCCCTGCTTTCCGGGGCCCACATGACCCTCTTTCCGGAGGTGATCCGCCTCCTCGCCGAGCGTGGCGCTGACGACATCGTCGTCTTCGGCGGAGGCATCGTGCCGCCCGAGGATGTGGCGGCGCTCAAGGCGGCCGGGGTGGACGAGGTCTTCACTCCCGGCACCAGCATGCAGGCGATAGTGGAGTACGTGAATCGTCGCTTCGGGGCGGTCGCGGCCGCCGCCCACTGACGCTTCGATTTGCTAAGATCCGCGCAGTCCCTCTCGCCGTTTTGGGGAGATGGGGACCTTTCATAGAATTCGAGGTCAAATGACTCTCAAGCTTGACGCTGCCCGTCGCACGGTCACCGGACGACATGTGAATCAGCTCCGCCACCAGGGCCTGGTGCCTGGAGTCGTGTACGGCCACAAGGTGGAGCCGGTCGCGGTTGAGGTGCCGGCCAAGGAACTGGCGAGGATGATGCACATGGTGGGCAAGAGTCACCTGCTCCAGCTCAAGGTCGCCGGAGAGCGCCGTCAGCGTCCGGTCCTGATCAAGGAACTGCAGTTGAACCCTCGCAACAGCGCCGCCGTGCACGTCGACTTTTTTCAGGTGAACCTGGAGGAGAAGCTGACGGTGCAGGTGCAGGTCATGCTCACCGGGGAGTCACCGGCGGTGAAGCTCAACGTCGGCGAGTTGCTGCACGTGGTCCACATCCTGGAGGTGAGCTGCCTGCCGGATGCCATTCCGGGTGAGATCATGGTTGACATCTCTGGGCTTCGGGAGGTGGACGACGCGGTGCGTCTTTCCGACATCACCCTGCCCGAAGGGGTGGAATTGGCCACCGCGATCGACCCCGGCGAGATCCTGGTGAAGATCGCGCAGGCCCGGGTCGCAGCTGAGGAGCCGGCCGCCGAGGCCACCACCCCAGCTGAGGCAGGCGAGGTGGCCACCCCCGAGTAGGCCCGCCGGTCTCAGCGGCCGGGCGGCCGGGCTGTCCCAGGCGGTTTCCCATCTCGCTTCTCCTTGATCTCAGCCAACCTCCTTCCCAGGGATTCCTCCCGGCCGTGGGAGGTCGGCTCGTAGAAGCGGCTGCCCGCAATCTCGGAGGGGAGGTGGGAGTGGCCCACCAGCCCCTCGGGGTCGTCGTGCGCATACTCGTAGCCTTGGCCGAATCCCCGCTGCCGGTCGCGGCTCGTGACCGCGTTGCGAAGGTGGAGCGGCACCGGGAGCTGGCGGTGCTCAGCAACCAGCTCGGCCGCCCTGGAGTAGGCGCGGTAGGAGGAGTTGCTCTTGGGAGCGAGCGCCAGGAAGATGGCCGTCTCGGACAAGGGGAGCCGACACTCAGGCATGCCCACGGCGGCCGCCGCCTGATGGGCGGCCATTGCCAAGGGCAGGGCTGAGGGCTCTGCGAGGCCCACGTCCTCGGCGGCGAACACGATCATTCGCCGAGCGGGCAGGAGGGGATCCTCGCCGCCCTCGAGGAGCCTCGCCAGCCAATAGACCGAGGCGTCGGGGTCGCTCCCGCGCATCGACTTGATGAAGGCGGACAGGATCTGGTAGTGGAGGTCGCCCGCCCGATCATGGAGCAGGTGGGAGGTCTTGAGCGCCCTGGCAACGTGCTCCAAGCCGACCTCCCCGCCATCCGGGACCCCGGCTGCCGCCCTCTCCAGGGTGTTGAGCAACGAGCGTGCATCGCCGCCCGAGTGGCGGATCAGGAGATCGGCGGTCGATGGTGCCAGCCGCAGGGCGCGGCTGCCCATCCCCCGCTCACGGTCGCTGAGCGCCCGTTCCAGAAGACTTCTGAGATCCTCGATCGAAAGCGGGGCCAGGTCAAGCACCTGCACCCTGGAGAGAAGGGCGCCGGTCAGCTGGAAGCTGGGATTCTCGGTGGTGGCCCCGATGAGGGTCAGAAGGCCACTCTCGACATGGGGGAGAAGCGCATCCTGCTGAGTTCGGCTGAAGTGATGAATCTCGTCGAGGAAGAGGATTGTCGCCTGCCCCAAGCGTTTACGGGCAGCGGCCTCCGCCACCACCTTGCGGATGTCGCCGACACCGGCGCTGACCGCCGACAGCGATACCAGATGCGCCCGCTGGGAACGGGCCAGGAGGCCGGCGATCGTGGTCTTGCCCGTTCCGGGGGGACCGACCAGGATGAGTGAGGGCAACCCACTTCCCAAGGACAGTGCCGGTCCTCCCAGCTCCTCCAGGATCTCCGCCTGCCCAAGCACCTCCTGCCAGGTCGCGGGACGCATGCGGGCGGCCAGGGGGGCGCCGGCGGCGGCAGCGTCCACATCCCCGGCAGAGTCTGGGTGCGGTGGCGCCGCGTGCCGGCGGTCGGCATCGGGACCCTCGGGGCGCGAGAATAGGTCTTCCATCTCGCAATCTTGACGCCCCTGAGGGAGCCCGCGCTGCGGGCGAGCATCACCAACGAGGATTGCCGCGATGGACCATGGGTGGTTACCCGGCTGCGCCGCCCGGCCTGCAATCGCGATCCTTGTTGCAGCGGCGTCATCCGTCGCGTCAGCAAGGAGCACAAGATGGCACCTGAAGGTACCACCGGAGGCGAACTGGCGGCTGGGGCCCTGCGGGCTCTCGGAGCTGAGGTCCTCTTCACTCTGCCCGGGAGCCACATCGGGCATCTGCTGGACAGGGTGCGGCAAGGGGGAGCCAAGGCGATCTCCGTGCGCCACGAGGAGAATGCGATTCTCATGGCGGAGGGCTGGGCCCTGGCGACCGGGAGCACCGGCTTTGCCATCGTCACCGCCGGTCCGGGGCTGGCCAACGCCCTGCCGGGAATCGTAGAGGCCAATTCGGCCGGGGCCCCGCTCCTGGTCCTGGCGGGCCGCACCGCAATCTCCAAGAGGGGCAGGGGAGCCGTCCAGGATCTGGGGCAGCTTCGGGCGGTTGCCGGGGTCACCAAGTGGAGCGCTGAGTGTTTGGAGCCCTCTCGGGTTGCCGAATACGTCGTGGAGGCATACCGGCAGGCGTCCTGGGGAAGCCCCGGGGTCGCCTACCTCGAGATCCCAGAAGACGTGCTCGAGGCGTCAACGCCTGACGCGGCTCCGCCCGGGCTTCCTCCCGTCTACCGCCCCGTGCCGGAGGAGGCGGGCCTGGAGCGAGCCATCGGGCTGCTTCGGGGGGCGGAGAGGCCCCTGCTGGTCGCCGGCTCGGGGGCCTTCTTCTCGAGAGCCGAAGGAGCCCTGCTCACCTTCGCCCAGCGAACCGGCATTCCGGTCACCACGACCAGTGCCGCTCGCGGTCTTCTCGACGACGACAATCCCCTCTGTCTCGGGAGCCTGGTGCATGGTGGGGCGGTCCTGGTGAGCGCCGATCTGGCCCTTGTGGTGGGCTCTCGTTTCAACGCCAACCTGATGTATGGCAGGCCCCCGCTCTTCGGTGAGGAGCAGGTTGTGATCCAGGTTGACCTGAGGTCCGAGAATCTCGGAGGACCGAGAACCCCCACTCTGGGGCTGGTGGGAGACGCGGGTGCCACGCTGGAAGCGCTGGCGCGGGCATGGCCAAGGGAGCCGGACCGCTGGCACAGCTGGCGGGATCAGGCGCAACGGACCGCCGCCATGAGCCGCGAGGTTTGGTCCGCCGAAGCCGATCAGGAGGCGGAGGGGATCTCCGCCGGATGGCTGGCCCGCCAGGTGGCGTCCGCCTTCGAGCGGCGGGGCGGTGGAACCTGGGTCTCCGACGGCGGTGACACTGTGACCTGGGGGATAGCCTTCTCCAAGGCCCACCGGCCCGGATCCAACATGCTGATCGGGTCGGCGATGGGGACGCTTGGGGTTGGGCTCCCATTCGCGATCGCCGCCGGAGTTGCCAGACCCGGGCAACCCCTGATTCTGTTCACCGGCGACGGTGGCTTCGGGTTCTCGGCCATGGAGTTGCACACGGCCGCGCGGCAACGGGTCGGGATGATCATCGTGGTCGTGAACAACGGCGTCTGGAGAGGGCCCGGAAGCTCCTCAAGCGAGCCGCAGGCTGACTTCGACTACGCTGCCCTGGCTCTGGCTGTGGGAGGCTCTGGCATCCGGATCAGCGCCAAGGGCGAACTGGAGGACGCGCTCCAGGAGGCTTTTCAGGTGGCCGATTCCGGAAGACCATGCGTCCTCGACGTCAAATGTGATCCGCGGGTCGTCAGTGCTCTGCTGCGCGGTGTGGACGAGCTCGGGCTGATGTAGGCGCGGCGTTCAGGGCGCGCCCCGTTGGGGCGGGCTCTTCGTCGGCCATCGGCACTTGAAGATCGGGTGACGATCCCGAGCGCTCCGGGTAGGAGCCGGGCTGAGTGCGTTCTCTAATCAGTGGGTGGATTACGGTCCGCTCCAGACGGAATTGACGCTAGTTTGAGGACACCGGCATGCCAGGGTATTTTCTGACTCTTCGCTCTGCCGCCGCCATGCTGGTCGGCAAGGGCGCGGCGGCCATCGCGGTCGGTGCTCTGATCGGGACGGGTGGGGTGGTGTTGGTGTCGACGCACTTGCCGAGCCCACCCCCTGGGACCCATGGTGCCGCAGTGGTGCAGGCCGTCTGAGGCAGTTGCCGTGCGCTGAACCCAGGGGACCGTCAGGGCTCGTCAGCGACCCCTTCGGCCACGCCGAGCCCTGGCGCCTTCGGTCGCTGCGTCAGCTCCGTGGCACGGCAGAACCCAGGGCATCCGCCAAAGGCTGGATCGGGAATTGGCGAGGCACGCGGGGCGTCCATGGCCGGAAGGGGAAGGGGCGTGTCCGGAGGCCCGCCACCATGGGCTAAGGCCAAGGGGCTTCACAGGGCGACGGCCTCCAACCCCGGCCCGCAGCGCTGACCTCGTCATTGGCGCGGGGGCCTGTCATCGCCCCGTGTCTTTGTTGAAGGTGCCAGGGCGCTCAACCCAGCTCTCAGGAAGCGGGCCTGGTCCCGGATGTTGGTGTGAATCGAGGGAACCCATCTGGCGCCGCTGACCCGAGTCCTTATCGAACGGGAGATCCACTTCCGGATGAAGTGCCCCGGCCTCACCACCGCTCGGGCCACCACGAAGACCGCGATCGTCGGTGTCCCACCGCCAGCCCATCCCGAACCTCCTCGCCCCGCCTCGCACGATGACGTTCCCGGCCGGCGACCGACGCGCGCGGAGCTGCCAGGCCGCGCCCACCGGCACCCGGCCCTGAGTTCTTCGACCCCGGGCCCGCGCGACAGCCCTCGAGGGAGGTCCAGGGGAGGGAAGACCTGAGCACTGGCGGCCACGATCCACCTGCCTGGTCCGTGACAGGTTGGCTTCAAGGCTCTCGGAGGGCCACTTGCTTGTAGCCCGGTCCGCTCCCCGTCCCTTGTCTGCCCGCTCCATCAAGACCGGGATCCGCCTCAAGTTAGGAAGGCGCCAGGCGCCACCAATTGAGCAGTGCGCCGACGGGTCCTGGTCGGGAAGGGCGGATTCGAACCGCCGACCTCACGGTCCCGAACCGTGCACTCTAACCTGACTGAGCTACTTCCCGCGGCTGATCAGTATACCGGTGAGTGCCGGGCACACCCTGCTCCCGTAAACTGACTGCTCGTGCCGATCTATCTCGTCCGCCATGGTGCCACGGCATGGACGGATGGTCACCGGCACACCGGCAAGACCGACATAGCCCTCACCGAGGCCGGGGAGGAGCAGGCCAGGACCCTCCGGGACCGCTTGGCCGGAATTGAATTCGCCAGGGCTGTCAGCAGTCCTCGCCTGCGTGCGCGTAGAACCGCTGAGCTGGCTGGCCTGGGCGCCGAGATCGAGGTGGACCACAGGCTGTCAGAGTACGACTACGGGGACTACGAAGGGTTGACCAGCGAGCAGATTCAACAACTGCACCCGGGATGGGAACTGTGGGCCGATGGTTGCCCCGGCGGGGAGGCCCCGGGCGAGGCCCTGGCGCGTGCCCGGGCACTTCTGCATGACCTGGGCCAGACTGACGGCCGGAACCTGATCCTATTCGGTCACGGACACATACTGCGAGCGGTGGCCGCCGCCTACCTGGGTGTCCCGGTCGGGTTCTGCCGCCATCTGATTCTGCGGGTCGCGTCCATATCCCTGCTCGGCCAGGAGCACGGCTGCCCCGCCATCGACCGCTGGGACCTCACCTGACCAGGTGTCAGCCTCAGGCCAGGCGGGGCTGGTTGATGAGGTTGTTAAGGAGCGCCGGTCTCTGATCCAGCTCCCCGGCGGCCCGGGCAACTGCGAACTCGTAGACCGGAGACACCCGCAGAGCTCGGGGGAAGAGCGCCTTGGTCGAGCGAAGCCACAGACACAGCCCCTGGTGGGCAGCTTCGTGGGCCGGTGTCCAGCGGATGCCATAGTGTTCCCGGATGACGTCCGGCAGCAGTCCCGCGGTGATGAAACCGGTCAGCTCCGCAAGCCCCCTGGGGCCGCGCATTCCAAGCCTCGGAACCAGGATCACATCTGCGACCGCTCGCGAGCCGGCGCCCGGGAGGGCGACGCCGAGGTCGACCTGGGAGTTTATCCAAGAGCGCATGTCGGCTACCGACCTCCACCCCGACCCGTCCGGTATGCCCATGATCCTCACGACCGCATCCCATTCCCGGACAAAGCGATCTCGCTGCCGCTGACTTAGTCCACCGATCATCCGGTCGTGGGTGTCGAGCATCGAGTCCACCAGGGTTCCGTGGACCCAGAGGATCAGATCACGGTCCCGCGCCTGATAGGTGGAACCCGCCTTCCAGCGCCTCGTGGCGTGGCTCTCGGGGATGGTGCCCTCGACCTTGCGGTGCATTCGGTTGACCTCCCGGGTCGCGGCCAATGCCTCCTCCCTGGTCCCGAAAACAACACTGGTCACCCAGGCCACGGTGCGCTGAAAGCGTCCCACAGGATCCGCGGTGAAGTCGCTGTGGTCCAAGGCACCCTGCGCCACCAAGGGGTGGGCCACCTGCATCAGAAGAGCTCGCGACGCCCCCAGGAGGAGCATCGGCTCGCGCATCACCCGCCAGGTGACACTTGCGGGACCGAACAACCCCGGCTCCAGGTCCGTCGACCTTATGGGGAACGGCCCGGGCGGGGGCAGCCCGGACGCCAGGAGCCACAGCAGGTCAGATCTAGTGGGGGCCTTCAGCTTCATCTCAACAGCGTATCCCGAGCCCACCGTCCAGCGGTGTCTCTGATCTCCATGTCGACCGCTCCAATGGGGCCGCCTCGGCGCCGTCATGGGCCCTGGCCCACGGGAAATCCGTTTTCGCGCAGGCTGGCGGAGCACGCCCCGGAGTTCCCCAGGGGGTCCGGCGCGCCCGCGCCCCGTGGGAAGAGGCGTTCCTCTCTCGCGTCCTCCCTCTCCTCGTTGCAGCTCTGGCGATGAGCTGCGCGCGGGAGCCGGCCAGCGTCGCCATCCGGATTGGTCCCGTCCCGGTTGACTCGGCGTCCGCCTGACCCTATGGTCATTGATGTGTCCAGCAGCTCGTTGACCGAGATCCTCGCGCCCTTCGAGTTCCTGATGGGCGGCTGGAGCGGTCGAGGCCACGGCCTTTGGGAGCGAGATCCCCCGTTTGGGTATCGCGAAGAGCTCTCCTTCGCCTCCGTCCCCAACCGAGCTTTGCTTCGGTTTTCTCAGATCAGTTGGGATCAGGCCACCGGTGCGCTGAGCCACTCCGAGGCGGGCTTCATCCGGGTCTTCGCGGGCGGGGAGGTCGAACTGGTGGTGGCGATCCCTGCCGGGTACACGGAGGTGCACACGGGAAGTTTGACCGGGCAACTGTTGCAGTTCAATCTGGTGAGTCTGGGCGTCGCTCCCAGGGCTCTGCCCCTGGCGAAGACGCGGCGGACACTGGAGCTCAAGGACGGCCGGCTGCATCACACGATCGAAATCGCGGTGGATCGGCCGGACCCGGTCCCCCACGTCGCCTCCATCCTGGACCGCCAACCCCAGTGACGCTTCCCCTCGCGACCCAGCTCGGTGCGAGCGTTCCAGAGGGACCGGAGCGCCGCCGGGCACGGGAACTGGATCACGATGACGGGATCGCCTGGGCCAGGGACCGTTTCCAGATCCACGAGGCGCAGCCGATCTATCTGGACGGCAACTCTCTGGGGATGCTGCCGCTGCGTTCGCTGCAGAGGCTCGAGGAGTTGCTGCGCGAGGAGTGGGGCCGCGGCCTGGTGCGGTCCTGGGATCACTGGATCGGCCTGCCCACCAGGGTGGGCGACCTTCTGGGCTCAGCCCTGCTGGGAGCGGGCCCGGGCCAGACGGTGGTGAGCGATGCCACCACGGTCAATCTGTACAAGCTCGCCAGCGCCGCGCTCGACCGGCTGCCCTCCAGGACCGTCATAGTCAGCGACCGGGCCAACTTTCCGACCGACCGCTATCTGCTCGAGGGGCTCGCCAAGGCGAGGGGCCTGGAGCTTCGGCTGGTCGACTTCCCGGAGGTCGATGGACCCAGCGCTGAGCTCCTGGAGCAACACGTGGACGAGAACACCGCCCTGGTCAGCCTGTCCCATGTTGACTACCGTTCGGGAGCTGTGGCCGACATGGCCGCCATCAACAAGGTGGCCCACAGCCGGGGGGCGCTCACCCTCTGGGACCTGTGTCACTCGGTGGGGGCAATTCCCATCCAACTGGATGCGGACGGCGCCGACCTTGCCGCCGGCTGCACCTACAAGTACCTCAATGCCGGCCCCGGGTCGCCGGCGTTCCTTTACGTCCGCAGAGAACTTCAGGCGACCATGCGCCAGCCCATCTGGGGGTGGTTCGGACAGGAGGATCAATTCGCCATGGGCCAGGGATACCGGCCGGTGGCGGGGGTGGCAAGGTTCCAGAGCGGCTCGCCGCAGGTCGTCGGCATAGCCCTTGTCGAAGAGGGTGCCCGCCTTCTGGAGGAGGTTGGCATCCGGCGAATTCGCGAGAAGAACATGAGGCTCACCGCTTTTCTCATAGATCTGCACGACGCCTGGCTCGCCGAGCTCGGTTTCGAGCTGATGACCCCGCGAAGCCCGGAGCGGCGGGGCTCCCAGGTCTGCCTGAGGCACCCCAGGGCGCAGGCGATCTGCCAGGCGCTCATCGAGCGAGATCTCGTCGTGGCCGATTTTCGCGCCCCTGACAGACTCCGCTTGGGTCTGGCGGCGCCCACCACCAGGTTCTTGGATGTCCACGACGCGGCCTGGCGTGTCCGTCAGGCGGCCGCCGAGCTCATCGCTCCGAGCTGACCGGAATCCGGAACTGGCCGCCCGCTAGCTAGCCCCTGTCGCCACGGGTGATCAGGGGCAGGATGAACTCCAGAGCCTGGCGGGTCAGCTCCACGTCCTGCTCCACGACCATGGCGCTGTGGCCAGCCGCGTAGTGGTGGAATGTCACCGGCTTGCCCAGTTCCTGAAGCCTGTGCACGTAGACCTCGATCTGGTGATATGGGCAGCGACTGTCGTTCTCACCTGCCTGGATCAGGACCGGAGCCGTCAGCTTGCCCGCGTAGGTCAGGGGCGAGCGCTCGTGAAACAGCGAGGGCACCGAGCCAGGGTCGCCCCCGAAGAGCGCTCGGTCCATCGCCTGCAGTGGCTCGGACTCCTCCGAGAACGCCAGCTCGTAGTCGGCGACAGGCACCCTGGCGACCCCGCCCGCGAACAGTTCGGGGTGCAGGCCAAGGCCGAGCAGAGTGATGTATCCGCCCCAGGATGCGCCCATCAGGATCACCCGACCGGGGTCGGCCAGGCCGCGTGCCACCAGATCCGCCACCCCATGGGCCACATCCTCAACCTCGGGAAAGCCAGGGTCCCCGATGAGCCTGTCCATGTGCTCCTTCCCGTAGCCGGTGCTGCCCCGATAGTTGGGAGCCGCCACCAGCAACCCGTGGTCTACCAGAGCCGCCATGGCGGGCGAGAATGCGTCGTCGATGTGCCAGTGCGGCCCACCGTGCACCCAGACCACGGTGGGGTGGGGGGGAGGCGAGCTCGGGCTGGCCAGAAACCCATGAATCGTCTTGCCCTCGGCGGTCGGATACCGCCAGCTTCGGAATGACGGCGCCCGGGGTGGCCGACCGGGGACGCGCAGCACCTCCCTGCCATCGGGAAGCTCAAGAACCCGGGGTGCCCGGGAGGCATTGCCGCAGAGCGCCCACACTGCTCCGTCCGGTCGCACGGCCGCCGTCAGCGTCCCCGTGGGTGCTTCTATTCGGGTGCTCTCCCTGGTCTCCAGATCCATGCGCCAGAGGCGATGGCGGCCGTCGAGGAGCTGCCGCAGCAGCAGCGCCTCGCCTTGCGGATACCAGTCGAGAACCTCGATCTCGCCCCGCAGCCCGCTCCCGAGGGGCTCGACCTCGCGACGTCTCGGCCACCACAGTGAGGGCCGCTGATGGCCGTGCTGGTCGTCGCTGATGGCAACGCACGGCTCGCCGCCCTGGGGCCTGAAGCCCGCGGCCTGGTAATGCCTCGTGCCCCCCGAGCTGAGCTGGCTCACGAGACTTCCGTCGTCGCCATCGAGCACCACCAGGTCGGGGTGGATGGCGTCGCCGCTCCGGGCTGCGGAAACGAGCGCGTAGCGGTCATCTTGACTGAGGTCGATGACAACCGTCTCCTCGGTGTCGTGGTGGATGCGCCGGCAGCGCGGGTCTCGATCCGTGGACGTGATGTAGACGGAGAATCCCGAGTTGTCGGCCAGTCCCACCAGGACCCGTCGGCCTCCGAACGCCAGCCCTGATTCCCAGCTCGGAGGCGCTTCGGGAACCAGATCCCGCGGCTTGCCCTTGGGAAAGCGGGCCACCCGCCACTGGCCGACCTCGTCGCCCGTCTCGTCATCGAACCAGATCACGAAGCGACCGTCAGGACTGATGTCCCCCGTCCGGTTGCCCACCGCGCCGCTGGTCAGGCGGCGGTGTCTCCCCTCTCCCAGGTCAACTGTCCAGCCTTGCCAGCTGCCGCCCCGAGACGAGCTGTACACGATCCGCCCCGGATTGTCCCTGGCCCATCTGGGCATGTCCAATCTGGCACCGCGAAAGCGGCGCTCCCAAAGGGGCGCTGCGGGTCGCTTCCGGTCCGATGCCCCTTGGTCCATCCGGCACACTCCTCTCCAGGCGCTGCGGGGCACAGCCAAATCGGGCCGCCCCGGGCACAATCTTAGGAGGCCGGGCTGGAACCGTTCAGCGGGCGGTGGCAGCGCGCGCCCGCGCGGGCCGGCCGGAAAGCCACAGGAACCCCATCACGGCGGCGAGGACATAGGCGAGGTAGCAGACGATCTGCAGCCCGGTCGGCTGCGCCGCATAGCCCAGGAAGGTGTGCAGCACATCACCCAGGGGGCCCCCCTCGCTGAGGACTGCGGTCGTGTTCCAGACCGGGTGGTCGAGCAGCGGCAGCCAGCGCAACTGCTGCAGGTTCTCTATGGCATCCGCCAGCAATCCCGCGGCGAACAGCATCAGCAGGGTCCCGACCACCTGAAAAAACCTGCCCAGGTTGATCCGGTGGCCGAGGCGGTAGATGACGAACGCCACGGCCAGAGCCGCGGCCACCCCGAGCAGGGCTCCGAGAGCCGCGGCCGGCACCGAAGTCGCGAAATTGTGAGAGGTGTTGGAGGCGGCGAAGAAGATCGCCAGGGTGAAGACCACGGTCTCCAGGCCCTCGCGACCGACGGCTTGGAAGGCCACCAGGGCCAGGCTCCAGCGGGCCCCGCCGCCCATCGCCGCATCCGCCCTGGCCCTCAGTTCTGCGGAGAGGGATCGGGCGTGGGAATGCATCCAGAAGGTCATGTACGTCAGCACCCCACAGGCCAGCAGGTAGGTGCCGGTCTCGAAGATGGTCTGCACCCGTGAGCCCTCGTAGGTGTGGATCAGCAGGAAGGCGGCCGCCCCGCCGCCGAAGGCGAGCAGCAGGGCCGCCACCACGCCGAGGTAGACATCGCGAAAGTTCTCCCGATGGCCACTGCGGGCTAGATATGCGAGCAGAATGGCGATGATCATGCTCGCCTCCACGCCCTCGCGGAGGAAAATGACGAAGGTCGGCAGCACTGCGGTGTTCACCTCCACCAGGTCTCGCTCCCTTTGGCGACCAGAGTGAGCTTCGACGCAGCGATTAGTTAGTAGAGGCTAAGCCTAGGGGTATAAATCCATGCTGTCAAGTCGGAATTCCGAGCCCGCAGTCTCGGCGGTCAAGTCAAGGTACCTGGAGGCCATCTACTACATGGCCCACGAGGGCCAGGCCGTGAGGCCATCCCGGCTCGCGGAATGGCTGCAGGTCCGCGCTCCCACGGTTACCGGAGTGGTGCAAAGGATGCGTGACCACGGCTACCTCACGATCGCGGAGGATCGCAGCATCACCCTGACCGCTCTCGGAGAGCACGAGGCCTCCGAGATCGTCTGGCGGCATCGGGTGGTGGAGTGTTGGCTGGCGGACGAGATGGGGTTCGACTGGGCCGAGTCGGACCTCGAGTCGGGCCGGATAGCGCACTTCTTCTCGGATGCCCTGGTGCGAAGGATATTCGAGAAGCTGGGCCGGCCCAGCACCTGCCCGCACGGGAATGAGATTCCCGGTGCGGACTGTCCGCCTCGGGAATTGGTCTCCCTGGCCGACCTGGACCCTGGGGTGAGCGCGCCCATAGCCAGAATCTCAGAGGTCGCCGAGCACCAGGCGCCCCAGCTGCTGCGCCTGCTGGATCACGAGGGGCTGCACCTGGGAGAGATGGTCGCCGTGCGCCGCTCCCTCGGCGCTGAGGCGGTGACCGTGGAGAGGGGCGCCCGCCAGACCGCTCTCGGGTTGGGTGCCGCCAGGGCGGTCTGGGTCGACGTCAGTCGGAGTCCTCAGCGTGCTCGTAGGGAGCGTGCAGCTGCCTCAGAAACTCCTCGTACTCCTCCTCGGGAAGCCACTCGGCCGTCCTGAGCTCTCCACTTCGGAACCAGGTCAGACTCATCGCCACAGCCCCTCCCAGGAGCACGAAGGCTGCCACGGTGGGCAGGGAGAAGGTGTGGGTGAGGATGGGAACCACGATCAGGAGGATCGCGATCCCCAGGTACGCCCCCCAGACCGCCTTCTCGGTGCGCGTCAGCCTGGGCACGGGAGGAATCAGGGGCTCCTCTTGCCCTTCCGCGGGGTCCGGGCTCACGCGAGAATGCTAACCAGGTTGCGGCAACAGCGCATGGGGGTCGGGCCAGCAAGCTGACCCCGGCTCAACTCTTCTCGAGCCCCTTCCCAATCTGAAGCCGGAAGTTGACATATTTGTAAGTTCGCGATACAAACTACCCATGAGTAACGAGGACGCGATTCAGGAACTTCTGCGGGCGGTGGCCGCCGGCTCGATTTCACCGGAGGAGGCCGCGACCAGGATGGCCCAGCTCCAGCAGACTGCGGTGTCGGTTCAAGAGATGCCGGTGCGGGTTATCCGCGTGACCGGGCTGGTCCATCCCACCAAGATCGTCGGCGACCCTCTGGTCAAGGACGTCGCGGTCCAGGGCCCCCACCAGGCGGCCCGGGACGGTGATGCGATGGTGGTAACCGGAATGCCCCAGAGCGAGGAGGGTGGATGGTTCTCGTTCCGCTGGCCGGACAAGATCCCGTTCGGCCAGGGCGCCGGCTCCAACCCCCTGCACCCCGTGCTCATCCGCATGAACCCGCAACTCCCACTGGAGGTCGAGATGGCGGCCGGCCTGCTCACCGTGGAGGGAATCCGCGGCCCCATCAAGGCGGACATCCAGGCCGGCAGCGCCAAGGTTGAGGGCTTCTCGGAGGCGATCGATCTCAACGTGACCTGGGGAACCGTGTCCGTGCGGGGGCTGCTCGACAGCGGTGCCTCCCGCATCCGCTGCGAGGCCGGCACCGTCAAGGTCCGACTGGAGAAGGGATCCTCGGTCCGGGTGGTAGCCCGCAGCACCCTGGGTAAGGTCACGCTGCCCGGAGATGCGGCTGGGTTGACGGGGGGATGGACGATGGGAGGAGAGGTCCATGAGGCGACGATAGGGGATGGGGCTGGCCACCTTGAGATCGAGGCCACCACCGGGGCCGTCTGGGTGGAGGAGGCATGATCGAGCGCCGTCCGCCCCGCACATGCCCGGTCTGCGGCGGCAGCCTGCACATCAACCGCTTGAGCTGCAGAGGTTGCGGCACCGAGCTCTCGGGTGATTTCGAGACCTGCGACTTCTGTGCTCTCGGGGGTGAGGACCGCGAGGTGTTGAACATATTCCTGGGCTCGCGGGGGAACATGAAGGCTCTGGAGCGGCAGCTCGGAGTGAGCTATCCAACCGCTCGGGCGAGGCTCGACTCGGTTCTGGCCAAGTTGGGCATCGACCCGGACGCCCAGCCGGAGCGCGAGACCCCGTTGGAGCTGCTGCAGGCGGTGGCTCGGGGTGAGCTCGACGTCGCGGAGGCCGCCCGCAGGTTGCTGGATCCCGCCTGAGGGCCGGAATCAGCGGAAGCCGTACAGCCCCTCATGAAAGTCGCCAGTGGTTGCCCAGCGCTCGATGACGCGGTCCACCACCTCATCATCGATCACCTCCGCCCCTAACGACCGGGCGTTGCCCTCAACCGCCTCCAGGACCTGACCCTTGACGAAGTCGGGCACTCGCTCGAAGCGTCGCAGTGCCGCCGGGGTCCACTCCAGGCCGTCGTGATGGCGCTCCTGAATTCGGTGGGAAACCTCCCCCCACATCTGGTATTTGATCTCCATGATCTCGGGGGTTATGGTCGTGCCGAGATTATTCTTGTGGGCGGTCCACTCCACCCGCCACCGGGTGAGCTCACGGCAGAAATCCGGCACCTCGGCGAGACGGCGCTCGGCCTCCTCGGTCCAGGTGAACTGCTCGGTCAGGGTCCCCCTCTCGCTCAAAGGATGTCCATATCCAAGCTTCTTTCCTAGGCTGGCTATGAACTCGCTGCGGATCTCTCCAACCCCCTTCTGGGCCGCCCGCTGCTCCGCCGCTCGGCGCGCCATCTCCTCCGCCCTGGCGGGCTCGAGATGGCTGCGTGCCGCTCCCGCCTGAGCTCGCCGCATCGCCTCCACGTGGGCCTCCACATCCCACTGTGGATTGTTGGCGTCAACGTGCGGCACCGGGCAGCCTCCCGTCTCGTCGGGGACCCCAGCACCGTGCGCCCCGGGGAACGGACAGCGCGGGCTTTCGGGCTCAGCCATCGGCCATTTCCTCCCTGGGGCAGGCCGCCTCCGCCTCGGGGCATCCGGCGCCTGCTTCCGACATGTTGGCTGCTGCGATCTGCTCCAGAGCAGCGCCCAGTGACAGCATACGGTCTGAGTCTAAGACCTTGACGAAGTGGGCCTGGACCGACCGCAGGTGGTCGCCCGCAGCCAGCTCCAGGCGCTGCCTGCCCGCTGGGGTAAGGACCGCGAACGAACCCCTGGCGTCGCTCGGGCACACCTCGCGCCGCACCAGCTGCGCCGACTCCAGTCGCTCCACCAGGCGCGTCAGCCCGCTGCGGCTCAGCAGCACCCGGTCGGCGAGCTGGGCCATGCGCAGCCTGCCGTCCGGGGTTGCGGCCAGCTGCACCAGGACGTCGTACTCAGCCAGCGGCAGCCGCTGCTGGGACATGAGCTCGCGTTCCAGCGCCCTGGTCACCAGGGTGTGCGCTCTCAGAAAGGACTTCCAGGCGCTGAGGGCCTCAGCGCTGAGGCCTTCGGAGGTCTGCAGCTCGCTCAAAGTAGGTGATTGCACATGCAAGTACCGATGTCGTAGGATGTAGTTGCACGCTCAATTATGACGCATGCGGTGTCGGTTGATGGATTCTGATGGAGGACTCTACATGGCATGGAAGCTTGACCCGTTTCACTCGGCGATCGAATTCTCGGTGCGGCACATGATGGTGAGCACCGTGAAGGGAAACTTCCGGGAGTTCTCCGCAGATCTGGAGATAGACCCTGATGACCTCACCAAGAGCTCGGTTCACGCGGTGATCAAGGCGGCCAGTGTCGACACCAGGGTCGAGCCCCGCAATGCCCATCTGGTCTCGGCCGACTTCTTCGACGCCGAGAAGTTTCCCGACCTGGTCTACCAGAGCACCGAGGTGCAGTCACTGGGCGGTGACCACTACCGCATTCTGGGCAATTTGACGATCAAGGACGTCACCAAGCCGGTGCCCCTCGACGTCACCTTTCACGGCGTTCAGAACAGCCCTCAGGGTGCCAGGGTGGCGGGATTCGAGGCCACTGCCAAGGTGAGCCGAGAGCAGTTTGGGCTCACCTACAACATGGCGCTGGAGACCGGCGGGGTCCTAATCGGCGACGAGATCAAGATCTCTATCGACGCCGAGGCCAACGAAGCCGCCTGAGCGAGGGGTGCCCGGCGGGGTTCAGGCCCTGCCGGGCACCCAGCCTACCGAGCCTCCACTTCCTGCGCTTCTTCCGGCTCCTCATCCGGGAGCTCTTGGAAGGCCTCGCCAGGGGCCAGCCGCTCGGGGCAGAGCACTCCCAGGAGGTGGTCGGACTCGTGCTGGACGATGCGGGCCAGCCAGCCCTCGAAGGTGCGGACCACACCCCTGCCGTGGACGTTGCGGTAGCGCACCTTGACCTCTTCAAACCGGCGGATCACGCCGGCCCTGCCCGGCAGCGACAGACAGCCCTCCACCGCGTCCACCTGCCCTCTCGTGCCCAGCACCTCCGGGTTGCAGATGACGAACTTGCGGTCCTCGTACACGATCACGGCCAGTTGCAGGTTGAGGCCCACCTGCGGGCCCGCCAGGCCCACGCCGTTCCACTCCTCGCAGCGGATGTACATCTCGTCGACCAGCCGGCGCAGGTCGTTGTCGAAGACGCGCACGGGCCGAGCCCGCTGATGCAGGACGGTTGCCGGATCGAGGACCAGTTGGAGTGGGGCCGCTGATGACTTCATGGGTCAATCTTCTCAGGCTCGGGGGCTGAGGCAGAGGCGAGCAGGCGCACGGCCTGGTCCGCGGACATGTCGGGCATCCGCAGCAGGTCCCCGAGCCAGGAGAGAGCCTCTGGGTCAAGCTCAAACCCCGCGACCTGGTGGCTGGCGGCAAGCGGCGCCAGCCTCTCTGGCGGCGGTCGCCTCAAGCCCACGATCACCCTCACCAGCGCCAGTTCCCGAGTCAGTTTGAAGCCGATTCCGGCGAGCTTGCGCCCGTCGACCGCGAGATCGCTGAATCCGGGGCACCAGGCGCGGTCGATCCGCCCGCCGACGAGACTCAGCCCACTTGGGCGCAGCGGCGCCTGGAGAAGGCCGGTGGTCAGGGCCATCAGGGAGTCCAGGGGACGTGGAAAGGGGTCGGGAGGCCTTGCCACCAGCATGAGATGGAGCCACTCCTGTCCGCCGGGGCCGAGCGCTCCCCCGATCGGGCTCAGGCTCACCCGACCGATCCCGGGTATCGCCCGGATCGCGTCGACCATCCCCGGCTGCCGCCATAGCCCCGACCCCACCGTGACGCCGAAAGCGGTGCGCAGGGGGACGGCCACCACCTCCATGGGCCTCCCCGCCGCCAGGAGCTGGGGGCCGTCTCCACTCAGCCCGGGGTCTTCCTCGTCGCGGAAGTCCGTCCAGCGGGTGACCCAAGGCTCGGGCCCTGGTGTCGCCTCCCGGTCAGCTTTCAGGTGCGCCTCCAAGTTGGGCGCCCCCGTTCCTGGCCTCCGACTCATCTGGTCCGGGGCTCTCGGCGAGGATTGCCCGCAGCGCCTGGAGGGAGCGCTGAGCCTGCATCTCCATGATGCCGCTCACCCCAAACCTGCTGGCCAGCAGTCCCAGGGCCCCGCCGGGGAGCTGGTAGGTCAGGCTCTGGGTGACCTCTGTGATCCCCGGGCCCACCTCGCGGCATTCGATCCGGAGCACGGCGGAGGCACCCATCGCGTGTCCGGTGCTGCTCACCAGACGGGGCCGCTCGCACTCTCCGATGACCCATTCGCTGTTGGCGAACTTGCCGCCCGCGACCAGGCGTATCTGGAGGCGGTCTCCCTGCCTGAGCGGCGGGCTCAGGGAGCCCGTTATCTGCTTGACGCCGAACATCCAACGGGGGGCGTGACGCACGTCGGCGATGAAGTCCCAGGCGCGCTCCGCCGAGACCGGAATCAGGACGTGGTGGCGGACCTCAGGCATGAGCTGTTGGGAACGTGTCCATGTGGCGCTCCGAGGATATCCCGTACGGTAGTACCAATGCGCAGCGTCGATCTCTCGGGGATCCCCGAACTTGAGGGCCTGGACCAGTTTCTGCAGTGGGACCTGGTGACTCTGAACCCGTGGGGTGTGCCGGTGGTGGCCCCGGTGGGGGCCAGGCTGGTACCGGGGGCGGCAGAGATCTGGACCTCCACCACCGTCGGATACCAGGCCAAGGTGCGCAACATGACTGCCAATCCCGGGGTGGCCATGCTGCGCTTTGCGCCCGGCGAGCCCAGCGTTCTCGTCAGGGGCGAGGCGAGCATCATCGCGGGCGACGGCACCTCCAACCTGGGCAGCCTGTTTCGCCTGATGCAGGGCTCGAGCGACCTCGGCCCGAGGTTTCGCAGGACCATGCGCGACCCCCTCTGGGCCCTCCTCTACCGCGAGTACTGGCACCGCATCCTGATCCGGATAAGGATCGTCGAGGTGGAGGTGGTGGGGGGGCGAGGCACGTCCCGGCACCGGATCGGCGAATGGCGCGTCCCCCGCCCTCAGCGCCCTCGCCCTGCGCCTGGCTCGCGGAGCTCCCAGACCCCTCACGGGCTGGGGCGCCTGGACCCGCGCGGGCGCCAGATGCTGCACGATGGGCTCCCGGCCATCCTGGCGGTTCCGGATCGTGTTGGCCGGGCGCCGCTGGCCCTTCCGGCCAGAGTGCGCCAGGACCGGGGGGGGCGCATCTTCGTGCACGACGATGTCGCCCTGCCGGTGGGGGGGGTGGCGCGAGCCTCGCTGGCGGTCCGGGCTCTCGACGATTCGTTCGAAATGGCCCGGATGGTGGCGTGGATCGGGCGTCTGGAACGCGGCCAGACCTGGCGGGAGTTCGTCCCCAGGTCCTCCTACGGCTTCGCCAAGCCCCCGGGGCTGCTGCCGGATTTCGCCGCCGGCCTCGCTGCGACCCTCGCCGCCCGGGGGCCGAGGCCAGGTCCCGTGACCACAGCTCCGCGGGTGGCGGAGGCGGTGGCCGGATCGGGCCTCGGAGACGTTTCCTCGGCCCTCCATTTGCCGGAGACCGCCTGGAAATCTCTGGAGAGGATTTTCGCGTTCACGAACGCCGCCGCACCCTGGTACGCCGCAGAGGCTCTGCTGACGCAGGACCCGGAAACGAGGGGCTACCTGACCTATCTGGCCGAGCGCGCTGAACGGGAGCGGGATTGGGCGCATTCGCTCCTGCTGCGCGGCGGTCGCTCGGTCTCACCCCTGACCGTCGGCCGGGGGGCCATCCGGGCCCGCCACCGGTCTTTGAAGCCCCATGCGGAGGCCCAGCGCCAGGATCAGATACTGGAGGTGGAGCGGGAGATTCTGCGCCAGGAGTTGCCCCCCCGGTTGCGTGGTTCCGTGCCTCGGCGGCTCGGCTCCCGGCCCGTCCCGGGCATCGCCGTGTCCTCCCAGCGGGCGGGGCTGGGGGCCGCCTGGGAAGTGGCCACATCTCTGGCCGCGCTGGTCGACAGGATTGGTCTGCGAAAGTAGGGCCGCCGCCCGTCGCTGGCGCCGATCCCGCTTGCTGATGGGGGTGCTGAGCCAGGCTCTCGCTCTCAGGGCGAGCTTTGCCCGCCCGTCCCTGTTCTGGCCCGCTCTGACGGCCAGCCTGACCGGGTCTGGCCTATTGTTCCGCTCCGGCCCCGGCGATGCCGATCCGGACTGGGACCGCCGGTGGCTCGTGGCGGGGGCAGTGGCGGGCCTCGTCACCTACCTGGCGACCGTTTTAGTCGCCATCTGCCTTAGGAGGTCCAGGACAGGAGCCACCTGGTTGGCCGCTGTCGCCGCTTGCACCGCTTCACGCCCCCCACTGGTCCGGTCGCTGCTGGTGGTCCCTGCCGCCATTGGGGAGGAGCACTTCTGGCGCGAGCACCTGCTGGCCAATGGGCCGCGGCCTATCTCCCGGCGCCGGGTCGTGCTCGCAGCAGTCCTCTACTCCCTGACCCAGACGGCCTCCGGAAATCCACTTCCGGTGGCTGGCGGCCTGGTCCTGGGCGGGGTGACGGGGTCGCTGCGCAGGCGCTCGAGGTCACTGGCGCCCGCGGTGGCGGCTCACCTGGTCTTTTCCGAGCTGACCCTGGCCTGGCCCGGGCTCCCCGAGCCTGCGCGCGGCGCTCGCCAATCTAAGTAATCAAGCTGTAACGCGGCTGTGGCTTGATCTCTTAGTGTGGAGCGCGACCATCTCCTGGTGGCCGGTGTGATCAGCAACCTCGACATTGGGTACGAGGAGTCGTTCTGGGCTGCGCCAGCGCCAGCTCAGTCGTTCTCGAGACCGCCCTCGCCAGAACAGCAGGCGGCGGCGGTTGCGGTGGTGCATCGCCTCATCCAGCCCGGGCAGATGAGGGTGACCGCGGAGCCGGTACGGCGCCTGGCCGATGGGGCGGTACTGGGATATCAGCTGAGATGGAGGCTGCCACGCCTCGACGAGCTCCCGTCCCCCGATGACTTCTGGCGGGCTGCCGAGTCCGCCGACCTTCTCGAGGCTCTTGATGACGCTCTGTTGCGGGCCCAGCTGGAGGCGGCACGCCTTCTCAGGCCCAGCGCGATCCTGATCGGCCTGGTGGGCTATCGTCGGTCACGTCCGGGGGTGGCTGGAATTCTGGCCAAGCAGGCCAGGCTTGCGGACATACCGGCCAGCCGCATCGTCTCGCAGCTCAGCGAGGGTGAGAGCATGGCCGACGGGGCGCCCGCAATGGAACTGGCCTTCGATCTGCGCCTGCGCGGCTTCAAGGTAGCCCTGGTCGGGTTGGGGGAGACCCGCGTTCGGCTCTCGGACGTGGCCCGGGTGACTCCAGAGCTGCTCCACATCGACGCCAGCCTGGTGGGGGCCGTGGACAGCGACCCGGGAGCGGCGGCCCTGGTGGTGGCGGTGGGCGAGTTCGCCAGGCGAACGGGGGCGGTCGTGGTCGCCTCCGACATCGAGGACCGCGCGGAACTGGAGGCGGTCACGGCCCTGGGCGTGGAATACGGAATGGGCGGGGTCTTCGGAGGTCCCCAGGTGATACACGGTCCGGGGCAGGTTGAGCCGGTGCGACCTCGGGTCCTCCTCGACATCGATGGGAAGGAGGTCTTCGCCAAGGATGACCCGAGGCCGGCCGCCCCAGTCCGGGCCCTCCCGAACAGGGCCAGGCCACGACCCGGCGGGGCCAAGGATGTCACCGAGGAGCTCGGCCAGGCCGCCAGGTCCTTGCAGGGTGAGCACGACCCCGATGTCATCCTCAGCCTGGCCGCCGACCATCTGGCCCGCATCGTCGCCTATGACGGGCTCGCCATCTACCAGGCCGACTGGGACGCTCTCAGATTCCGCCCCGTGCTGGCGAGATCCGAGTCGGAGCCAAGCTATGTGACCGGGGTGTTGGGCCACACCTTCGCCATTGGAACGGGCATCACCGGGTGGGCGTTCGACCTCGGAACTCCGCAGCTGGTGAACGACGCCGACGCCCATCCCGCGGCCGGCCACCTGCCCGGGACCAAGAGCGACGACGAGTCGCTGTTGCTGGTGCCGCTGGTGGCGGGGGATCATCGGCTCGGGATCCTGAACCTGGTGCGATTTCGCACCGGCGCCTTCTCGCCCTGGGAGCTCACCACAGCCGGCCTGGTGGGGCACATGACCGCGGCGGCCTGGCAGAACGCCAGGCTCTATTCGGAGCAGGTGCAGCATGCCATCACCGACCCCCTCACCGGGCTGCTCAACACCAGGTGGCTGCGGGACTCCGGCCGCCGGGAGCTGGCCATGGCCGAGCGCCAGAAACGCTCCATTGACCTCATGATGCTCGATCTCGACAAGTTCAAGCTGGTCAACGACAGCTGCGGCCACGGAGCCGGGGACGCGGTCCTCCGGGAGGTGGGCGCGGCCATTCACGAGGTGGTGAGAGCCGAGGATGCGGCGGTGCGCTACGGAGGCGAGGAGTTCGTCGTTCTCCTGCATGAGACCGGCGACCACGGCGCCGTGCGAGTCTGGCGGGCGCTGCGCAGCCGATTGGCCGAGATTCCCCTCCCAGATGGCTGTGCCCTGACCAGCGTGACCGCTTCTGTCGGCGTCTCCAGGTACCCCGACCACGGGCGCACCATGAGCCAGCTTCTGGGGGCAGCCGACGCCGCCATGTATGCGATCAAGCGCCAGGGCGGGGACGCAATGGGGTTCGCCTGACTCAGGAGTCCTGCTTCTCCGCGCCGATGCAGCGCTCCACCGCCGCAAGGACGGTCAGCAGAGCGCGCAGCTCCTCCTCGTCGAAGCCGTTGAGCACCTGATCAGCCAGCTCCCGGCGGAAGCCGGCGGCTGCCTCTGCGTCCCTGGCGCCACCCGCGGTCAGAACGACGTGAACCAGGCGACGGTCCGGCTCGTCGCGGCGCCGCACCACCAGCCGGTGTTCCTCGAGGCGGTCCAGCTGGGAGCTGACCGACGGCATGCTGACACCCAGCATCTCCGCCAGCTGGCCGACTGTCAGCGCTCCCCGCTCGTGCAGCAGCATGAGCACATGCATCTGCCCGAACGAGAGATCCTTGCGGGCGAAGCAAGCGCCGGGTCCCTGACGCCAGTGGTGGGCAAACACCCTGCCCAGAGCCGCAACCGCCTGCGGCCGCAGGGAGCCATCACCCAGCTCGGCCGAGCCGCTCTGCCGCCCCTCGACGACGCTGGTCACGGCACCGGCGCCAGCTCTGGGCTTTCGGGCTGCTCCTCAACCGCCGGGTGAGGTGCGGGGCTTCCGCCCAGGGTGGTGCGCAGCGGCACCTCGCGCATGAAAAGGGTCGCCACGATCGCGGCCCCCGCGGCCACCGCTCCCAACCAGAAGCTGCCCCCGATTGCCTGGGCCAGGCTCTGGTGGATCGCCACGACTATTCCGGGGATGAACTGATGGATGGATGCGGGCAGGGCATGGTTCAGCTGGGTGGCCAGGTTGCCGACCCCCGTGAGGCTGGACTCGCTGCCCGCGTTGAAGTGGCTGGTAAGCGCCCTCGGGACCCCGGCGCGGACCAGGTTCTTGGGCAGCTGGCTGGTGAACGTGGAGGCCAGATAGGTGCCGGCCACAGCCAGCCCGATGGAGCCCCCGACCTGCCGGAAGAAGGTGAGGTTGCTGGTGGCGACGCCGATGTCGCGCTGGGGCACGGCATTCTGAACCACCACGGTGTACGCCGACATGGAGGGCCCTATCCCGATGCCCACGATCAGCATCCAGCCCCAGAGGGTCCAGTCGCCCACGGTGGCGGTGAGCTGGGTCATCAGCAGCATACCGATGGTCGAGAGCACCATCGCCCCGAGCAGAAGCAGCTTGTACTTGCCGGTGCGGCTGATGATGAGACCGGCCACGACGCTGGTGCCCATCAGGCCGACCAGCAGGGGCCACAGCATGTATCCCGAGGCGGTGGCGCTGATGTCGCGCACCGCCTGGTAGTAGCGGGGCAGGAATATCACCCCGATGTAGAACGCGAAGGAGATGAGGAACATGGCGACCTGGGAGGCGGCGTAGGTGCGCACCCGGAACAGTCCCAGGGGGACGATGGGCTCGGCGACTCGGCTCTCGATGAAGACGAAGACCGCTCCCAGCACCGCCGCCAGCGCCAGCAGCCCGCCCACGCGCCAGTCGAGCCAGCCGATGGTCTGCCCCGAGCTGGTGGAGAGTCCCTTCTCGGTGAGGCCGATCAGGAGCGGGATCACAGCCGCCGTGAAGACCAGGGTTCCCAGGTAGTCGATGGCTGGCCGGGGCCCGTCGCTGCGATGGTTGGGCAGGATCGACGAGATCACGGCCAGGGCCACTATCCCGATCGGGAGGTTAACGTAGAAGACCCAGTGCCAGCTGATGTTGTCGGTGATGAAACCGCCCAGAAATGGCCCCACAAGGAAGGCCAGACCGAAGACTGCGCCAAAGAAACCCTGGTACTTGCCCCGTTCGCGGGGGGTGAAGAGGTCACCGACGACAGCCAGGGCAATGGGGAAGAGGGCACCCGCGCCGAGCCCCTGGAGACCGCGGAAGAGGATGAGCTCGGCCATGTTCTGCGAGAGGCCCGACAGAGCCGAGCCGACCAAGAACAGCGATATCCCGATGATCAGCATGATCTTGCGGCCGAAGATGTCGGAGAGCTTGCCGTAGATCGGGATGGTGACCGTGCTGGTCAGAAGGTAGGAGGTGACCACCCAAACGTACAGGCTGTTGCCGCCGAGATCGGTCACGATCGTGGGCAGGGCGGTGCCGACCACGGTCTGGTCGAGCGCGCTCAGGAACAGACCCAGCATCACCGCGCCGACGATCGCTAGGCGCGCCCTCTGGGATAGCTGGATCGTGGGCTGTGGCGAATCCATCTCCGAATCTCTCCTGGTGTGTCGGGCCCCTTCCGCAGCCTGAAGCTTAGCCTACATGGAACCTTTATGTCCAGTCTAAGTGTTAGGACAAGGCTCAGCTTTGAGGGACGGCCGCAGGGCCCTGGGTATCGGAGAGATGGAAGCGCGGGAATCCGTCTGTCACCTTGGTCGATTGGTCGAAGCTAGGGTGCCTTGGTCGGCCCCGGGCCGTCCCCGGGGTCAGGGGAGGAGGGCTCGATACGGCGGCCGACCAGGCGCTCCACCTCGTCACCCAAGGACCTGCGCAGGTGGGCGACAGCGTCCCGGCGGGCCCCCTGCGGGACCCTGAACCGCATCGTCACCCCCTGCAGCGACACCAGGTGGGCCGAAGCCGGAAGATCGGAGAAGGCATGCCCGACCAGGTGCGAGGTGAGTCTGGCGGCGGCGTCGCTGAGGCAGCGGTCGCGGCCGCTCAGGGAGAGGGGCTCGCCCCAGGGGAGCTCCTGGGGCAGGTCTCCCAGGGTCAGCCATTTCCAGGCACGCTGGAAGTGGCGCAGGCCAACCAGTGTCTCAGGGAGCGCCTGAGGCCGGTCCAGCACAGATCCCCAAAGTGGTTCGTGGTGATCCGCCCTAGCCCGCCGGCCGGCCAGTGACCTGATGGGGAGGGGTGCCAGACCGGGGCTCGCTGCTGGTATTGAGTCCTCCTGGGCGTGGAAGCCGCCGAGCGCCTCCAGCAGGTTCGCGTCTTCCGACCACAGGGCGGCCAGGAGCAGAGTCGGAGGGGGAAGGCGCAGATCCACCAGGCTTTCGCCGCGCCTCTCTAGGGCCTCGGGCCTGGTGGCGGGACGAGCTTCCGAGCAGGACACAAGGCCGGCCGGGTGCGGCACGTTCAGCTGGTAGCCAAGCAGCGAAAGCCGTCCCATCAACAGCAGGGCGTCGGGATAGGGGAGCTCTCTCCTCCTGGCCGGGATCGCCCGGGCCCAGTGTGCCATGGCCCGCTGAAGCTGCCCAAGCTTCCAGCCGCCGTCGTCCTCAGCTCCCAGGCCCAACTGCGCCCGCTCCTCCAGAGGGTCCTCCAGCCCCACCATGGTGGCCAGGCGATGGCGTTCCACGAAGGCAAGACCGCTCAGGGCCTCACGCACCTCCCGGTGAGGAGGCACGTCGCCGATGAGGAGGCTGGGAGCCGCGCCGTCGGCCACCAGTTGGGAGTAGGCGGAGAGCGTCAGGTCCCACGCTCCGCCGGGAATTGCGATGTGGAGATCCCCGGGCCCGGCTCGCAACAGCACCGCCGCGGCCGGGCCGGACGACCAGCTGGGGACCCGGGACGGCCTGCTTGCGGGTGGCCGCCGGAGCGCCGCCGGCTCTGGCGCAACGGTCAAGTCGTACCGGGCTCGAAGCTCAGGGGTTGCGACCAGCGCCCACGCCGACTGGAGCTGGGCGAACAGCGCGTTGGCCCGCTCCGGTTTGAGGCGTTGGGGCCCGTGGCGGTGCACCTGGACGTCGGGGTGGAGCTCCCTGGCTCGGGCCCGATACCGGCGTCGCAACTCCTGCCAGCTGTCGCTGGGGACAGCTCCCAGGATCGAATAGACGTCCACCTGGCGGCGGGGGGCGCTCAGCGGCACTGGCTCGCTCCAGCCTGCCGACCCCGGCCGGGCCGTTGGCCGAGCTCAGATGGGTTCATAGGTCAAAGGGATCCTGAAAGAAGCCGGGCAGATGGGCGGAAAGCCATTCGTTGAAAATCGTGAAGTGATTCACCGTCACCAGCATTCCCATCACCACCACGATGGCTCCACCGCCCAAGGATATGGCCCGCTGGTGACGGGCGAGCATGCCCAGCAATGGCTGGGCCCGGTCCAGCAGCGTTGCCGCCGCCAGGAATGGAAGCCCCAGGCCGAGGCAGTAGGCCAGCATCAGATAGACGCCGCGCACGGTTGTGCCCTGGCTGATTCCCGAGGTCAGCACGGCTCCGAGCACCGGGCCGATGCAGGGAGACCAACCAGCGGCGAGGCCCACTCCGAGAAGGAAGCCGGAGACGAAGCCGCCCCCGCGGGATGCGCCTGGCAGGCGGCGCACGTCCCGCGCCAGAAACCCCACCCGCAGCACTCCCATCAACACCAGCCCGAGGATGACGACCAGGATGCCGAGGACAGGAGTGACCACGGACTTCCACGGTTCGAGCACCCTGTCCAGGGCGTAGAAGAAGGCCATGCAGAAGAGACCCAGTCCGATCACGAACCCGAGAGCCCCGCGCATCACCCGCCAGCGGGCAGAGGCGGTGCTGCCGGTCGCGCCCGCTGCGCCGGGGCCGGGCTGCGCCACCTCGCAAGAGAGAAAGGCCAGGTAGGCGGGCACCAGAGGGAGAACGCAGGGGGAAAGGAACGAAGCGGCACCGGCGGCCAGGGCCAGCGGGATCGTGACGCTGCTCAGGTCCACGTCGGTATCACCTCGCCCGCTGTCCCAGGAGACCGGTCCGTGGCGCCCCGCCAGGCGCTGGTTCAAACACCCAGTCGACCGGCTAGGCGGGGTCCGGATCCTGCTTGGGGGCTGCCATCCGGGCAAGCTCTTCGTCCGCCAGCCCGGGATCCAATTTGCGGAAGAGGACCTCTGGCGGTTGCAGGCCCCGCCCGGGTGGAATGCGCGTCGGGTGCCAGCCCGCCTTGAGACCACTGGCCTGCGTGGTCAGGACGTTGTGCGGGTCCTGTGCCGACCCCGGGACCAGCTGGAGCTCGGGCAGGGGGGCGAGCTGTCCGGGCTCGCCCAGCATCTCGTGCAGACGCTGGGATGAGAAGGGCAGAAATGGCGAGAACATGACGTGCAGATCGGCCACGCACTGAATCGCGGTGAAGAGCACGGTCGCGGCCCTGTCCCGGTCCGATTTGACCAGGCGCCAGGGCTCGTTCTCACCCAGGTACTGGTTCACCCTGGCGGCGAGCCCCATGGTCTCGGCGAGAGCGGCTTTGAAGTGAGCCGACCCGAGAAGGTCGCCGACGGTTGCGAAACCCGAGTCGATCACATCCAGGAGATCTTGATCCGGAGCCTGCAGCTCCCCCCCTTGAGGGACCGCCCCGAAGTGGCGGGCGGCCAGGGTCAGGGTGCGCTGCACCAGGTTGCCCCAGGTGGCGACCAGCTCGTCGTTGTTGCGCCTTATGAACTCTGCCCAGGTGAAGTCCGTGTCCTGGCTCTCGGGCCCTGCCGCAGTCAGGTAGTAGCGCAGGGGATCCGGATCATACCGTGAGAGGAAGTCGCGTACCTCGATGACCACGCCGCGGCTGCTGGAGAACTTCTGGCCTTCCTGGGTCAGGAATTCACTGCTCACCACGTTCTCGGGGAGCACCAAGGGCGGGGCACCGTCCCCTCCCCCGAATGTGCCGCCGGACCCGTATCCCAGCAGGATGCTGGGCCAGATCACCGAGTGGAAGACGATGTTGTCCTTGCCCATGAAGTAGAAGTGGCGGGCACTCGGATCCTGCCACCAGGCCCTCCAGAGATCCGGCTGGCCCTGAAGATCCGCCCATTCGATGCTGGCAGACAGGTAGCCCACCACGGCGTCAAACCAGACGTAGATCCGCTTATCCGGGCGGTCCTCAAAGCCCTCCACCGGCACCCGGATCCCCCAGTCGATGTCGCGCGTCACCGCCCTGGGGCGCAGCTCACTGAGAAGGTTGGAGGAGAAGGCGAGGACGTTGCTGCGCCAGTCGACCTTGCTCTGGAGCCAGCCGGCCAGCTGATCGGCAAAGGCTGGCAGGTCCAGAAAGAGATGTTCCGCCTCCCGGAAGACGGGTGGCTGGCCGTCGATCCTCGACCTGGGCTCAATCAGGTCCTGGGGATCCAGCATGCGCCCGCAGTTGTCGCACTGGTCTCCTCTGGCCCCACCGTATCCGCAATGGGGACAGGTCCCCTCGATGTAGCGGTCCGGCAGGGCCCTCCCGGTCGCCGCCGAGAAGGCGCCGAGCTGGGACCGGCGCAGCAGGTAGCCCTTCTCATAGAGGGTGCGGAAGACATCCCTGACGACCCGCTCGTGATTTTTGGTCGTCGTCCTGGTGAAGAGGTCATAGCTCAGCCCGAGGTCGCGCAGGTCCTGGGAGATCACCAGGTTGTAGCGGTCGGCGATCACCGCAGGGCTCACGCCCTCCCGGTCGGCCGCCACCAGGATCGGGGTCCCGTGCTCGTCGGTTCCACTCACCATGAGCACACGGGAGCCGCGAAGTCGGTGGTACCGCGCGAAGATATCCGAGGGCACTCCGAAGCCGGCCACGTGCCCGATGTGGCGGGGGCCACTGGCGTACGGCCAGGCCACCGCGACCAGAATCAGTTCGGGGTCCGGCTGCACAGTCTTCAATACCCGACCGATGGTATCTGGTGGGGTTGGCCCAAGGTGGAACAATGCCCTGATGCACCATCAGCCCCGGGTCCTCCTGGTCATAGCGGACAGCTCCAGAACAGGCGGCCCGGAGCACGTCCTGACCCTGGCCAGGGAGCTGGGTGCGGCCGGCTGGGAGGCGGCGGTGGTCTGCCCCGACGGGGATCTGCGCGGCCGCTGCTCGGCCCTGGGGGTCCTGAGCTTCGAGCTCGCAACGGGGGCGCGTGACCTCGCCCTGGCCCCTGTCAAGCTGCGCCACCTGGCGCGGCGTTACCGGGCCGACGTGATTCACAGCCACGCGCTGCGAGCTGGCAGCGTGGCCCGCAGGGCGCGCAGCAGCACCCCCTGGGTGCACACCCACCATCTGGACGCCTGGTTCACCTCCAGCCCATTGCGGATCCGGGCTCACCGGCGCGAGCTGAGGCGTATCGGCCAGAAAGCCGACCTCCAGATCGCCGTCTCCACCTCGGTGTTCAACTTCGTCACCGAGACCGTCGGCTGTGCCAGGGAACGGGTCCGGGTGGTGCCCAATGGAATCGACCCTCTTCTGGCGCGAAGCCGGTCCCAGCCCCTGGGCTCCACCGTGGGGGTCCTGGCGTCGTTGGTGCCCAGCAAGGGGATAGACCTCGCTCTGATGGCCCTCACGACGCCGGCGGGTCGAGGTTTGCGGCTCAGGGTTGGTGGAACCGGCCCCGAGCTGGCGAGCCTGCTGGACCTGGCGGAGCAGCTCCAGGTCTCCTCACGGGTCAGCTTTGTGGGGGAGGTCGTGGACCGTCAGGCGTTCTTCGACAGCTGCGACGTGGTCTGGGTTCCCTCCCGCCGGGAGCCTTTCGGACTGGTGGCGTGCGAGGCTCTGAGCGCGGGGGTGCCGGTGGTGGCGAGCCGGGTCGGGGGGCTGCCCGAAATCCTGGAGGCGCCCCGCTACGGAGTTCTGGTGGCTCCCGCCCACCCGGCCGGACTGGCCAGCGTCACCGCCGCGCTGCTGACGGATCACGAGCGCTACAGCCGTCTCTCGGAGGCCGGGCCGGAGCGGGTCAGGCAGCGCTTCTCAGCGGCAAGGATGGCCGCCCTGACAAGAGGTGTGTATCGGGAAGCGCTCACCGGGTAGGGTGCCCCGGCCGGACCGGGTCCGTCGTGCCCTGCGCCCTTGGCACCGCCGATGGGACGGTCAGATCGGGCTCACCAGAGCCTGCCGAGATGGCGCAGGTGACCCGGGGATTCCGCCGGCTCGCGACCTGGCGCAGCGAGCCTGAGGTGCTCCGATTCCCCGCGCCACTCCCTGTGCGCCGGGACCCTGCCCAACACCCCCTTCTCCCCGGGGCCGCGTGTCCTCCCGGAGGCAGGGAGCCGGAAGGTTACTTCTTGGACGCCTGGTAGTAGGGGTTGGCGCCCTGGGCATGGTCGGTCGTGTCGACCACGTCGTGGAGCTCCGAAAAGCGCTCCAGGATGGTTGCCCTGACCCCTTGGGAGAGGGTCACCTCGGCCAGGCCGCAGCCCTGGCAGCCACCCCCCATCTGCACGTAGGCCACGCCATCGGCCACATCGAGCAGCCCGATGTAGCCACCATGGGCTGCGACAGCCGGGTTTATCTCCTGGTCGAGAAGCTCCTGGATTGCTTGGGCCAGGGGGTCGGCGTCGGGGTTGTAGCTGGTCGAGAGAGAGAGAGCCCCCGTGAGGGGATCCGCGTCGACGGTGGACCCGATGATGTGGCGCGAGATGAGCTTCGGTCCGACGAAGGCGATGTCCTCGCTGCCCCGGACCAGAACCTCGTCCTCCTTGAGGTCTCCGCCCTCCACCAGAGCGAACGCGAAGGTCAGGCGTTCCCCGGCCAGCCCGGCGGGGGTGACGGAGACCCAGGCGTCCTGGTGACCCTGGCGTTGCCGGAAACCACGGATGCGATCCGCGGCGCGTTCGGTTAGGTTGAGGGTCGGAAGATCGGAATCAGAGTCGGCCATGGAGATAGTGTGACGCAGTGAGCCGTCGTGTGTTGCTGGTGCTGCCGACCGGCACCTATCGCGCCAGTGCCTTCTTGGTCGCGGCTCGGCGCCTCGGGCTGGAGGTTGTGGTCGCCAGTGAGGAGCCATCGACTTTGGGGTCCAGGCGACCTGGCAGCGAGATCGTGGTCGAATTCGACCGCTGGGCGGAGGCTCCCCGCGCGGTCAGCAAACTGGGTCCGGCGGGCGGGCTGGCCGCCGTGGTTCCGGTCGATGAGACCGGGGTCATGGTGGCTTCGCACCTGGCGCAGGCTCTGGGCCTGCCGGGCAATCGCCCGCAGGCGGCGCTGGCGACAAGGGACAAGGCTCGGCTGCGCGCCCTGCTTCACACTGCCGCCGTCCCGCAGCCGGAGTGGGCGGTCTGGAGGGATGTCGACCCGCCCAGATGGGATCGCTACCCAGCAGTTGTCAAGCCGGTGGACCAGGCTGCGAGTCGGGGCGTGATAAGGGTTGACACGCCTTGGGAACTGGGCCCAACCGGGGCCCGGGTTCGGGCTCTGCTGGGTCGCCAGGGAAGCTGCGCCGCCAGCTCCCCCGGCGACGTTCCGGCGCTGCTCATCGAGGGCTTCGTCCCCGGGCCCGAGGTCGCAGCGGAGGCGCTCACGCGGGACGGGGTTCTTCTGCCCCTCGCCATCTACGACAAGCCGCAACCCCTTGATGGCCCCTACTTCGAGGAGACGATCTACACTACCCCGACCGGGCTGCCCGAATCGGCCGCGGAGGAGGTTTGGAGGACAGTTCAGGCTGCGGTCACAGCGCTTGGCCTGGGCACCGGGGCATTGCACGCCGAACTGCGGCTCGGACAGGGACCGCCCCGGCTGATCGATCTCGCATCGCGGCCCATCGGAGGTCGCTGCTCGTCGGTGCTGCAGTTCAAGAGCGGGGCCACCCTTGAGGAGCTCATCTTGCAGAATGCCCTTGGGGATCCGCTCCCCGATCTGGAAGTCCAGGACCATGGTTCTGGAGTCATGATGCTGCCCGTGCCCCGGGCCGGTCGTCTGCTGGGCGTGAGGGGCCGGCGGCAGGCTCTGGCGGTGGAGGGAATCAGAGATCTGCAGATAACCACGCCGGTGGGCGCCTGGGTCGAGCCGCCACCTGGAGGCGACCGCTACCTGGGGTTCCTATTCTCCGAGGGCAGCGACGGCCAGGCTGCCGCGCAGGCCCTGCAGACAGCGCACAGGCTGCTGGATTTCGAGATAGAGGCGGGGTAGTCGGAGGGTGGCTGCGGCCACCCTCCGACGCCGGGTCAGCCGGGCAGGTGGCGCATCTCGGAGCCCATGTAGAGCTGCCGCGGGCGGCCGATCTTCTGCTCGGAGTCCAACAGCCCCTCCTCCCAGTGCGCCAGCCACCCGGGAGTCCTGCCGATGGCGAACAGGACGGGGAACATCTCCACGGGAATTCCCATCGCCAGGTAGATGATCCCGGAATAGAAGTCCACATTCGGGTAGAGCTTGTGGCTGATGAAGTAGTCATCGGCCAGGGCGATTCGCTCGATCTCCAGCGCTATGTCCAGGAGCGGGCTGCGTCCTGTCACCTCGAAGACCTGATCAGCGACCTTCTTGATCAGCTGGGCGCGGGGGTCGAAGTTCTTGTAGACCCGGTGGCCGAAGCCCATGAGCCGGAACTCCCCCGCCTTTACCCGCCGGATGTAGTCGGGGATGTTGTCGACCGATCCAATGGTGCGCAGCATCCGCAGCACCTGCTCGTTGGCCCCGCCATGGAGGGGGCCGTAGAGGGCGGCGCAGGCAGCTGACATGGCCGCGTACGGGTCGGCCTCGGAACTGCCGACGAGCCTCATCGTGCTGGTGGAGCAGTTCTGCTCATGGTCGGCGTGGAGCACCAGGAGGACGTTGAGGGCGCGTTCCAGGATGGGGTTGGGCTGGTACTTGAGCTCCGTTGCCCGCCACATCATGTTCATGAAGTTCCCGGCGTACGACAGGTCGTCGTCCGGGTAGGCGTAGTAGAGGCCCATGGCATGGCGGTAGGCGAAGGCGGCCAGGGTCGGCATCTTGGCGATCAGACGCACGATCTGGCGGTGCCGGATCTCAGGATCCCGAATCTGCTTGGCTTCTGGATAGAAGGTCGAGAGCGCTGCGACCGATGAGACCAGCATCCCCATGGGGTGGGCGTCGTGGTGGAAACCGTCGATGAAGTGCTTGATGCTCTCGTGGATGAAGGTGTGGTTGGTGATCTCAGCGGTCCAGGCGGAGGCCTGCTGGTCGGTCGGCAGCTCCCCATTTAGCAGCAGATAGGAGATCTCCAGGAAGCTCTTGGTCTCGGCCAGCTCCTCAATCGGGTAACCCCGGTAGCGCAGGATCCCGCGATCACCATCGATGTAGGTGATCGCGCTCTTGCAGCTGGCGGTGTTCTGGAACGCGGGATCGTAGGCCATCAGGCCGAAGTCGTCCTGGTCCACCTTTATCTGCCTCAGGTCGAGGGCCCTGATGGCACCATCGACGATGGGCAGCTCGTAGCTCCGTCCGGTCCTGGAGTCCGTGACCTTGAGCGCGCCCTCCGCCGCTGCAGCCTCTGTCCCTTCCGCCATCTTCAACCTCCTGACTGGTCCGGATCGTGGTCCGCACCTGCTCTTTCCGTATCCGGTGCCCACCCACCGGAATTCATCTCCAACTAATCTTCCCCCTTCGATATCGCTGAGAGCCAGTTGGGTAGCAGCCGTTCGCCGATTGGGGCCGCCAGGGCCAGCGCCGACCTCGGCGTCAAAGGTCCACACAGGCCCGGTTTCTGGGGGGCCCTCCAGCCCAATCGGTTCCCCATGTCGTCTGGGCGCCGTCGTGGCGCCGAACCGGCGCTGGTCGACCCGGGGGGATCCGATGTGCGAACCTCATCTCGGCGCCGGTTGGGGCCTCGGCGCTCCGAAACCAAGTGGTCTGGAGGTCAACCCTGCTCACCGACGTCGTCCTGGTCTTGCTGGCGGTGGGCTTCGCGATCAGCATCGGGGCCCACTACACGGGGGCCTGCATGGGCATGCCCCATGCTCTGGGTGCCGTCACCAAGCGTCAGGCGCTGCTCCTGATGGCCCCGCTGGCCCTGCTGGGGGCCGCCCTCGCCAGTCACCCGGTCGAGACCACAGTCGCTCTGCATCTCACCTCACGACGGTTGGACCTAACAGATGAGATCGTGGTCATCGCACTGGCGTTCGCACTCACCTCCGCCTACAACCGCATCAAACTGCCCACCTCGACCATTCAGCTGCTCGTGTTCTCACTGGTTGGGGTGGCGCTCGGGGATGGAGTCGGAGTTGTCTGGGGGACCTTGATCCTGCTTCTCGCGGTCTGGCTGCTGGCCCCCCTGGTGGCTGCGCTCCTGGGCTTCTGCTTCACCAGGGGGATCGATTTGGTCAACCCGCCAAGTGCCGTGGACGCTCACCCCCAGAGGGCTGGCGCCGCTCGCGCCGCCATCGGCCTGGTGGTGGTCGGTGGCGTCGCCTCGTTCACCATGGGCGCCAATGACGTCTCCAATGCCACCGGGTCTCTGGTGGCTACGAGAATCGCCGATCCCCTGGTTGCCGGGGTCATCGGGGGCCTGGGGCTGGCGGTCGGGGTCTTGGTCTGGGGTGGACCGTTGCTCAAGCGAGTGGCTTTCGACATAGTGAAGGTGGACCAATCGATGGCGCTGGCGGCCCAGCTGGTGCAGGCGCTCGTGGTGTTGACCGCGGTCGCCTTCGGGCTCTTCACCTCCATGAATCAGGCCCTGGTCGGAGCGATGACTGGGGCCGGCCTTGCCCGAGGGCAGGGAAGTATCGACAGGGCCGTGTTGCAGGGGATCATCAATGGCTGGATTGCTGGTCCGAGTTCGGCTCTGGTGCTGGGACTTCTGCTGGGGCGCCTTACCTTCGTTCTGCGCTGACCGGCCGCCATGCCTGCAACTCGTGCGCTCTACGCGGCGAAGCTCCCCTGGGAGCCCACCCGAGGGGCCGGTGCTGCCCGGACAATCGACCACCGACCCATTCAGGCGAGGGTCCGCCCAGCGGGAGCCGGCCCGGGCGGGGAAATCGTGGAGTGCTCGGCGGCGGCCCTGGGTGCCCCTGCGACCGGACATCTGTGGTGTGAAGCAGAGAGTCGCTCTGGTGGGCCGGACCAGTCCCCATGCCGGCACCTCCGGGCCTGAGGTGCTGGCCCGGCTTCAGGCCGGGATTCAGGATCTCACCATCTCGCAGAGGTGGATGGCGTGGCTGCGGTTCAGCCGGCGCTTTCGGCGCTACAGCTTTCACAACCAGATCCTGATCCTCTCCCAGAGACCCACCGCAGTCAGGGTCGCCGGGTATCGAGCCTGGCAGGAGATGGGGCGTCAGGTCCGCCGCGGCGAGCGGGGGATCGCCATCCTCGCTCCCATTCGAATCTCAGATAACCAGGGTCGCTCCGAGGAGGACGAGCAGGAACTGGCCGTTGGTTTCCGGGTGGTGAGGGTCTTCGATCTGGAACAGACCGAGGGCCCGGAGCCTCCCAGGCCGCTCGATGACCTGGGCGACCTGACGCCAGGCTTTGAACTGTCGCGACTTCTCGAACAGGCGGCTGACCTCGGGTTCTCCGTTGAATTCGCCGACCTCAGCGGTGAGAGGCACGGGGACTGCAGCCACGCGCTCAGGCGCATCCGCCTGCGCCAGGGCATGGGCTCGGCCCAGACCCTGAAAACCGCCGCTCATGAGCTGGCCCACGCCATCATGCATGGGCCCGCATTCGGTGGCGACAGGGCACTGGCTGAATTGGAGGCGGAGAGCGTGGCCTATGTGGTCTGCGACGGGGTCGGGATCGACAGTTCCGCCTACAGCTTTGGCTATCTCGCGAGCTGGGCCGGAGGTGGGGAGGCCGCGGTGAGCATGATCTCATCCTCCGGGGCAAGGATCACCCGGGCGGCCGGCGACATTCTGGAGGGCGCAGGCTGTCCCCGACCCCGCTGAGCCCCACCGCGCCCAGGGGCTCAAGATCGCCGCGCTATCTTGTTGCCAGCAGCGATGAGAACACACCCGGAGCCGGCGTCCAGCGACCCTCCTGATTCCGCTGCGACCTACGGACTTCAGGTCGACGGCCTGGTTGAGGCTGGGATGCTGCTGGGATCCGACCTCTCACTGCCGAGGGTCCTCGAGCACCTGGTCGAGCTGGCGGCTGAACTCACCGGCGCCAGGTATGGCGCTCTCGGGGTTCTGGCGGCCGACGGCACCATCGGTGAGTTTCTCACGGTGGGAATGTCCCCGGAGCAGCGCCGGGCGATCGGCGCCCCGCCCAGCGGCAGGGGTGTCCTGGGGCTTCTCATCTCGGACCCCCGGCCGCTGCGCCTTGACCGAATCGAGGACCATCCCGACGCCGTCGGCTTTCCCTCCAACCACCCTCCCATGTCCACCTTCCTCGGCGCTCCCGTGCACTCGGGCGGAAGAGTCTTCGGCAACATCTATCTCACCGAGAAGGCGGGTGGTGGATCCTTCAGCGACGATGACGAGAGGTTGCTGGTCACCCTGGCGGCGCAGGCAGGCATCGCCATCGCCAACGCTCAGAGCTTTGCGGAGCTTAGCCAGCGCGAGCGCTGGCTTCAGGCCCTCCACCAGACCACTTCGGCGATGCTCTCCGGAGGTTCCGTGGACGCTCTCCTGGACGCGATAGTCAGGGTAGCGCGCGAGATGACCGACTCCATGCTGTCCGCGATCGTCAGGCCCGGGTCCGGACCCTCGGGACGGCTGACGGTGACAGCCTTTGCCGGCCCAGCCGGGCACCGCCTCGAGCATCTGGAGCTCCCCAGCTCCGGGACGGCGTCCCACGCCGTCATGCGGACGGGCCGTCCGCGGGTGGTGGAGCCGGGCAGCTCACAGGCCGCCTGGCTGGCGCGGGCAGGGGTTGCCGTAGGTCCGCTGATGGTTGTGCCCCTCACCGTGCGACAGAGGATCGAGGGCACGATTCTCATCGCCCGGGACCCCTCGGCCAGGCCCTTTCGCCAGGAGGAGCTGAGCTTGGTCGACAGCTTCGCCAGCCAAGCTGCGCTGGCGATTGACTATCTCCGCATCCAAGAGCAGCTGCAGCGTCTGGCCGTTCTCCAGGAGCGCCAGCGAATAGCCCGTGACATCCACGACGACCCGGTCCAGGCGCTGATATACCTGGCGCGCAAGCTGGAGGCGCTGTCCCTTGCAGACGGCGGGGTCCCGACGACCGCTGAGGTCGCAGAGCTGCGCAGCATCGCGGTGGCCGTCTCTGACGGCCTCCGCCAGCTCACCGAGGGTTTGAGGTCACAGACCCTTGAGGAGCACGGGCTGGGCCCGGCTCTGGTGGAGTTGGGCCAGAGCTTCCAGGCTCGGACCGGGGTTGCGGTCTCGGTCATCATCGACGAATCGGTGGGCAGGATCGGTGAGGAACTGGAACGCGGCTGGCTGCGGGTCGCCCAGGAGGCCCTCTCCAACGTCGAGCGCCATTCCGGGGCAGGTAGGGTCGTGGTGCGCCTGGATCGGCGCGGCGCCCGCGTCAGGCTGGCGGTGCTTGACGACGGGGTGGGGTACAGGACGGTGTATGGCAGGGCAAGGCGCGAGGGGATGGGAATCCTGGGGATGCGTGAGCGTGCCCAGCTCCTGGGCGGCCGGATCCGCCTCAGGTCCCGCCCCGGAAGGGGTGCGCTGATGGTGGCGGACGTGGTGCCCAAGGCGGGGGACCCGGGCGGCCCGACCACCTCTGGTCAGGCAACGGAGGCAAACACCTAGTCGCGGCCCCTGGTTTTTGACCGCTGGTCGGGCAGGGGGCGGGGTTAAGGTGGTAAGGGAGAGATATGACAGAGCAGATCACGATCATCCTCGCTGAGGACCACACCCTGGTGCGGGAGGGGACCAGGGAGATCCTGGATCGCGAGGCCGACTTCACCATTGTTGGAGAGGCGGCCCGGGGCGATGACGCGGTGCGGATGACTCTGGAGCTGAGACCCAAGGTCCTGCTCATGGACATGCGCATGCCGGGCCTCACCGGGATCGAAGCCACCAGGAAGCTGGCGGCCGAGCTGCCGGAACTCAAGATCCTGATCTTGAGCGCGCATGAGGACGAGGATTATGTGCGCGAGGCTTTGGCATCCGGTGCTAGGGGATATCTGCTGAAGACCTCACCCGGGAGCGAGCTGGTCGAGGGGGTTAGGGCGGTCGCGGCGGGCTCGACCGTGCTGTCGCCATCACTCACCCGCAGGCTGGCCCAGGCGCGGCTGGATCCGAGCCGGGCCACTGACCGGCTCAGCAGCCGCGAATTTGCCGTGCTGCGGCTGATCGCCCAGGGCAGGGCCAACAAGGAGATCGCTGCGGAACTGGGCATCAGCCTGCGCACCGTCGAGGGCCATCTGCACAACATCTTCGAGAAGCTGAGGGTGGGGTCGCGCACCGAGGCGGTGGTGCATGCCGTCAACCACGGCCTGCTCTCGATTGAGAGCCCGGGCGACAGTTGATCGTCATGAACACGTCCGGCCCGGCCCACCGTGGCCAGGAGGCTGGCCGTGATGACTACGCGCTCGGTCTCTTTCGAACCGAGGAGCGCGAGCGCAAGGCGGTGGCGGAGCGTATCCACGAGGACCCGCTGCAGACCCTGAGCCATATCCGCCGGTTGCTCAGCCATGCCACGGAGTCATCGGTCGATCCGGACGAGCTGGCCGACATCGTGCGCGAGGCGTCCCGGCTGACAGCCGCTGTGAGCGACCACCTCCAGCGCATCGCCAGGGACCTGAGGCCGGCGGTCCTGGACGACTTCGGTCTGGTGGCCGCGTTGCGAGTCCTTGCGAGCGAGCTCAGCCTGCGGGGCATGACCAATGTCCGCTTCGCGGTGCAGGGTGAGGAAGACCGGGCCGACCCTGACATCGAGGTGGGGTGCTACCGGATCGCTCAGGACGCTCTCCGCAACGTTGAACAGCACTCGCAGGCTGCCAATGTGGACCTGCGCCTGACTCTGGGGCCCCACAGCGTCCGTCTGGTGGTAGCCGACGATGGGCTTGGCTTTCCCGAGAACAATGCCGAGGCGATCCCCTTCGGAAGGGGCCTGCTGGCGATGCGGCAGCGCGCCCTGGCCTTGGGCGGCAGCTTGCGGATCAGGAGCGCCCGGCCGGCGGGGACAGTCGTTCGTCTCTGCCTGCCCCGGTTCCCTGGATAGCCAAGTCACCGAGCCCCGGCACGGGGCCCAGGGGCGGTCGGGTCGGCCAGACAAAGCTGAGACCGGCTGCGTGGGATGGACGGCACCCATCGGGCCCCTGCTGCGCTCGGACCAAAGGAGGCCTGCCCCCAGCGCCCACCATCTCCTCGGGACGGACTCGGTGGGTTACGACGAACTGGGGCGGTTGATGGTTGGCGGCCAGATCACGCTGCTGCTCGCCCTCGCGGTGGCTGTTTTACCCACAACGATCGGTCTGATTTGGGGCAGTGTCGCAGGCGTTGCTGGGGGCGGAGTGGACAGCCTGATGATGCGCATCGTGGATGCTGCGCTTGCGATCCCAGGGCTGTTCCTGCTGATTTTTTTGGACTCCATCTTGAAGCCGTCAGTGCTCGTCCGGATCGTGGTGATCACGGCCCTGGCCTGGCTGGTACCCTCGCGTCTAGTGCGCGCCGAGGTCCTCAGCTTGCGCCAGAGACCCTTCGTGGAGGCTGCGCGCGGTGCCGGCGGCGGCAGTCTATGGGTGATTTTTCGGCACCTTGTTCCCAACGTCTTTGGCACGGTCGTCGTAAACGCCACGTTTCAGGTTGCTGATGCCGTGCTCACGGTTGCGGCACTGAGCTTCTTGGGGCTCGGGATTCCCCCGCCGGCCGCCAACTGGGGCAGCATGTTGGCCAATGGTGTCAACTACGTTTTTGCCGGCTATTGGTGGCAGATTTGGCCGGCCGGAGTATGCATCGTAGGGGTCGTGGTGGGGTTCAACTTCATCGGGGATGGCCTTCGCGACGCGGTGGACGTGCGGATGCGCGCGAACCGCAGCTGAACTCCTGGGGGAGTTGGAGACGGTTGCGGGCCCGAGCGGCTTGGGCGCTGGCTTGAGGGTGAGGGCTCTGGCGGGGGCTGGTGCGGCGTCCGGAGGCGATCTGGTTTATTCATCGAGGCGCGTTAGGAGGTGCTCAGGCATGCAGGATGTGCGGAACGGGATTGCGTACTTGACCGGAGCGGCCGACGGGCTGGGGCTGGCCATCGCGGAGGAGTTGGCACGGATTGGCATGAGGCTGGCTTTGTTCGATATTCAGGAAACGAAGTTGCGGGGCGTCAGCGCCCGTTTGACCGCTGCGGGTGCCGCGGTATCCGCCTATCCCGTTGATCTGAGCGACGCCCGAGCGACGCAGTCAGCGGTGCGGGCGGCCATCGCGGAGGTGGGCCCGCCTCGTGCGCTGATCCACGATGCCGCCATTCTCAAGGAGCGGGAGATCGAGGAGGTGACCTTCGAGGACTGGCGCAGGGAGGTTGACACAAGCCTGCAGGCGGCCTTCATCCTGTCGCAGGAGGTGTGGCCTGGCATGGCCAGGGCCCATAGCGGGAGCATCGTCTTCGTCTCATCGGGGTCGGCCCTGACCGGATTTGTGAAGGAGACGGCGTACACCCCGGCCAAGCACGGGCAGGAGGGCTTGATGAAGGTGCTGGCCCTGCAGGGGCGGCGGCACAACATCGCGGTCAACACGATCACGACCGGTGCGCCCATCGACACCCCGATGTCACACTCGCACTACACCGCCGAGATGAAAGTCGGAATGGTTTCTCCGGCCCGGCTGGCGCCAGCATTCGGCTACCTGGCCTCGCTTGACGCCACCGAGGCAACGGGAATGCGGTTTGATGCCTTTCAGGTGTCGGAGGCGATGGCGTGGGGTCGGGAGCACTGATGTGAGTGGCGAGCGCCCGGGTGGCTATCGGGTCGCCGTTCACGGGAGTGGGCGGGGCCGCCTAGCCCAGACAGGGCCAGGCGCCGGGGTTGGCTCCCGTGGTGTGGCGATGCCCGGCCGTGGCTGCTGCCGGAACGTCTGGGCAGGTGGCCTGCGGTTGGGCGCGTGGAATTCTCGATCTGAGGGTCAGCCCACGGGGGCGTGACCCAGCCACAGGCGGCGCTGAGTCAAATGTAGTTCAGGAGGTGGGTGATTTGGAAATCCAGGCGAGATCCGGTCTGGGGGTGGAGGGCAAGCGGGCACTTGTGACCGGAGCCAGCTCGGGAATCGGCTTCGCCATTTCCAGAGAGCTGGTCATGGGTGGATGCGCCGTGGCCATCGGGGCCAGGGGCGAAGACCGCCTGCGGACTGCGCAGGCGGAGTTGGCCCACCTGGGTGGGCGGGTCTTCGCCAAGCCGGTGGACGTCCTGAATGAGGCATCACTCAATGAGTTCGTCACCTCCGCCACCAGGTCCCTGGGTGGACTCGACTATGTGGTCGCCAATGCGGGGGGTACGGTTGGGGGCGGGCTGATGGAGGCCACGCCCGACGAATGGGCCGAGAGTTACCGCCTGAATGTCATTCACAGTGTCGAGCTGCTGCGGGCCGCGGTGCCATTCCTGAAGGAGTCGGTGTGCCCCTCGGCGGTGTTCATCTCCTCAATCTCGGGATCGAAGCCGGCTCCACGCGCTCAGTATGGCTCCAGCAAGGCAGCCCTCATCTACCTCGCCGCCGCTCTCGCGCGCGAGCTTGCGGAGCACGGCATCCGGGTGAACTGCGTCAGTCCGGGATCGATTCTCTTCCCGGGGGGAGGATGGGATGGGTTTCGCAGCCGTGAGCCGGAGCGGTTTGGGGAGTTCATCGAGCGCGACCTCCCCGGTGGCCGCTTGGGAAGAGCAGAGGAGGTGGCCAGGGTGGTCACCTTCGTGCTGTCGCCAGCGGCTTCTTGGATCAACGGCGCAAACATCCCTGTTGATGGCGCTCAAGGGCGGCCGAGCGCGGGCGGGTGGTAGAAACGGGTCCGGGAGCGGCGGCCTGGATGATGAAGGCTGGACCGGCTGGGGAGGGGTTCTGCTGGAGGCCGACCCTGCTATGGGTTGTGCCCATGCCAAGGCCATCTTTCAGTCCGCGACACCACTCTGTTGCAGGTTGTCCGGAGGCGGCAGCTGCGGCCGGCCCCTAGTCGGTCTCCGATTCCGGACCCGCGCCTTGGACGGGAAATGCCGCAAGAGGCCGGGATTCTCCGCGTCGCTACTGCCCTCTGGCTGCCGCAAGCTCGGACTCCCATGACTGGGCAGCTGGCCGCATGGGGTGGCCTTGGTAGGTGGAAACCACCGCATCGCCATGAGGTTTGCGCACTTGGTGGGGAGGAAGCGCGGCCTCATCATGGGATGAATATGAGTGCCGGCAACCTTGAAGAGGTGTCATTGATATGAGCGAAACGACAGCAAGACAGCCCAGGTTTCTCGTGGTCGGCGTGGACGGTTCGGAGTCATCGCGGCGGGCCCTGGACTGGGCGCTGGAAGAGGCGGCCCTGAGGGATCTGGAGGTCAGGGTGGTGGGCGTGGCGCAAATCCACATCATGGCCCCCAGCGTCCCCGGTTTTCCGTATGGCGACCAGCGGCTTGTCGACGACCTGCTCGAGGCCACCAAGAAGACGGTGACCGACGAGGTTTCGGCGGCGAACCGCGACGGCAGGGCCAGAGTGTCGGTGAACGTTGTCATGGGGGTGCCGGCGGAGGTCCTCACCGATGTCTCCAGGGATGCCGCGATGCTGGTGGTGGGATCTCGCGGGAGGGGAGGATTCTCCGGGTTACTGCTGGGCTCGGTCTCCCAACAGTGCGTGAGCCACGCCAAGTGCCCGGTCATGGTCATTCGGCCCGCAGCGGGTGATCTGCCAGGGTGAGCTCCCCGGGGCCGGGAGGGTGTGATCCTCCAAGCCCGACCGCGCCAGGCCCCGATAGGCTCATTTAGTGAAGTCCTCCGGGCTGTGGCTGGCGGCGCTGGTGGCGGCCCTCGGCTTGCTCATGGCCGCCAGCGCGCCCTCGGACCCCACACCCTTTAACTCGTCGGCCGACCCCGCTGGCGGCCCTCCCTTGCATCCCCTCAGGTATCGCCCACCTCAGTGTTCAAACCAATCGGAGTTTGCGGGTTGGAGCGTGGCTCAACTGGCGGCTCAACTGGTGATCATCCCGGCCGAGGAGGACGATCTCGGCGCCGCCAACCCTGAGGTGGCCGGAGGAGCGGGGGGTGTGTTGCTCTTCGGCAGTTCGGCCCCTGCGGACCTTGGCAGCCAGGTCCAAGACCTGGACCGCCTAGCTCCCGCGGCGGCTCCGCTGGTCATGACTGATGAGGAGGGTGGCGGAGTGCAGCGCATGGCGAACTTGGTGGGGTCGATTCCATGGGCGCGGCAGATGGGATCAAGCATGACGGCTGGGCAGATAGAGCGGTTGGCCAAGGGGTTGGGGAAGGGACTTCTGGCAGCGGGTGTGACCGTGGATCTGGCTCCCGTGCTTGACGTGGATGGCGGTCCGGGTCCGAGCGCCACCGATCCAGATGGGGCAAGATCCTTCAGCGCCACGCCGGCGGTCGCGGCCACCGACGGGCTGGCGTTCGCCGCCGGGTTGGAGGCAGCCGGGGTCATCCCGGTGGTCAAGCACTTTCCCGGACTGGGAGGCAGCAGCGGCAACACGGATGACGGGCCCGCCGCCACCCTCCCCTACGCCGCTCTGCTCAACGGGGGACTTGTCCCGTTCGAGCAGGCGGTGTCGGCGGGCGTTCCGGCGGTCATGGTTTCGAACGCCTCGGTTCCCGGACTCGCAGCCGACCCCGCCAGCATCTCGCCGCAGGTGATCGATGGCCTCCTGATCAAGCGATTGGGCTTTTCCGGGCTGATCATGACGGACTCCCTCAGCGCCGGGGCGATCTCGGCGCTGCACCTTACAGTACCCCAGGCTGCGGTGAAGGCCATTGCGGCCGGAGCGGACATGGTGATGTTCAGCTCAGGGTCCCCCAGCGCAGTGATGCTCGGGGTCGAGGACGCGGTTCAGCAGGCGGTGGCGCAGGGCCAAATCTCTCGCTCCACCCTGCAATCAGCGGCGGGCAAGGTGCTGGCTGCTAAGCGAGTGGACCTGTGCCTATCCCCGGTGGTCACCGGCCCAGGGTAGCGGTGTTAGCATGCCCCCACCGGGCAAGTAAGGGTGCGGGCCTCGGCCGGGGACTTTAGCCGCCTGGGGAGGTGAAAATTGGGAACTGAGATGACTGCCGCAGAGCTTCAGGGGGATCCCAGGGTCGGCCATGCTCCGGGCGCTGTCCGGGGTGTCGAGATCGTTCCCCTGCGCGGGTTGCCGATTGTCGGCATTGTGCTGGTGGCCCTCATCGTGGCCATATACGGCAACTGGCTCTGGGCCCTGGACTTCTTCCATGTGGTCGGGGGAGGCCTCTGGACAGCCATCGACTTGTTCGTGGGCTTGGTGATCGGGCCCATCCTGGGTCGGCTTTCGATCCCGGCTCGGATGGAGTTCTCGGCACGCTTCATGCCCAAGATGGTCCTGATCATGCCGACCCTGGTGACCATGACCCTGGGCTCCGGTTTTCAACTGGCGCGCCACCTCGGGAACCTGAGCGCGGGGTCCCCCAACCACGGCTGGCTGGTCGCGTCCTTCATCGTGGTCGGGGTGATGGCCGTGATCGCTCTTGGCGTCCTCGAGCCCGCCAATATCGCCGTCCTGTTCGAGATGCGCAGGCCCCACCCCAGACCCGCAGTAATCGCCAAGCTGATGCAGCGCTTCATCTACACCGCCGGAGTGACCGGGGTGATGCAGATTGCGACCTTGGTGATCATGACCAGGCTTGCAAGTTGATGGCGTCGAGCGTCGATGCGGAGCGGTCCCGAGAGCCCACCGCCCCAGTCGGAGCGATTGCGGTTGGCGCCCTCTGCCTCATCGTGGTCGGCGGGATCTACCTGGCGGCGCACATACCGGGCCCGGTCTCTCTGCTGCCAGCCTATATTCTTCTGGTCGCGGCGTTTGCGCTGTTCGCCAGCGCGGTCGGGCTGCTCTGGCGCCTGCCTGACTTCGCCTGGCCCCGGTTCTTCCAGGTCGGACGCTGGGCCCTTCTCGCCTACCTCATCAGCGCGGGGATGCTGGAGTACGTGTTCGTTCTGGACAGGGTGCCCAAGCCGGAGCTGGTGCTGCTGACGCTGATGCTTGTGGTGTACGCCACCGACATCCCTCTCATCCTCGCGTTCACCGTGGCGCGGCTCCAGACCCCTTCGCCCTAGCGGCCACAGAGTGGGGCGGCTGGCGGCGCGGGCCGGCTGATCTCATCTGCGGTCCTGGGCCCGTTGGTCCAGCAAACTAAGGGGTTGATGCCCATCACGCTGTCGCCATCCGCTGGCGCCACCGCGCCGCGCCCGGTCTCCCGTCCCATCGTCATCCTGCTGGCTGCCGCGTGCGGGCTGGCCGTCGCCAACCTCTACTACGCTCAGCCTCTGCTGCACCTTCTGGCGGCGAACTTCTCCACCAGCTCGGCCGTGGTTGCGACCGTGGTCACCGTGACCCAAATCGGGTACGCCGCGGGCCTGGTGCTGTTGGTTCCGCTGGGAGACCTGCTGGACCGCAGGCGGCTGGTGGCGATCGTTCTGGTGGTGGATGGAATCGCCCTTTGCGGAACAGCTCTGAGCGGTAGCCTGCTCATCTTCGAGGTCTGCTCCCTGGTGGTGGGATGCAGCTCGGTGGTGGCCCAGGTCCTGGTGCCGCTGGCGGCGGACCTGGCGTCGGCCGAACGCCGCGGCCGGGTTGTCGGCACCGTGATGAGCGGGCTCCTCCTGGGCATCCTTCTGGCTCGCACGGCCTCCGGGCTGGTGGCCGCGGCGGCCGGATGGCGCACCGTCTACTGGGTGGCAGCCGGAGCCATGATGGTGCTCTCCCTGACCCTGACCGTTTTCTTGCCCGAGGATCCCACCTCCAGCGACCTCAAGTACCTGGGGCTGCTCGCCTCCGCCGCGGCCATGGCGAGGCAGGAGCCCGTGCTCAGGCAGCGGGCGCTCCTGGGCGGGCTGGCCTTCGCCGCCTTCAGCGCCACCTGGACCACGCTGGCGTTTTTGCTGGCCGGGAGCCCGTATCGCTACGGGACAGCGGTCATCGGTCTGTTCGGCCTCGTGGGGGCGGCGGGAGCGCTGTGCGCCAGCTTTGCCGGTCGGCTGGCGGATCGTGGCTGGGAGCGAGCGGCATCGGTCGGGTTCGCGGCGCTCGTGGCGGCAGCCTTTCTGCTCATGATCGCCGGACGTTTCGCTCTGCCCCCGCTGCTGGCCGGGATCGTGGTCCTGGACATCGGCGTCCAGGGGCTCGGAATCACCAACCAGAGCCTGATCTATCGCCTCCGTGAGGGGGCCCGCAGCCGCCTCAACAGCGTCTACATGACGACCTACTTCGTGGGCGGAGCCGCCGGATCCGCGCTGGGCGGCCTGCTCTACTCCGACCTGGGCTGGATTGGGGTCTGCTGGCTCGGCCTGGGGCTTGCCGTCCTGCTCATCGCGGTCGCGGCCAGGGGCCCTGGGCGGGCCCGCGGCGTCTCCCCGTGGACGAAGCAGGGGTTTGGGGAGTCAACTGAGCCGCTCCAGAATCATGGCCATGCCCATGCCCCCGCCAACGCACATGGTCTCCAGGCCGAGGGTGAGGTTGCGGGTGCGCAGGCCATTGAGCAGGGTGCAGGTGATGCGAGCACCGGTCATCCCGAACGGGTGCCCCAGAGCGATCGAACCGCCGAACACATTTAGCTTGTCCCCCATCGGGTCCAGCCCGATGCCCCGCGCGGAAGGAATCACCTGGGCTGCGAAAGCCTCGTTGATCTCCACCAGGTCGATGTCGGCCATGGTCATGCCGGCCCGGCGCAGGACCTGCTCGGTGGCCGGGATGGGGCCGAGACCCATGTACTCCGGCTCCAGAGCCGCAACCGCAGTCGCTACCACCTTGGCCAGAGGGCTGATCCCCAGCTCCTGGGCGCGGTCGACGGACATCACCACCAGTGCAGCCGCCCCGTCATTGAGGGGACAGGCATTTCCAGCCGTCACCGTCCCACCCTCCTTGAAGACCGGCTTCAGGGTGCTGAGCACCTCCGGAGTGGTATTCGGTCGGGGCCCATCGTCGGCTTCCATGATCCGGCCATCACCCAGTGGAACAGGCACTATCTCACGCGCGAAGAAGCCGTCCTGCTGGGAGCGAACCGCCCGGTTCTGACTCCGCGCCGCGAAGGCGTCCATCTCCTCGCGGGTTATTCCCTCGCGCTCGGCCACGTTCTCCGCGGTAAGGCCCATGGGTAGATACAGGTCCGGAAACCCCTCCTCGTTGCCGGCCAGAAGCCGTGGATTCCTGGCGTCGGCTGGGTCTGAGGTGCCATAGCCGTAGCGGCTCACGGTCTCCACGCCCATGGATACGAACACATCCCCCTCTCCCGCCCGGATGGCGTGAGCGGCCATCCTGGTGGTTTGCAGGGAAGAGCTGCAGTAGCGGGTGATCGTCGTCCCGGGGGCGTCGACCCCGGCCAGGATGCTGATGGCCCGTCCCAGGTTGAACCCCGACTCCCCGCCGGGCAGCCCGCATCCACAGATGACATCCTCGACATCAGCCGGGTTCAGCTGGGGGATCTGGGCCAGCACGCGTTGCAGCACGAAGGCCCCGAGGTCGTCTGGGCGCCAGTTAACCAGTGAGCCCTTGCCCGCTCGCCCGATGGGTGAGCGGCCGGCCGCGACGATTACCGCGTCGGTCATGTAGCCACCTCCTTGCGACGACCCGTCGGCGACACAAGTCACCACTGGGTCGAGTCGGTTCAACTATTAAGTATGCGAGAGCGGGGCGCGGTCCCTCGGCGCTAGGCTGACCGTCGTGAGTGCGGCTTCGGACATGAATGGCCGGCCCCGGCTCGGCCTGTCGCTGGGCTACTGGGGGGCCGGACCGCCACGGAATGTCGCCGAGCTGGTGGGGGAGGCCGAACGACTGGGGTACGACTCGGTGTTCACCTCCGAGGCATACGGGTCGGATGCGTTCACACCCCTCGCCTGGTGGGGCAGCAAGACCACCAGGCTGAGATTGGGCACTGCCGTGGCCCAGATCCACGCCCGCACCCCGGCCGCGACCGCCATGGCCGCCGCCACCCTCGATCACCTGAGCTCTGGCAGGCTGGTGCTGGGGCTGGGTGCGTCCGGCCCCCAGGTGGTCGAGGGTTGGTACGGAACCGAGTTCTCCCCCCAGCTGACCTCCACCAGGGAGTATCTCGCGATCGTGCGCCAGATCCTGCGGCGGGAGGGGCCTCTGGAATTCTCCGGCCAGCGTTACCAGTTGCCTCTGCCCAACAGCAGAGGAAAGCCGCTTCGCCTCACGGTGCACCCGCGGCGTTCTGAGATACCGATCTGGCTCGGGGCCGAGGGGCCAAAGAACATCGCCCTGGCGGCGGAGATAGCCGATGGCTGGCTGGCCGGCTTCCATGCGCCGCGTCGGGCCGGATGGCAGCGCGAGGCGTTGCGGGAGGGGTTCGCCCGCCGCGACCCCGCCTCGGCCCCGGCAT
>Ga0080006_1147369_pt1 | contig 106089 bp, 100 predicted proteins | sample RS3BMetagenome_FD_69209 | JGI IMG/M metagenome (GOLD analysis project Ga0080006, IMG submission 69209) | Ferric oxide microbial mat and aquatic microbial communities from Rainbow Spring, Yellowstone National Park, USA - RS3B (SPADES... ...
GATCATGTGCGACGTCAGATTAGGCTTGTTACCGATCTTGTCCACGTGAGTGGTGGAATAATCAAAGTGATCCTGGAAAATGCTTATCTAACAGATGAGCAGAAGATAGTAGCTTGTAAGATATGCGCAGATGAAGGGGTGGATTTTGTAAAGACGTCAACAGGCTTTGCTCCCTCAGGAGCGACGATACAAGATGTCAAACTTATGAGATCTGTACTTCCGCCTTCGGTTGGTGTTAAAGCTGCGGGTGGTATCAGATCACTTGAGTTTTTTCTTGATGTTATAGCTGCTGGAGCTTCAAGAGTTGGCGCAACGCAAACCGTCGCGATACTTGAAGCATTGATGACAGGCTCGGTGGCGGGATAAGTGATCGCCGATATCAATGCATAAGGAGGTCAAGTCAATGGTGCGGATAGGAAAGATGGGTTCAGGATTTGTGGCTGACTTCTATATGGAGGGTTTGAGGGGAGTTCCTGGAGCTACTGTAGTTGCTAATTACTCCAGGACTCCAGAAAGAGCCAAGCTTTTTGGCGCCAAATATGGAATTGCCAAGCAATATACGAATATGGACGAACTTGCTAGGGATCCTGAGGTGGATTTGGTTGTTGTAGGACTTCCAAATAGTGCCCATTTGGAGGGTATTAAAGCCGCGGCTAAGGCTGGCAAGGCAGTTGTTTGCACGAAGCCATTGGCGAGAAGTGGTGCAGAGGCTGCCGAGATTTTACGCATTGTGAAAGAGGCTGGTGTCATGCACGGATACGCGGAAACCGAGGTGTTTTCACCGGAGGTCATTAAGGCAAAACAGCTTATCGACAGTGGCGCTATAGGCAAGGTGCTTACGATCAGAGCGAGAGAGGCGCATTCGGGGCCGCATGCTCCACATTTTTGGGAAGCCGAATCGGCGGGCGGAGGTGCGCTTCTCGATATGGGGTGTCACACTATTGAAGTAGCTAGATATTTTTTTGGAAAAGAAAATCGCATTATAGAAGTCTTTGGATGGGCAGACACTTTGGTTCACCATGACAAAACTAAAGGCGAAGACAATGCTGTGTTGATTTTAAAGCTTGAAGATGGTAGGACTGCTACAATCGAAGCTTCATGGACAGCCAAGGGTGGTATGGAACTGAGAAATGAGGTGTATGGGACTGAAGGCCGTCTATTAACAGATACGACACAGACTCGGTTGCGGGCATTTGTTCAGAAGAGTCCAGGGTACATAGTAGAAAAGGCTGACCTTGATACGGGTTGGATATATCCGATACCGGATGAAGCTCATGTGTATGGTTATGAGGAAGAAATGAGACATTTTGTCGAATGCTATGCCAAACATGAACACCCTCGTGAAGATTTCGTTGATGGTTATATCGTCAACTGCATTTTAGATGCGGCGTACCGATCTATAAAAAGTGGTCGGTGGGAACGTGTCGAAATAGATGAGGGGTTAGTCCAATGATACAGAATCCGGTAAGGTGGCTTGATGAAATGTTAGGTATCCTCGAGAAGATTAAGGTAACACAAGCAGATTCAATTGAAAAAGCAAGTCAAATATGCTTTAGGGCTATATCTTCTGATGGGGTTGTGCATTTGTTTGGGTGCGGTCATTCACGCATCCCAGTTGAGGAAATGTTCCCAAGGTATGGATCATATCCGGGTTTCCATCCAATTGTTGAATTATCTACTAGTTTTCACAGCCAAGTTGTCGGTGCAAATGGCCAAAGGCAGGCAATGTTCATAGAGGAGGTAAGTGGTCTTGCCGAAGCTATCATAAAGAACTTTCGTATTAAGCCAAATGATGCTGCGATGGTTTTCTCGGCGAGCGGAGTTACGCTTGTTACGGTCGAATTTGCTCAGCAATGCAAGGAGATAGGAGTTCCAGTCATAGGTGTTTTATCCCTTGCACAGGCTGAAGCCATGCAAAACATTGAAAGTGTCCGTAGAATCTCTGAGTATGCCGATGTGGTTATCGACCTGTGCACCCCATGTGGAGACGCCGCTTGCTATGTGAGTGGGTATGATACACCTGTTGGTCCTACTACAACTGCAGCCGCAGTAGCAATTGTAAACTGCATAAAGGTGCGCACCGCAGAGCTGCTTGCCCAGGCTTCAAAGCTGCCTCCCGTTATAACCAGTGCGGCTTTAGTGGGAAAGCAACGGTCGGCCGCGTTATTCGATGCTGCGTACGCAGAATATGGTAGGCGGTACGGTGACCGTATACGGAAAGAGTAATGGTTGTTATTTAGTGTAAGGAGGTGATGTGGTGTGAAAACATCTAGTGATATTTTCAAGCACAGGTTGCGAACAAAATGGAGGTGGCCACGGATGAGAATAAGAAGGTTGTTGTGTACTGCTGTATTCAGTGTCGCCGCACTGCTGCTAGCTTCTTGTGGTGGTACGAGTTCTGCACCAGCAACGAGCGGCAAATACATTATAGGTGTTTCGAACACGCTAACAGGTAATGGATGGCGTGAAGAAATGATATGTTCTATAAAGGCGCAGGCCTTAGTTTCTCATAAGGTGGCAAAAATTATCATTGCGAACAGGACAGAAGGGCCAGAAGGTCAGATCCAGGATTTGAGGAATCTGATAGCAGACGGAGTCAATGCCATTATTCTGGATCCTTCAGACTACACTGCGCTTGATCCGGTTCTCGAGCAAGCTGTCAAGAAGGGGATTGTTGTCGTTGCAGTAGATCAACCGGTGGCAGCGAAGGGTGTTTATATTGTCGATAATAACCAGACAATGTACGGGTATCTCGGAGCTAAATGGTTGTTCCGGTACCTTGGTGGTAAGGGTAACGTTGTGGAAATGCAGGGAATAGATGGTGCACCGGCTAATACTGAAAGACAGAATGGGTTTGAGCAGGCGCTAAAAGAGTTTCCTGGCATAAAGATTGTTGCCAATACTTACACAAACTGGTCACAGGCTCCAGCAGAGGAGCAGATACGAGACCTCCTAAACTCGGGTACCAAGATCGACGGTATTTGGACATCGGGAATTGACTCAACAATTGTCGATGTGTATACTGCTGAGCACAAACCTTATGTACCGGTAGTGGGCGCTGATAATAACGGATTTATAGAGCAGCTATTGACATTGAAGTCAAAAGGATTATATGGTGCGGCAGTGACTAACCCGCCAACGGTAGGCGGTGCGGGGCTTACAGTTGCGTTGGATGTTTTGCAAGGCAAAAAGATGCCACATCTTATTCAGCTAACACCACAGGTGTGGTCTAACACGACACCTCAGGGCATAAAAGAGTTGCAAGATCACTACTTTCCAGGAACTAGTGCTTACTTTGCGACAGATTACAACATACCTTACACATCGTTTACTAAGAGTCAGCTGCTTAATTGCCAAGGGCCATAAGCTTACGAGGCTTTCTAGGTTGCCTTAGCCGGTGTGTGCTGTTTACGCCGGCTAAGGCCTTATAGCAATTATATTGTATGCCCGGATTTTAAATGTATGAATACTTGTATAAGCTGTGCGAGCTAGCAATGGAAAGCATTTTAGTGGCAAGCGGAATTGTCAAAAGGTTTGGAGAAGTTGAGGCACTGAAAGGTGCGGAATTAACGGTTGCCAGAGGTCAAGTCCATGCGCTAGTAGGCGCTAACGGCGCTGGCAAAAGTACCCTTATAAAAATTCTTACAGGGGTATTGAGACCAGATGGAGGCCAAATCAGTTTTGAAGGGCAGGAAAGGAATATAAGGTCGCCCAGAATGGCAAGGCTTCTTGGTATTGGAGCTGTATACCAAGAAGCATCTTTTGTGCCTGATCTCACTGTATCTGAAAATCTAAGGCTAAGTGGAACAAATGAATATGAGGTTTTCAGGTGGGTGAGTCGCTTGTCAAACCTAAGGGTTGACAAAAATATGCTTGCTGCAGAGTGTTCGGTTGCAGCACTGCGCATTCTTGACTTGGCTCGTGTTCTTTCTTGGGAACCAAAGCTTATCATACTCGATGAGCTTACTGCTGCTTTGCCGGCTGATTTGAGCCACAATGTCTTCGATGTCATAGTAGGCTTTGCCAAAAAAGGGGTGTCAGTAATCCTGATTTCACATCGATTGTCTGAACTCGTTAACGTTTGCGACATCGCTACAGTTCTACGCGATGGTAGGACAGTAGGAGTAGTTGAAAGTATTAAGGATAATCAGGACAGAATAATAGAGCTCATGCTTGGAGAGAAAGTGGCCACAGGCGTCGAATCAGAGTATGGCGGATCGTTTGACAGTGGTGGAAATGAGCCAGTCAGTAAAGACAAAGAAATAGATAGTAGCCAAGATGTGGCGGTTGTTATTGAAAACTTGTCGTATAAGTCAAATGTACGAAATGTATCGTTTCGGATCAGAAAAGGAGAAATATTGGGCCTAGTTGCGCTTGAGGGTCAGGGCCAAGACCAGTTGTTCGAATGCATAGCCGGATTTATTAAGCCTACATCGGGTCGTATTTATATTGATGGCAAACCTGTAAGGCTTGGCAATGCCATTAGCGCAATTTCATCAGGTATTGTGATGGTTCCTGGAGAAAGACGGCAAGCTTTACTCCCCCAAAGATCTGTTCATGAGAACATTGCTATATCCCTTACACGGACGTTTAGGAATTGGGGTCCATTAAATCGCCGTAAGGAGAACGAAAGGGTTGGAAGTATCATTAAGATGTTGCAAATAGATACGAGGGCGCAAGACGAAGTACAAAGACTTAGTGGTGGTAATCAACAGAAGGTTGTACTTGCAAGATGGATCGTAGCTGGATTTAAGTTACTGTTGTGCTATGACCCAACCAGAGGGGTTGATGTGGAGACAAAACGACACTTTTACTCCTTGCTGCGAGAGCTTGTTAAAGATGGCCGATCTATACTGTACTATACCTCCGAGCTTGATGAGGTGCCTCTGGTGTGTGACAGGGTGCTTGTGCTTTACGAAGGGGAAATTGTCGCTGAATTGCCCGTCCAGCAAGCGACTGAAGAGGCTTTGTTGCGTGCAGCGCACGGTCTAGTTGCGGGGGTGGTAAACGGGTGATTGTTAGCGGAATCTCTGAAAAAGCAGGCACTAAAATCTCCGTTTCTAGAATACGAAAGAATCTTTGGACCATACTTGTTTATCTGCTTTTGGTAGTAGTGCTGATCGCGAGTGTGGCTATACACCCGAGTTATAATTCATTTGATTTCCAGACGCTTGCGCTTGGCGCTTTGCCACTCGCACTAGCAGGCCTTGGTCAAAGTATAATTGTTTTCGGAGGAGGCATTGATCTGTCATTGGGTCCTTTAATGACTGTCGCCAATGCCCTGTCTGCGCGAGCGATGCAGCATCAGACATTTGAGCAGGCGATAGGCACAGCGCTCCTGGTCATTATCATAGTAGCACTGGCTAGCATGATTAATGGTCTACTAGTAGTGGTAACACAAATCCCTGATATAATAGTTACCCTCGCTACAAGTTTCGTGTGGAGTGGCGTTGCTTTATTTATATTGAGTGCGCCGGGAGGTGGGGCACCGTCTGCTTTCCAGGATATTGCTACTGGTGCTTTTATTAGTGGATGGGTGCCCAATGCTCTTCTCATAATGGTGGTTGTAACATTTATCTTTTGGGCATTGCTAAGATTCACAAGAATAGGGCTTAGCATTTTTGCTGTAGGGAGCGACCGTCAGGCCGCTATACGTAGTGGTGTTGGTATCGCACGAGCAAAGATTGCATCGTATCTGGTCGGCGGCGTATTGATTGCTAATGCTGGTATTGCGCTTACGATGACAACTGGTGTAGGAACTCCAACTTCGGGATCCTTATACACATTAAGTAGCTTAGCTGTAGTGGTCCTGGGCGGCGTCAGTTTGACAGGTGGAAAGGGTAACCTCTGGGGTCCCCTTGCAGGTGCACTCATATTAACACAGTTGCCAACGGATTTTGTATTTTTGGGAGTAGACCCTAACTACGCTCAAGCTATACAGGGAGCGATATTAGTTGTGGTTATCATGCTTGGCGGTTTGTATACGCTTCGAAGGAAGAGATTGCATGGACAGTAATATACGAATGAGTAGAGGCGGTGTACAAGTTACCGACGGCAAACGACGGAGCCCTTTGAGCTTCCTTCGCAGATATACACTTTTTTCGCTTGCAATTGTTACTTTGATTTTAGTAGGATTCATTGACGTTCTTAAGCCAGGAACCGTTTCTCCAGGCTGGGCTACTAGTATACTTGTTAGTGCTGCGCCTCTTGGACTTTTAGCCGCAGGACAAACTTTAGTTGTATTAACAGGCGGGATTGATCTCTCGGTCACCAGCGTAGCCACTACCTCTGCATATCTTGTAACCAGCCTTGTGAGTCACGGAAATGTTTTTGCGTTAGTTGTGGCACTGCTAGTAGGCGTCGTAGTGGGTCTAATTAATGGAATTGGCGTAGCTTTCTTCGAAGCGCAACCGCTGATCATGACACTTGGAATGAGTTTAGTGGTAGACGGGGCGCTGGAAATATATCATGCAGTAGCGGTATCTAATTTGCCGGGTGTTCCCGCTTATGTTTCTTTAATTGGTTCTGGTACGATTGCAGGCTATATTCCATATAGTCTGTTTGTCTGGATTGGGATAGCGTTTTTAATTTACTTTTTGCTTAAGCGGACAGGGCTTGGCAGGGCGATTTATGCGGTTGGTGATAACGAGCCAGCCTTATCTTTGCTTGGCATTCGCGTGTGGCAGATAAAGCTTTTTACATATTTAGCGTGCGGCTTGCTTAGTGCGATATCTGGCGTCGTACTTGTTGGAGTAACAAGTGCACCTGCGCTTGGGTTAGCGGATACTTTCCTTCTGCCATCCATAGCAGCGGTAGTTGTAGGAGGCACTTCTATATTCGGAGGTCGGGGAAGCTATGGAGGCACGTTTTTGGGTGCCTTAATACTTGTGGTACTCGATAATGTTCAAGTGTTGTTGAAAGCGCCAGAGCCGGTGCGGGACATTGTGTATGGCTCAATTATTCTGCTTCTTACTACTATATATGTAAGATTTATCTCTCAGAGCAGGTAAAAACTAATAGGTTAATTAGGCACTGTAATGACGATGACAAAATAGATGAGATGGCTTTAACTCCATTTTTCCGCTTTTGCTATACATCAGCATATTATTGCGCAGCACTTATGCGTTACATACTATAACAAAGCGGGCTAACCGCAATACGCCTTTTCGAGTTCACTTGCAAATAACATTCCTGCCACCTTTACTTGAGATTCTTTGAAAGCAATTCTATTGCAAACTTTTCCTCCCTTTGTGCTTATAATTTCTGACATTTGGTCCAAAGTGCTGCCAGGATTAACAGCGTATGTACAATACACTGCTACGTCCTTTCCCAAAAGCGTTGGGAGGCTCTCTAACCATCTTTTTGTTTTCTTTGCTGGGCCAACTTTGGCGACGATAAAGCCTTCCACCCAGGTACCTACTATTATTAACTCTGCCCATGCTATCTGTTCAAGTGTCACATTTCTAATTGGACTAACTACAACTTGTCTTTCTTTTGAATCTAACCACTTAGCAAGGTCTTCAGCCACCCGTTTTGTGTTGCCACCCATGCTTTCATAGCATATAAGGATTTTTTTCGGCAACGCTTTATTATTTGTTGACTTGGAAAAGCTGTCTAATATAGCATAGGCTGCTTCTCTACCCTGTGCCATAGCTTCTACCACTGTTGATGGCCCAACAAGCGCGTCGCCGACGACCCAGACTTTGGGTTTGACAGGCAGTGATGCTCTTATCAAGGCGGTTTCTCGTCCAAGAGACAATATACCCACACTTTGCCCTCGTGACCATGCTCTACTTGCGTGTTCAGAAATAATTCCGCTCGCTTGCCATCTTCGGTCAGGAAGCCCTTCTGCAGCTCTTTTTATAGGCAGTGATGGGTTGAGAGCTTGCATTTGCATATCTATGCGATAACCCAGTGCCATTACGATAAGGTCAATCCTTTCTTCGCCTGCTGGTTCTACAATTTTTGGCAGCTGAGATGCGCTTTTTTGTTCTGTTCTGGAAAGCTTTGCTTTGTTCACTCTGCCGTTTTGGCCCTCTAATCTTGTCACAGTTGTCGAAAACAGTACTCTCACTCCCTCTGAAAGTGCTTCTTCAAGTTCATCTTTTCGAACTGGTGCAAATTTCCTGTCCATCCACTCAACGCATGTTGCCCCTGCCCCAAACCGAATTGCTGTCCTTGCAACATCCATAGCGGTATTGCCACCACCCAGCACGAGTACGTGTGGATGAGAGCCTGATGGAAGTCCAAAGTTTGTAAAGAAAGTATCGGGAGCAAGCCCTTTACTTACGTGCTTTTTGGCCAGCTTAAGGAAGGTAGTAGCGTCGGTTATCCCGTCGAGGCCTTCAGCTCCTTCAATCGGCAACCTTATTGGAGAGCTGGCGCCATAAGCAAGGATCACAGCATCATACTGCTCTGCCAGTTTTTCAATCTCTTCTGGATGTACCGGCTGGTTTGTATAAAGTTTGACCCCACTGTTGAGCAGATCGCGCCAAGGCTTTTGCTTTATTTCATTAGGCAAAGTGAAGTCTGGTATACCCCATGAAAGTAGGCCTCCCGGTTCCTCGTCTTTTTCAAATACATCTACTTGCACGTTATTTTGTACAAGTACATAGCTTGCTCCAATAGCTGCGGGTCCTGAGCCGACTATTGCGACCCTATGCTTTGTTGAGTTGCCATTTCGAGGGTTTGTTAGCCTTGGACCAACTGTATTGTCAAAGACAAATCTTTCAAGTGCGCCAATGGCTACGGGTTCATCCCCTGCAAGCGCGTAGCTGCAAGCCCCTTCACACTGCAAAGCTTGATCGCAGACACGACTGCAGATATCGGGAAGTGCGGATGTTCTTAGAAGAATTTGTCTTGCGCCATCAAGGTCACCATTTCTTATGGCACTGATAAAACCAGGTATGTCATTATGTGCGGGGCAGCCGCGTACGCAAGTGGGGTCTGGGCATATAAGGCACCTAAGTGCTTCCTTTTGAGCTTGTGAAACACTAGAAAATCCAAGCCTTACTTCAGAGAAATTGCCTATTAATGGTTCGGGATGCGCTTTTGTGAATTCTGTTCTATCGTTTGCAAGAACTGGTCCATCGATCGTTATTGCTGAAAATGGGCAAGTTCTTACACACTGGCGGCATCCTACGCAAAGGCTATCATCCCCTTCAGCGACCCAAGTCTCTTCGTTAATGGTAAGTGCTCCTGTAGGGCAGCGGATTACACATTCCTGGCATCCCGCGCACCTGTCTGTGAGCACAGTTATTCTCGGTCCTGTGCCATCATATTTACTGGTATTCTTTGTAAGCTTGCTTTCTGTTATCATCCTATGTCACCTTCCATACTCTTAAGAGGCTGCCTGCATTATTACGTACAGATAGCCAGCTGCAATACCACAAGCTAGTGCAACAAGTGTTCCAGCTAGTCTTAGAAGTGTTCTATTTCCTGTAAATTGGTTTGGCTCGCTTTGGAAGATTTTATGAACTGCCCAAATCGATGCTAGGGTTCCTAGGCCTATTACTACAACTTGCGCAATTATTATGTTAGTGTTGGACAGAATCCGCATGGTATATAGCGGTGAATGAGTTGATCCAAACCCAAATATCCCCTCTATGGCGGGGACCAATCTTGGAGCATGTTTGAAAAATTTCGGTAGCTGTCTTGCAAAGTAATCGGCTCCAACAACTGGGATTAGCCCGTACATAAGAGGCATGAATATGCTTCTGAACTTAGTAATGCGGTCTATAAATGTGTTTGGTGTTTTAATGTGCTGGATATGTATATTTGACTCAAACGCCTTTACGATTAATCCAACTATCAGCAGCATCAGTACGGTGACTGCGCCGATAATTCCAAAATAGTCGACCGGGTTTGGGTACTGTGGGAAGTGCAGAGTAGAATTAAGCCAGTTGTCAACAGTGTTATAGGCATTTGTTGCGTTGATTTGTTGGAACAGTACCAAACCCCAGAGTAAAGCCACGCCAAGGGCTATATCCATTCTCCTGCGATGTACATTAACTATTGAACTGAGCGGCTTTTGAGCAAAAAGGCCCACATTATCGTACGGGCAAGCTTTATAACATTCTGAACACAAACCACATAAAGCATTTGATTCAGCACTTCCCGGCCAAGTATACCAGGGGCACCCGTATCCCTCAGTGCCGCCTCTCATGCAGTCTTTGGTGGGGCAAATTGCACAAAGCTGCCTATCCTTTGTTCTGAAGCCAGCAACAGAACCTGTGGAGCCAATAGTTCCAATGAGTGCTGAAAGAGGGCAAAAATACCTACAAAAGCTCCTCCTTTCGAACACGAGGAAGAATATAAGAGCACTCGTGACTATTCCTACAACCAGCCATGAGGTTGCGTGGGGCACTCCAGGGCCCGCTATGTTGTAGTATTCCTCAACATAAGTGACCAGTATGAATATGATCACCGATGTAATAAGTCCGTATTTGGTTATGGGCTGAGGAACCTTGATGCCAAGCCCAAGGCTTTTCTGGAGCCTTTTCCAAAGGGTTTTCCTCTGTACCCATTCTGCGAATCCACCAAATGGGCACATTGCACACCAGGCGCGCCCAATAACGACCATAAGTACGAAAACCACGCAAAACCAAATGTACCAAGTTATAGCTGTGGCGAAGTTAAGGCCCGGTATTACCGTTCCAATTAGTCCGACAATTATTACAGTCCAAAAGATTATCTGGTTAGGCAGAATAAGCAGGAACTGAAAAGGTCTACTTCGTACGAAGCGTGCTACATTAGGATTTTTCGTAATTTCTATAGCTTGAGAGCTGGAAGCTTTTTGAAAGCGCTGGATGAAGTTTTTTATAAACGGTTGCCTCAGACGTTGAGCCGAGGCTATAGACTCATGTGAATTTGTGGCCGCAATAGGCCTAGTTTTTACTGCATCCACCATACTGCCCCCTTATAATCACAGTATGAAAGCACTATACTGATATATATGATATATCTAAATGGACTATACGTCAAGTGTGTCACTATATGTATGTAGATGAATATAACATTATCTAAACGGGGTGATTATGGAATAAGGGCCGCAATTAGCCTGGGTAAGGCTTACCCAGAATCATTAAAGATACGGGAGATTGTTGCCGACGTCGAAATACCAGCAAATTTTGCCTCGCAGATATTGGCGGATCTAATAAGAGCGGATCTTGTAGAATCGAAAGCTGGAAAGCGTGGGGGCTATCGTCTAAAGCGTGCACCTGAGGAAATATCTGTGCTTGAAATAATAGAAGCGAGCGAAGGTACGCTTCGTTCCGAGCGGTGTGCTATGGGCAATGGCCCCTGCAGATGGGAAAGTGTATGCCCGCTTCTTGAAACCATGATCCAGGCAACTAGTGCGCTTAGAAGCCAGTTTGCATCTACATTGCTGGCTGATCTTGTAAGACGCGATGTGGCCATGGCTGAAGGAATTTATAAGGTGCCTGAATCTACGCATAGAAGAAGGGAAGCTTTCGAAATTGATGACTGGGTTTATGTAGAAGCTCCAAAGGATGAGCTTTCTGTAAGGGTATCTAGTACGCGTGGAATCATTAATGCTGCAAGAATGGCTCTTGAGCAAGTTGAGAAGAAAAGAGTAGAGATAGACCCGGGAGGGTTTAGCTGGAGATTTGATGATCTTCTAATACACAGGGTGGAAAGGCAAAACACACAAGAGACTGGAAGTGAGTTGGAACTAAAAGAAAAACCCATGCGCGATAAAATTTTTATGGATTTTGAAATAATTATAGGCCCTTCTCAAGCTCATGCAGTCTTGGCTGAATTTGAGTTAGAGGATATAGGCAAAAACAGGACACGGGTTAACTCTCATGTTAAATTCCGACCTGCACAAGCGACGCTCTACCTAACTGAGAGCGAGCTTTTGATGTTGGCTGAGATGTTTAGCGCAAAGTTTTTGAGGCTTATGGTTAGGTCATGATGCCGAGTAGTTATACTTTAGTGCTGTTATCAAGAATGCTTTTTATAGATTACTGCACTGCGATCTCCTGCTCCTGTCCTCAGTTTTAGCAATAAAGACGTTTCCTACATTTATATCTTTTTTTGTTAATCGACCAGTTTTCCCTGTCTTGAGTATGGAGGTGGCATTTTATGCAACATAACAGGCCGTATCTTCAGCCAGTTTTGGAAGAAATTGAAAGATTTGGAGAAGAGGTAAAAAAGTTTAGAAATGGTTTTTGGAATGAGGACGAATTTATATCGTTTCGCACCATGCACGGTGTTTATGGTCAGCGCCAAGCAGATGCCCATATGGTGCGCATCAAACTTCCGCTTGGAATTGTGACCAGTGAAATGATGCGTGCAGTAGCTGAGATTGCTGAAAACTTCTCAGAAACGCAGATTGTACACATAACAACAAGGCAGGACTTTCAGATTCATTTTGTTAGGCTTGAGGATGCTTCTACAATAATGCGAATACTTTGCGATGTTGGAATGACCACTCGAGAAGCGTGCGGTAATACCGTCAGAAATGTTACCTGCTCACCTCTTGCTGGAGTATGCCCGCATGAGCCTTTTGATGTTACGCCGTATGCGCTTGAGTTTGCAAGATTTTTCCTTCGCAATCCCTTAAGTCAGCATTTACCACGCAAATTCAAAGTATGCTTTTCCTGCTGTGAAGCCGATGACGCTATCAGCGCGATTCATGATCTTGGCTTCATACCGCAAGTTTTAAAAAACGGGGATAAATCCGAATACGGTTTTTCAATAAATGTCGGAGGTGGAACAGGTGCAAGCCCTCGCGAAGCGGTGAGTCTTTTCAATTTTGTTCCTTTGGATAAATACCTCGCATATGCAGTTGCTATAGTCAAAGTGTTCAATCAATGTGATGAACTTCGAAAAAATCGTGCAAGAGCGCGGCTAAAATTTCATGTCCACAGAGTAGGCGTCGAAGAATTTAGAAAAGAGGTGGAAAAAGAGCTTCTTACAACTGTACCATCCTCTATGTTGGTAAACCAAGAATACACTAGCTATTTGGAGGATAGTGCCAGTGCGTTGAATGCATACATGTCGCCACATATAGAGAGGTGGGCTAAGAAGGCTATTATTCCACAAAAACAACACGGATATTTTGTTCTGATGGTTCGGATACCTATGGGCAACTTTACTCCATATCAACTGAGGCAGCTTGCTGATCTTATGGATATCTATCCTTTGGTCGAGTGCCGCACAACACAGCAGCAAAACCTATTATTTCGCTGGGTAAAAGAAAACACAATAGAAGAGTTCTATAAGGTGCTAAGCAAGATTGGGCTTGCGGAGGTACCGAACAACATAACAGATATTACAAGCTGCCCGGGGACTAACAGTTGCAAATTAGGAATAACAAGCTCAATGGAACTAGCAAAAGTACTTAGTACTGAGCTTTCAGAATATGGGAATGACCCCGCATTTCGTGACATTCACATAAAAGTGAGTGGCTGCCCAAATGGGTGTGGGCACCATCATATTGCAAGTATCGGGTTAGAAGGTGCTGCAACTAAGCGAGGACACTTAACTGTACCCTGCTATCACTTGCTAGTTGGCGGTAGTTATAGTGGTGACAGCCGCCTTGGAGGAAGTAAGACAACCAGGTTTGCCAGGCGGCTTAGAGTACGAATACCTGCAAAAAGGATTCCCGATGCAATTAAAAAAATACTAGAAGCGTATCGCCTAGATAGGCTTGCTGAGGAATCATTCTGCGATTTTGTTGATCGCGTAGGTACCGGATATTTTGAAAGACTCTTAGCAGACTTGTCGGTAATTCCAGATCTTTCTCCATCAACATTGCCCGTTTTTATCGATTGGGGAAGGCAAAACCTCTTTAAAGTCGAGCGCGGTGAAGGCGAATGTGAGAGGTAACCCCGGCTTCTAGTCATTGTAATGCTTGGTGACTACAATCGCTGATATTTTATTTATGGCAGAAATGAAAGTCCATGCTTTACTTTCCATAAGTAGTAGTGTTCAAATACGCGTTTTCCAGCATCGTATATTGGATTTGGCAGCAAAACTGCATGATCGCGGGGTGGAAAAAGATGATTGGCAAGTATTAGGACTTCTTTATGCCCCGCGTCCATCACGCATAATGCTGGTAGTTGAGCAAATGGTCGGTGCGATAAATGCGCATTGTGGCTTGCTAATAAGACTACATTTTGTGCTACAACTTTAGCTTCGGCATCGGCTGGATAGCCTGTTTTGGGGACACCAACCGCAACTGGCGTTATAAATGGCGAAGGAACACTTATAGCAGCACCTGCGCTAAATATAAAAGGATAATTGACATGCTGGTATGTATCAGTAACCGGTATCAGGCCTGATGCATCTCCAATACCAGGGGAATTAAAAATGACATCCTGGCCGATGAAAGGTGGTACTATCATTGCTAATGCTGCTTCAAGTTCTTGTCCTTGAGTCAATACAATTTTTCCAGGTTCAGCATGGTCTATTTCTGCATTTGTTATTGACTTTATGTCGAGGTGGTCGAAAAACTCTTTTATAAGCTTTTCTGCTCCCGGCAATCCCCCTATTCCAAAGTGTCCAAGAAATGGTTCTGGACTTATAAATGTTAGATCCACTTTATGCCGCACGTTATGTTTTCGTAAGTGATAATCCATATTTAGCAAGAATTCGTACGCAGCCCCGATGCATCCTGCACGTTGAGTTGCTCCAACTATTACTGGACCTGGGTTCTTTACAAGGTCTTCAAAAGCTTTTCTAAGCATGAGTGCATCGTTTGGTGTACACACGCACTGAGTAAACGCATGCGGACCAAGGCCCTGAATCGACCAATCTAGCTTGAATCCCGTTGCGATAACTAAATAATCAAATTGGAAAGAACTGCCGTTGTCGACCTCAACATTCTTATTCTGTGGATCGATTTTCGTTGCGGCAGCATTTACAAACTCTATGCCTTTTCCCTTGAGTATGTCGGATATTGGTATAGTTATATCTTCTATTTCGCGTTCGCCAAAGGGTACCCATATTAGTGAAGGAACAAATAAGAATTTGTCGGAGTTTGAAAGTACAACCACATGATTTTCAATTTTTTCTTGATCAAGTTGCCGCCTTATCTCGAGTGCAGATGTAAACCCAGCGAAATTAGATCCTATTACGACTACTCTAACTTCGTTTCCCATTTTGTTCCTCCACTTGGCTCATGTAGAATCTTGAAATTTGACATAAGCGACTAAACATTATATAGCAAACAAGTTGAGAAATAAGTTTAAGGTTTAGTTAATTGGTTGGTGATATTCTCCTCTGACACTCTAGGACCGCATTTTTTGGTTTTGCGAGGCATGATGTGGTTCTCGTGGAAGTGCCACGGACCGGCGGTGAACGCTGGTTCTAAGGCTATAGGGTCTACGTCCAGATACTTTGCACACTTGGCTTTTGTACAACGCTAAACAAGTTTTTTGATATCTTGTGCCACGTAAAATCCGCCTGGTTATGCCTAGTCGTTGTGTGTTAGCTACTTTTACCTGTGGTTGATAAGCATTTTAGCCTAGAAAAAAGAGAATAGTGGTCAGCTAACGCTTTTTTCTGCCCTGCAATATTATGCAACTGGATTAACAAGGCAGAATGATGTATTATACAATCAATGTATAATGCAGGTAATTACCACCAGCATAGCGAATCAATTCGCTTATCAGCTATTGAGGCTCTACTAGATTTGAGTGTTGCGTTAGTCGGGTTAGCGGCAAGGTCAATAGGTCCAAAGGGCTTTACAGTACCGCAGTATAGAACATTAGTTATAATTGGCGGTTTTAGTAACTGTACTGTTAAAGAAGTTTCGATGATTCTTGGTGTAGACCCGTCCACGACCAGCAGAATTGTGGCCAGGCTTATAAGAAAAGGTTTTGTGAAGAGATCAGAATCGCCACACGATAGGCGGAGCGTTGAATTGAGGCTAACGGCAAAAGGTAAAAGATTCTTGCAAAAAGTTCGGCAAAGACGGATTATGGAACTTGACAACATAACCAAAGAACTTGATCCGCAGCTTACACAAGATGTAGCGAATAGTGCCCGTCTTTTACTTTCAGCATTGCCGTCACATTTTTTGGTTGGTACTAGCGTTGCAGCAAATAGAGATAATCGGCCATGATTCAAATAGTTATCAAAGTTGCGACAATAGTCAAAAAGCTTGTTAGAGTGGTTTTGGCAAAACGGTATTTAATATCTAGTCTTCCGTATTTTTCAAAATGGCTGATATTATCGGGTTTAATTGGTGTTATATCTGGCTTAGGATCGGTCGCATTCTATGCGGCACTTCGATTTAGCATGTTTGTCTTTTTGAAACTTATTGCAGCATATCAGCCCCCTTCCCCTGCTGGAGAAGGTAACTTTCCTGGAAGCCCTGGCTTTGTTGATCCCCTGGCAATTGTTGTTTCTGTTGGCCTTGGAGCACTAATTGCTGGCTACCTTATATACACATTTGCTCCTGAGGCAGAAGGCCATGGTTCTGCTGAAGCCATAAAGGCAGTCCATCAGAATCCAAAAGGAATAAAGCCTATTTCTATAGTTGTAAAAGTTATTGCTTCTGCGCTCACGATTGGATCAGGCGGGTCAGGAGGTAGAGAAGGGCCAACAGCTTTAATATCTGCTGGATTTGCCTCCGTTATAGCACGCTGGCTGGGTTTATCCGATCACGATGCAAAAATAGCAGTAGCTGTGGGTATAGGCTCCGGTATTGGCTCTATGTTTAGAGCCCCTTTTGGTGGCGCTTTACTAGCAGGTGACATATTGTACCGCAAGGACTTTTATTTCGAGCCGGTTTTACCTGGTCTTATAGCGTCGGTAATAGGATATTCTATTTTTGGCGCTTTTTTTGGTTACCGGCCTATTTTCGAGCTTTCAAGAAGCTATACTTTCACACCTTATGATTTACTTTGGTTTTCGCTTCTAGGTGTGGTGTGTGCAATAATTGGAATTTTATATGCCAAGGCATTTTATGGGGCAATTACACTTAGCAAATTGTGGCCGTTTGATAAGAGGTTGAGGCCGGCTGTAGGTGGTGTTTTAGTTGGAGTTATTGCAATTATAGGATTTCCTCAAGTTCTAGCGACAGGTTATGGCTGGGTGCAAAAAGCACTATATTCCGGCCTTTCGGCAGAGCCGCTATATATTGTTTTGCTACTTCCCTTTGCAAGAATCGTTGCAACATCGTTTTCGATTGGTAGCGGCGGATCTGGTGGGGTATTTGGGCCCGGCATCGATATAGGAGCATTCACAGGGCTTGCCTTTTGGCGCATTTTATCTGTACTTCATGTGACGGCTATTCCCTCTGGCATTTTTGTTGCTGTGGGAATGATGACAACCTTTGGGGCGATTTCTAGAGCTCCAATTGCTGTTAGCATAATGGTAGCTGAAATGATAAGTTCTATCTACATGATTATACCTGCTTTACTTAGCTTAGGTGTAGCACTTTTAATAGTGTCGAACTTCGATGTGACTATCTACAAGGCCCAGCTCGACACTCAAGCTATCGCGCCTCAAAAGGTAAGCCTCTTGTGATGAAGCTTGGAATATTCAGTCCTTACTGCCACTAAAAAGCTCTATAATTTTGCATGTGTTCTGATCGGAGTGGTTGGACGCCCATTCTAAAAGAGGCAATAGCACTTGACCTAGTTTTTCGCCTTCTTCAGTTAAATGATATTTAACTCGCACTGGTGGTCCTTGGATTACTTCCCTCTTTACAATGCCTATTTTTTCAAGCGACTTTAAAGTATCCGAAAGACTTTTCGGTGAGATATTGAAAAGCTTATCGAGAAGCTGATTAAATCCTAAGTCATTTTCGAACTTTAGCACCGCGACGATCAGCATTGCCCATTTTTTTGTCACCATGTCTATTATGCCTTCAAGTGGACAATAGAAAGGGCGATTATAGCTATCCATACTCTGATTAGCTATTATCCTAGATACTTGATTCATACTAACTATAAATAGTATAGTCATTTATGCACGCTATGGAGACAAAAGTGGAAAAGCTAAAGGTAAGTGGCATGGCATGCAGCTTTTGTGCTGCTACTATAGAAAAAGCGCTAAAGCGTGAAAAGGGGGTTAACAAGGTTACCGTGCTGTTAGAAACACAAGAAGTTTATGTAAGGTACGATACAAAGTACATCGACAGTGCAAGAATAAGAAATCTTGTAAGTAGTCTTGGATACTATCTCATCGATGGCGAAGCTTCAAGTAAGCAAGTTCTAAGCCATACCTTTTTTCGCGCTGCTATCTCGTTTGCCGTTACCGTGATGTTGTGGCTAATAGATATGGGCCACATCTTTACCTTAACAAAAGGTAATGCTGAATTTTACCCCTGGCTTGTTTCTATGAGTTTTGCCTTTGTATCAAATTTTGGAGCAGGATTCAACATTCAAAAAGGAGCATTGCGGGCCGCGACTAAGGGCATACTTAACGAGCATGTATTGTATGGAGTTTCAAGTACAGCCGCGTTTTTTATTGGCGGACTAGGTTTTATGAACCGGGCTTATGTGCCGTTTTTTGTGGTTTCTTCACTTCTTACAACTCTTCATCTTTCGTCTGGTGCTTTGCAGAGCGTTGTTGATCTTCAAGTAGAAAAGGCATTAGGTCAGGTTATGGGAAATGTATTACCCAAAGTTATCAAGCTGAAAGACACCCGATATGTTGACGTACTGGTAAGCGATGTAAGTGCAGGAGATCTGGTAGTGGTGAATCCTGGCAGCCGTATTCTTTTTGATGGTGTTGTGGAAGATGGAGAAAGTGAAGTTGCAGAAGCTGTAATTACAGGGGAGTCAGTGCCGGTGAGAAAGAAAAAACAAGACTTTGTGTATGCCGGAACCACAAACGGTTCGGGAAGACTTTTGATAAAGGTGTTATCGAGGTTCAACGAAGGGTACATAAGTAGAATACTTGATTTAGTAAACTGGGCTAAGCAAACAAAGAGTTCTTCACTTACCTTGCTAGAAAACGTAATGCAGCATATCTGGGTACCTTTTGTTCTTGCTGTTACAACATGTACCTTTTTAGCTTGGGAGCTAGCCTCAGTTATTACTGGAAATCATGCACTAACCTTAAACGCGCTAGCAAATGCTCTTTTGGTTGCATCTATTGGATATCCATGTGCTATTGGGCTTTCTTATCCACTTGTGCGCCTTACTGCCTTTGTTACTTTACTAAAACAAGGAATCATAATCAAAGGTGAAGGATTGTTTGAAAAGATTAAGAATATCGATATGGTTATATTTGACAAGACGGGCGTTTTGACGCAAGGCGAACTCAAGCTAAAAGAGGTACATCCAGGTGAGCATAAAAAGGAACTGGTTTTCCTTGCTGCAGCAGTTGCACAGCATTCTGCACACCCAGTGTCAAGAGCAATTACAGCTCAGGCGACCGATATGGGCCTAGTTCTTCCTCCAGCTGAAGATCTTAAAGAAGTGGCGGGTAAAGGTGTTGTTGGGAAAGTCAATGGTCATTTAGTTGCATTGGGCAGCAAAGAGCTATTAAAGGATTATGGGCTTTACTTACCCGAGCCAGCTTTCTCGCACTCGTCTATTCATGCTTTTGTTAGTTCGGATGCGGGTCTTGCTGGGGTCTTTGGATTTAGCGATGCTGTGCGGAAGGAGGCAAAAGATGTAATTAATTGGATTTTGGATAAAGGAATAGGTTGTATTATGCTAACTGGTGATAAGCATTATGTTGCATGTGAAGTCGCAAGCCAAATTGGCCAATTGCAATTTGCAGCTGAGTGTTCACCTGAAAAGAAGCTTCGTACCGTGTATGAGCTTAGGAATCAAGGAAGAAGAGTACTTATGATTGTAGATGGCATAAACGATGTTGCTGCTTTTGCAGCAGCTGACGTTGGCTGTGCTTTTGGTAAGAGTATAGATGTGGCAAGGCAACATGCGGACGTTGTGATAGTGGGAGGCAATCTTGAACAGATTCCAAGACTTTTAAGATTAGCAAGGTCTGTAGTAACAATGAGTTTATCAAGTATAATTGGTGCAATATTCTTTAGTACCTTAGGGATAATGTTAGCATCTTTAGGACACCTGACTGTGATGCTCACAATGGTCTTAATGGCTTTTGACTTCGCTACCGTAATTGCTATAGGAGCGTTGATTACGCCGCTTATTCTTAGAAGACAATATTGGAATTTAAGGCTAGATAGTGTTTAGAAGAGCTAACATTTACATTTAAATGGAGGTGAGATGGAAATGGGCCTTGAGAAAAGGATATTTGCTCAGTTTACTGTTGAGGGCATGAAGTGTGATGGATGTGTTGACAAGGTGAAAAAGGCTATGGAAAAGCATAAGGGTATAGCAGACATAAATATAAGCCTTGAGGATAATCTCGTAAAGTTTATCTACGATCCAAATAGCGTGAGCCTTAGCAAGATTGAAAAGGCAATACGAGATGCCGGCTACATGGTGGCTGACAAGGTTGAAAAAGAGCTATAGCAGGACAGCAAAGTTTATAGCCTTTTTGAGTTCTGACAATATCCTTAATAAAGTTGCGAGCAACTGCAGCAGTTTTTGTGTGCCAATTATCGTAAGTTGCTTTGATAATTCGCTTTTATAACCAATCTACAGCGCAAAAAGGTTAGCGTTTTATAAGTCATGGCTATTGCAAGTATTTACTTTGACTTTATTTATACGGACCTTCATTTAGATACAAGGATTCAAAAAGATTGGTTATTTTGATTTTGTTGCATTGAATTTTGGAGCTGGAAAGACAAAGACATTGATGCTTTAAAGAAGGCAAATGACACCAAGGATGTTAAGGTAACTGGGTTTGTTGGCAATAGGATGGGGTCTTTGACAAGAAACGTGGATCATAAGCAGAATCTTTGTGAGTTGAAAAAGGCTTTTGAGATTGCCAAGTATCTGCGTTATAGTAACCTTCATATTCATAGCGATGAAGTTTCAAACGGGCAGATTGTTCGCTACAGAAGAGATGATCAAAGTGAGCTTGAGGCTGAAGAGAATCTTATTGAAGGGCTCGCAACTGTTGATAGTTTTGTGGATAAACGACTCCGAATGTGATAATTTATGCTCTTGAAACTCTCAGACTGGGCTTGCGCCAACGGCGTATCCTACAAGACCGCCTGGATGTGGTGGCGGAAAAGGTGCTTGTCTGCGCGGCGGAGGGGGATTCTGCGTGAAGACACTGCAGACCTTCCGGTTCGCTCTGGATCCTTCTGCCCGTGTTGAGCGGGCACTGGAGTCCCACGTGGGGGCGAGGAGGTTTGTCTTCAACTGGGGGCTTGCGCTTATCAAGGCGCGCCTTGACGCTTGTGCTCGGGGCGAAGCTGTAGAGGTGCCCTGGACGCTTCCGGCTCTGCGGCGTGAGTGGAACCGGGCCAAGGCCAGCGTTGCTCCTTGGTGGCGGGATAACTCCAAGGAGGCGTATACCTCGGGGCTAGAAGGTCTAGCGCACGCGCTAAAAGCGTGGTCTGAGAGCCATAAGGGCCGACGCAAAGGCCGTCGGATGGGCTTCCCTCGCTTTCGCAAGAAGGGCCGGTGCCGGGAGTCGGTGGGGTTCACCACAGGCGCGATCCGGGTGGACGACGAGAGCCACGTTGTCCTGCCGCGGATAGGCCGGGGTGCGGACTCACGAGCCGACAACTGCGCTGCTGAGGCGGCTGGCGGCGGGCACGGCCCGCATTCAGCGAGCCACTGTTTCCCGGGAGGGCGGGCTCTGGTACGTGAGCTTTACGTGTGAAGTGGAGCGTGAGCCTAGGGTGCCCTGGTGCGCGGAGGCTGTGGTGGGCGTGGACGCCGGGGTGCGGTATCTGGCCGTGGTCTCCACGGGGGAGGTCGTGCCAAATCTGCAGCCGCTCAAGAATGCGCTTAGGAAACTCGCTCGTTTGAACCGGGAGCTGGCCCGAGGGCAGCCCGGTAGCCGCAATCGAGAGGAGACGCGACAGCGGCTTGCCCGGCTACATGCACAAGTAGCACACATCCGCCGAGATGGGATGCACCAGGTGACCACGCGTCTAGCCCGCACCTATGGGACGATAGTGGTGGAGCATCTACACCTGGCAAGTTTAGTGCACAACCGGCGCTTGAGCCGGGTCTAGCCATGCCTCCCTAGCGGAGCTCCGGCGTCAGCTGGCCTACAAGACGGCCTGGTACGGGTCCCCATTGATCTAGGCGGATCCCTTCTATTCGAGCAGCAAGCGGTGCTCCCGCTGTGGCGCAGTGAAGGTCAGCCTATCGCTGTGGGAGCGGATGTTTCGATGTGATGTCTGCGGATTTAGTCCTGGATCGGGACGTGAACGCGGCGCGCAGCTTGCGGCCCTGGTAGCCGCCGTCGCCGGGAGTGGACCGGATACGAAAAACGCCCGTGGACGGGATGGAAGCCCTGCCGTTAGGCAGGCGATCCCGGAGGAAGCGGGAAGCCGGCAGGCGTTTGCCCGTAAGCCGGCGTCTCCACCTGGTAACGGGTGGATGTCAAGAATAGATTTCTATGTTCCTGGCAACAGTTAAAGCAAGCTGCAGCTCTTGCTTCAAAGCACGAAATAACTCTTTTGCACGAAGCTCTAAGCGTACCTGGCTACTTTATCAAAGACTCTGTTTGTTGTGCATGGCTATGTGAAAAAGTAAATAGTCCTTGGTTAAAATATTTGACATGTATCATGAAGCGGTATTAGAAAAGCCAATTTAGCAAAACCTTTACGCAACTCTTGATAAGGTTGCAGCGATTAATGTTGCAGGTACTCCTCAAAGGCGCGAGCCGTGGCCAGAAGACCGTCAAGTTACAGTAGTCAATGATATTCCACAGAAAGGAAAGTTTAACGGTATCATTTTGTTTGAGTACATACCCTCTTCAAGCTCTGACGAGTCGTTAGAAAGAATAGGATTAAGTTTCCCTTCGCTTTTCTAAGGTTGTTTTTTTGAGACCCATATCTATTTAACGCTACATACTGTATACTATTGACACACAACTGTCGACAGTATATAATTTGGCGTATGAGCATGGAGGTTATTAAGCGAAAAAGCACAGCGGACCAGGTCTATGAGGTTATTAGGGAAGCTATAGTTGCGGGAAGGATTCCTGCTGGGGCTGAGATAAACCAAGTTGATTTAGCAATGAAGCTTGGAGTATCGAGAGCCCCGATTAGAGAGGCGCTAAGACGGCTTGAAGAACAGGGGTTTATAAGGCAAGAAGCATATAAGAGGGCTATTGTAACTGAGCTATCACCAAAAGCTCTTATAGAGGTTTATCAGGTACGAAAGGCGCTTGAGGTGCTGGCTGTTAAGTTAGCCCTGCAAAATCTAACAGATAAAGATTTAGAAAGAGCTGAGACCCTTGTGCGTGAAATGGATGAAGAAACCAATCACGATCGATGGCTTGTCTTAAATGATGAGTTCCATAACACCATCTATAAGGCTTCAGAGAACTCATTTCTACTTAAAGAAATTGAGACTATTAGAGCAAACATGGAACGGTTTATACGTATGCATGGCTCGAATATGCCCTGGAGAAGCCGAAAGGCAAACCAGCAGCATAAAGAGATGCTAGAAGCAATAAAGGCGAAGGATATCGAGACTTGTTGCCAGCTGTTAGAAAGGCATCTTGAGTCAACTCTTGAAGATTTGCTTGCCAACATAGAGCGTAAGAAACAGAAAATATAGAGGGTTGGCGATATGGAAAGCCTTATTCCCGTTGCATTAGAACAGGTCGTACTCGGAGTCGAGAATGTAGACGAAGCAAGAGAGCAATTTGAGAAAATCCTTGGCCTTGAAACTTTAGAGGTGACTTCTGACAAGGCTTTACTTGCAGTGCCATCTCGCAATTTTCTTCCTCTAAATCCAATATCTCTAGTCCAAGATAAGCATGTTGGACTGCTAAGGCTAAAGTTTGCAGTTCTAAAAGCGCACGACCTAGAAAAGGCTTACAATGAGACAAAAGATTTCGGCTTGGTAGCCGAACTAAATAATGATGAGCTTGTAGTAAAGGATCCAGATGGTATTGAAGTTGTCTTTGCAGCTGGAGGTAAAAGAGTAAGGCAGTTACCAAAACGTCTAGATCTTGGTATCTCACGACTTGGACATGTAACTAGATCTTCAAAAGACCCGCTAACGGCATGCAGCTTCTATACTAAGACAGGCTTTGAACTAACTGAACAGCTTGGAGACTCATTTTACTGGTTGAGAGCAGGTCATCTTCATCATGTACTGGGAATAGAAAAGGGACCAAGGGTCCAAATTAGGCATATTGCTTTCCAGCTACGCGACTGGACGTGCCTTAAATCTGCGGTTGAGCATATTTCTAACAGCGGTTTAAAAGTCGAATTTGGTCCCGGACGTCACGTCATAGGCGACAACATATTCGTCTATTTTCACTTGCCAATAGGGCTTCGCATTGAACTTTTTTGCGAGATGTGCGAAATTGAGCCAGGTGGTGAATTTGATCCCATAGTTCAGGATCCTTCATTTAGGTCAACATCCATAAATTACTGGGGGCCCAAGCCTCCTGATTCGTTTATTTCACCAGATGCTTTAGAACTTTGGGGATTTGGGAGGTAAGTTAGCATGCCACTGCAGTATACAAGAACTGAAGCAAAAGAATGGGCTAAGAAAACTTGGTTTGGCTGCTGCAATATTGTAATGCCCACTTTCACGCAGGACAGAGAAAGACTAAATCGTAAGGCCATAATTCATGACATAAATCGCTCGTACGACCTCGGTTTCTGGGGTACGCTTCTCATATCTGAATGCGGTACTACGCTTTCGGAGATGGAAGAATTTATGGACATTGCTGTTGCGAACAGACCTAGCGAAAATTTCCACTACGTTTTACTTGGCTCATTCAACACACTTGAGGAAATCCAATACATGGCAAAGAAAGCAGAAGAAAAGGGTATCGATGCGCTGCTGCTTGCATATCCTCCATCATTTTTTCCGCAAGACAAGGAGGAAATATATGAATTCACAAAGAGTGTGGCTATGGCATCTAATCTTGCAATGATTATATTCGCGGTTCCGACATGGGATTTTGTAAGGTTTCATCCTTCACAGTTTCCTCCTGACATTATCGAAAAGATGACCGACATTGATACTGTGGTTGCGGTCAAGTATGAATGCGGCAGGCCGGGAACAGGTGGCATGGTGGAGATACAACACCGAATTGGTGGCAAAGTACTGATTTCAGATCCTTTAGAGCAAAATTGTCCTGCATGGATAAAAGCGTACGGCATGCCTTGGATGGGAACGTCTAACTACGAGTACTTCGCAGATCTTGTGCCAAGGTATCACAGGTTATTCAACGAAGGAAAGTGGGATGAAGGATTCAAGTTGTATTGGCAAGTGCAACCAGCTAGACTTGCCAAGATGGAGCTTATGAATTCTGTAGTTGGAGCAAAGCTGATACATCGGGCTGCTTGGAAGTATATGCAGTGGCTGGTAGGTTTTAACGGTGGACCTTTGCGAATGCCACAAATGCGAGTTGATGCAGCTTCGATGAAAAGATATCGAGATGCTCTAACTAGGTCCGGTATTCCCGTGACAGAAGAACCTGATTCTCAATTCTTTGTTGGAAGGAATCCGGAATGAGCATGGTCATACTTTGGCACGACGATGTTGTAAGACATCTGTCTACTAAGGATGCAGTAAAAGCAATAGAGCGTAGTTTTAGGGCGGAGGCAGATGGCCTTGTTAATGTGCCTTCCAGATACGATATCAATATGCCAGTTGGCTGGCTCAGGATAATGCCAGCTGCCTACTGCTTGGATGGTAAGTGGATTTGTGGCTTTAAGGTCATGAACATGACCAAGGGGGTTGGGCTTAGGTACGCAATATTGCTGATCGATGCGCAAAGTGGTGAATTCCTAGCTCTTATGGATGCCGAGCATATCACTGCTGTACGTACAGCTGCTACAAGTGTACTGGCCCTAAAGCATTTGTACGACGGGAGAATAAGTGAACTTGGAGTAGTTGGGTCTGGATTTGAAGCCAAAGCACAGCTTCGCGCTATCGCTGACTTTTTCGAGATTTCAAAAGTTCATGTATACAGTCCTACTGAGCAAAACCGGGTTGCTTTTGCAAAGCAGATGTCAGAAGAACTTGGGCTTGATATTACTGCTGTTGATGATGTTGTACAAGCAGTATCTGGTCACCAGATGGTAGTTTTCGCAACACGTTCGACAACCCCAGTTGTTCTAAGAGAGCAGATTGATCATGGCTCTATATTGATCTCTATTGGATCCACGAGGCCAGATCTTCGCGAACTTGATGAACGCATTCTGCGCGATGCACAAGTAGTTATTACAGATCATCCAGAGCAGCTCATGAGAGAATCTGGTGACATGATAGCTGCACGGCATCTGGTTGACGATAAGAAATTGGTACCTCTTTCTTCCCTAATTGCAGGAGAGGTGAACTTGGCTGATGGTGAATTAAAGATTTTTAAATCAACCGGTACTGCGCTTCAAGATCTTGCATTGGCGATAGATGTATATAGAAAAGCAATGACAAATTTCCAAGGACTTCAGATCGGTAATTTTCCACACCTTAAAGTTGCACAAGGAGGATAGGAAAAATGAAAAAAGTGGGTGTTGCGCTGCTATCACTAGTGTTTCTTCTTGCAAGTTGCGGCACATCTGCTGCGTCGACTACCAGCGCTTCGCACACGCCGCTTAAGATAGGGCTACTGTATGAGGCAACTGGAGCCTTCAGTTACTTCGGCATTGATAGTCTCAATGCCGCCCAGCTTTGGGTCAAACAGGTCAACGCAAAAGGTGGTGTTGCAGGTCATAAGGTTCAGCTCATAACTTACAACACCGCAACCAACCCAACTCAAGCCGTTGAGGGGTATAAGTATCTGGCTTCGCAACACGTGGCAGCAATAGTTGGCCCAGGCTCTCTTGCTGAGTTTGAAGCAGTAGCGCCAATTGCCACATCGGGCCCTGTACTTTATACAACATGTGGAATTTGCATTCCCAAAGGACTATTGCAGTTTGCAGGGGTAATACTTTCAGGACCTCTTGAGGCATACGCTTTGAGCCAACTGCATAAGGCTGGAATAAATAAAGTTGCTTTCCTTTCTACCAATGACGCAACAGGTGAAACCTCATATCCTCCTTTTGCTGAGGCGGCAAAAGCTCTTGGTATGGATATAACAGCTACCCAATACTTTGATACTACAAGTGTAGATGTAACAACCCAGCTTACCAAGATTATGGCAACTCATCCTCAGGCAATAGATATCTGGACAGCGGGTGAACCTACCGTTGTTGCGTTTCAGGGACTTCACGCTCTTGGGATAAATGTGCCGGTGATCACGTGTGACTGCAACCTGATACCGTCGCTGCTTGGTCTTCTTCAAAAACGTGGAATATTACCAAGTCAGTTATATATACCTATTACGCCGGATCTGGCCTACAATACTCTTCCAAGTTCTTATCCAGAGAAGGCCAAAATTGAGTCGTTCGACAAAGCCTATGAAGCACAGTTCGGTAGCCAGCCTGGTCTGTCTTCAGGCACTACCTACGATGCGCTTTCTCTAATCGCGCTTGGTGTTGAAAAGTCACACAGCCTTAATCCAGTTAAGATTGCTGAGGCTATGCAGCAGATACATGGTTACGTAGGGCTGCAGGGTATATACAATTTCTCGCCAACCCAGCACCGAGGTGTTGGAGAGTCAGATGCAGTGCTGGTAAAGATTGTAAATGGAAAGCCTGAATATGCATCTTTGTAAAGTAAAGCCTATGCAACATGAGTGAGTTTTTACAGTTCACGCTCTCTGGAATAATTAGCGGAGCAATATACGCACTAGTTGGCCTTGGGTTTTCCCTGATTTACAGGGTATCAGGTGTTATGAACCTGGCTCAAGGCCAGTTTTATGCATGGGCTGCATTTATTACGTATTCGCTTACATCATATTTTCATTTACAGATTGGTGTAGCTGTTGTTCTTAGCGTTGTTGCTGTAGCTATACTCGGAATACTCATGGATAGGCTTGCTCTTGCTCCTGCCAGAAGTGCCGATTTAACAGCACTGCTTATCATTACCCTTGGGATATCTACTCTACTTGAAGGGTTATCTGAGATTATTTGGGGCACAAATCCACTTGCTCCTCCAGCGTTTGGAGCAGACCAGCCGTTCAGAGCGTTTGGCATTGCAATATTACCCCAAGACTTATGGGTGATAGGCGGAGTTATAGTGATAGTACTTTGCCTGAGTTTTATACTCACCAGAACTTATACCGGAAAAGCCCTTACCGCAGTTTCAGAAAAGCGTGAAGCTGCGATGCTGATGGGTATCGATGCCAGTAAGACAAGGATTATTGCTTTTGCTGCCTCGGCAACCGTAGGCGGTATAGCAGGGATACTGGCGGGACCCATTACCTTTGTTACTTTTGAGTCAGGCTTGAGTATAGGGCTTAAGGGTTTTGTAGCCGCGGTTCTTGGTGGAGTTGGCAACCCGTTTGGTGCTGTTGTAGGAGGATTGCTTTTAGGGTTAGCAGAATCGTACAGCTCGGCTTATGTATCCTCGCTTTTTAGCAGTGCCACAGCATTTGTTGTGTTACTTTTGTTTCTCCTAATTCGATCGCTTACAGACAAAGGGTCGCAAAGCCTGGGTTCAGGATCTAGACCGGCGTTTTTTGCTGAGTTCAGACTGCCTTCGGTCATCATTTCCGTAGCACTGGCATTTTTGGTTGCGGGAGTTGCAATATCCGGAAATGAGTCTTACATGTCAGTGCTGTTGACTGCTGGTATATTTGCGATTGCTGCTATTGGCCTGCATCTTCTTAAGGGCATTACGGGTGTTTTATCGCTTGGCCAAGGAGCTTTTATGGCTATAGGCGGGTTTTGTGTAGGAGTTCTTACTGTAAAACTACACGTAGACCCGCTTTTTGCTACCGTAGTTGCGATTGTGTTAGGCATGGTTACTGCTGCTATTATTGGCTTTATAACCTTAAGGCTTTCAGGGTATATACTGGCAATTGCCACACTCGCACTATCCATCATTGTTGAGCAGGTAGCGCTTGGCTGGCAGCCAGTAACAGGAGGTGCATCTGGCATACCTGGTATTCCTTCTTTTTCTGCGTTTGGCTTTGTTTTTACTGGGATCTCACTTTATTTGCTTGTCTGGGCATTGGTTGTTGTTTCTGGGCTAGTTGCTTACAATTTAGCCCGCTCAAACATAGGTAGAGCACTTAAAGTTATAAGACAAGATGAGACAGTAGCTGCTACTAGTGGCATCCCTGTAGCTCTTTACAAGGTTATTGTATTTGTCATTGCTGGTGCACTGGCATCGCTTGCTGGGGCGCTTTATGCTTTCAGCTCCAATTTTATCGAGCCAGGAATGGTTGGATCTTCAACTTCTATCCTTTTGCTGGTCATGGTTGCGGTGGGCGGCGAAACCGGCGCCGTTGGAAGCGTCGTAGGAGCAGTTATTTTAATGCTGCTCCCTGCGGTATTTAATGCACTTTCAACGACAGAGCTTGTTCTTACTGGCTTTCTGCTTGTTCTAGTAATGCTGTTTTTGCCTAATGGGATTATTGGCTCGCTTGAAGAGGTTTACCAATCCTTTAGCCATAGAAAGAAATCAGCTAAAGAAAAGGTGGAGGCGGTTGTCTAATTTGGGTCCGATATTGGAGGTAGAAGACCTACGGCATGCATTCGACGGGGTGTTTGCCCTACAAGGTATTTCCTTTAACGTTCGGCGGGGTGAGTTGTTTGCCATAATTGGACCAAATGGAGCCGGAAAAACAACACTTTTCAACATAGTTACAGGCGTCATACCTCTTCAGCATGGTGTCATAAAGTTTCAGGGATTAGACATTAGCAAAAAATCTGCTCACTACATTGCTTCACTCGGCATTGCAAGAACTTTTCAGCATCCCCATCTTTTTCCTAGATGGACTGTTTTGGAGAACGTGATGGTAGGCGGCTTGCAGAAGTGTAGATCCGGTTTTTGGCAGTGCATCTTGAGGCTACCCGACGCAAGATCGGAAGAGCTGCTACTGCGACGGCGAGCTCTTAAAGCGCTAGATGTACTTGGCATATCAGATTTGGCTGACTCACTAGCAGAGGAACTGACTGCAGGTCAGCAGCGCCTTATGGAAATAGCGCGAGCTTTAGTGACAGAGCCAAAACTTTTGTTACTTGATGAGCCCGCTGCAGGCCTTTCCGGAGATGAAACATACGACCTTGCGGTACGACTCAGAGAGCTTATTTCATCTGGTCTATCCGTTCTACTCATAGAGCATGACACATCGCTTGTTTTTTCATCAGCCGACCGTGTAATGGTGCTCGATTCAGGAAGACAGCTTGTTGTTGGTAGCCCTGCGGAAGTCAGCGATCATCCAGAGGTTATTGCTGCTTACCTCGGTCAAGGGGTGAGAAGTGATGCTTGAGCTTAAAGGTGTGTTCGCTGGCTATGGATTTGGTGATGTTCTTCATGGAGTAGAATTTAGCGTCAATCCTGGAGAAATTGTGGTACTTATGGGGCCAAATGGAGCAGGGAAAACAACTGTTTTCCGTGTAATTGCTGGTATTATCAAGCAGTCTAGAGGGTCAGTTGCGTTTGATGGAAGGCAGCTTACTGGACTTGCGCCGTACCAAAGGGCAAGACTTGGCATAGGACAAGTGCCCGAAGGAAGGCAAGTAGTCCCGTCACTTTCAGTGCAAGAGCAGCTGGAGCTTGCTGGACACTATGCAGGCCGTCTTAAAGGCAAAGAATTAGCACAGTCGATTGCAGAGGTTTACCAGATATTCCCTCAGTTAGATTCACGAAAGCACCGTCTTGCACGTACTTTGTCGGGCGGTCAGCAGCAGATGCTTGCAATTGCAAGGGCCCTTGTTATGAAACCACGCCTTATAATCATGGATGAGCCGTCACTTGGTCTTGCCCCCAAAGTTGTGGAAGAGATCTACGACGTGCTTCGCAATCTAAAACAAAAAGGAATGGCGATGCTTATAATTGAACAAAATGCGCTGCCTTTAAGAATTGCAGATAGGGCAATGGTAATGCACAAAGGACGAGTAGTTAGAGAGGAGCAAGCGACTGAGCTTGCACGCGATCATCAGACTTTCTGGAAACTTTATCTGGGTGGTCTCCCGCGTGGGGTTGCGGAAGACATAAGGGGGGGAAGCGAAAATGAGTATTGTGGCTGAACGAAGGGAGACGGTGATTGAGAGGATACGCACACAGGTGCTACCTGAAGAAGGCAAGATTCCGTTTTTTATATTCAGCGATCCAGAGGTGTACGAATTAGAGCAAGAAAGAATATTTTCTGGGTGCTGGTTGTTTGTAGCGCATGAAAGCGAGATACCGAACCCTGGTGACTATGTAACTAGATCTATGGGAAGGACTAAGGTGATCGTAGTGCGTGGAGAAGATGGGAGAATACGCGTATTTTTAAATGCTTGCAGGCACAGGGGAATGAGGCTGTGCCGTGCAGAGCTTGGCAACACATCTCATTTCAGATGTCCATATCACGGATTCACATATAAGAATACAGGTGAGCTAATCGGGATACCTTACCAGAAACAAGTTTATGGTGAACGTATCGATAAATCAGAGCTTTCTTTGATACAGGCAAGGTGTGAATCATATCGTGGCCTTGTTTTTGCTACGTGGAATAAAGAGGCTGAAAATCTGGAGGAATATTTAGGTGACGCAAAGTGGTACCTAGACCTCGTGTGTGCAAGAGATGAAATGGAGGTGGTTGGGCATCCGCAGATTTGGAGGGTAAAGACCTCCTGGAAAATCCCAAGCGAGAATTTCCAGTCCGATGCGTATCACACGCTATTTTCGCACGCATCCATTGCTAAAGTAGGCCTTGCTCCTACTATGGATTTTGCTTACAGCGGATACCAGATAGACCTTGGTAAGGGACATGGTCTTGGTCTTGGCATGCCATCAGATAAACCCATATTTTATGAGTCTTTATTCGATGAATACGCCAAGCATCTTAATCCAGAGCAAGTCGAAGTGCTTAGGAAGATGAAAAATATGCATGGTACGATCTTTCCTAATTTTTCGTTTCTTATCTCTGCGGCATTCTATAAGGGCAGGTTATTAAGTCACACCACTATAAGGCTATGGCAGCCAGTTGCGCACGATGCCATTGATGTTATATCGTTTCAGCTCATGGAAAAGCATGGTTCAGAGGAATGGAAAACCCTAACTCATGAGCTTTACGTACTGACGTTTGGGCCTGGGGGAATCTTTGAACAAGATGATGCTGAAAACTGGACCAACATATTCGAAACCGCACAAACAGTCGGAGCGCAAGACTTCGCTCTTAACTATACTATGGCCATGGATAAAAAGCCTGTAGACTTTGTTGGCCCTGGCAAGGCATATCCTGGCAAATATTCCGAAGAGAATGCACGCTCATTCTATCGACGCTGGAAAGAGCTTATTGTTGGTGAGGTGTAATTATGGGCGCGTATAGCTTAGAAGATCTGCTCACCTATCATGAAGTCGATATGTTTTTAAAGAAAGAGGCTGAAATACTTGATAGCGGCGATTTCGAAAGTTGGCTAGCGCTTCTTGAGGATGAAGTTAGAATACAGGTCCCTGTTAGGCTGACTAGAGAAAAAGGGGCACTTAGCGATACATCTGGCAGTATGGAGTACATGCTTGAAGATAAGGAGACCTTAAGGCTACGGATTGAAAGGCTGAAAAGCGAATATGCCTGGGCAGAAGATCCACCTTCAAGGATAAAGCATGTGATAGTCAACCTTATGGTTGATGCAAATGATGGCGAACGTATACACGCAAGGTATGTGATTATTATACTTCGGAGCAGGGGCGAATCTACTGAAACAGATCTGCTTTTCGGTCGACGAAGTGATATTCTTAAGAAAACTCCAAACGGCTTAAAGCTTGTCAATAGAGTGACTGTGCTTGATCACTCGGTTCTTGGAACAAAAAATCTATCATTTTTCATTTAGCAAGGGCGAGATCAAATGTGCACTAGCAGCTGGGAAAACGGAATTGAACTTGCCAATGAATTTGCCACAGTGAACATAAGGGTGGTGCGCCAAAGAAATGGCTCAAGACTTGAGATAACCTCGCCAAAACTGGGTTTTACAATTCTATTGGATCCGTTGGAGCTTGAAAGCTTAACCTGGCAGTCACCAAATGTATTTTCGCAGTTTTTGATTGATCCATTCGGTCCGGTGGGAGAATAGTGGAAATGGGGTGGCTTGATGGAAAAGTAGCTTTGATTTCAGGCGGTGCTTCTGGAATAGGCCACGCGATTGCATGTCGATTTAAAGAAGAGGGCGCAAAGGTTGCTATCCTTGACAAACAAAAACCTATGTCAGTGCCAGATAGCAGCGACTTTTGTTACATCCAAGGTGATACAACCATAGTTGAAGATTGCAAGCGAGCTATTGATGAAACCATAAATATGTTTGGCGGCATAGATTGTGTGGTGCCTAACGCTGGGATTTTTGACGGTTTAGTAAGGTTTGACAAGATACCTGTGGACAAACTAAAGCAGTGCATAGATACTATTTTTAATGTCAATTTCTATGGAGCTCTACTTCTTGTTCGCTGCGCGTTAGACCAATTGGTGAGCAGGCAGGGCAATATTATTTTTAGCGCGTCGACTGCTGTAGTAAGACCAGGCGGTGGTGGGATTGTATACACTTGCTCTAAGTACGCAATAGTAGGGGCTGTTAAGGTACTTGCAAATGAGCTTGCGCCAAGAGTTCGGGTCAACGCAGTTGCTTTAGGTGGCACCTCAACGCCGCTTGCTATACCTCCCGTGTTCAGCAATATTTTAGGCAGATATCCTACACGTGAAGAGCGAGACGAACATATTAGGGCCGACAATGTGATGCACATTGTGCTACAGCCACAGGATCATGTGGCGTTATACGTGCTTCTAGCTTCGGACCAAGCCAAAGCGATAACTGGAGCGGTCATACCATCGGATGGAGGACGTGATGTGGTATGAGTACAAACAGCGATATCAAGCTTCCGGGTCTTTTTGTTCCACCTCTTACACCGTTTACACAAGATGGAGAGGTAGATTATGAAAAACTCCGGGTTTCTGTTGATTATGTAGTAGAAAAATGTGATCCGGCAGCTGTAGTAATAGCTGGGGTGGAAACCCAGGAGTACCAATACCTTGAACTCGATAAGAGAATGGAGCTAATACGAAGCACTGTAGAGCTTATTGAGGGCAGAAAACCTTTTGTTGTAGGCATATCGCATCCTAACCCTGATATTGCGCTTAAGCTGCATGACTTTGCGGTAGGTCTTGGAGCAACTGCAGTTCAACTGCTAATATCGACAAGGCCATCAGGTGGTGCAACCACTCTTTCTGAAGTATTACGATACTTCGAGTATATTCTTCAAAGAGTAGCTGTTCCCGTGGTTGCGTATCACAATCCCGGTGGAGGAACGGGCTTTGAGCCAGGAAACCAGGGCATGATTGAAATAGCGAAGCTTGACAAGGTGCAGTTCATAAAAGACAGCTCCAGGGATATGACGCGCATAGGATATTTAATTAGCGAAATCGATAGCAAAGGTTATGCGAAGTATCTTGTTACAATGCAAGTTCTACTGCCTGGGCTGCTTTTGGGCGCAGTTGGGGGGACCGTGCCGCCTCCGGCGGCACGCGTTGCTAGTTTTATTATAAAGTCATTTGTCCGAAAGGACTATGAGACGGCATTTGCGCTACAGCGTATCTTTTCCCTGTTTCCGGGGAAATGGATTAACTACGGGCTCCCAGCTGTTATGAAGGAAGCTTTTAGGGCCGAAGGTATAGATTTAGGAGATCCGTATCGATTTGTGCCGGCGCTGAGTGCTCAGGATGCAAAAGCGCTTAAAGAGTACTGGATAGAGCATGGCATTGGCAGCTTTGAAAGACTAGCGACTGTGCCATAAGGGGGGTTACGATGAAACTTGTTGACCTTACACAAAAAATCGAAGAGGATATGTCAAGGCTTGGGTCACTTCCTGCCCCTTCATTTAGGCTCCATAGCCAGGTTTCAGAAACAACACCTCAAGTTGGGATACTAGATATTTGCCTTCATATAGGAACCCATATTGATGCTCCATGCCATGTAATTGAGGGCGGCGTGACCATTGACAAACTTCCGTTATACCGCTTTACGGGGCAAGGTGTTGTGCTTGGTGTACAGCCCCATGAGGATGGCAGTATATCTCGAGAGCTTCTTGAGGTACATGAACAAAGTATTCGACCCGGTGACATTGTTGTTCTAGCGACGGGCTGGGCTAGACATTGGAAAACAGAGAGTTACAACAATCATCCCTACTTTACCGAGGAAGCGGCACACTGGCTTGCAGAAAAGTTAATTTCGATAGTTGGCATTGACTTTTTAACGCCTGAAATTCCATTATCTATGCGAAAGCAGCCGTTTAAGTTTCCGATACATAGAATTTTGCTTGGCAATGACATTTTAATTGTTGAAAACCTCGCCGATGCAACGGAACTTATTGGTAAAAGAGGTGAATTTAGCTTTTTGCCTCTTCCAATTAAAGGAGCAGATGCATCTCCCGTGAGGGCTGTGATGGCTATCTGATAAAGCTATGGGAATTGGCAGAGCTCACCATGTCCAGCTAAAGGTTTTCGATTTGGACAGGTCCATCAACTTTTACTCTGCATTTGGATTTGAAGAAAGATACAGAGTAGTGCTTTCTGATCGGGAGCTAGTCTTTTTAAGACAGCCGCAAACCGGCTTTAATCTCGAGTTGTTTATGTGGAAAGATCAAAGCCATGCAATGGCTCTTCACGGAGATACCAATTTCCATATTGCTTTTACGGTGCAGGACATGGATTTTGCCAAATCAGAGCTAGTTAGGTTAGGTGCGGTAATAGACGAGAACGAAAAGCCAATGGTAAGAGGTGGAAGCTTTTTGCTTTTGCGAGATCCAAACGGGTATGAAATTGAGCTAATAGTTGAACCTTAAAAGCGGGTTTTAAATAGGGTTTGTAGTTGATGGTATCCTGCACCTATTACATAAATGATTCGACGTGGCTGTAAATATCCTTCAACATAGTTTTAATGGTCTCGTCGTTTAGCGCCCTCTTTAGTGCAGTCTGATCAGCTACAAGGTCATATACACATACCTTAAAGAGATCCTTAAATTGTTTATGTTTCTGATACCTCTCCGAGGTGTCCAGCTTGACGTCGCTTTTGCCGGTTAGATCATTCAATAGCTTTGTTAGCTCGGTTATTTTGTTTTGATCGATACTGACAGGGTTGTAGAAAATTTGTTCAACGAGATGACCATCAAGTGATTCGTCGGGATTATAATCCTCGTAGTTTTGGGTAAAAATAAATATTCCTAAGCGTGTTAGCTCAGATTTCAACGTATCAAAAAGGATATGGTTGCTCCGACCAATGCCACTGGATATGCTTTTCTTAATATCTGACTGACAGATCTCGGTACAGACGATCAGCAACTGATCTACTTTTGAATTGCTTACAGGCTAATTCGAAGCCGTTTAAAATTTTAGGATTCTTGTTCTCATTGCGCTCAAATGATTTACCATCGGTAAGCACGGCGAATGGCACATTAAATGCCAACACAACTAAAATAAAGTCCTTTACTAGGCGGTCCTCCGAGTAATTTATAACTATCGGCATGAAGCCTTTCTTATTTAGTGCTGCATATATATACAACCACCTTGAAAATAATAAGCATTCGCTGTAGCCAGACACAAGTAGAACACAATCAGCAAAAGGCAGCGATTTCAGATCGGTATATTTGGTTATAAGTGTTTCAATTGTTTTGGTTATATCATTTCTCGCTTTCATGTGTTTCCTGCGGACGAAAAGCGTAAACCCGTGTGGCTGAGCCTTTGATCGAAAACTTTATCACTGAGGAGATATTGTTAGGGAGCAAAGCTGGAGCGTGCGTAGTTAGTATAACCTGAGGCCTATTTGGTTCATCTAGTTCGCTGGTAAGAAAATCGCGCAGCTTGGCTTGCCCTTGCGGATGAAGATGGGCAGTTGGCCCATCAAGAATCACAACCGAATTGTGGGATTCACTTAGGTATGCGCTTAGCCTTATTGCTTCGCTTGCGCCTGATGCGGCAAAGCTTGCTGGTATGGAAAGTGCTTGCTGATTGTTACCGCTATTGTGCGCTTTAATAAAACTGTGGGCGTGATAATCAAATTGGTGGCTTGCTCACGTTGTACTGGTTGAGTTACGATCCTAAACTCAGATTCTAAAAGCGACATTATCTCATTGTATATACTTTGTGCATTATTAAACCTTAGTTGTTCTTCTGCTGTACAGCTTTGCCAAAGCCATAAGTCTGCCAAGTACCTTGGTATTTGACAGGCATATGTTATGTCTGACGGACTTTTGGAGTAAGAGCTAGCTTCTACTTCCACCCCCTTGCCAATATCAAGATCATCAATATCCATAAAAAGTTTGTCACGGAATATTAGATAGATAATGTTCGACAGTGTTATTAGGTTAACCGGAGTTGATCCTAGTCTTTGCTCAATCAAAACTAAAAATTTATGCCCAAGATGCTGTTGGTGATGCATGCTTGATAAGTCAAGTACTCGGACAGCGCTGGCCGGTGTTCGCACACCTTTAGTATGCGAATAAAGAGTATGGTATAAAGACATATTGTTTATTTTGTTCTTTATGCACGCGTACAAATTCTCCCAAATATCAACCGTGCGTGTATCCTTACGTGATAAGCCTATGGTTTCTAACTCTATGCGGGGACTTTTGTTAAGAGGCCAGCTCCACTCGCGCTTGTCGCAGTTGAATATATATGAAAATCTGGGTTGCATAGAACCTAGCCGCTCGAGCGAAATAGTGCCTAAGTATAACTCGCTAGCAGAGATATTTTGAGGTGGTAGTACATTTAATTTTTCCCTTTGGTTTAAATATTGTGATGCATACTCAACTATACTAGCAAAGTAATGATCTAATAACTCTTTTTCATCTTCGGAATTGAACTCAACCTCAAGGCTTATCCGTGTCGGCTCTGACGGAAAGTGAGCTGGTGGGGCAGATGGGGGCGGTGTGCCCAAGGGGTGGCTACAAAACTGCCATAAAAGTTTATTAGATCTTTTATGTACTTTATAGTTCTAATAACATTAGTTTTACCTGATCCGTTTGGTCCAACAAGAAAAGTAGTTTTATCGTCAAACTGAAGCATTTGCGCCTCAGTATCAAAGGAAAGAAAGTTCTCTATCTTAATACTCTTTAATCTCCAACCATTTATCCTCTTTTTGTTTAGATTCACAACGCAAAAAATGTATCTGAAATATACAATAAATCCGTATTGAATTCGCGTGGTCTATTTTGTCTTTATTATAACATGAGGCTTTACAAATCTTTAATCATAATCATTAGTCTTGTCGGCCATTGATAGGCAGTCGATGTAGGGTAAGAGCTATGGGATGCAAACAATAAGGTACACGGTCATAATCTAAAGATAGCTCTAGACCACCTTATTTGCTATTGTTGTTTATTTTCTAAGTCGTAGTCTATGTTATAGAGTAAAAGCTCAACATTTTGATCGAAAACCTGGCGGCGCAAGCCCCGGGCTTTAGTCCTGGGGATAAGCCGCCCAGTTTTTGGCATTAGATGCGTTTGGGTGGTATAGGTTTTTAATGAGCCGGCAATTTCGTTCTGATCGCAACGTGGTGTACTCTTGCCAATATCACGTTGTCTGGTGTCCGAAGTATCGGCGGCGAGTGTTGATTGATGGCGTGGACGTCCGGCTGAAGACCATCATCCGCGAGGTGGCGAATGGACGGCAGGCGGAGGTGATCGAGATGGAGGTCATGCCGGATCACGTGCATTTCTTGGTCTCGGTTGATCTGCAGTTCGGTAACCATTGTCTTGTACGGCTGATGAAAGGCTGGTCATCCCATCTGCTTTGGCAGGAATTCTCGTGGCTCAAAGCCGCCTGCCGACCCTGTGGACCGATAGCTACTTTGTTGCAACCGTAGGAGGCGCTTCCCTTGCCGTCATCAAGCAGTACATCGAAAACCAAAAATCGGTATGAGGTCTGGCGGCTACGGTTGGAACCGACCCCGTAACTTGATGCGTTGGCCCGGGCCGCGGGCGAATTGTATTCTCGCACGGTAGTCAGCTTCTGGCGCACCGTCCGTAAACACGGCCTATGGCTCAAGCCGTCCACCATGATGCGATGGCACACATCGGATCAACTTCATGCCCACAGTGCGGATGCCGTAGTTCAGAGCTTCTATGCCGCCCTCAAGTCCTGGTGGAAGCGGCGCAAGACCGATCCGCACGCCAAGCCCCCCTTATAGTCGCCGCCAATACTACGGGGTGCAGTGGAAGGCATCGGCGATTCGGGTACAAGAGGGGCAACTGATCCTTTCTAACGGACGTGCAAATTTGCCGTTGGTCGTGTCTTGGTTCTGGCAAACTCCGGTGTTGGTTGAATTAGGCTGGACGGGCTCCGCGTATGAACTACGGTGTATCTACAAGATGGCAAAGACGGTTTCCTAGTCTCTTGGCGAGGAGACGGCGGGGATCGATCTGGGCGAAGCTCACCTCGCTGTCGTCCACGACGGCCGGCACACCACGATTTTCAACGGGCGCGCCTTGCGGGCCAAACAGCAGTATCAAAACAAGATCAAGGCGGCGCTGGCCGCCATGCAGTCCCGGATGCAGAAAGGGTCCCGCCGCTGGCGCAAGCTTAAGCGGAGCAAACGGAAAACAGCTACGGAAAGTCGATCACCAGATTCGCGACATCCTGCATAAACAGACAACCGCCCTGGTCTCCACCCTCCACGCGAGCGGGGTGCAGACGGTGGTCATCGGCGATGTGCGGGATCTGCGGCAGCGAGTGGATTACGGGCCTGCGGCCAACCAGCGAATTCATCAGATGGCCACAGGGAAGGTTCGCTGGCTGATCACCTACAAAGCAGAACAGCTTGGGATGCGGGTGGTTCTCCAGGATGAGGCGTACACCTCCCAGGAATGCCCACGATGCGGAAGTCGGCACAAACCCCGAGTGCGTATGTATGTCTGCCAGTCCTGTGCCTTTTGCTCCACCGCAATGGGGTCGGTGCGATCAACATCCGGCGCAAGTATCTGGGTCTCCACCCAGTAGTTGGGGCGATGGCGTCCCCTACGGGCGTGCAATGGCATCCCCACCAGCACCTCCGCGTAGCTCGCGCATAGCGAGAAAGAATCCCCGCCCTTTAGGGCTGGGGAGAACGTCAACTTGTCTACTGCATGGTGTGAAGTGCTGCTATCTGAAATCGTATCTAGCGAATATTAGATAGGCTTCCTTAACACGGCGTTATATCGTGTCTTTTTGAAAGCTTGCGGACTTGACAAATCTAGTCATGATGTGAAGTGCTGTGTCTCTTTTTTCTTTGCATTTAATACGTCAATATTCTTTTTCCAGTATCCTTCTGGGAATTACGAGCGATTCAGAACTCTTCTTGTTGAGTGGTCCTTGGTTGTCAGATGTTATAGAGAAACTTGTAATCTATTTGCCAATAAGAAAAATTCGCAACATCTCCTGCGCGTGGTTCTATATCCTGTTTGCGCCCCTACATGTTTTGTCCATTATGCTTATTGCCGCCAGAAGACGACCAGAAAAAAACATAAAGAAAGATATGCGGAGTGGCAGATTATAATTAAAATCGCAGTGTAAAAGGATGCTAAATACGGAAAAATCAAGACAGAGTAGTGAGCTTTAGAAGTGTCAAATTATAGGGCAACCATACATGATGTTTCATGTGACAAATGTGTAAGCCGTATTCAGCTGGCTTTAGCTAGGGCTCTTGGGCTGAATATGATTAGCGTGCAGCACGACTACAAAATGCGGCTTGCACATTTTTACTTTAATTCAGGATCTTTAATCGACCGTCAGATACTGGACGCTACCCTAGAACAAGCCTCAACAGGAACTCCGCACAAGTATACGCTTTTAGATTTAACCGAAATATGAAAGAGGATCAGCTTTTCCTTCAGTTGCTTTATTCGGGTTTTGCTTCCACACGCGACTAGCTTATATTATCGTAGGTCCTTTCAGGTGCTTTAGTAACGCGTATTAATTTTTGAAAGACATAAAAAAATAAAATCTTCATGGCTGAACCTGTTTTTACATAAGAATAGCCTTGAATTTATATGTGTCTTTTCCTAGAATATATGTGACTTAAGACCAATTACCAACTAGGCAGTAAATATCGGAAATGGAGGCTGCCGAAAATTACTTTATAGCGCTTGATGCGGGCGGCACTATGACCGATGCCGTAATACTCGGCACAGATGGCAGCATTTTTGTCGGTAAAGCGCTAACCGATTATAAGGACGAATCAAACAGCTTTATCGCTAGTATAAAGGATGCGTGCAATCCAGACATACCAGTTGATTATGTGTTATCTCGCGCACTTAATATAGTCTATGCGGGGACTATAATGTTAAACGCACTGTTGACCAGAAGCGGTCAAAAGGTGGGGCTTATACTAACGCGAGGGTTGGAAGATTACCTACTTATGGAAAGAGGCGAAGGGCCCTGGCTAGGTTTGCCGTATCAAGGGCGATTGCATTCAGCTACACATTTTCACAATGAGCCATATATACCAAAGCATCTAATAAGAGGGATTCACGAACGTATAGATATGTTTGGAAATGAGGTCATACCTCTTTATGAGCAGGAAGTTGAAGAACAGGCAAGAGACCTAATTTCTAAAGGAGTGGAAGCTATCGCCATAATGTTTGTGTTTTCTTATTTGAATCCTTCCCATGAAGCCAAAGCCAAAGACATTTGCATACGTGAAGCAAAAAAGCTTGGCAGGGATATTGCAGTCATAACAAGTTCAGAAGTTGCTAGGACCAATAAAGAGTACTCCAGGCTAATGTCACTTATTGCACAAGCATATGCCGGCGAGTTTACTAGGTTGCAGTTTGTGAAGGTGGAGGAGCGAGCGAAAAGCTTTGGGTATCGGTTTGATCTGCTAACTTTGCTAGCTCATGGTGGTATAACTGATATACGATATCCTCGTATTTACGAATCCTATGTTTCTGGCCCAATAGGCGGGATACTAGGTGCTAAGCACATTGCGGAGCTTGTTGGAATACAAGATATTTGCTGTACAGATGTTGGTGGCACGTCTTTTGACGCCGGTATTATTACAAAGGGAATTATACCTGTTGCGCGTGAGCCGCTTTTAATTCACAACCGTGCAAATCTGCCCACAGTCCTCACGCAGTCTATAGGAGCGGGCACGGGAAGCGAACTTTGGATTGACCCGGTTACAGGAAAACTTGAGATAGGCCCAAAAAGCGCTGGCAACAAGGTCGGCGCTTGCTATATGTATGACAAACCAACTATAAGTGATTGTCAGCTGATATTGGGTTATCTACCTGAAGACAATTTCCTTGGCGGTACGATCAAACTCAATCGAGATGCTGCCTACAAGGCCGTAGAAGTACTTGCAACGCAACTCGGTGAAAATGTCTACAGATTTGCATTTGGAGCAATAGAATTCTTGCATGAGAGGATGCGCCAACACATAAAGGCAATGCTAATAGGGCGAGGATACGACCCATCTGAGTACACACTGATGGTGTACGGAGGAGGTGGACCGCTGCACCTGTGGGGTCTAGCGGAGGGAATGGATTTCAAGCACGTGATGACGTTTACCTTTGCAGCGGTTTTCAGTGCCTTTGGAATACTTACGGGTGACTACTCATACCGATATCACAAGGGCATAATTGGAGCAAATCCTAAAGGAGATGACCTAATGTCGCAGATGATCAGGGCTTCTACTATCGAGGCTATCAACAGTGCATTTGACGAGCTTGAAAAACAGGCTCTTTTGGATATTTCCAGGCGAGGTATTCCTTATGAGTCAGTAGAATTAGACAGGTATGTCTATGTAAGGTATACAGGCCAACTCTCAGACCTTGAAGTACCTTATTATAAATCCCGACTTAACGATGAAGCAGATCTTTTTGAGTTATGTGTCCAGTTTGAAGATGTGTATTCTACAGTTTATCCCTCCGCCGCCAAGTATTCAGATGCTGGCTACCAGATAATGGAAGTGGCTGTTGTTGCAAGAGAACAGACAACAAAGCCTGTATTGGTTGAGTATGATGATTACCGATCGGATGTTAACCCTGGTGCCCGCAAAGGTAAAAGAGCAACTTTTTATCGGGATACGTGGTACGAAAGTGATATTTATGATATGGATTCTATAAATGCTGGTGCTATTATATTAGGGCCGGCCGTAATTGAACATTCGGCAACGACTTTGGTAGTTCCCCCTGGTTATAGAGTTCACTTTGACAAAAGACGATTTATTTGGTATGAAAAGGCATAAATAAGGCATGAGTGAGTTAAAAGACAGTAGTACCTCAGGCAAACAAGGAATAGGGCCAAACGGAATTACGTTAAAGGCTTTGCTTCATGACTCAAGGCAAAAGCTTAGTGCTACAGGCTGCTATCAGGGGCTAACTGAGCTTAGTTTGAAAAAGCAGGATCCCATAAAGTTCGAACGCTTCCATGCAAGACTTCTTAGTACTGTGATTTCCGTGCGAGACACTATGAAATTTATCGCGTCGTCTCCTGCAGTGCGTGACTTTGAGGAGTTTTTGATTAACCTGTACACACCGGAAGGTGATTCTGTTGTTATTAGCACCGGAATAATGGTACATGTTCACACGTTGTCAGAGTTTATCAAGTTCATTATCGAAAATGATTATGAAGTAGATCCTGGAATAAAAGATGGTGATATCTTTGCTAACAACGAGCTTTGGGCAGGTGGTGTTCACACCCCTGATGTCCAGACAGTAATACCTCTATTTTATGGAGATACACTGGTAGGATGGGTTGGAGCGGTAAGTCACGAGCTTGAAACCGGAACATACGAAGGGGGTGGCATGACCATCTTTTCTCCCGAACGTTATGGAGAAGGCCTACATATTAGTGCAGAGAAGGTTGGAGAAAATGACCGCTTCTATTCTGGATATGTAAGGCGTATTCAGATGAATACGAGAAACCCCGTATGGTGGATCATGGACGATAGATCCAAGCTTGCAGGTTGCATAATGGTCCGGGAAGCCGTACGCAGACTAATTGACGAGGTTGGTCTTGATTACTACCTGCAAGCAGTCAAGGAAATTATCGAAGAGGCTAGGCTTAACTTTTTAGCTCGCGTAAAGCGCACACTTGTGCCAGGAAGATACATGGGCGTTAATGTGGGTGCTTTCAAATTTAAAGATGTGCCGTTTCAGCATCCTCTTGGGAAGAAGGATACAGCTAACATAACACCGATTGAAGTGCACATAAAAGATGATGGGCGCATTTTCATTGATCTGGACGGAGCAGGAGAGTGGGGCTTCCATCCGTTTAATTGTGGTCCAGGTGCTATGGGAGGGGGGCTTTGGATTACACTTACACAGATGCTTGCGTACGATGGAAAGGTCAACGATGGTGCTTATTATGCGGTCGAGCAAAATCTGCCGTTAGGTACTGTGGTAAACGCGACATACCCTGGAGCAGGTTCATCTATCGCATGGGCAACGCTTATACCTATATATAGCAACCTTGCTCGGTTACTAAGTATGGGATTTTATGCACGAGGATTTCTCGAAGAGGTTTTTCAAGGTACTCCCAACGCGCTTATGAATGGGGCAGGAATATCTCAATTTGGAGGGCCTATTGGAGTTTCGAACTTTGAGCTAACAGCATCCGGTAGCGGAGCAAGGGCTATAGCTGACGGCATTGATTGCGGTCATTCTATATGGAATCCGGAAGCTACGCAAGGCGACATAGAAGTATGGGAAATGGCGGTGCCAAAACTATATCTTTCGCGTAATTTTGTAGCTGATCGGCATGGTTTTGGTAAATATCGTGGAGGAGCAAGCTGGGGTTCCCTTTGGATCATACATGGGAGCCAAACATTTTATGCCACGCTTTCGGCACAGAATAGTTCGGGTACACCTATGTTGTCAGGTCTTTTTGGTGGTTACCCTGCTCCTGCAGTGCGCATACTCTGGGCCCAAAATACAAATATATTTGAGCTAATTTCTCAACGCAAAACTTTACCGGTGGGTATAGATCAGGCAGTTGACATGCTGTCAAGCGGTTATATTAAGGCATCTCAGTGGCATTGTATACAGCAACCTGCCTGGACTGATATTTTGAAGGATGGAGACATATTTGCTATAGAGTATCCAAGTGGATCTGGATTTGGCGACCCGCTGGAGCGTGATGTTGAGCTAGTGCTACGAGATGTCGAAAATGGTATACACACTCTTGAAGGTGCAAGACGATTTTATGGCGTGATACTAGAGGAAAAGGATGGTCGATTGCAGATCAACATCGAAGGAACAGAAAAAGAAAGGACAAACCTAAGGAAACAGCGACTGGCAAGGTCAGTGCCTGTGAAGGAATGGTGGCGAAAGAGACGTGACGAACTTGCAAAAGGCGGTAACATTAACCCGATTCTTGCGGCAGCGTATCGAAGCAGTGCGAGTATGTCTGACATATTTGCCGAACGATTTGATAGATTCTGGAAGCTTGCCCGATTTCCATTCGGCGAAGCGGAGGCCTGATTGAAAATGGAGGAAAATCAAGATACAAGTGAGCTCGAGATGCTTATACAGGGTCGTCTCGATGTCGAGCGTGTACGTCGGCTTCAGATGGAACCCAAAGACCCTGACAGAATGGAAAAGTATATAGCTATACGGCAGAAGGCTGCTAGGTATAGCTACAGGATACTATTACCTCTATCAGAAAAACTGTGCATAGTTGACCGTGATGGGAGTCCTAGTGTTATGTGCAATTGTGGATATGACTTTGGCGACTATAGAGAAAATTGGAAGCTAAGCGCGAATATCTATGTGTATGACACTGTAGAAAAGCTAGACCAGCTATATGGAAGGGAGCATGGATACGATCCAACTCTTATCGAAATGAGGGAATACATATGTCCTGGTTGCGCAAGTCTTTTAGACACTGAAGTCGTACCTTATGGCTATCCTGTTCTATTTGATTTTCTTCCTGATATTGGGGTACTGTATGAGAAATGGCTTGGGATTACCGGCCTAGAAGAGTATAGTGCACAAGACAATAGTGATAAGAAGGTGGCAACATTCTTAGAAACCTGATATGCTATAAAATTTAAGTAATTATTTTGTAGCTCGGAAACACATATCTAACTTAGGCAAATTCAGAACACAGTTATCCCATTTGTAGAATATAGGAGCGAGTTAGATAGTTCGGAGATGGTATATTGTATTGCAGGCTTGCTTTGTACCTATGGGATTGGGTTGTTAGCAAAGCCAGCTATTTTTAACCAGCCACGCCAGCGTCTTGCTATTACATAATCAAGCGACAACGGTGTTATACCTTCCATATACTGGATAGCTAGCAAATATACGAAAACAACAAAATATATAATGCTGGTTCCTATGTCTGTAGCTCCTGGTGTATATGGGCCGCCAAATCCTTCGGCAGTAGACCATATTGCCAGACTAAACACAGCGCCCATTACATAACCAATTTTCTGCGCAAAGCCCAGCAGTAGGCCTATGGCTGTTAGAGTTTCAAAAATTGCTGTTGCAAGTGCCCATGCATGTGGGTTAAGCGATACAGCTTGTATCCAGAATTTAAACCATGACATCAGCCAGCTGGGTTGGCCATGGCTTGCGTTTTTTATCAGTGATAAGTATTCGTTCCAAAATTAGGGGCTCCATTTAAAACTTGCATCGACAATCTATATTGCTCCAAACAACGCACGGAGTACTGCCGTTAAATAATCGCGCCGCATCATTCTACATCCTACCCTCCATATTTGACAAAAGAATAGATACGCGCATATTATATCCTAACAAGCTATTTAAAAGATTTCAAAAACGGTTCTGGGCGGTGTGTGGCGCATCGTAGCGCAGTTTAACACATGAGTGAAAGTTGCTTTCCTTTATTCCACTATGCAAATCCATAAAATGTGTCGATTGGTCATTAATTTAGATGTTTGTGTTAGTACACATAGGTGGACGGATCCAGCGCATGTTGCATATCTTTCTTGAATAAAGATAGCGAGTGTGCAGAAGTAGGTTGTGCAGCTATTGCTAGTAGGTTAAAGGGGGCAAGTTTTATGTTGTACGTTATTTAGAAGTCGAAAGATATCTGTTTATCAGCTTTAATGTATTTGGAGCAAATGGAATTAGAAAAAGCTATTGTTTATGACAAGTGGTTTGAATCTGCATGGGGCAGGTATGCGTTTAGAGTTGAACTAAGCCACATAAGAAGGGTAATTGGTGATATTGCTAGGCAAAAGGTACTTGATGCGGGATGTGGAACAGGGCGGTTTGCAGGGGCTCTTGCAAGATATGGAGCAATAGTTACCTGTCTTGACATAGATAAAGCGATGCTGGAAGTTGCAAAACAAAATGTGCGTGCAGAGTTTGTTTTAGGGGATATTATGTCTTTACCATTTGCATCGGGAAGTTTTGATGTGACGCTTTGCATTGCTAGTCTTGAGTTTGTAGCTGAGGTGGCCCTTGCGGTAAAAGAGCTTGTAAGAGTTACAAAAGATGGTGGGAAGGTTATAGTAGGGACATTAAATATAGACAGCCCATGGGGATTTTTCCACACAGGGAGGTTTCGGAGAATAGAAAGCTGGAAGGGGGCACGTTTTCTTGGTTTGCAAGAGATAGAGGCGCTTTTAAGTCCGCATGGAATATTGGAAACCTCGTACAGCTTGTATGCTCCTTTTTATTTTCCACTACTTCAATATGTAGGACCTGTTATTGAAAATGTTGGAAGAGCAATATTTAGATCCCATGGTGCTTTTAGACTCAGCTTTCTAAAATTAGATAAAATTAAGTAAGAAGGTTTGAAATAGCTATTCCAAGGAGGAATGAAGTTTTGGAAAAAAGTGGCAGAGCTGGCATAAAGGCGATGGCAGGTGCAGTTGCCATGCTACTTATCCTCCAGTTCGTATTAGGGATGTATATAAACCTTTTTGTCTCAATACCTCAAAACATGCATTGGGGGATGATGATGTATTCAGCGGGGAGGATGATGCATGCATTTCCTGGCTTTGTTCCATTAATGCTTCACATATTCTTAAGCATTGCAATTACAGCACTATCTATTACTGGATTTGTTTTAAGTAGCCTTTTTGGGAGTATTCAAGACATTGTGCTAAATGTGATTGGTTTTGCTTCGATAATAATTGCGGGAGCATCTGGACTTGCTTTTATGATGGGTGGTCAAAACAACATAAATTCGTATATTATGGCAGTAGGATTTTTGGTAGCTCTTGTAACATACATGGTTGAATTTGCATACGCTAATACGGGGTAAACCTTTTTCCATACATAACTCTGTTGGATTTTCCAAGGGTCAAATAGACATCTATACATAACATAATGGATGTACTAGGCGCGATAAGCTGAAGCAAAACCTATCTACTAACATAAAACTCACATGATATGGCGCACCAAAAACTTTTTGCACTCCTATAATCCAAGAGCTACAATGCAAATCAAACTTTCGACTTCTCCCGGAATCAATGAACAAGTATACTTGCTGAACAAATGGTTACTTGCTTGGGACCACAAATAGATGCCTTAAAAGCGCGCTTCTGATCAGTAATACCGAAGCAAAGAGTATTCTGAGAAAGTTTGACGAACCTTTGTCCTCAGTTGCATGGTGGCTTAAGTTATTCTTAATGATACTTTTGGCTAACGATCCATGCATAATTAATAAAAGTGTAGAGAATTTGATATTGATTTCCTTATGTTTACTATTGGGTAATTAATTTAAAGTCCAACGCCATATGTAAATCTTATGGCCTTGACGATGGGATACAGTTAAGCGAGGTAATTTTCCGGACTTACTTAGAAGCATGTCTTTTAAGGATCAAGCGTGTGAATCGATGCCGTAAGTGGTTTTATTGTGAACCTATTAAACATGGTGCCACAGTTTTGGCCAAGAGTTAAAAACTTAGAACTGACCACCTTATATTGAATACTCTGATAAGGGCCTAACTTTCGGCGCTCACTGGAAAGTCAGGTATAATTGTGGCAAAAAAGAACGTTATGAGTTGTAAGATACACTCTTTGAGAATACCAGTGTGGATAATTATTTTAATGCTCTCAACGAAGGCACTGGCTTGCTTCAAAGCCGGGTCCGACGAAGATCACATATTCTAAAAGAGCTATTATGAAGCAAAGTTCTGTGTCATTCAAAGCGAATGTGCTCGTGCGAAGGACCGCACGTCACTTTATAGTCTCAAAATCTCACCATTATGCTAGACCTGTACTAAAGTCTGTTGCTAGGTCACTTGATATCGAATTGTCCAAGGCCGAAATGTTAAAAAGTGTAATGCTACTGTAATAAACCGGACTTGCAAGGTTAATCATTGTCTAGGATACAGTAACCTGTTTTGGATTAATACATCTACCGAAGCTGAAGTAGACCTAATGTTTACGCAGCAACATCAAAGAGTTAATCAAATATGAACCATTGTTTGTGCTGACTTAGACTAACGGCCGTGAGGGTCAGAGTGAAAGGCTGGGTTCTGCGAGACTTATTTCTGAAGTTTACTCTCATATGTAACTTCTATGCCAGCGAAAATAGGATTCCGTTTAATAATTTGAAGTACTTGTTCGCCGTCGAGTAAGTAAAATACGTACACTGACTTGGGGTGAAATAGTCCTGTCTTTTTTATTATAAACCTTATATAAACAATGTGATGCCACACTGCAACTTGTGCCTTATGTGGTCTAAATTTGCTTTCCTGCACCTCTACTCGCTCTATGTTAGAGAAGAGATGAGACCGTATTTTACTATCATCCAAGATTGCTAGAAGTTTTGCCCAAGGTGAATTCTTTATATACCCTGTGAATTCATGAGCTACCTCTTTTATTGTTCTGTTGCAGAATATTACATCATTTTTAAGCTTCACAGCTCCTTTAGGGGAAATCTCTAGTTGGCCTGCGAAGGCCCCCAGTTTTACACCGGCAGCTGCAAGTACTATGGCTCCGAGTGGACCGTCACGTCTCTCGGCTCCATCTACATAGGTTATAAACCTCTGGTCAGTTATCAAAATAGGCCCATACACGCCTTTACGGGTATAGCAGAAAAGCTACAATAGCCAAACGGTATCTTAAAAAGTACTGTCTCGTCTGACGCAAACCGGTAAGCATATTTGAAGGGGAAGCCGCACAGCTCGCAGCTTTCCGGACCCAGAATACCTTTAATATTACTGTGACCACATGTGGGACAAATTATCTCGTTGCGCACGAAACTGTATTTTACTATATTAAAGCTTAAATACTTTTATACGTAAAGCGGTTAAAACGGCTGAGTGTTCCTGTATTACTGTGTTAACTGCATTAGCGGATACTTAGTCAGCATCACGACATGTAGGTGTTGTCCGCTAATTTTCCTATCTTTCTCGCTTGTGGCTCGCATCTCCTATTCGCGTTAACAGAGTTAGGTTGATGCAAGTAGTCGGAGGCTTCGCTATATAAATACGCCTAAAGTTTACTCGTTTCAAGATACTAATTTTGGGCCGAGACAACCTTAATGGATGCAGTACTAATGATTTGTTTAGCCATATGACTTTAGCACCGTGCGACAGGGGGATACTAAGATGGCACCAACAACTGCTATGAATACTATTTCTTGACTTATGCGTGCTTTGTTGAGTTATATATTGTCTACTAATGGGATACGCATAAGCCAAGGCTTATTTAAGGTGTGTCAATGATAGGGTACTCAAGTAATAAAGCAGTTACTTAAACGATAGGTGTAACCACTTTTATGAGAAAAGATAACAACGGGAACAGGAGTTTCGTCGGCCATTTCAACATCGAGGCAACTACTTTTATGAGAAGAAAAGATAACCTTAAGTCGACTCGCGCTTTTGCCAACCCAATACTGCCGGCATACAATATTCAAATAACTACCAGATCAAGCATAATTTGCCAGTATTGATATGGGATAGTCTCTTTGCTAGATGGCACAAAGTAGAGTATATCGCAGAGGATTTTGAGATGCTGTGACCAGCTGTGATTTTGAACCTCGCACTACCAGACAGTATTAGTAACAAAGTTTATTCTTAATGCGGATCAGATTAAAATAGGCTTCGTTACTTGAAGGCTTTAACAACATTGAAATCATGCCGGTTTTTTTCAAAAGTCATACTAGACGCTCATTGTAGCTTTTGATCTGAAACTTTGTTGACTTTTGTGACATATATTGGCTATGGACTCACAAATAGATTGTCTCAATAAAAACTCTAGCCATTTGCCTTATAACAATAGCCTTTTGGCTGTAATGCGTTAACTAGAACTTGGCTGGACTATATTGTGGCTCTTAGTGAAGAGTTGGCGTATGAAATTAAAGTTAACTTTGGAGTAAAACACGACGACAATGAGCTGGTTGAAAGTGCATCAGGTTATTTAGAGGCGGGCAACATTATCAGTTTATTTAGCTAGAAGAAAGATGGTTAATGAAAACGCATTTGGCATAGCTTGAAGGACCTGAATTTGAATCCCATACCTTAAAGCTTAGTTTTGCCCAAATAAAAAAGCTTATCAAAAAGGACCTTGTTATAAAGACGCCAAGTGTGTGGGATCATTTAACGCCAAGCCAGAAGTCTAAGATAATGTTACTTCTGACGTCCAAAGTTATAACGTTTTTGTGCAGTCCTGTACACCCTGTTTATATGCGTCCACCTAAGGTTAAAGTGCTACCTCCAGGCAGTACTAACTCTCCTGGCAAGACGACCAGGTTAAAGCTATTATCTGTCATAAGGCATAATGGGTTAGACCCATCAGTGACGAGTTTTATGGCATGTTTAATACTCCATATAATTTTGTACAACCAAATTCCGAGATTAATGTCCCGTGTGTCGGTTTTTGGAGCAACTGTGTGTGCTGGAGCAGCTGACGCAGGAGTAACTGATGCTCAAAGCTGGCAAGAAGGCTACTTTGGTCTTGGAGCGGCAGCGTTTGGTTTTGGCTCGGCAGAAGCTGATAATAATGTTGGCATTTATTATCAGTCCCAGGCGCCAGCAGGTGTAACTTCCACGCTTCAAATATCTGGTTCTGTGCTTGTGTCTGATCTTTCGGAAGGGGCGAATGCTGCTGGGGCTGGCTGTGCGGGACTGTATGGTAATGCCGTTGCGGGCCCTCAGGTGCAAACCCAAACTTTGGCTCCGTGCCTTAGTTTTGAGGACTTTACAGTAGGAGTACCTTTTGACGCATCTGACATTGCGGATGTATTTGCAGAAGATTTAAGTAAATTCTCTCAGCAACTTGTTAATGCTGCGAAATACGCGCAGGAAACGTATGAGAAGTTGGATGATGTTAATTCAGCTGTCCAAGCGTGGACGTCAGATCATGGTGGTAACTCGTATACAGCCAGTTTTTCATTCACGCTTGAGGTTTGTGTGGGAGTTCAGTTTACATTCTTTTAGACCCTCAAGTATTTGTAACAGACGGCGGACTCGGGACAGAATTAAACCTTGCATTTCCTGTATTGCAAGGTATAACTGTAACAGAATCGTGGACCCAGATGACAGCCCCTCATGCTGAAGTAGGCAAACAGTACGAGTGGAAATCACCCAGCATATCTCTTCCTAGCAGCAACTGCTGTTCACTTTATTCTGTATCGGGATTACCGGATGGAATACAAATGAATTATGTTCAGAACGGCCAATCTTATGGTCAATTCGAAATGTATGGTACACCGCGTCCAGATTCCATACTGAAGGGCGCTACGGTGGGTATTTATAGCCATATAGTTGCCACATTGGAAGATGGCGATGGAAACCTATACCCATATTCAGTCACTCTGGTTGTACGGCCTGCACTACAGGTGATATATAGCAACGGAGTAGTTCTGCAGGCAGAAGCAGGCTATAGTAAAGCGCCTGTGGCGCTTCCTATAACGGTCTACGGAGGAGTTGGATGCTGTACAGTACAGATCACCGGAGGACTTAATACATGGGTTGTTGGAAATGTAAATCAATATCCGTATACTACAACTATCTCCGATGGGGAAAATGATGTTATACTGTATCCTGACCCTCCGGCTAACATCACCCCAGGTACATACGATATATTCGTTACCGTTTGACTGCCATTAGTCTATTAGGCTCGTGAATTACTTTCCCAATGTGCAAGCATTTGTTTTACAGACGACTTACCCTCAGACACGATCGGCAGAGCTCACCACGAGCCGTTTTTACCTGGTAACGGACCATTTGCCAAAGTGGGGTAGAACTATGTATTTGATGAATGCGTGCCACAAAGCAAATTTTGGCGCTTGCACATTTGATGGCGCTCATGCTTAGATTGTTTCCGTTGGATAAACAATACATGCTTTTTAGCAAACACTGCAGTTAGTATAACGACGCAAAAGGCATCTCAGCTCTGTGAATTTACGCAGCAGTTTTGGAACCATGTGCTGTGGCATGCAAATCATGGTAATGTAGATGGGCAATGTGGTAGTTTGGCTACCATGCTATTAGACCTTATAAATGACGTCGTTCAACACAAAAATTATGAGAGATACTTTCAAGCCATCAAAACAACGAAATGGTATTTTTAGTTTATGGGTAGGGTGGGTAAAGTTCCATGCTTAACATAAGTGGACTCACAAGCAGCGAAATCGAATAGAGTTAGGACTGCATTTTCTGCCTTCACAGTATCGGCATTCAGGTGGGTATGGTTTGGCGCCTTATCAGGTAACTCCGCCAGATATGCTGTTATTCTTGTCGCAGGCTGGGAAGCTTATAGACTTGGGAATCAGTCAGGACTATGGCCAAGTCTTGTGAGCTTCTTTCTACTTGTGCCGACAATGTTGTTTGGATTGATTGCTGGTAGCTACGCAGACAGAGTTAACAGAGCAAACTTGGCTATGCTGGGGCAGTCTATAAATGCCTTATCGTGTATTTTAGCAGCTCTCGGGATATTTACTAATACTATAGGCTTGGCTGGTGTACTTGCTTCAGCTGCAATAGTTGGCATTGGTAATTCGATTCAAGGTCCTGCATGGCAATCACTTATTCCAGAACTGGTAGGCCCAAGTCGCATGGTAAATGCTGCACTTGCAACGCGCATTGCCCAGCAGGGTTCAGAACTTGTTGGGCCAGCGCTTGGCACTTTGGTGCTAACTACAGTTGGCCCAGGTCCTACTTATCTTTTATGCGCTGCCATGTATCTAACGGGTTTGGGCATGCTATCCCGCGTGCGTCAAAGTTCGCCTAAGGGATATCTTGTGGTTAACCAGAAACAGAGCTTAGTGGAGCAAATCGCTAAGGGTTTTTCATATATTAAATCAACGCCACCGTTAGGACTGCTGTTTCTTTGGGTTACATGCCATTGCAGTCTTACCATGGCTATATTTGGTATATTGCCTACGATAGCTAGCGAGAACTTCCACGGCAAGGCAGGGGTATACGGATTACTTTTGACTAGCTTTGGTCTAGGTTCGGTTATCGGACCACTTGGCATGATGGTAGTTTCAAAGGAGCCAAGACACGGTCTAGGCCTGTGGGTGAGTGGGGTACTTTCTGGACTACCGCTTATTGTGCTTGGACTAACGCACCTCGAGGTATTGGCTTTGGTTATGTCAGCGTTGGCCGGAATGGCGCAGGCTATTTTTATGTCTCTAATTTATTCGTCTGTCATGCTATGCACTTTTAGCAGCATGCGTGGAAGAATTTCCAGCATTCAGCTCTCTATAACGACGGGTGCAATGGGAATGGCTAGTCTTGGATGGGGTGCTTTAGTATCTATAGCCTCTGCAGGTCTTGTGCTGGCAGTGCCTGGGGCTGCGTTTGTCATTATTTGCCTTGGACTAATTTATAACATTCGGGATTTAAATGATCAGATTACCCAGCGCGGTGAAGCGGTATACGGTACCGATACAGAAATGACGCTTGGGTAAAAGCAACTCCTTCACATAAATTAAAGCCACGTTGATGCTTAAGTTTGCTATAAAGGTAAGTTGTAGCGTTTGCTCATATTTATTAGCACACGCATGTTACAAATGCGAGTGCAAATGATTATTCGGAGCAACTAAGCTAAGTTATGAAAAATAGGTTTTCAGATAAAACCAAATGGTAGTGCCTTAGGATAAATTTCATTGATCAAGTAAAAATGGGGATGCAATGATGATCAATATTGTCTTGCAATGCCGCGTCACATAACATAAAAGCTATTTCCAAATCTCACAAGGTAGATGTATACCTGCCTAGTTGGCTCACCTACGATTGGCAAAGTGGGTTGACATTTATTTCCAGCCAGTTGACACTACATCTTTTAATACTACAGGCTTTTATTCTAGCTACAAACAGTAAAATGCTGCAATTACTATTAGTGTAAATAAGCGCATTCAGGCCGTTACGAATCGAAGCCATTGAAGCGGCCGTACAAGATTATTAACAATTATGTGGATAAATTCTTAATTATGCAATATAATTCAAAGCAGATATATTATTTGATTAGTTTTTGACCATATAAGCAGGATATGCCTAAGCTTTCACAAATAGCTCATGAGGAAGGCACCTTCATCCAAGTACATGGCAATATTCCGTGGTTTTCCGAGTTAGCCAATACAAAAGGTCTAAGGAAAGGAGCAGTTTATTTAGTTGCGGGGGATCCAGGGGTTGGTAAAACTACTTTTGCACTCACTTTAGCGCTGGAAAGAGCTAGACAAGGCTATTTAGTTAAGTATCTGACACAGGGGGAAATGCGCTTGGATGCTATAAAAGAAATGGCCCAGCGTCTGATGCGGTCGTTTGTACAGGATACTAAAATTAAAGTTTCAGCTAGAAAAGCTGCTTACGAGCGGCTGAAACCGCTTGAAAGGCTTATTGAAGAGTCGGCGCTCCAGACTTATCAGCAACCAATTTTCGAAAGAGTTGACGTTGATGACAAATATAAGAGTATTGGCGATATAAGCGACCATTGGGTTGATATTGCAAGGCCCAACAGAGACAATCCCAAAAACTTCGACATGATTATAGTCGACTCCATGCAAGGTTTTGGTCTTGGGTCGAACGAGAGGTTGGTGTACAAGACTTTGCAGTCTCTAATTAACAGTCTAAAAAACTGAACCAGTCCATAATACTGATAGGTCACATAACCAAAGATGGCAAAATTGCTGGGCCAAAGTCGCTGGAACACGATTTTGATTGCGTTATACGTATGAAGCCTGCAGGGAAACTGCGGACTGTTTTTGTACCAAAAAACAGATTAGGGGCAAATAGATTTGAACCATTTCCACTTGAGCTAGATGAACATGGATTTCTTAAGAAATCTGCCCATATAAATCCATCTGCCACAATGGCCTATGGCTGGTCATCAAGGGAAAATAAAATAGTTGATGTTCAAGCAGTTGTGCGGCTACCGAAGCTCAATGAAAGGCCTAAGTTCAATACTCAGAAGGTGCCAAAGGAAAAGCTTCACCAGTTGGTTGATGTGATCCAAAGGATGCCATATAGTATGTACATTGGTGACCTGGAGTTTACGGTTCAATGTCATTTACCAGGGAAAGCTCCATATGAAGCTATCATGGACTTACCATTGGTGGTATCTGTTGTGTCATCATACCTGTTGAGATCGGCTAGCAGGAAAGCGCTTTTTGTAGGCGAGGTGGACTTAGTGGGTAATATTCGTCCGATTGATCAGGATCTGTTGAGCAACTTAGTAGAGACGGTGGGAGAGGAGTATGTTCAGGATCCGTCTATAATTCAAACTGTGTATCTTTCGGAGCAAAATGCACGTGATCTAAGGTTGGCTCTTGTAGCTGAAGGGGTTAATGTCAAGGTAGAAGGTGTCCGCACAGTTTCGCACGCACTTAGCAAGATCTGGCCAGAGCTGTTTTCCTAGAGTCCATATAGTATTAGCGCTACGTGGGTACTATAGCTACACCAATTTTTATAGTTTAGTCTGTTAGCTGCCTTATTATACGTTTTAGAGTCACGTTTATTAGACTTCACCTGTTGTAATTCGGTATTTAAGTTGACTCTTAAAGTGTGCTTCCGTGTTCTTGTCCATAAAAAATATCTAGACACCATAGTGGGCACGAGATAGTAGTACCCTGTACACGTTTTTAAGGTGCTTTGTTAGGTTTGGATTGTTGGCTTTTACGCTTTGGTCACAAGAATTTTGCGGAACGGCTTTCCAGTCATTGATATTAGGATCCCACACAAGATCATTACCAAATATTACTCCAACATAATCAAATTCAAACCATTGAGCTGTGTAAACAGTGCCGACCTGATCCATACCACTCGGGTCCGTGGCCCATTGCCAGAACTTTTTTATTTTCCCAAGGCAATTTAAAGGTACCAATTACTACATCCTCAACAAGAGTACCATCTGACCTTGGTTCGCTCCATGGCCAGCAGAACCCCGCAACAATACGAGCCGAATTGGGCTTAATGCGAGTTTTTTCATCAATTGCCCTTTTTAGCTCATGCGGAGAATCAAATATTTTTATTATTTTTATTTCCATTCGTGCATCAAATGTTTCCTGATCGGACTGACGTATGCCTAGCACCTTGTCAAGCCATATTAAATATGCGTCCGAACCTGAGCATCTAAACTGTGTTTTTAGCTCGTATTCGAATATGTTCTGTTCTTTTATTCCGAGTTCTAGTGCCAGCCTTCTGATATCTTCAGAGTTTCCGGTTTCATTTGGCCGCACCACTTGGAAGTCGTCGATAAAGAAAATGGACAGTCTAGACGCATTAATAATGCTTTTCGCTTGGGGGGTGAGATGACTTAAACTCGGGAGGGATTCTAAAGTCTGTGCTGCTTTGTCTGAGTCTGTGTGACTCATCACATATGGCGACATTTATAGAATTGGGCGGTTTATTATTAAAGTAATAAAAGTACTGGAAAAAGTATTTAGCTCTGCATCCGGCTATTTTTCGCAACGTGTCACGGAATGCCTTAGACCCAGTTGCGTATACTACTTGCATATTGGAGTTAACAAGGCTAGCTAGAATCTCGAGTCCTATTACAGTTTTACCTGTCCTCAGGCCTCCTTTAACAATAATGCATGCTTTTTTTGAGCTTTGCTAAGTGCTGGGCTTTACTCTTTATTGTGTTGTACACAACAATCTGATCATCCACAAGGGAGAAAACGTTCTGTCCTTTTACCATGCTGCTTACATGGTCCAGCAGGTTTTTAGACGGAGAAATTGGGGAAGCAACGAATTTTGCAAAGGTCGAACGGCCATTTCCATTAGAGAGCCTTGTACTTAGCAGTCTGGCAAGGTAATCTATGTCCTTCTTTGCGTAGCACGGATGATCCTTTAATATGTCTTGGAATCTGCGGTCGTAAAGCACCGCCTTAGGAGAGTATTTTGCGTAGGAATGACAATAAGCGTAACTGTGCAGCTTAATTCGGGGATCTTCCCTAAGTACTTTAACAAAATCGCATAAATAATTGTGATAGCCTTTAACTTGAAGCGAGGGATGGGGTAGTGCCACCCAGTTTTTGCCAATTCTCACAAATACATTTCCTTCCGAATCCGAAGGTCTGACTGAGCCGTTTGACCATTGCTTTAACTCCAGTAACTCTATATATTCATCCGATTCACTATCCGCAAATAGCAGTACATCTATGCGCTTAGTTAGATGTGGTAGCTCATACTCTATAATCATCATATTGTCATAAAGCCTGGCAGCGTACATGAGTCTGTCTAGATAGTCTAATGACTGATTCCATGCTCTAATTTCGGATTCGGCTGGATACCGATTGTAATAAATTTTGAAAGCCTGTTTTATTTGGTTTACCAGAGTATTATTATGAAGGTTTGTACGGAAGTTTGAGATACTACCTTCGTAAAGCCGCATTGCGCATTAATTTGAAGCTGCCTAGAGGATTAAATGCATCGAGAGTTAAATATCATATAGACATTTTATGCCAACGGATAGTGTCCACATGTTCAGTTTGCAAGTTGCACTGCAAACTGCTGTAATCAGTTTGAAATTTCAATATGAATTAGATTGGAGGTGTAGAACAATGTCGCGTAGGCATCGCAATAAACGCAGCGTCCCAAATGATGATAAGCCTGACGAATATTTTGAACTATCAGAGCCATTTCAAGATGCAGTCGACAATCTTGGTGAATACTATATTGACGAGCTAGACTTTGACGTCGACGCGGGCATACGAAAGCGCGTTGAAATGGCAGAGGAACTACAAAAGAGGCATAAGCCGTCAAAAGGAGTTTTGTTAGTTTTTGTTCCATGTTTTGCTTGCGATAAGATACGTTATCGTTAGCACTCGTACCGCGACTGTTAGCCTGAGACGAATTGAACGTCTTTGAGCCCTTTCTCTGGTGAGTTTGTACTAAACCCTCTGTTTGCTAAAAATACTACATACTACACTGCCCACACTCTAGCCAACGTACAAATATACTTTGGTGCTGGAATAGCATATGCTGTGCTGCCTCTTTACACAAAACGGAAATGGTACACAAGCAGAGCAATTGTTGTTGGCTGGCTATTTACACTTGCTTTTGTCATGCTGGCTTTCTTCCATCACATGTATCAAGACTTTGTGCAGCCACTTGCTTTTCAGTTTATAGGAAATATTGCTTCATATTCTTCACCGGTACCTGCTGTGGTAGTTACTGTATTCGGTGCACTTTTATTTTAAATGTATGTAAGTCAGGGATTAAGTGGAAACCAGCGCCAGCTTATGTATATTCAGGACTTGTTGGCTGGGTAATAGGTGGCTACGCTGCTGTGATAGATTCGACTCCTTCCGTAAACCAGTATTTCCAAAATACACTCTGGGTACCAGGACATTTTCATACTTATATGGCACTTGGTGTGATGCTATTTGTTATTGGTGCTGTATACCATATTCTCCCCGACCTAACTGGCATAGTCCCATATGAAAGAATCGCAAAGCGTGCGCTCACGTTTATATTGATTGGTGGTTATGGATTTGTGCTTAGCTTTCTTAGCCAAGGCGCACTGGGTAACCCTAGAAGATACACATATGCACTTCGCAACCTTGATTGGATTGCGTGGTTGGGAGTCTTTTTTGCAGGTATGGCAGCATATGGTACGCTTCTTATCTTCAAAGATATTGGACTAAAGCTTGTACGAATTATCCTTTCTCCATAAAGCTCAGAAAAGGGAGTACCAGTTGGAGCTCAAGCAGGCAAAGATACACGCAATTAGGCTTCTACCTATACTTGTATCTATAGCCCTTTTATGGCTTGCTCTAAACCCACTGTCAGACAGCCTTGCCGATCAAAATATCAATTTGCATATGCTGCAACACATAGCCATATTTGCAGCTGGCTAATTATTTGCAAGGGCTTTTGCGTTCAACTTGAAGTTAAGCCATAAGTGGTTGATAGTTATGGCAGCAAGCTTTGCGATTGTAATATGGCAGATTCCATGGCTTTATAATCTTGCAGTCAAGGATGTGTATATGCACTATACCGAACATCTCACATACATGGCATCTGGTTTTTGGCTTGCAGACTCTTGGGAAAACACAAACGGGGTAATTCGTGCAGCAATAGTGTTTTTTCTTATGGAGGTAATGGAGGTTATTGCTTTTATTGAAACCGCATATGGCTCCTTTTATGCCTTCTACCCATCGGCACAGTAACAGTTAATAGAAATGATCATGATAATCGCAGGCTCCATTACCGTGCCATTTATACTTATCTTTACTATTTAGCCTTATATGTATTTTTTAAAACATTGTCGCCAAGGCTAAATAACACAATCAACACGCCAGCACCAATTGCCCAAAGGCCGAGTACCTTATATAGGCTTAAACCCAGGGCAATTATGGCAAATCCCAAGATTGTACCTCCATGTCCAACAGAAAACACAAAACTTTGCACTTGCAGTTTTTGCGCTATAAGCTCTGTGCTGATTTCGATAACCTCCTGATGATCGAGCTCAAGATCCCATGGAGAGGCAAGGCTGCGTGTTTTCTCATATCTTTTCGATTCATGAGAGCTTTTTACCATGTTTTCTTCCTAATTCCAGATAACAGCACCACAGTTCAAACAAAACTTAGAAAAGCGCGGTGTATTGAGACCACAGTTGAGACAGGTCAGTGAAAGCGATGGATTTTACACGCTTTCCTTATCCCATTTACTTAGTCTATCTGACACTATATTCATATCCGCCACCTCCAATAATATGTACTATATCTATTGTATAATTAGTGTTAATGGATGAAGTAAGACTAAAGCAATACAAAACAATAAAACCTGCAAATTCGCCCGAGTTTGATGTTCCTCTTAGATACTTCCTTACTGGTTTACTCTTCTTCGTGTTATTTTCAGTTGGTCTTATGTGGTTATCGCCTACGTATTTCAAAACATATGATGATCCTAAAATCTTTGCGCTGGTGCACACAGCTGTTCTTGGCTGGATAACCATGACCATAATGGGTGCCATGTACCAGCTGTTTCCAGTTGCTCTTTGGGCTGAAATAAAAAGCATGAAAGTTGCAAGATGGAATTTTTGGCTTTATGCTCCAGCAGTGGCAGGATTTGCAGCTAGCTTTTATGTGGGTTTTACGCCTGGGATAGCTTTATTTGGACTTCTTATTGTAGGTGGTATTGTGCATTTTTCAGCGTTGACCATACAAAGTGTCAAAAGCATTAAGAACTGGCACATTATGGCTCCTTACACAATCGCTGCTCAAGGATGGCTAATAGTAACAATTTTGTTTGGCGCAGCATATGCACTAGATTGGTATTTTAATTGGTTTGATGTTTCACCACATCTACTAGCCGCTCACGTGAGTTTTGGACTTGCGGGTTGGCTTAGTTTAACACTTATGGGAGTTTCTTACCGCCTCATGGAGCTTTTTGCCCTGTCTCAGCGCCGCAGCTATAAATTGGCATACATAAACCTTGGCTTATGGAATTTTGCTCTCATTGGTCTTGGCATCTCGCTTATTTTCTTTTCTAATACCCCTGCGGTTCGCATTTTTGTAACACTACTTTTGGCATCTGCATTAATTTACACCCTTGACTTACTTCACCTTTTTATGAATAGGAGAAGAAAATCCATTACCCTTGAGCATGGCTTTATTTTTGTGTCGCTCACTTCATTAATTGCTGGCGGGGCACTGGCAGCCTTTATGACTTGCACCAACACGTTTCCTAACAACTACTTAGTTACCTACGGATATCTTCTAATTGTCGGTTGGCTTGGCTTTGCCGTTGTAGGGAAATACTACAAAATAATTCCATTTCTAACTTGGCTCCACAGATACGCTCCGAAGGCGGGTTTTAAAACAGCGCCTCTACTAAAAGATCTATATAGCGCATCGCTTGGCTGGGCTTCTTTTACCTTAATGACAGCAGGCTTTTCACTAACATCGTTTGCCTTAGCACTCCATGTCTACAAAGTCCTTGATCTAGGTACGATCTTGTACTTCTTTGGTGCCCTGGTTGTGGCTTACAACTTGCTGACCATAGTATTCCCGATCAAAACACCGATTAGGAGCACAGGGGTGAAGCAAATTGAGCAGCAGGATACTTGACATTCCAGACAACCTGCTAAAACAGCAAGTGCTTGAGATGTTAGCAAACGTATATGACCCTGAGCTCGGTATCGATGTTGTAAATCTTGGTCTTATATATGGGCTTGAGTGTAAGGAAGGAAAAATATTTGTGACAATGACCTTTACTACTCCTGGTTGCCCTATTGGCGAATCGTTAGCTGACATAGTAGAAGAGACTCTTAGTCTAATTCCAGGGGTTACTGAAGTAATAGTAAATATTACGTTTGATCCACCATGGAACGTCGAAATGATAAGCGATGAGGCAAAAAGAGAGCTGTTTGGTGAGTGAGGAGGATGATTTTTAATAGCAACGCTTGATGTACGACCGATTCTCAATTCCGGCGGCGAGCCTTTTGATTTAATAATGCAAACGGTATCACAACTGCAAGACAATGAACATCTAGAACTTTTTGTCCCATTCGAGCCTGTGCCTCTTTATACAGTTCTTGGTCAGATGGGCTACTCTCACAAAACCCAGAGGCTAGATAATGGAGATTTCCATATAGTTTTTTACAAGGAGGTGTGAAAAATATATGGCATATGTAATATGCGAGCCTTGCATAGGTGTAAAAGATGGCTCTTGTGTAGAAGTGTGTCCGGTAGATTGTATTCACACAACTGAAGAAGATGATATGTACTATATAAACCCTGATGAATGTATTGACTGTGGTGCATGTGTTGATCCTTGCCCTGTTGACGCAATTTATGCTGAAGATGAAGTGCCAGAAGAATGGAAACAGTACATTGAAATTAACGCAAATTTCTTTTTGAAAAACCGCGTTTGACACATACAGTTTGCAACGATGACGCAATATAACAGATCTAACCAAGAAGCACTTCAGGCAATACGTGAGCACCATGCCATTCTTCTCGAAGATATGGAAGTATTAACTTCTAAAGCAAATATTAAAGATACGTCAAATAAGATCGAATTTTATAAAAAGCTATTACCTCTCCTACACTTTGTATCATTTGAGGTAATACCCCATGCGCTTGCAGAAGAAAAAGTTATTTACTCTAAAGCATTTTTGCAGCCCGACCTAAAAGAGCTTGTAGCGGCTTTAACGTCTGAGCACCAGCAAATCGTGAAGACAACAATCAAACTACCAGATGTTCCCAGCTGGCAGGTGGAAAGCAGCTTAACCGATTTGTATTTGACTTTTTCTAGACATGTCCAAAAAGAAAACGACTCTTTACTTACCAGGCTTGCAAAAGATCAAGTTGACTTAAATGAATTACTTATAAAAATGCATAGTGAAATTGAACAACTAACTCCAAATATAGAGCTAATGAATGTAAAGGAGACCCAAGACAGTGACATAGCGCTAGCCTCTTTAATTATAAGAGCTTCCAAATTATTGTACCGTTCAGGTAGTCAGTTGGAGGCTTTAGAACTAATATGCCAAACATGGAAAATACTGCAGGCTAAAAGGCCTGACCTTTCGCACAACGTTTTGGAACTAGGAATTCGCCTTTTTGAAGAGGAGGGATCGTAAATGCCAAAAGATGTTATCGATCAAGCAAACGAGCCTGAGCTTGATGTTCGAAATGTTCCGCCAGTTCGAAGACACCAGCTGATTTTCGAAACCTGGCAAGCGCTTTCCGCCGGCCAAGGCTTTATCCTGGTTAATGATCATGATCCAAAGCCTTTATACTACCAGTTCGAGGCAGAGCATAGCGGAGAATACACTTGGACGTATATTGAAAGTGGTCCTGAAACCTGGCGTGTTAGAATAGGCAAGCCAGATCAAGAATAAGCTTTTAGCTACTTTTATTTGTGTTTGTTAATCAAAATAAAATCCTTGGCTTGCAAGGTTTTCTCTTATATCTTTTTTCAAGATCTTTCCACTTGCACTTTTAGGAAGCGAATCCACAAATACTACTGCTTTAGGTACCTTGAAGCCAGCTAGATGCTTCTTACAATGGTCTATTATCTCCTGCTCTTTTACATTTTGCCCTTGCCTTACCACGACAGCTGCTACAACTGCCTCTATCCATTTAGGATGAGGCATGCCTACAACAGCACACTCTTGAACGGCAGGATGCAAGTAGATAACTTCTTCAACTTCTCTGCTGGCAACATTTTCTCCCCCTGTTTTTATCATGTCTTTCTTGCGGTCGACTATGGTCAAGTACCCTTCTTCATCAATAAAACCTATGTCGCCAGTGTGGTACCAGCCATTTCGAAATGCTTGTAGTGTTAATTCTGGCGCCTTGTAATACTCACGCATTGCATGGCTTGTTCTAAAAGCAATCTCACCTATCTCCCCCACATCAGCTTCCGAGTCATCATCTCTTAGGATGGTCATCTCAACGTTGACACCCGGTTTGCCAACCGACCTTGGCCTTATAAGTTGCTGCTCGGGGGGAAGCGATGTTGCAAACGGTGCTACTTCAGTCATACCGTACATGTTGTAGAACTTTACCCATGGTAGCACCCGGTTTAGCTCTTTTAGGATCTCTTCTGGCATTATAGATGCACCATAGACTGCCTTTTTCAGGCATTTTAGTCTCTCCGGAGAAAACTCGGGTGATCGGAGAATTCCTATCCAAACTGTAGGCGGAGCAAAGAACAGTGTTACTTCGTTTTTTGATATCTCTTCTATAAGGATAGCTGGATCAGGACGATCAACTACCACATGACCAGCTGACAGGTAAAGCATTGGCCCAAAAAAGGCATTTAGCTGGGCGCTATGGTAAAGTGGCAGCGCGTGTAGGGTCACATCATGCTCACTAAACTGGCCTGCAATAATTATGCTTGCGTATTGATCTATAAGGCTGCGGTGTGTATGAACAGCGCCTTTAGGCCTTGCTTCGGTACCGCTAGTATAGAGTATTTGAACGGGAGTTGTTTCATCGATGTCAGACCAGAACTCAGATGTATCGGTGGATGCAGCACCGGACAAACTCCTCTCTCCTTTTTCATTTAGCTTCAACCGCACCTCAAGGCTTATACCTGCTATCTCGCTAGCTTTTGTCACAATAGTTTCAAGTTGGGCATCAAAAAATGCATGCCTTACGTCACCGTGCGACAGTATATATGCCATTTCCTGCTCCTTTAAAGCAGGATTTATGGGCACGCTTACTGCTCCTAGTTTTGCCAGTGCTAAAAACCCCGAAAGATAATCAAGAGAATTTCGACCTATAAGTGCTACATGATCACCGCACTTTACACCTTTATCATGTAATCCATGAGCAAGCGCGTTAACTGCATCATTCCATTGTCTATATGTAAGCTTAGTATCATAAAAGCTAACTGCAAGCTTGTCAGGTGATCTTCTAGCAGCTCGCCGAAGCAGATCACCTATTGTGTTTCTACCTATAACTTTACGAAGTCTATTGATTTCCTGCTCTTCCATTTCGTTCTCACCTCACTAAGTATGCCGCGCGATACTCAAAATTATTTTAAATCACACAATTTCTAATTACACTACTAGCATTGGCTCGTAGCTGTACTTACCTGCTAACAAACTATAACTATATATAAATCCTATCGACCTATAGAAACCTATATATTGTTGCTTGTTTTTATGCGTGTTAAGTTAAGCGCGGTTGTATTCGATAAGGTTGTTAAGGGGGTGAATTTTTTGACATGGAAAAGACGGAAGCTACATATGGAGCAGTGCCGCGGGTAGGTATACGCTGGATTGTTGTAGGTCTTCTTTTCATTCTAACAATAATTAATTACGCGGATAGAGGGGTCATTGGGGTTGTTGCGCCCCTTATGATCAAGGACCTACATCTTAGCATAGCCCAGTTTGGAGTTATAGCTAGCGCATTTGGCTGGGGGTATTCACTTTTATTGTTTGTAAGTGGGGCTATTGTAGCTTTCATAGGCCCAAGACGTGTTTACTTGATTTTTGTAACACTCTGGTCCATTTTCATAGCAGCAATTGCCCTTGCCGGAAACTTTGTATCTTTGCTAGTGCTCAGGTTATTGTTCGGTGCCTCCGAAGGTACTATATTTCCAACTGGCTCGCAGATGATCTCAAACTGGGTAAATGAGACCGAGAGGGCAACTGCAACTGGTCTTGAGGGCGCTGGCATTCCACTTGGCTCGTTGATAATAGTGCCCATAGCAGTTGCTTTGGCAACAGCGTTTGGGTGGCAAGCTCCTTTTGTATTACTAGGCGTAGTAGGTCTTATTTGGGTTGCTGTCGCTTCAAAGCTACTTACAAACACCCCGGCTGCACATACCATGGTAAAGCAAGCTGAACTCGAGTGGATAAATTCAAACAAAGCCGAAAAAAAGCTAACTGATTACGTTCCTTGGGGACAAATCGCTAAAAGCAAGACGCTTTGGATTGCAGGTCTTGCGTTTTTCTCCTCAGCATATGTGCTTTATTTCCTGCTGACATTCTTCCCAACTTATCTTGTCAAAGATCGGCATATTCCGTATGCCAGCATAGCGCTTTTGGGTTCTATGCCGTGGATTGCAATGACAATTGGGGCAATATTGTCTGGAATAGCATCGGACTTTATTCTCAGAAGAAGTAGCAATCTTAGAGTTGCAAGATCAATTTTCGCTGGCGTATTGTTAATCATTACTGGACTGCTTATATTCTCCACACTAAGTCTTCAGTCAACTGGGTTAATAGTTGCTGTGGTCAGTATTGCTAGCTTCTTTAACTTCATGGCAAACCCAATCTTTTTTGCTATACCAATTGATGCCCTACCGCAACATGCTGGTCCCGCAGGGGCTCTTACTACAGGGCTTGGGTCATTAGCAGGGATTGCCGCTCCGCTTATTACTGGCTTTCTTGTTCAATCTACTGGTAATTTTGCCAGCGCATTTCTTCTGGTTGCCCTGCTACCTATCTTTTTTGGTATTCTTTTGATAGCACTGTGTAAACCGCAAAGCCTGTGAAAATCGTATACAAAAGCAAAGCAGTTGTCAAAGTTATTCAATAAGAACACCTGGGATCTTAGCAGGTGGTATGCCTCAAACCTGCATAGGTTCATCGAAGCACCTATGCAGGTTTATTTACGTATGCTTTATTATGGCTTCAATGCCATACTAGCTCCACTGGTTCCAGAAATAGCATCTTATTACCATGTCAGTATTGCACTTGCAGCTGAATCTATCGCCATATCGCCGTTTGCTTGGGGCGTAACAGGCCTAGCAGTGGGTCCAATTGCCGACAGGATAGGCGATAAAGCATTTATCGTTTCAGGCACAGCTCTAATGGGCTTACTTAGCATAGCTTGTACGTTAGCTCCTAACTTCCTGTTGTTTTCAGCAATGCGACTAGTAGCAGGAATTGCGGGCGGCTGGGCAGGACCAACTTCTCAGGCTTACATAGTCAAAAGATGGCAGTCTCATCGTCAGACCCAGATTCTAGGACTTGCAGCGGCGGGATACATGGCTGGTGGAATTGTTGTCCTGCCTGCACTGAGTGTAGTAGCACAGCACTTTGGATGGCAGTCAGCTTTAAATGTGTTGGGATTTCTACTTGTTAGCGCATCGCTAGCTTGCCTTTTTATCCTAAAGCCGGTACATGCCCGATTTATCGTTCAGACAAGGTACTTCAATGCAATCTTTGGACAGTTTAGGTCAAATCCAAAGATCCTATGGCTACTTATAGCAAACCTATTTGAACGTGTGGAAAATGGCGTTTTTACAGCGTTTTTCCCTATAATGCTACGCGTGGTGTACCACCTGAACCTTGATGCTACTGCTATTGTTCTCGCTATAGTCGGCATATGTGCAGCTGCTGGCTCAATTGCCGGAGGTTCAGCGCTTAGTGGTGCACTAGCTGGAAGCATCGAACGGATCTATCAGTATGCCATGTTTGTATGCGCGATTTTAACTGTAGCTATATTTGCTATAAAGGGGATTTACCTTTTATCCATTACACTTGGTAGTCTTTACATATTTATAGATTCTGGTGTCAGGCCAGCATATTTGCGCCTTATTGGTATAGCAAGTCACTTACGTTCAACGACTATGGGATGGAATGCTTTTGGAAATCAGTTCGGTGGCGTTATTGGAGAAGCACTACCTGCACTTTTGCTTGCGTTGATTGGCTTTCTCTCAGCAGCACTAATATCAACTGCCGTAGGCGTGTTCGCAGGCCTTGCTATGCATAAGGCCTCAAGGCTACCACTTATGACCTAAACACAAAAGTATAAGCAACGTATCAGATGTTTGTATAGGCTAAAGTGAAGGTCTGCTAATCAAGCCTTCTTTCCAGCCTACTCTTAGTTTGTGCCATGTAACCCACAGCGCGAAGAGCCATTTCTAGACTGAATAAAACAGGGACTCCCCTGCTTCGTGTCTTACTTGCCAGTTGTAATGCAAGCTGCTGAATATTTGCTTCACCGTTTGTCTTCAAAACTAACACTAAGTTTCTGATACTATCTTTGAATTGGCATATATCATCTATAAGGTTGTTGAGCACGGTAATGTAATTATCGGTATAGGCTATGGCATTTTGTAGATTAATGTGCATAATGGTATAATCAGGGTTTATATCTTGCGATACTACGTTAAGTATTTTTCCTATAAGTTTGCCTTCGTCGGCAGCAAGTGTGCCAGCAGGTGTATCGATAGGGTTTTTAAGGCTGCTACCTGGAGGCACATTCAAAAGCTCGAGTTGCTTTAGCCCATTTTGTGAAACTTCAGGCAGTACAAGCCCAAGTGAGTTAGCGTAGTCTGTAGCTAAAACCGTTGCTCCGCCTGATGGCCCAATAAGCAGCAGTTTATTTGCACATGCTGCCATAAGCTTGCTGTAGGAGAACAAAGCAGCCAAAAAGTCATCCCACGCTTGTGTGTACACAGCATTAAACTGGCGGCATACACTATGGAGTGTTGATGACGAGGTAACAAGAGCACCTGTGTGGCTGGATGCAGCTTTCGCACCAGCACTGCTCCACCCGCCATGTAATATTACAACTTGCTTTTGTCTTTTCGCAGCAGAGCTCAAGCCGGATACAAATCTTCTGGCATCTTTTATGCCCTCGAGATACATAGCTATGATATCTATTTCTTCGCTGTTTACAAAATACTCAAGAAAATCTTCAACTCCAAGATCAGCACAGTTCCCTACTGTGACAAGCTTCTTTATACCTACACCTAGCACGGCTGCCTGACGAACAAGGTCCGCACCAAGGCCACCACTTTGCATTACTGCACCTATATTACCGGTTACGTAGGGAGCTTGCTCAACAAAGGTAAAATGAGACTCGCTAGAGTGAAATCCAAGACAGTTCGGCCCCACAACTCTGGCATCCTTTTGCCTTGCAAGCTCTACAATCTCCTGCTCTGCAGCTTTTCCTTCAGGGCCAGCTTCGCCAAATCCACTTGTCAGGATCTGCACAAATTTTACAAGGCCCTTGGGCATAGCTTGCATGACAGAATGCACGTTTTCGGCACGCACACTTACAAGGGCATAATCTATTGGTTCAGGCAAAAGGTCTATGCTTGGCACCGCCTTGACTGTTTCTTTAAATTTATCAGGCACTTTGTAGTTGGGATTGACTACGTATACTTTGCCCTTGTAACCGTAAGAAAGTGAGTGCTCTAGTATTTTGGATGCCATTCCACCCTTTGTCGAGACACCAACAAAAGCTACAGACTCGGGATCAAAAAACCTATCAAGATTCGGCAGCTCTACACTCTGAACCTGAGGGCCTTCATTTGCTTCGCACCCAATTCTGGCATCCAAAACAACAGGCATACCATTTACGATCGCAACAGGATTTAAATCAAGCTCAACAATATTTTGTTTTTCATCACTCCAGAGTCCGCCGCTGCCTCCAATTATAAGCAGCATTCTAATTAGCATATCCATATCTACAGGTGCTGAACCTCTGTAGCCAGAAAGCAGCTTGCTTGCTTTTAACTCAGAAAGCATCTGCATTGCATCATCTTTAGTAATAGGACATAGTCTCAATGAAATATCTTTAAGCAGCTCGGTGAAAATTCCGCCTGTACCAACAAGAATGACTTTTCCTAAATTATCTTTTTTCAACCCTATTATCAATTCAAAATCAGGCTTTAGCATGCGCTGCAATATAATTCTCACAGGTTTATCAAGAAGCTGCTTTTTAGCAACTTCTTCTAACCTAGAGATTTCTTCAACCAATTGGGCGCGTGATGAAATACCAACGGCAACTGCACCTATATCGGTTTTATGCACATTGGATAATACGTCCAGCTTAGCAACAAGGGGGAATCCTATCTCGTCTACAGCTTTACTTAAATTGTCATTCCCAGTTTCTACACATATCCAAGGTGCAGTCTGCACACCATGGCTACTTAGCAGGTCAAGTGATTCACTTAGAGTTAGCCATGTAATTGAATCGTGCATCACACCGGATTTATGCCATGCTTTTTTGGGGGTCTTGCCCTTGAATATCTGGTCTGACCAAAGGAAAATCTTAGAGCATCGAGTATGACTTTTCTTGTATCACGTGGATCTATCACGTCGTCAATTCTTATTTCCTGGGCGGGCTTTAGTGGACCACTTAGTGCTCTGAGCTCTTCCACAAGCTGGGCCCGCAGCTCCGGATGATCTGCAAGCTTTTCTTTGTATACTACGTTGACCGCACCCTCAGGTCCCATAGGGCTTACCTCTGCAGTTGGCCAGGCTACAATGATCTCTGGTTGGAATTCAGCCGCACACATGGCATGATATGCTAATCCATAGGCCTTTCTTATGAGTACTGTAAATTTCGGCACTGTAGCTTGTCCTAGTTCATATATGGGTTTCATGCTGTGTCTTACAATACCGCTGCGCTCGGCATCCTTTCCAACAAGGTATCCAGGTACATCAACAAGAAACAAAAGAGGGATATTAAATGCATCACAAAGACTTATGAAGTGGGCCATCTTGTCACTAGATGGCGTATCTAGAACTCCTGCTTTGTAGGCAGGATTATTGGCAATGATGCCTATTGGATATCCACCTATTCGTGCAAGAGTAGTTATGAGGTTTTGTGCAAATTCTGGCTTTAGCGGAAACAGTGAACCTGGGTCGGCAATCCACTCAACCAGCTTCCACATGTTATATGGTCGGTATGGTGCGTCTGGAAGAAGATCTAATACGTCATCGGGCAATCTTTCGTCTCCCTCGGATATATATTCTTTTACCGGTGGCAACTGAGAAGCATTGGACGGGAAAAACGAAAGGAACCTTTTAATTGATGCAATAAGCTCTTGCTCATTTGGAAATCTGGCATCAGCCATGCCAGTTATTCTGCAGTGAACCTCAGCCCCACCAAGTTCTTCCTTAGTAACGATCTCGCCTGTTGCTGCTTCAATTAGTTTTGGTCCAGCCATCCCCATGGATGCGCTCTCAAGCATCGGCACATAATCGGCTATTCCGGCAAGGTTAGCATGACCAGCATAAGCTGGCCCAACAACGGCCGCTATAATTGGGACCCATCCGGACATAAGCGCAAGATCAAAGAATCTATCGTGTCCTTTTGTAGCCTTACTACCCATGCGCTCCTGAACACGTGCACCACCGCCCTCTGTAAAGAAAACAAGTGGATAGCCATACTCAAGAGCAAGCTTCCTTACTCTTGCCATTTTCGCGTCATTTACCGTGCCCATAGAGCCGCCGAGGACTGTAAAGTCGTACGATGCACAGCATACAGGCCTTCCATCACAAAGTCCAATCCCAACAACTACACCATCTCCAGGCCCATGAATACCTTCCATAAGCGGGGTTTCGTTTTGATGATGGCCGAGTATACCAAATTCTACAAAGGTTCCAGGATCAAATAGTGCTTGTATGCGCTCGCGAGCTGTTAACTTTCCCTGGCTGTGCTGTTTCTCAACAGCATCTGGCCTCGCTTCGTCTAGGCTTTGGCGCTTTAGTTCGAGTATGTGCTCTAGTTCTGAGCGCAGCCGTGAAGTGGGTTTGATTGAATCTGATCTTGCCCTTTCATATAATTGACTCATGGAATCATTATGTCGCTATCATGCAGATATATTTCAATAGGGATAAATTTATAGATTTATAGGAAAACTCAATATGAGAACAGAACAGCTCAAATACTTTATTACAATAGCAGAGCTAGGCTCTTTCAGCAAGGCAGCGGATGTACTGAACATATCCCAGCCTTCACTTTCGCTTGCAATTCACCATCTTGAACAGGAACTAAATTGCGTATTACTACAAAGGTCACATGGCGGTGCAACGTTAACAGACATAGGTAAACATGTTTATAAGCATGCCAAGAACATACTCAACTCGCTTGAAGCAATAAAAGATGAAGTTGACAACTACACCAGTCTAAGAAAGGGAAATATTTACCTGGGTTCTGTAAATGCTGGCTCAAACACGCTATTACCCAATGTTCTAAGTACTTTTAATAAGATATATCCAAATATACAAATTAGAGTCAGAGAGACTGGGTCCCTGGATATTGCAACCGCAGTTAGAAATGGGGAGCTACACTTAGGACTTGTTGTCAGATCGCCTGAGCAACCTCAGTTCCTTGAAGGACTAGTAGTTGAAGACCTTATCTCAAGCTCTCTTGTTGTTTGTGTTCCTTCCAAACATAAGTTGAGCAAGAAGTCAGTCATACGAATTGAGGATATAGTATCTGAGCCGTTTATCTTTTTTAGGAAGGGGTACCTAATGCACGAGATTCTAACTTCCCTTATGGCTGGACGTAACACCAAGGCCGTCTACTATACAGACAACACAGAGTCTGCTAAACGAATGGTTGCAAGTGGTGTTGGTTTGATGCTGCTGCCGGAGATGAGCATTGTTGAAGATGCCCTGCTAGCATCGGGATTAATTGTTTACATACCGCTTTCAAGCCCGGCTTCAAAGATTTTCTTGAGTATGGTAAGAAGCCCAGACCACTATATGCCAGTAGCTGTAAAGGTTTTTGCTGATATGCTGCGAAAAGAGGCTAATGGCTATAAGGCCCACAGCCATTTGTATAAGGCTGATGTTCAGGTATTAACGTAATGCCAGGACACAAACCATAAATTTTAAAACAAGCTTCAAAGCCTGAAAAGTGTGCGCAACGATACTTCAACTGTGATGCCAGTTATTGTAGATGCTGTCACAAGCTGTAGCATATTGTATTTCTGGTTCTCTTCTTGACTGATTAAGCCGAGGTTCGCACAATGCTAGTCTAGAAGAGTTATTTTGTTCAGATATTTGCATTAGCATCATAAAAACTTACTTTTTCAACGCACTATCATCATATGCAACGTGAGTACACACTCCTTGTTGGACTGGGCAAATTCCTCTTTATTATCAGTAAGGCCAAACATTTTGAGATTGGATGAAACTACGTTCCCTAGCGCCTTGGTTGGCGCTGATGATTAAGCGGATAGCTACTGAAAATAAGTTATTATCCACCGATTAAATTTTGCGCCAGCTTTCACGCGTAAAAACTTACTTTTCTTACATAGCAGTGCTTTGATAAGACTTTTGCCAGTATAACCTACAGTTTAACGTCATAAAAAGTTCAATTATGACTAGTTCGTTAACTTACTAAGATCATTCTTAAGCTTATATACTGGATAAAGAGGTGACAGTTCGCTAGGGTCTTCCATCGGGAAGGGAACTTTGTTCAAGGCACACCTAAGGACAACCATATTCTTGCTGCCTTGTCCTGCTAATTCGTTTTTGCAGCTTTCAAACTCTTCGTCAAAATTTGCATCGAGGTACGTATATGTGTCTTCTCCTTTAAATGACATGCAGTTAAACCCGGTGCTAGCAAGTTCGCCTTTTAGTATCTTGGTTACATAGTATTACCGATGGTATCCCGAACATATTTAAAATATCGCAATAACCTTGAAGACTCTTTTTGCCTTCAGCTAATACAGCTGTTATGTCGAGCTCTGCATGACTATTTTTTCAAAAAGCCTTGGGCAGGCAAATTTGAGTAACCCAATATTCAGTGTCACCTTCACATACGACAACCGCGTTCGAAAATAGTGCTTGTCTAAGCATTAAATTTTTCACCAGAGTCTTAGTTGCACGTTCATTTGACGAAATATTAACCGCTGCATGTACCGATGACTTATTGCCATTACTCGCAATACGTATCACTTTAATATCGGCATCTAGATCAACAAAAAATGGAGAATGCGTTACAAGGATTATTTGATTGTTCTTTGACACACGTCTAAACTCTGCAAGTAACTGTCGTTGCCGAGTTGGGTGTAAGTTTTGCCCAGGTTCAACTAAAAGTATTACCTTGTCTTGCACGTTTCCTAACATTACAAGTATTGAAAATACTTCAAGATCCCCAGCAGCTATATCATCGCAAGTTAGAAATTTATCTCCATGATTGTTTTTTTGCTGGAGAAACAAAAGTTTAAAACCAAGTTCATTGTTTCGCTTAGTCTGCACTACATGAGGTTTGAGTCCTACCAGGTTCTGCATCGTTTCTATTATGCATTGACTCAAGTTGTACAGCTCAGGCTTGTCGGAAGTTGACCAGTTAAAGAACTTCTTTGCGGCAAGTTCATTGTCAAAACTTTGATCCGCCGAGCTTTCAGACGTATCAGCCTTATCTGGTTGCTCTGTTTTAGAAACCTCTATTACCTTGGAGGCTTACCTCTCCACTGCTCTAGTACAATCAGTGACTTGTTGAAAATGTAGTCGATTAGATCTTTATAGGAAATGCTCTGCTTCGTAGAAAAGTGGGCAATAACCTCTGAAAACAACCGATACTTTTCAGTGCATCGTACGTTCTCAAGCTCAGCCTGGTCTCTTAGCCTATTTGTGCCGAGGCTAGGTAATCCCATACTATGTAAAGATTGAAGCGTTTGTGCAACATACGGAGATTACGCAGCATCTAAATCTCGGGAACTCTCAACAATTTCTTGTAGTAGGCGTGACAAGTTTTGTCCATTTACACTTGTCCTATGTGAGTGTGTGATTATATTGTTAAGGAGCCTCACCACGATAGGAACATTTCCCCCATGATCCTTCAAGCTTGAGGTTCCAATGTCTACTTTGCTGAAATGTGCTTTCGAGTACCAAGTTTCTTATTGTCGGAATGTCAATATTTTGTTTTTGCAGGATATCATCAGAGATAACGTACTCTCTTATAGTACAGGCCACATTATAATCATCATAATCAGAGGAAATTAAAGCGAAAGCTAACCATGCTTGCATGATTTGCTTTTCTTTATCGTTAAACTCGATCTCTAAGTTTATAGAAAAGGGCCGATTACTATCGTGTGCATACCGCTGAACATCTGCTTGCTTCTGTTTCGCAAGCAAACGTGAGACCAACCTCAGAGCCCTTATAATATTTGTTTTACCGGCACCATTTGGACCAACAATGACATTAGGTTGCTCGAAGGGCAGTTCGCACTTATCCTGATACGTCAAAAAATTCTCAAATTGTACTTTTGTTATTCGCATTTATGTTTATTATACTATTCAACTCAATAAAAGCTACCTAACCGTATATGATCTTCGAAACTGGATTCTATGTTTATGCGTCTACATTGATAGTGTCTTAATAGATAAATCGTGCCTGAATTTTTGGGTCTCATCCGTCGAGGCCACAGTTCAACAAACTGATGATGATTCTTTGCGTAGAAAATGATATAAATGGCTTAACGATGCAATTTGCTGGATTAACCGACATGCCGATAACCAAATTGACTAACCTTCTATACATAAAGATTTATTGTTCATTGTAGAAAATGGGGAGCTAAACATTTCAGTACTCGACCCAATGTTATAGCATTTTTCTATGGCAATAGATATTGGCTTTAGACAGGCCGTTTGAGCAGCTAGCATAGTTGGTACTACGCAAAATCCCTTGCAGATCCCGTTAGATGTAATATTGACTCTGGCGTGCAATAAATTGTCATAATGTGAATGTCATCTGAGTATAAGGACACCAACATTTCCTACTAAGAGCAGACAACTGGTTGCCTGCTCTTACTCAGTATTAATAAAACTATCGAGTAAATTACATAGCACGTGAGACATTAATCCTAAGCAAGCGATATTCTTATGCGACCAGCATAAGTCTTACTGTACTCTATTAGCCTCCGCATATTATCAACATTAGTCACTCTTTTTGATCCACGTGATCTGATTGGTCTAGCAAAACTTAGTAACCGTTACACAAGCACTTTGAGTGAATTGATCGCACTGTCTATGTCATCAACAATATCAACAGGGACATCTGGGTCGTCTGATAGCATCTTGGCTAAGCGTTTTTCGGGCACATCATCCTTTAGCTTGTTTCATATGACCCATAAGTGGCAAACCTCCATGTGTTCGGCCCTAAAGCCCTCTTCTGGCTGCACTGCTAGTCTCCCGTATTCCTTGGACCAAGGCAGCCAACGTGCCATTTTAAATGTATCCTCAACCGTTAGAAGCCTATCTCGATCTATCCACGCACAAAAAATCCAGACCTATTTTCTATTTCAGGTACCTCACTTGCCTGATTCAGTCCAGGTCGCCAAACACATTCGTTAAACATACTTGTGATGCGCCAGCGATATCCAAGAGCTGGCGTACCACCATAAATGAAGCAATAATCAAAGTATCTTACCCCCAAGCAATGCCCGCCCCACCTTCTAGGGTTCTTTCTGCAGAGTTAATTCAGGCTCTGTCTTTGGTGTCTTTTCTGACTCCTGTTTTTTGCAGTTATTCTGGTGTAAACGCTGCCACAGGTTTACCTATAATCTCTTTTGATGAGATCTCAAAGCCATATCTTCTCACCTACCAAAGCTGACTATTTACCTACAAGACCAAACTGCATCTAGTTAAACAGAAACGTTGCAGATGCCGCATGGCAAGAAAATACTGTATCACTTTTTATAAAGGAACTTTGGATTAGAACCTGATAAAAGACTTAAGAAAGTCTTGCTCCTATAATGCAACTAATGCGACCAGTACATCAGGTCTAAGCACTATATATAATCTTGGACGTATTTAAAGGTTAAGGTATCATGCCTTGTTACACAGAATTTCCACCAATGTGGAGTAAACACTAAGGTTTAGATTTTCTGCCCCAAATTATCTATGTCAGAAGCTGCTTATTTTCTTAGATAAGATCGCTAGAGTACAGGTTCGTCTTGTATACCAGCCATATATAGAGATGTTGCGATAGCCTTATCTACGTCGTAACCTCTAGTTATAGCTATTTTCTCGGCTTCAATTGATCCTTCTGCATGAACAGCTAACACCGAATGATAGCCAGAAAGATCTGAAGCTGTGAGCTCAGATATTAGGTTAATTAGCTGCATACGCTCTTTTGCACTTGAGTATGATGTTGCAAGATACTTATTCAGAAGTTCGCCTACAATGTTATCCTCAAAATCCTGCGGCGATGGATAAGTTACCAATAGGCCGCCAGTCAGATCTTGGAGATCTCTTAGTGCTGTATGGAAATTTGTAGCGAAATGATATTTAGCTAAATTGACGCTAACAGAATCTGGCACAAATATGCCAGGATCTTCCATATGGCCAGCCCTAGCGCCTGCCTCAAGTAGACTTTTGACAGTTTGTACGTATACTATAAGCCTAGCTATTTTTTCTCGCACATGCGCTGCATTTGATATTCCGTTGTATCTAGCAATCAAATTAGCACAGCCAAGTATTGCATCAAGTAGCGGAAGTTTATAACTAACCGCAGTGAATCTATGAAAATCTACAAATGCTAATGCAAGCAGTCCTGCAAATTCAGTTTCCCCTGCCAAAAACACCTGCTCCCAAGGCACGAACACGTCGTCAAAGATTGTAACAGTCTCAAACATTTTGTGCTTTGAACTAATAGGGTATTCGTTTCCATTTCTATCGCCAGAAAGGTAAGGGCTTGCAACTAAAGTTAGCCCAGGCGAATTTGCCCAGAGCCAAAATGAGACCGCATAAGCCGATTCTCCGTCTTTCATTGCTCGTGTCGGCAAAACTATTATCGCGTTAGAGTTAACTGAAACCGATGTATGAACCTTAGCACCACGAACAACTATTCCCTCATTAGTTCTTTTTACTATTTTCAAATAATGGTATTCGAAGGGCTGTTCTTTTGGGGATTTGTCTCTATCACCTTTGGCGTCAGTCTGCGCAACCGCAATAGCAAGATCTTGATCACGCGCAAGCTCGTAAAACTGTTTGACACGCTCAAAATAACTAGTACCGTTTTTTCTATCGCACAAGTATGCTATGCGCAATAGCGCAAATATTGCATCGCTCCCTATTTCGTGTATCAAGGTGACAATAGTTTTTCCGTAAGTTGTAGCAACTTCAATTGCTCTTTTGCGTTGTAAAAGATCACTTGCAGAACTCGGGACTTTATAAAACACACTGTATATGTTGCCGTCTTCCGCATATGTAAAAAGATCTTTCCATCTGGGATCATCCGACAGCTTAAAGTCGATAGACGCATGATCTATCGCCTTTCTTATCTCTGGGTGCAAAGTTACATCATCCACCCATTTACCTCGAAACATAACTTTTCTACCATCTCGTAGACTGTCTATGTACTCTTCAGCTGTTCTTATGCCCATAGAATTCCACCCGCCTTTTGAAACCAGACCATAAACCGCTCTTAACCCAAACCATGTCAACAACCTACTAATCGACCGCTCGGTCGCCTGAGTTACTTTAATTCTATTCTTTTCTACCGACACCTTCTATAAAAATTTGGCAGAAAATATTTGCTAGCTGCTGTGGCTCAAGTTCACCACCGTCGTGATACCAGAAAATCGTCCAGTTCAAAAGGTTAAGAAGCGCAAGTGCAATATATTTGGAGGGAATGTCTAAACTAATGTAGCCTTCTCTTTGAGCCTGATCAATTACATCTTCTACTACCCTTTGGTATCTATCTCGAAGTTCTAATACTCGTAACCGATTAGCATAACTCAAGCTACGCATCTCGGTTAGCATTGTTGCATGCTTATTTTTGTCTTTTAACATAGTTTCCACATGTACTCTTATTAGGTGCTCTATTTTTTTAATTCCAGAAAGTGGTGATTCTGCTACTGTTTCTGCCGCATCCAACATATGACGCAAAGAATCTAAAGATAGTTCCACAAGTAGATATTCCTTGCTAGGCATGTGATAATAAAGAGTTGCTTTTCCGATACCGAGCCGACTTGCAATTTCTCTTGTTGTAGCTTTGCTGTAGCCTTTTTCCCAAAAAAGATCCGCAGCTACACGGAGTAAATCATCCCATTTCTTGGATTTAACTTGCTCTTCATCGGGATTCTTATATGACACTAGGACATCCTCATGCGTACGACAACCAAAAAATAATCTTTTCAAGCTATAGGTTATATCAATTTTTTGCCTTGTTGGGTATAAATAAAACCAAAACGCTGTGCCTAAGGGTCTTTGGTAACTTCGCTAAAGCCAAAAAGGCTAAGTAGCTCGTATATAGTGATGAAATTTTAGGGATTTTTGTATAGTTCTAGTGTTCTCGTGAGATACGAGTATGGATACGCAACATCTAGCCCATCGGGATTATTTAGATATCCCGGCAAACTTCCAGGTATTCCTGTGCGCCCATACTGCCATACTATTTTGTCGCTTTTTGGATCGATAACAATGACTCTATCATTTCTATCATCTGTAGCTAGCACATATCCATTTGGTAACATCACCGCAAGCGAAGGGTGATTTAATGCATCTTTACCCAACGGTCTAAAACGCCATATAACCTTGCCAGTGTTAGTAAATATAAGAATCTGCCCTAGATAACTATAGTCGGTCGTAATTAACTCGTTTAGGCCAGCCTGGTTTGTGTCTGATGGGTAGGCTATGCCAGGCGGGTGTATGCTCCAATAAACGTGCACCGAAAGGTCCATTTCCTGTAACCCATGAGCCGTTTATTTCAGTCACTATGAATCTTCCATTCCTTTCAGGAAAAGCACCGTTTGGGCTGCCAAAAAGGTATGGTGGCTTGTGCAGGCATACTTTTGTCCTCCCATATTGCATTTCTATTGGCTTTACGGAACGCATATTCAAAAGAAGTATCCTACAGTTTTTGATGTCAGATACCAAAATTTTTGAATGACTTATTAGCATGGCATCATCAGGATTAGATAAATATCCCGGCAGAAATCCAGGGTGTCCTACAATTCCGTAATGCCAAATGCGTTTGCCAGAGCCAAAGTCGATTAACGAAATGGTTAAATTAAGCTCTTGCGTAGCGATTATATATTTATCTTCGTAAGCAAAAAAGCATCGTCAGGCAATGCGATTTTTATTTGTCAAAGAATATTTCCATAAAGGTCAATTAATAAAAGCCTATTGTTTGCCTCATCGGCTACCAAAATCGGCCCCGGTATGACATCAGGATTAGATCCTGACGCAAGATTAGATGTGTTTTCGTTCTTATTAGGTATCACCACGATATTGCTGCTTCAAAGTTAAGGTGAGCTGTATGCTTTACCGTTCGAGTGGATAAAGCGACTCTTCTTGCTGGCTGCTTGAACTTGTAATAGAAAACTAAACTTAAACCTGCTAAGATCATTAGGCTAGCCACTAATACATATGTATATGCTTTATTCGACGTGCACTAATATCCACTAGCTAGAACATTTCGTAAAGCAAAATGATGGCCACCACAGCTTAAATACGACTAGCAATTATACCAGATTCTCCTACAAGTTCGGACAATAGTTATATAACGCCACAGGCTAGTACGTTTTTGCCACAAACCGCATCAAAAAGATAAAGATGCACAGGTAATTTACTATGCTGTATCTATTAACGCAATTATTTCACCTACCTTCACTACGCTTCCTTCTTTCGTGATTATTTGCTTTAGTACCCCGCCTTTGGGACAAGGAAGCGTTGTAACCGCCTTCGCTGTATCTATTTCTACAAGCGGCTCACCCTCTTCAACATTATCCCCCTCATTCTTGAGCCACTTTACTATCTCGGCATCAACCATTGATGACCCTAGTTGCGGCAATTTTACTTCCCACATCACCTAGCAACACCTAAAAGAGAACCAACAGTTTGAGTGATATGCGTTGCACTAGGACTTACCTCTTGAAGTAGCGGGATACTATGGGGCACTGGAACCATTGGCCTTGTGATCCTTCTTATGGGTGCTTTAAGAAAGCTAAATCCCTCTTCAGCTACTGTAGCTGCAATCTCAGACGCCATACTGCAGAATCTATATCCATCATCGGCAACAACAAGACGCCCAGTCTTGGCTACAGACTGCAAGATGGTTTGTTTATCTAAAGGATATAGGGTTCTTGGATCCACCACCTCAATTGAGATCCCCATTTTCTCAAGCTGGCTAGCTGCATCTAGTGCTTGCGCCACCAGGTGCCCTACAGCAACTATCGTTACATCGTTACCTTCTTTTTTAACGTCGGCTACCCCAAGCGGAATAGTGTAATCTTCTTCAGGCACCTCACCTCTTACACCATACAACTGAACTGGTTCATACACAATAACTGGATCATCTTCGCGTATAGCACTTTTCAAGAGACCCTTGGCATCATACGGTGTAGATGGTACAACGACTTTCAAGCCAACATGAACCAGTTGAGCCCACCCCGACTCCGAATGTTGAGCTGCAAAGCCGCTAGACCCACTACCAACAACCCTTACGGTTATTGGAAGATTCACCTGACCTCCAACCATGTACCGGAGTCGTCCCATCTGGTTAACCAATTGATCCATCGCAACGAATTGCAGTGTATTTATTTCATATTCGACAACAGGCCTTAGCCCACTCATAGCAGCTCCAATTGCCATGCCGGTAAAGCCAGCCTCAGATATAGGGGTATCTATTACACGTTTTTCGCCAAACTCTTCAACAAGCCCTGTTGTTGTACCCATAAGCGCATGTCTTACATCTTCACCAAGTACAAAGACCTTTGGATCTCTTTGCATCTCTTCAAAAAGCGCCTCGTTGATAGCTTGTACGTATCTAATATTCTTCACTTTTTACCACCCCCGCACCGGTAGTTGGGACTCATATACTGCATACGCATCCGAATACGCTTCTTGTGGATCAGGAAGAGGACTGGTTCTTGCAAATTCAACAGCTTGATCTATAGCACTTTTCACCTTTATGTTTATTTGCAAAAGATCATCTTGACTTGCACCATGTTCAAGAAGCCAGTTTTCAAGCCTATGAATTGGATCTTTTTGTCTCCAAGCGCTAACTTCTTTGTCACTTCGATACTTCCTTCCAGCTAGCATCGCTTCTTCTGCAGAGAAATGGCCATAGTATCTGTATGTGTCGGCAACAATAAAGCTTGGTCCTTTACCGGAACGAGCATTGGTAATAGCCTCTAAAGCTGCATTGTGTACGGAAAACACGTCCATTCCGTCAACTGTATAACCTGCCATATCATAGGCTTGCGCTCGCTTTACTATGTCTTTACATGCTGTCGAGGCTTCAACGGGAAAACTTACAGCGTAATGGTTGTTCTCGCAAACAAATATCACCGGCAGCTTATAGATGCCAGCTAAATTCATAGCTTCATGAACAACACCTTGATTTAGAGCGCCGTCTCCAAAGAAGCATACAGCCACCCTGTTTGTTCCGTTATATATAGATGCGAAAGCTGCACCAACTGCAATTGGAGCGCAAGCACCTACGATTCCATTTGCACCATAAATGCCAAGTTCTATCGAAGCTATATGCATAGAACCACCTTTACCTTTACAGTAGCCTGTCTTCTTTCCGGCAAGCTCCGCCATCATGTATTTAACATCTCCGCCCTTGGCAATTATGTGTCCGTGACCTCTGTGATTGCTTGTTATAATGTCATCTGGCCTAAGTGCTGAACATACACCAACTGCTACAGCTTCTTGGCCAATATACTGGTGTACTTCTCCCATTACATCACCAGTTTCAATTAGCTTTTTTGCTCTTTCATCAAACTCTCGGATTAAAAGCATCTTTTCATACATTTCCATAGCCTGGGGCAAGGATACCTCCATTAAGCCTCTCCTCCTGTTACTACTGTAAGTAGGGTATGGAATAGATCATAACTAGGGTTTTTGGGAGTTGTTGTAAACCGCATACATATCACATCACCTTCTTGAAAATAGGCCCCTACTTCTGAGTAAATGCTAGTACGCCAATAGCACGATGTCAATAAGCATTTAACCCTATAGAAAACTAGTGCTACCTTAAGTGATATTACCCATACGAAAACAAAAAAGAAAGGCAAAGTAAAAAGCATACAATTAGGTAAAGCAAGCTTTTTGTTTGAATAATTTTCAAGGCTAATACGCAGCTATTTAGATAATTCGGGAGAGTTGCAAATGAAAAAAATTGATGCATTTACACACATTATTCCGGAAAAATTATTGCCAATCATGGAAGAGCGAGTTAGACAATTTCTAGCCCAGCCATATGTAAAAGCAAGACCGTCTTTGGTCAATCTTTCTCAAAGGCTTGAAACTATTGCAAATTGGGGTGATTATAGCCAAATAATTACTCTTTCTACACCTCCACTAGAGCTTTGGACAAGTCCTGATGAAGAACAAAAGATAGCCAGGCTTGCAAATGAGGCAATGGCTGAAATTGTAGAATCATATCCTGCAAGATTTGCTGGCTTTGCTGCCTCAGTAAATCTTCTGGATGTTGATTCAGCTATAAAGGAAGCTGAGTACGCGGTAGTACAGCTTGGTGCTCTTGGAGTCCAAATATTTACTAACGTAAAAGGTATGCCTTTAGATCAGAAGATATATGAGCCATTTTTCGCCACTATTGAAGAGTTCAAAAAGCCTATTTGGCTTCACCCATACAGATTGGGGTCATTCTCGGACTATGTTGGTGAAACAGGATTTAAGTACGGAATTGATGTTAAATTCGGTTGGCCGTATGAGACCACCGTTGCTATGACAAGGATTATTTTTTCAGGGATTCTTCAAAAGTATCCTGACTTAAAAATAATTACCCACCATGGCGGGGGTTTGGTGCCACACCTTGTAGGGAGGCTAGCCCTTCAGCATGAGCTTGACGAACAGTTACAGGCAATGGATATTTCACAAGAGTATAATCAACGAAAAGTCTTAGATGAATACCGTAAATTTTTCGCCGATACTGTCTTTTCAGGTGAAGACGCACCATTCGTTTGCACAATCGAGTTTTTCGGTATAAACCACGTCATATTTGCATCTGACTTTCCTTGGGGACCACAAGGCGGGGTACTTTTTGTTGAAAGCACCATACAGTCTATCGAAAGAACAATACAAGACGAAGCCAGCAAAGCTAAGATTTTTCATCAAAACCTTGAAGACATTTGCTCGCTGTAAGCTACTAAGTTAGCATGAATGTTGGAATAGAAGACTAGATAACAAGATTGGGCGGTTCTAAAGTTGTTTAGGCTTATTCACTAACACTAATTGTTAAAGTAGGTTGAGCTATGGCTGTGCCAGCTAGCCCCTACCTAACTTAAGCTCACAAAAGCCATAAGCTTTAATAACATCATCTCGACCATCTCTAACATCCTATGCTGATAAGGGTACTATTTCCCCATCATGATGAAGAGAATGAATGCAAAAGCCACAATTTATAAACTCAGAAAAAATATGGCCTGGGTCTATATTTACCCGCTCCAATGTATCCGGTGTATATTCCACAATAATTTCCATCGGCTTTTTTCATCTTTTACAATATTTAGCAAGCCTGCCAAAATATACGCTTCACTACCTTCCGCATCAATTTTAAGAACATCAGGCACTGTACCTAGCTCTGCAATAGCTCGTTCAACACTAATCTTTCTGACTATTCTGTGCCGCATTCGAAAAAGTCTAAATCTGGGAACTTTTGTGTACATGTCCTTTGCAGAATTAACCATGCTGGCAGAACCATTCATAATTCCGGGTATGGTCATAAGCTCAAAACCCATTTTTGTCAGCTACCGCATACGGTAACAACCTTACTCGATCATTAAATCCATTTATGAACACTGAGCGCATGAAGTTGTCATAATGCAGCGGATTTGGTTTGAAAGCGAACTCTTGCCCGAAGGACCAATTACCTGTGCGGCAAGCAAAGAATAACAGCCAATATTGCTACCTATATTCGCAACAGTTATTACTCGTTCTAAAAGGGCTAGCTAGACGTTAGTTATTCACTTTTCCCAAAAGTCATACAATAAGATGAACGGCACAAGGATTATGTCTCTGGGGATTAACAAACATTTTTATGCCATTGTATTGGGTCGTAAGCATGCATCTGCTATTTAAAGGACCTTAGATTGTATACATCTTCACGCTTCGGTACATTTTCCAGCGCGATCGGGAACACAACACTTGTCAAAGCGCAATTATAATAAATGCTTATGCGAAATTGATGTAATTAACTGATCCTCTATCCAGCAGCTTTAGTGAGATTTCTTTCCTTGGCCTTCCACCAAGCAAAGTAGATACTGCCATTTTGCCAAGCAGATCTAGTGGCTGAGCAACAGTTGTAAGCTGTGGCCATGTATATTCACCAAGGTCGATTCCGTCAAACCCTATTACCGAGACATCTTCTGGGACCCGCAATCCCAGTTTGCGTGCCTCAGCCATAACAACAAGAGCCAGAATATCGCTTGCACAAATGACCGCGGTTGGCCTATTTTTTTTCTGAAGTATCTGCCTTGCCGTCTTGGCTGCCTCATTTGCCCTAAAGCTTCCGAGGTGGGCTTTAAAACTAATATCTGTGTGCGAAGCGTCCAATATAGCCTTAATACCAGAAAGTCGATAGCGCGTTACGTGATATTCTTTTCCTCCGCCCAAAAACACTATACGGCGGTGCCCACGGCTAATAACAAATTCAGCCTGCATTTTTCCGGCTTCAAATTCGTCAGAGGCAAGAACTGGCACTTTAGCATTTGGACATGGAGAATTAACAAATACATACTGTATACCTGCGTTATTTGCGGTTTGGTAGACTTCAGTTGAAGCGCTTGTATAAGAAAATGCACCAGACACGTATATAATTCCTGCTACCCTTCTATCTATAAGAAGTCTTGTATACATAAGTTCAACATCCCAGCGGCCATCTGTCTGGCAAAGCATGACCTGATAACCTCTCAATCGTGCTTCCCTTTCAACAGCTTGAGCAATCTGCGGAAACACAGGGTTTTGTATTTCTGGAATAATAAGTCCTATTACTTTGTCTGGCTGGCCCAACGGCAATGTTCTTGCAAAAATGTTTGGACGGTACCCAAGCTGAGATATTGCCGCTTCAACTTTTTGCTTAGTCTCAGGACTAACAGTGCCTGTGTTGTTTATAACCCTACTCACCGTAGCTATCGATACGCCTGCTTGCTTTGCTACATCAAATATAGTTGCCATAGAGCCAGTTATCCTCTAAAATTTTATGTAAACGCTTTCTGAAAGCGTTATACTAACATTATCAATATTACATCGTTTTGTGGAGGCTCACTAATATGGAGTCGATAAACAACCAAAAGGAGGTGCAAAAATGCAAAAGTTTTACCCGTTTAAATACCTTTTAGCAGTTATAACAGCTGCCCTACTAATAGCCTCCTGCGGCACCACGCAGGGCACCACAGGAGAAACCACACCCAATATACATGGTACCGTAACTGTATGGTCCTATCTAACATTACCAGAAGTTGCAGTTATAAAAAATCTTGCTAACCGCTGGGCTGCAAAGACTGGTAATCAAGTAAACGTAATTCCAGGCACCAATCTTAATTTCCAGCAGTTCGCAACAGCAGCTCATACCGGAAAAGGTCCAGATATGGTCTTTGGACTTCCTAACGATAACCTTGGAACGTTCTATGCAGCCCACCTTCTCGCACCTGTGCCAGCAGGTGTTATTGATCCATCAGAATATACTCAAGCTGCAGTAGAGGCAACTGAGTTTGGCGGAAAAATGTATGCAGTCCCGCTTGATGTCGAAACGTATGCGCTGTTTTATAATAAACAGCTTTTCCCAACCCCGCCAAAAACATTCACACAGCTCATACAACGAGCAAAACAAATCGATAAAACGTCAGGCTACTACGGATTTCAGTACGACATAAACAACTTTTACTATAGCTATGCCTTTATAGCAGGCTTTGGTGGTTACGTTTTCAAACAGTCGCACGGTCATATATATCCAGATCAGTTAGGCCTCGATACACCCGGTGCTATAAAAGGGCTTGCGTTTATTCGTCAATTTGTCACCCTTGGCCTTATGCCTTCAGATATTACCGGAAACATTGCGGATGCAAACTTTGCCCATGGTAAGTTAGGTGCCATAATAGATGGGCCATGGGACATTTCAACATATCAAAAGGCAGACGTCCCGTTTGGCATAGAGCCTCTACCATTACTGCCAAACGGCAAACATCCTGAATCATTTCTTGGAACACAAACTGCTTTCGTCAGCGCAACAGTATCTAAAACGCAGCAGAAGCTTGCGTGGAGCTTAATGCAGTATCTTCTTAATCATGCTGTTATACCATTGCTTAAAGCAGGCAACCGTATACCAGCGCAAAAACCAGCCCAGGCCCAGGCTATTAAACTAGACCCCTATCTAAAAGCATTTATCGAACAGTCGCAATGGGCACAACCAATGCCAAGTGTGCCGCAAATGCAAGCGGTCTGGACACCTGGTGCCGACACTCTTGTAGAAGTGACTAAAGGTGTCGAAACCCCAAGTCAGGCTGCCTATAACATGGTAAGAGAAATTAAGGCGGGTATCGCAGAACTAAAATGATCACAGGCACCTCGATAAAAACTAGACTAAGAACTTTAAGGCTCTACATGCTTACAAGGTATGCCCAGACATGGGCATACCTTGCTCCTGCCGCTTTCTCAGTCTTTCTGCTTAGCCTTGTGCCGATTGCATATAGCGCATTCATTGCTTTTACTAATTTTGATCTCTATCATTTTACTAATTACCACTTTGTAGGCCTGGAAAATTTCAAAGCTGTTTTGACCGGCCCGTTTGCTAGCGCGTTTATACCAACCATAGCATGGACATTTATATTCTCGGGTGGTAGTACCCTTATAAACTACGCTGCGGGCATGCTTACAGCTTTGCTACTGAATGCCTCAGGAATTAAATTCAAGGCTCTATTTCGAACAGCCTTAATAGTGCCTTGGGCGCTTCCGTCAACAATAACAGTTTTAGTCTGGCAGGGACTTTTAAACAAAAGCTTTGGTGCGATAAACCATATATTAATGCTTACTGGCCTCCCAGCAGTGCCATGGCTTGTGGATCCTACCTGGGCAAAGCTTTCAATAATCATGGTAAATCTATGGTTAGGCTTTCCCTTCTTTATGGTCTCGTTGCTCGGGGGTCTTCAAAGTATACCTCATGACATAGTAGAGTCAGCCAAAATCGACGGTGCCTCAACTATTATGTTATTCCGGCACATAATATTTCCACTTTTGTGGAGGTTTTCAGTTCCACTTATACTCGGGACATTCGCTTACAACTTCAACAACTTTGGAGTTGTCTACCTGCTGACGCAAGGTGGGCCACCAAGAGCTACAACCGCATTTGCAGGTACAACTGATGTGCTATCTACCCAAATCTACAATATGACGCTCACATTTAATCGGTATGATATAGCTGCAACTCTAGGTCTTGTGCTGTTTGTAATACTTGCGATGCTGACGTTAATCCAAATGAAAATTGCTGGTGGGTTAAATTTACTGGAAGAATGATTACTAAAATAGTACGTCCCGCAATTTACATAGTACTTAGTGTTGCTACGGTAGTCACTCTTTTGCCTGTGTGGTGGGTATTGCAAGCAAGTTTTGCAGTTGGGTCATCTGCATTTTCATCCTCAATAATACCCTCAAAGATCACATTTGAAAATTACCTAGCTTTGTTGCACACTGAATTCTTTCGCTGGGTTCTAAACTCCATAATAGTTTCGGTTGCAAGCGGAATAATATCTGTTATAGTTACTGCACTTGCAGCGTATGCATTTGCAAGGATGCAGTTTCCAGGGCGTAGATACGGTATAATCTGTTTATTTATACTACAGATGTTTCCCGCAAGCATGTATATACCTGCCATTTACACCCTTTTGACCGAGCTGCATCTTGAGGGCACCCTCGTTGGCTTGATTCTTGTATACTCTGGTGCTCAAGCCTTTTATATTTGGCTAATGCGTGCTTATATCGCAACAATCCCCAAAGATATCGATGAAGCTGCACTTGTGGATGGAGCTAACAGATGGCAAGTATTTTGGAAGATAATCTTGCCACTTAGCCGCCCAATGCTAGTCACTCTGTTTATCTGGTCGCTTATGACATCGTACAACGACTTTATGACTGCAAGTGTTGTATTGCAAGGCGATCCTTCTATATACACAGTAGCAGTGGGGCTAAGAAGCCTTATTGTTAATCAGTTTGCAACAAACTGGACACTTTTTGCTGCAGGTGCCGTTATTGCATCTTTCCCTGTTATGATCATCTATCTCATGTTGCAAAAACAGCTTATGAGTGGGCTTACAAGGGGAGCTGTAAAGTGATACCCTTTGAGTTTTTACACCGTGCTGCACCTCCTTATGCTTACACTCATGGCCAAGGATCCATAAAAATACGGGTGCTAACCCACCCTGCCACAAAATGGGTAAGGTGCATATACGGAGATAGATACAGTAAAAGCCATGAGCAAATAGAACTGCAGCTTGTTGGCGGATATAGCCTAAAGCTATGGCAAGCTACACTCTTTTGTCCCACTAATCGCTGCAGATACAAGCTTAAAACAAGCAACATGGATGAGTACAGCGGACCTCTGCATAACCCTTCGCTTTGGTTCGAAGTTCCCTATATTTTTCAGCAACCACCATTTTCTGTAAGACCAGAAATAGCCAGTGTTTATCAGATCTTCCCTGATCGATTTGCACCAGAGTTTAAGATATCTCGAAAACTTAGGTCCTACTTGGGCGGAACTATACATGGCATTGCAGAAAATATCGACTATTTTAAATCTATTGGAGTTAATGCTCTATACTTAAACCCAATTTGGGTTAGCGCATCTTACCACCACTATGACGTGATAGATCACTACTCTATCGATAAGCATCTTGGTGATATGACATCTTGGCTAGAATTCACCCAACTTGCAAAAAACAAAAATCTTGCCGTAATCTTAGACGGTGTCTTCAATCATACAAGCGATCGACATCCTTATTTCCAGCACGCAAAGGCCTTTTCAGACTCACCTTACGCTAATTACTACAAACAATTACCCAATTTAAGTTTCGAAACATTCGCCTTTGTGAAAGAAATGCCAAAGCTCAACCTCGAAAACGAAAAAGTGTTATCTCTAATTCAAGAGGTTATGACATATTGGGAACGGAGCGGCGTTACGGGGTGGAGACTTGATGTTGCAAACGAAATGCCCAGGCACAGCTGGAACTACCTTCGCTCAAAATTTCCCAAAGCATATTGGATTGGTGAAATTTGGCATGATGCATCTGAATGGGTCTATGATATGCCCTACACAGGCATAACTGACTACCTTTTCCGTGGCATGGTGTTAGACCTCCTTAAAAATAAGATTACTCAAGAACAGTTCGTAGATAGATATTTACTCCACGAGATGCTTTATACTGATAAGCAGCACTCAGCAAATTGGGCCATTATTGGATCTCATGATACCCCAAGGATCACAACCGAGGTCCAAGGAAATAAAGATCTTGTTGATCTGGCATTTGCAGTCCAATGGTCTTCTAATCAAACTCCAGTACTCTATTACGGTGATGAGGCATATCTAGAAGGTGGCAAAGATCCATTGTGCCGCGCTCCTTTTTCTCCAGCCGCTGGAACAAATAACTTAATAAAAGAGCTAGCTTGTATAAGGAATACTTTTAGCTGGATTTCGGGATGCCCTTTAGAAAAGGTCTATCTAGACCAGCATGGGCTTTTGCATATAGAGCGTTCAGTCAATGGCAATACAATTGGCCTTATTGTAAATCTGTGTAAATCATCTGCGAGCGTAGATACCGCAGATGCGCAAACAGTTGTAGCAACAAGGCCTATACGAAATGGCCTGATACCACCATGCAGCGCTGTTGTTAAGGTGCTTAGTCGATAAAAGGAGAGGTTTAAATGAATTCATCAATGCCAGCACACATAATGCAATATAAAAACCCAGTTTCACTAAAACGTGTAAAAAACTTCCAATGGAATCAGAATAAAAATTGTCTTGAACTTGAGCTTGAAGCGTGCAACGGAATTAGTGTTGATGCAGAGATTGCCCTTATAGAAAATGGCATCTACATTAGGATCGGTGGTGAAGCAAAGCGCATCTATTCTCCTGTAACATATACACCAAAGCGCTTTAAAGCAGATGTAACTTCATCTAACGACTACATACATTTAGTGAGCCAATATTCGCCATATGAAGTTCGTATTGGAAGAGATGCTTTGGCACCTTTTATTAGTGTTGCCACAAGAGGATTTAAAAAACTACTATTCTCAACACACAGCTTACTCGAGCACCCACCAGACAGCGTACTGCATCGTGGCGCTGGAATCGATGAAAATATGGCCTGGATAGATTTACAACTATATCGATACCAGGCACTTTATGGGCTTGGAGAACAGTTCAATAGCTTAAATCACAAAGGAAGAGCTTTTACACTATGGGCAGAAGATGCATTTGGATTGCCGAATAATCTTACATACATCAACATACCCTGGCTTATGTCAACCGCTGGCTGGGGTATATTTTTGCCTACAGCTGCCCCATCAATATGGGATATAGGTGCTACTCACGCTTCAACACTCCGCATTACTATTGCAGAAAGAGTAATTGAAGCTTACATATTTTTTGGCAGTATACCAGAGCTCCTACAATGCTACCAGAAACTTACAGGTCCAGCGAGCCTTCCACCTGAATGGTCTTTTGGACTTTGGGTTAGCAGGTGTACATATAAAAGCCAAGATGAAGTGTTAGGTATAGCAAAAAAGTTTTTAGATCTACAAATAAGGCCAAGTGTAATGCATCTAGACCCAGGCTGGCTTACTGATAAAAACGGACTATCATGCTCATATGAGTGGGATTTCAGTGCGTTTCCTGATCCTGCCCAAATGATAAAAGAACTAAATGATCTAGGCATACGCCTTAGCCTCTGGATTAGTCCATTTGTACCTAAGGGTTCAAGAATCTTTAATGAGGCTGATGCTAAAGGATATCTAGTAAAGTCTAAGTCTGGAGCAGCAGACGTTCCCGGCTTTCCACATGCGGCCGCAGCAATCGACTTTACAAACGAAAATGCTAGCAACTGGTTCAAATCGATTTTAAAATCCCTGCTTGAGCTTGGGATTAGCGTTTTTAAAACCGACTTTGGTGAGTCAGCTCCCTTTGACCATGTAACTTACTTCAGCGGTATCAGTCCTCTTGCGGCCCATAATCTATATGGCTTACTCTATCAAAAAACCGTATTTGAAGCATGCTTGGAATATTTCAAAGATCAGGTTATGGTATGGGGCAGATCAGGCTACTCAGGCTCGCAAAGGTATCCAATACAGTGGGGCGGTGATACAGGAACCACTTGGGAATATATGCATAAAGCACTTAGAGGGGCCTTAAGCTTTATGCTCTCTGGCGCACTTTTTACCTCATTTGATGTAGGAGGATTTAGCGGAACACCACCTGAAGATCTTTATCTTAGATGGTCAGCAATGGGTCTATTATTTTCACACGTTCGTCTTCACGGAACTAGCCCGCGTGAGCCATTTGCATTTGGCGAACACGTAGTTAAACACTTTCAAAGGCTGTATGGAATAAGACAAGCTTTGATGCCATACATACTTGAGCAGGCCAAAAGCGCAGTGCAAAAAGGTTTACCTCTAATAAGACCTTTAGTTATTCAATATCAGCATGACCCTTCGTGCCACAACATCGATTTTGAATACTTCTTGGGAGAGGACCTCCTTATCGCACCTACTCTTACACCAGATACACAGCAGGTAATATACTTTCCCGATGGTCAATGGGTATCCATGTTTAACCCGAACCAACAATTTATCGGCCCTAAATGGGTTGAAGTACCATCACCTCCTTTCGACAAGATCTGGATTTTTGCAAATGCAGATAAACTATCGGTCCTCTATGAGAAGATTGGGGGAATCAAAACAGATTAATGATAATTAGGAAGTATACGTTAATTGGCTGATATGCATTCTGTATAGCTACTTAATCCAATTTATTGCTCCAACACGGCTATGTATTCTGGCTTGACTCTGCCATATCAAATAACACAACCCCCGTGTACCATCACTATACCTTGATAAGTAAATTAAATTGATTTGAGCACTACCTATACTGCACGACCTTTAGATCTAATTGGTGATTTAACTTTTTAACATTTGCGTTGCTCATTGGCAGTTGATGTATAAATACAAAGCCACAGCTTTATCTTTTACCGTACTATTAAAACTAGCTTGCAGATCCCAGGGCATTCTGTTGATTTCAAAGAAACAATGCCCATATAACACTAATCCCAAAAGGCTTACAAATAAAAACTACTGCACGCTATGGCTAAGGATCAGAGATTGTTTAATTTTGTACAACCAGCTTACTCAGCCAAAGACTTTTGTTTACCAACAAAGCTACAAAACCTATCAGCGCTGACCACGACAGCTTTTGATACTATGCCTTTTTGACACTGCACGGTTTTTTCATTAACTTAAGTTTCTTCGCTCTTTATTAGATCTTTACAGCCAGCAATTTTCATCTAAGGGTAATCGAAAACACTGCATATCTTATTTAAGCTGAAAATCCTCGTTTAGATATAGACTACTATGCTTGTTGTGCGTAGCCGACTTTTCGGTTGCGCGTGTTACTGGTTTGCTCTTTATTCACACTGTTAGATAATTGTTTTAAGTGGCATAACCCAATCTTGGGCCTAAGCAATGCAAGTTTGGTGCTATATCTCGTTACTTTCAATTCCAAGATATTCACAAAATTGATTGTATGGACAATAAGGTAGCAGCTATCATCGAGGTTAGATCACTTACAAAAAGTATGGCACCTACACAGCAGTTAACAATGTAAGTTTTAACGTTAAAAAGAATGAAGTATTTGGACTTCTTGGGCCTAACGGTGCTGGCAAAAGTACCATTATAAAAATACTTACAACTCTGTTCTCTCCAACCAGGCGAACCGCATACATATGTGGTTTTGACCTTACCAAAAATCTATGCAGGTAAGAAAGCTAATAGGTTATGTGCCACAGGCGATTTCGGCTGATGAAACACTTACGGTATTTGAAAACCTTATGATCGCTGCAAGGCTTTATTATATCCCTTTATCCGTACGGAAAAAACAGTTGTAAACCGCGCTCTTGCTTTCATGGGTCTTACGAATGCAGCTAACGCGCTCGTAAAGAACATAATGGGGTGAAATGATACGTAGTCTGGAAATTGCTCAAGCTATGCTGCACAGGCCAGCGGTACTTTTTCTGGATGAGCCAACTGTTGGACTGGATCCCGTAGCGCAAGGGCGTCTGGGAGTTTTTATACAAAGTTAGATCTTAAAATGGAATGACTTTTTTTCTTACCACTCACCATATGGAAGAAGCAGAAAATCTATGCGATAGAGTTGCAATTACGTATCATGGCAAAATTATGAGCTTAGGAAGCGTAGCCGAACTGAACGCTTCAATAAAAGCGATAAGAATGATATAATTCTCGAAGATGGCTTTACGTTTCATACTGGCTATACTCTTCAAACTAGACAAATGTTTTATGACACAGAAAGAGCTGGAAGAACAGCGAGAAGGGTCGGATAGCCTGAAGCTGCCTATGTAGCATCGTATACTGCTAAATCCAGCCCGCGTGTTATCTTATATGCATTTTTTGTAAAACCATGGACCATAATCGACCTAGAGATCCGTAAACTTAAACGTGACCCTATCGAATTGCTTACCCGAGCTGTTCAGCCACTGCTTTGGCTCCTTGTATTCGGAGAAGTTTTTTCTCATATAAGGGCAATTCCTACAGGCAAAGTTCCGTATCTTGACTTTATAGCGCCCGGTATACTAGCTCAAAGCGTTCTTTTTATTACGACATTCTCAGGAATCGCGGTTATTTGGGAGGGAGACCTTGGCATAATTCATAAGTTTCTCGCAAGGCCAACCCTCGTATTGCTCTTGTGCTTGGTAAAGCTCTTGCTTCTGGTACAAGAGGCCCGTACAAGCTTTCATAGTTATTTATTTGTGATAGCGCTACTAATGGGTGTCCATGTAAATTTTACTTGCTGGGTATCGTATGCATCATTATCCTAGGAGGAGCTCTATTCTCAACATTTTCTCAATCGTTGCTTGTATTGTGCGAACTAGAGAGCGGTTCATTGGAATAGGCCAAGTACTGACTATGCCATTATTTTTCGCAAGTAACGCATTTTACCCGGTTTAGATTATGCCAGTCTGGCTTAAGATAATTGCTAAAGGAAACCCGCTTACCTATATGGTGGATCGACTGAGGACAATGATGCTTAATCCTGCTCCAATTGACACAAACCTTACAGCTGACTTCTTTATTATAGTCCTTGTAACAACTGCGTTACTTGCCATAGCTGCAAAACAGTACCCACAACTTGCACTGTAGATAAAGACAGGTTGTAAATAGCCAATGTCTTTTTGCCTTCCGTGGATAAATGTGTTCGATTTTAGAAGCTCTGCAATTCGAGCAAGTTTAGAAGTTTGCATGTTACATAACGAGTATCTATTCAGAGTAATAGAACAGAATTACTCAAAATGGAGTCAACACATTGTACTCGCAGCAGTCAAATAATCCCATAATGGAAGCGTAGTGTTTACGATGCCAATATAGTCGTTTTATGTAAAACAGCTCAATTTTGCTTAATTTCGGCAGCTATAGTTTAACAGCGACACTCGGTGAGTCTTAGAGGTTAATTTTGGCTTAAACCAAGCACAACAATATTACTTATACTTCTTACCAGCAACAAAAGGTACTACAGCCCAACTTTAACATAAATTGTAGTTCTCCCAAGGCCAAACAAAAGAAGGCTGAGGTCAAATAGACTTTAGCCTAAGTCAATGTGAATGCCATTCAACTGCTGGTATTCTCTACTCTTCCAACACAGGTGTTTTCAATATACTTGCAAACATAAAAAGCGAGATTGTACTAACAGCCAGTATAGTAGCTGCAATAAAGTAAGGTAGAATTATGAAGATTGTCTGCCCTAGTATGCCGGAAAGTAGGGGAGCAATTGCAGCTCTGGACCATCTAAGAAAGTTATACGCACAAGATGATATGGACCTAGAAAATGAAGACACACACATTGCAAGACTGGTAAACAGGGTATTCGATGTACAGCAGAAAAGCCCAGTTGCAACAATTATATACAGCAAATACGATGATCTAAGAATACCGGCCAAACCCATTAGTACAACCAAAAACAAAAAGTTTACTTTGAGCACTGATACTGCATAAACCTTCTAACAAGCACGTTAACTATAATTACCGATGCGATCGGTACAAGCAATCCCTAGGTAAAATATGTAAGGCCAAGATCTTATGCTGATAAATGAGCTAGGGTTACCGGAGAATACGCAAGGATGTTAAAAAATGCATAACTGTGGCTAAGTCCAGTCAAAGCATTTAGCAACACTGGTTTGCAACCCAAGGCGTTTAATCTGTCCTTTGCACTTCCCTGCCTTTCTTTAACTTTCTCATACTGCTGCTAGAAGGCCTATGGTCGAGCAAACTCTATAAAGTGTAGCAAAGATAACTACAAATCCAGGACCTAAAAGCATGGTTTTCTTGCCACCAAGGTGCGCCCCAACTACTCCGGCAGGTAACTTCGCCAACGCCATTGTGGCAATATAGCTTGTAAAAAGCCACGCAATTTCAGCTGGGGTTGCCCCCATAGCACGACAAATTAACGGAAGAATAGGATCTATTACGCCAATTCCCATAAGCGCAACAAATGTGGCAAAAGCTGTAACTAAAACTACTGGCGGGAAAACAAAACTCTCACTTTCTTTTATAGCTCTCCGATAATTGCCTTCGCTATTTGAAGGCTACACTGTTACTTGCGCCTTAACTGGTTGCCATGAGAGTTAACGGTACAGTTACTCTAGCTCTTCCACTGATATTACATCAGCATATTTTGCGTTCATTTCGTAAAGGCTTACATTGTGACTTAATTCAGCACGATCAAAGCATGCCTCCTCGACAACAAATACGTTAAAACCATACATATGAGCGTCCACAACAGTTGCTCTAACGCATCCAGATGTGGTTCCGCCGCCAACTATAAGAGTGTCGACACGATTTCTGACAAGAAAGGCTATAAGAGGTGTGCCGAAAAAGGCGCTGGCTTTAGGCTTAGGTAACACTAGCGCGCCTGAGGGCGGAGCAATTTCTTCCGGAATATCTTGCGCGCCCGGCCAATCCATAGGTGAATCCATCGCAACTATCTCTCCTTTTACCGTTCCACCGAAAATAGAGGCACTCCCAGGCTGTCCTGTTGTATACACAATAGGCCAGCTGCGTTCGACTGCTATATCACGTAGTTTTGCTATGAACGGTATGGCTTTCCACGCATAAGGGCCACAGCTAGTAGGCCACTCTTTTGCTGACTCTTTAAGACTTAACCCAGGCCTTCCAACAAACGCTCGCACTGTATCCACGATAATTAACGCCGGTTTTTCTCCAAGTGACCTCTTATATCCTGCATGCTGCTTTTCATAAACCTCACGTTCTTCACCAGTTATTAAATCCCGCCACGAATTCATCTTTTATGCACCATCCCATTCACAAAACAGCTCGTGGAACACTTTTCCCCTATTCTCATGATTAAACTCGTATCCTACTTTTAGCTTAAACCTTGTCTAACCCATATACTTGCTAAAATAGTTAAGAGCTCTGGGTATACTTGAATGTTTATCCTTTAACCACAATTTTAGTGGCCACCCGATCCGATAGTAGAAAACGGTCTTCTTCGAGCTCTATATTAGTACACACATTTCGCGATCTTAAATTTTGATGTTATCCACAACCTTGACAATGACTCGCAGCAAGCGGTGCAAAAAGAAAGCACGGGTACTGGAATATGTGACTACGCATGGGCCGATCATCAGCATGAGCTAGCAAATCAAGGCATAATTCGGTTAGCCAACGTAGGTAGAGCGGTAGCTTCAGGTATGCCAATCAAATATTCATTACATTGTGTATTATTTTGCCAGCTTAGGCATACGTGTTGCGGGAGGAGTATTTCGACTACGTATGAATCGAAGCTCACCAGCTGTAATAACAGCACCAATACCAGGTATATCCCCACCTGCTATAGCAGATAACGCATCGCCAAATGCTGAGCCGAGCGGGGTATCTATTATTACAAGGTCAGCTGGCCTGCCAGCCTGAATGACACCCTCAGGTATTCCATATGCAGAGGACACATTTCCTGTGGCTGCGGCTATTGCCTCGTGCGGGGCAAGTGGTCCAACGGAAGAAAGCTCTGCGATTGATTTAATTACAGCAAGTGGCATCATACCTGTACCAGTTGGCGTATCCGATGCAATCAAAAGTCTATTCAATGCGCCTCTTTCTTTTAGTACATTTGCGATCTTTAGTGAACATCTAAGATTGCCCGCCTGTACGATTTGAAAGTATCCACGTGCACCATCGAGCACTCTATCAAGATCGCTCTCTGACAGTGCAGTTGGTCCGCCATTTACATGTCCCACTACATCTGGCTGTATTTCCAAAACATCATCTGCTGTTACCGCTGAAGATCCTGGTATTGACGCCCCGCCTGTATGCAGCATGACTTTAAAGCCATGCTTTTGGGCTACCCTAACAATGGGCGCAACTTCTCTTGGGGGCTTGAAGTTTCCCATGCCTGCTTTTGCAAGCCATACACCTGCATTTTTCAGCTCTATAAAATCTTGTTCTGTGAGTTCGGGTTCGAGTATAACCGATCCAGAGTAAACCCTCATACCACCTGGGCGATAATTAGCAAAGCAACGTTGAGCCGCAATGGCCAGTGCCTTAACCCCCACAGGATCTGTTGGTCTGCCAGGCGCGTGAACTTCACTTGCCGATATGCCAGTAGTTATTCCACCGTGTACATAACTTTCCAAAAAATCAACAGTCTTTTGTCGGGGTGTATAATCGCCTATAACATTATGTAGATGTGAGTCTATAAGCCCGGGAATAACCGTGCAACCATTGGCATCTATTACAACTTCAAAGTCTGCCTCAGAAAATTCACTCAAGTCTCCTATCTTATCTATTACTGCATTCTTAATAGCAATAGCATTGGATTCTATAAACGGATCCGATAGCAGACCCGTTACTATCCGGGATATATTTTTGATAAGTAAACTCTCACTCATCTTAGACCATCTTCTCCCTTAATCTCGCTGACACTAAGGCCTCCCAGCCTTGCGTTTATTCTTCCGCGATTGGCAACCGCTGCTATCATCATGAGCTCATCCGGCAAAGGTGCGTCAGGCACTACAACCGTTATTGCATCATAATGTGACCTGACATAAAGTGCATCTTTGTGAGCAAGTGGAACGTCTATAGCAATTCCAGGCGCACCTCTTTTAGTCACAGAAGAAATCCAGGCCTTACCGCCGCCCACGTGTTCCCTCAATATGTCTCCAAATGCTGTAGTAAGAAGTGCAACAGCATGCTCAAGGTCTCCACTTAAGCCAACTATTGACGCTTTGCCATATGATTGAATCCTACCCTCCGGGACACTTGCAACTGCGCGTCTTGCGAGTTCGTCGCCAACAGTTTTGCTTGCTTCAATTAACATAGATAAATCCTCAACATAACTTCCTGCGAAAGGATTTTTTATGACAGCAACGCTTGCGACCTTTATAAGCGGACCTTGCCCATCATCCTTCCCCATTTCATTCAGTACTTCTTCTTTAAACAGCACCCATTTTCTAACAGTGATATCCATCGTCCATAGCCTCCTATACATTATTTATACATGGGCAATTTTCTATATAGGTGGTATGCCCCCTTAAACCATGATTGTTTGCTTAGTCTGTAGCGCCATGGACTAGACCTAGCTATTTCCCTATACCTTGACTCAATGGCCTTTGCGTCGGCTAAATAATGAACAGCTAGATGAGTGAAATTGCCCCCTTCACTTACGTGAATCTTATACCTCAAGCAAGCAAGCCAGTTAATTTCCTTGAGCAGTGTCGGTACATGGTCTAGTTCATACCACGCGTTGAATTCGGCTTCGCTATCTTCAGGCACATTAAAAAGTACGCTATACACAAAAGGTGATTCCCAGTAACGGGGCACATCTGGGCGCGTTGAAATACTTAGCAATTCACCTACATACCTAGTAAATCCACTTACGTTTTCCAGCATCCACTTTGTGCGCTCCGATGGGCTCTCCCGCAGCAACTTGTACGCATCCTGTTTTAAAACATCCATGCCACTAAGCTCATAGATAACCATGTATCTTCGGTCTTGAGAAGTGGACAAATATCTCTGTGCACGTATAAAACCAGGAATTTTAAGGCGAGCAGGAATGTGTTCAGTATTATACCAGTCGTTAAAATCATTTTCCCACGACGATTGAGGCGACATTTCCGAAAATATAACCGCCTGCGGACCCATATGTAGCAAACCCTCCACAATAATGCAATCAAACTACACTAGTCTATATCTTAAGCTCATACGCATTTTCATCTCAAATACGGTTCATCAGCAGCAACGTTTAATCTTGTCCAAATCTACTTTCAAACCACTTGCATGCACGCTTCAGTTCTGCGCCTGTATACGCTAAACGCTTTGACCAGTCAATATGCTCGGTAGCAGTGCCTGCCAAAACTGCCACTCTCGCTCTTTCTTCAAGAAAATATAGCCTCACAGCAGCCTCTATAAGTGACTTTCCAACAGCAAAACCTCCGTTACCTCTCAGTAGCATCGCATAATTATCACCAAGCGCATTTGCAACCTTTTCTGCCAACTTAAAACTGGTTATCAGCTCTACATCCTCAAAGACTTTCACAGATTTGCCAGCGAGCAGTCCAAGGCCATGCAGTGCTGGAAGCTCATTTGTGTCCATAGCTCCGTAGACCACCATGAAGTTCCCATGCCCTCTACAAATTGCCTGCACATCGGTCCTGCTCTCATATATGGCGATATGCAAAGGCGTTTCCAGGGGAAGATTTGTGTGATCAGCGAAATCGATGGAGGGGTCAACTTTTACAATCGAATCCTTATCCATATCATGTAGAGGCATGGTACTGGTAATAAGGCATCCCTGACCAAAACGAAACGAAACGTGCCCGAAACCTTCCACTAGGCCGGCTCGAGCAAGCATTTTTGCAGTTTTTGCAACTTCAGCTCTTGCAAACGCTTCGTCATAGCCACTCATGACTACAAAGTCTTTAGAATATCCAATTCACTCACCTTCATAGGGCTTGCCCAATGACGCAGGTGCAGATGCCCATCTCTTTCCTTTTAACAAAGCTGAAGATGCTATCAACACTATGAGCGTCAATGCATATGGCAGTACCCCGTAAAGCTCAGGCGCGAGCGTTATTCCTCTAGCAGCCAGCACAGAGCCTATACTTACACTGATTCCAAAGAGATAGCAGCCTGCAAGCAGTAGTATAGGACGCCAAAATGCAACAATAACAAGGCCAAGAGCTATCCAACCCGCACCAGCTGTAAGGCCATTACTCCATGAAGGTATTAGTCTTAGCGAATAATACGCTCCGCCAAGGCCTGCCAGAGCTCCACCAGCGATACAAAATAGAAATCTGACTTGCCTAACCTTTATACCCATTGCTGCCGCAGAAGTCGGATTGTCGCCAACTGCCTTTAGCGTAATCCTGCCTAGCCTAGTGTACCCTAAGAAAATCTCAACAACGAGAAGTAAAAACCATGACGCATAAACCAAAGGATCTTGGTGAAAAAGCACCGGGCCAACAACAGGAAGCGATGACAAAGGCCCTAGCCCTACAGCCACTAAGTTATGATGACCTACCACGCCAATTAAGTGCGCAGTTGACCCAAGGTAAGTTGAAAGACCAGTTGAACCACCAAAAATCGCAAGGATAAGGCCTGTAACAACCTGATCCGCTCTCAAACCGACAGTAATTACCGCATAAAGACCTGCCGCAAGCGCTCCCGCGATCATAGCTATCGCAAAAGCTACTAACAGAGATGCCGCACTTTCAAATGTCAACACCTGAGATACCCAAAAGCCAACGGATGCGCCTATGAGCATCATTCCCTCAATGCCCAGATTTACAAGACCACCTCGCTCGGAAAGTAACTCTCCAATACCAGCTAAGAACAACGGAGTACCATAGCTTACGCCCCCTGCAATATGACAACCGGGATCGAGCTGTTTATATCCATTTTTATTAGTCTCGCTTACCAAACGGATTACTTGAAAAAAAGCGCACTCGTGAAAACGTGCTTTTCTCTTGGACCCCTGCCGTTGTGGACCCATCTTTGCTTGCCTTAAGAGGCGTGAAACGAGCTTGATTTACTATCCTTATTCTGTAGTTAACTAGCGTAAGCATACCAACTACGCAAAACAAAATTATTCCTTCTAGAGTTCCTACAGTACCATTCGGAAACTTTGGGCCTTCCAGAGCAAATCCAGCATTTGTAAGGCCTCCCAAAAACAGAGAACTCAGTATCAAGCCCAGAGGATTCAGCATAGCCAGCACCGCAACGAGTATCCCAGCATAGCCATAACCTGCAGCCTGGAGAGATGAGGGATCAAGCAAGTGAGCAAAATCACCTATTTGGCTGGCTCCTGCTATGCCGGCAAGTGCCCCAGAAGCTAGAAATATCCCAAAAACCAAACGCTTGGTACGCACCCCCGTGTACTGGGCAGTAAGAGGACTGTTCGCAAATACCCTGGCAAAAAATCCGCCTCTGCCTTGCCTAAACCAGAGCATGACTAAAATGCTCACACCAAGCCCCACCAATAGCCCAAGTGGTAGAGTAAAACCTGCAATACCAAGCGCTGGCCAGTTAGCGTTAATCGGAATAGTTTTTCCTACAGGGTATGATCTTGCGAAAGAAGTTGATAAGTCTCGCCAATAGGAATCACTATTAAATATGAGGTAAGTTATAAGAAGCCCACCTATATAGTTCATCATGAGTGTTGTCAAAATCTCGTTAGCATCGTAAAGCACTCTGCTTAACGCCGGAATGAGCGCCCAAGCTACCCCTCCTAAAGCACCAGCGATTAACATGCATGGGATTATAACTATGGGGGTTTGGCCACGCAAGGCTAAAGCTACACCAGAAGCAGACATTGCGCCTATATACAGCTGGCCCTCGGCCCCTATGTTGTATACGCCTGCTCTGAAAGCAACTAGTGCTGCTAGCCCTGTTAGTAAAAGTGGTGTCATTTGTACAAGCGTTGAGTTGACACCTCGGAGAGAACCAAATGCAAACTGCAACATGATTCCATATGTGCTAAAAGGATTGTGCCTAGTTACAGCCAGTATAACAGCTGCAATGAGCAGCCCAATAACAGCGCCAACGACCGGGATACCTGCAACATATACACTCTTTATAGAGGTTGGCCTACGTTCTAACTTCAGCGAAATCAACTCCGACTTCCCCCCATCAGAAGACCGATCCTGTCGGGATCTGCACTTGCACGTGTGAACGAGCCTACTATCTCGCCGCGAAATAACACATGGACCTCATCAGCTATCTCCAAAACCTCATCGAGGTCCTCGCTAACGACTAAAATACCGGTACCTGTGTTAGCCATGTCATCAAGAATCTGCAATACACTGCGGGTTGCGGCAATATCAAGTCCCCTTGTAGGCGATGCAACTATAAGAACCTTGGGATGCAAGCCAAATTCTCTTGCTAGTAGCACTTTTTGTGCGTTACCTCCAGACAGTTCTCCGACACGCATATTAAGTCTACCCTCAACCTTATATGTTTCTAGGTTCCTTGTCCCTTCCCTACGGTACGCTGCCCAGTTTACATATGGCCCTGTACAGTGCATCCCAAGCGCTATTTTTTTCATTGCCAGGTTTTCCAAAACTGTCATATTGGGGACAAGGCCAAGTGAGAATCTGTCTTCAGGGACATAGGCCATACCGAGCTTCAAACTGGCAAGCGGGTTTGCTGGTGCTAGCTTTATACCACCCACATACACTTCCCCTGATCTTGAACACATACCGTAAATAGCATCAGTAAGGTGCTTTTGTCCGTTGCCCGCGACGCCTACAACACCTACAATGCTGCCTGCTTTGACCGAAAAGCTAACATTCTTGACTCTTAAAACTCCATGCTCATCGCGCACTGCAAGATTCTTGACTACTAGAGCTTCTTCTGAACCTGGGGCGCTACGCACCTGTGTAGATGCAACCGGCTCGATACCACCAAGCATAGCTATGGCAAGGTCCCTCTCGCTAACCTTCTCCTGCCGCATGTCAAAATGATGTGCTAACCTTCAGGTTAAGGAGGTATCATTGGGTGCATTTGGTCATCATCGGCGGCAGTGACGCCGGAATTAGCGCCGCGTTGCGGGCCCGTGAGCTCGATCGGATGGCGGAGATAACCCTGGTGGTCGGCGACGCCTACCCGAATTTCAGCATCTGTGGACTCCCCTTTTATCTCAGCGGCGAAATCGCCGATTGGCGAACGTTGGCCCATCGAACCCAGGAAGAGATTGAAGCCCACGATATTCGGGTCCTGCTCAACACGTGGGCGGAGGCAATTGATCCGCCGGCGCACCGGGTTACCGTGCGCACCCCGGACGGTCACCGTCATGAGCTGGCCTACGACCGCCTGGTGGTTGCGACCGGGGCGGTACCGATACGCCCGTCATTGCCCGGTTTAGACGACCCACGGGTGTTTTTGTTGCATAGCATGGATGACAGTTTCCGGTTACATGCCTTTTTAACGGAAAAAGTCCCCCAATCGGCGGTTATTGTCGGGGCCGGCTATATCGGGCTTGAGATGGCCGACGCGTTGACCCATCGCGGAATTCAGGTGACGTTGATTGAACAGGCGGAGCACGTGTTGCCGACCGTCGATCCGGATTTCGGAGCCCAACTGGACGAGTATCTTCAATCACACGGGGTGACGGTGATGACCGGATCCCCGGTGCGTGCACTGGAAAAGGCAGACCAGGGGGTCCAGGTGGTGGGTGAACCCGATTGGCAAATCACCGCCGACTTGGTGCTTGTCGTGGTCGGAGTGGCTCCGAATACGGATTTGGCGGTGCGGGCCGGCATTGTTACCGGGGTCCGAGGAGCGATTCGGGTGGACCGACAGATGCGGACCAACTTGCCGGATATTTGGGCCGCGGGCGATTGCGTGGAGACGTATCACCGGTTGTTGGACACCAACACTTATCTGCCGCTGGGAACCACGGCCCATAAACAGGGACGAGTGGCCGGCGAAAATATGCTCGGGGGCGACCGCGTTTACGAAGGGTCCTTAGGTACCCAGGTGGTTAAAGTATTCGATTGGGCGGTCGGACGAACTGGATTGAAAGCATCCGAAGCCCGATCGGCCGGGTTTTTGCCACGGACCGCCCGATTGACGACGTGGGATCACAAGGTCTATTATCCCGGCGCTACCCCCTTGACGGTATCCATCACCGGCGACGAGAATACCGGGCGGCTATTGGGCGGTCAAATTCTCGGCCATTGGCAGGGGCAAGTGGCCAAACGCCTCGATATTCTGGCGACGGCCCTCTATCACGGGATGACGGTAGACGGCTTGAACGATTTGGACTTGAGTTATACCCCGCCACTCA